>Ga0079224_100009636_pt1 | contig 13194 bp, 13 predicted proteins | sample Stecom2015_FD_80414 | JGI IMG/M metagenome (GOLD analysis project Ga0079224, IMG submission 80414) | Agricultural soil microbial communities from Utah to study Nitrogen management - Steer compost 2015 | ecosystem: Environmental > Terrestrial > Soil > Agricultural land | place: USA: Utah... | reverse complement strand
TGTTCGCCATGAGGATGCTGGCCACGCTGCTGGCAATGAACTGTGCGGCCAGGCGGATGTTGTAGATCGGTACCAAGCCGAGCAGCAGCACGGGGTAGACCGCGAAGAATGCACCGAACGGCCAGTTCATCAGTTTGGCGATGGCCAGCCCGAGCACGCTGCCAATCGCAATCCGCAGCGCTTGTCGCCAGCTGTCCTCGCTCAATGCGGGAGGTTCCAGCCGGCCTTCTGGTTGGGCGTCAGTAGACATAGTGGAACAAGCTGATCAGGCGGATTTGCAGGTGTCCCAACCAGTACCGAAGGCCCCTGCGACGAGGATGGAGCTGCACCGTCGCGCGTGCCCCGGTCATGAGCAGGCGCGGTGGCGGGTCGAGCAAGCGCAGGTTGACGCGGACGCGCTCGGCATCACGGACCCAGCGATCACTTTGCTCCGGCTCCGCCAACCGGCCATCGGGGTTGATCTGGCCGTTCGCCACGCCCGCGTCCAGAGAGGCGACCTCGGCTTCGAACAGCTTGCCAGGCAACGCATCGAACGCCACTTCCGCCCGAGTGCCGCGACTGACGTACAGCAACGCCTTCTCGCGGAAGTCGGCATACAGTTTGGGCTCGGTTTTGATCAAGGCCAGCTTCGGCGCACCGGCCTGGGCGTACGATCCGGCTTCCAGGCGCATGTTGCTGACGATGCCGGACTCGATGGCAACCACCTGGGTTCGTCGCAGATCGAGCTGCGCATTGGCCAGCGCATTGCGTGCGCGGCGCAAGCGGAGGTTGTGACCACCGGCCTCTCCCCGTTGGACTCTTACGGAGTTGAGTGTCGCCCGCGTTGCCTGAAGCTGTGCGGCCGCGATATCGCGCCTCGCCTTCGCCTGGTCGAAATCGGAGATCGATACGTAACGGTCGCCCACGAGATCGCGGAAGCGGCCGAGTTCCCGCTCCGCATCGTCGAGCTGTGCCCGCGCCCGGCTGACGTCTGCAGCTGCTGCAGTAACGGCGGCGTCGAGTTGCGAGTTCTCCTGCATCGCCTGCTCGACCTGAAGTTCAGCCTCATGAACCGCCGTGCGATACGAGTCCGGATCGATCCGGAACAGCACGTCTCCAAGCTTCACCCGCATGTTGTTGCGTACCAGGACTTCGACGACACGTCCGCTAACGTCGGGCGCGATCTGCGTCACGTGATAGGTCAGCCTTGCCTCGGGTGAGACTGGCATATGGATGTCGGCAAAGAGGTAATAGACAAAGGACGCCCCTGCGAGCAGCAGGGAACTCAGCATCCAGACCCGGAATCGAGTGTCGGGACTCATGGTGGGCTCCTGGGGCATCGCCAGCGGTGGCATTGATGCCGAATGAGAGACAGGCCGAAAGCGGCACGGGTTGGAATGGGTGCACTTTAGGCAGCGTCGTTGCGTTCCGGTAGATCGGCGATGGGACGCGCTGTGGTGTACACGATGCAACAATGCCTACCGTGTTCTTACTGCCCGTCGCGCCCCCTGTCGTGAGCGTGGAATCACAGAAGGATGTCGTGCTTCATCCTGTCCTGCACGGGTTCGCAGACCTCGCCCAGAACCTCCTTCATTCCGATCTCGCTCTCGAGGCATATCTGCGAGATCGGTACATCATTTGCACCGCCCTCGAACGGATTTGCGGTGCTTTCGCCCACCTGGTCCAGAGACGTGTACATCCACGAAACGAGCATGCTCATGGGGATCGCCAGCCACACCATGTTCCCTTCCATGAATCCGCCTACGGACGAGTTCAGCTTCCCGAGTTCGTTGATCATTGCGAGTGGCAGAAGAAGGCACAGGATCCTGACGAAGATCGTGTTGACGATCGCGTACTGCCTCGGGTAGGGAAAGTTCTTGATCAGCTCGCTATCGCACTGCCTTGCGTGCATCGTGGCGATGGCAGCGCGCATCTGCGCAAACGCGCTATCCAGCAACAGCTTCCTGTCGAGCAGATCCTTGTTTGCCTGATCCTGCAGGTTCAGTACCCAACCAGCAGTGTTGCTTGCCCTGAGGATGGGGTCGACTTCATCGCGGGGGAGGAACCTGGCCAGTTCGCTCTCGAGGGAGGACTCCCGCTCAGGAATCTTGTAGGCCCGGAGGTACTCTGCATTGGGAGCGCTTTCGACCGTCTCCCATGCCCGCCCTTGTCGCATGGCATAGCGCAGGGTAGTCAGCCATGCCAGGTGGCGATAGATGAGCTTCTTCGCTTCCTCGGGATCATCAACAAGGTCGCGACACATCGTGCCCCAGTTGCGACTTCCGGCGAGGATCGCAGCCCAGACCTTCTGTGCTTCCCAGGTCCGTCCATAGGTCTGTGTGTTCTTGAACCCCGCCATCAGGGCCACAGCCGTGCCCAACAACAGGACGACGCTCCACGGCACGACTAGCCAGTGCATACCTAGCACTTGATAGCAGAATACAGGCACGGCACTGATGACGAGCAGTGCGTAGATGGAGCGGCGCGTCCAGTACAGGAACTCGGGCAGCTTGTAGGACTTGGCGACCAGCATGTCGATTTTCCTCGTGCGGGAGGCAACTACGGTCGCCCGCGACTCGAACCATTCCGTTTCAGGGGTGTCGGGTCAGGCGTTCTGGTAAGGGCCTGGTTTTCTCGAGCTCGAAGTTCGTGTATATCCAGATGAAGACGAAGTAGGCAAAGTAGGCGGCCGTCCAGAAGCGACCGAACCAGGTCTCGATCCTGTTGGCGTCCACATCCAGTCCGAACCAATGCGGGATCAACTCAGCGAAGACGCCGGCTCCGATGGAGCCGAGCATCAGGAACGACAGCGCGAAGACGGTAAGCGCGATCTTGTAACCCAAGCCCCGGTATCGGATTGACTTCACGCGCCCGCGATCAATCCACGGCATGAAGAACAGCACCGCGACAGCTGCGAACATCACCAGGGGGCCCCAGAGCTTGAGGCCGAGGAACGACGGCACGACGCGCAACATCGCGTAGTACGGGGTGAAGTACCACACTGGCTTGATGTGTTCCGGCGTCACCAGTCGGTTGGCTTCGATGAAGTTGTCATGCTCCAGGAACCAGCCACCGAAGGTCGGCACATAGAAGATGATGAAAGCGCCTGCGAGCAGGAATACGGCGGTGCTCAGGATGTCCTCAATGCTGTAGTAGGGATGGAACGGAATTCCGTCGAGTGGTACGCCGCGCGCATCCAGATGGTCCGAGATCTCGACTCCGTCCGGATTGTTGGAACCCATCTCATGCAGGGCGAGGATGTGGATGGTCACCAGCAACAGCAATACGAGTGGCAGGGCAATCACGTGCAGGGCAAAGAAGCGGTTGAGGGTGGCGTCGCCTGGAAGATAGTCGCCCATGATCCATTCGGTCAGGCCATCGCCGACGACCGGGACTGTGCCGAACAGCGAGATGATCACCTTCGCGCCCCAGAACGACATCTGGCCCCAAGGCAGCACGTACCCCATGAAGGCTTCGGCCATCAACACCAGGTAAACCAGCATTCCCAGTATCCAGACTAGCTCTCGCGGCTTCTTGTACGAGCCGTACAACAGCGCCCGGAACATGTGCAGGTAGACGACTACGAAGAAGAGCGATGCGCCCGTGCTATGCATGTAGCGAATCAGCCATCCCCATGGAACGTCGCGCATGATGTACTCGACGGAGGAGAACGCCTCGGCTGCGGACGGCTTGAAGTGCATTGCCAGGAAGATGCCGGTCAACAGCTGGTTGACCAATGCGACGCCCGCCAGGGCGCCGAACAGGTACCAGATGTTGAAGTTCTTTGGTGCGTAGTACGTCGCCGTGTGCGCCGACACAAAGGAAAGCCATGGGAGGCGTGCCTCGATCCAGCCAAGAAGTGGATTCTTTGGATGCAGGCGGACGAACTTCACGGTCACGGCATTAATCCCTTGCGCTAGTCGATCGCCGGTTCTGGCGCGAGCGCAATGACATGCTCGATGCCTTGGCGGAACATCTTGGTATAGGGGCAGATGCGTTCGGTGTTTCGGACCAGTGCTGCCGCGAGCGTGCGATCGACGCCCGGCAGGCTGATCCGGGCCTCGGCCGAAAGAAGGAACAGACCATCCACGGGGTCCCGGGCCACAGTCACGGTGGCTTCCACGCTGATGTCGACCAGAGCCACGCCGGCGCGCACCGCCAACAGGCTCAGGGCACCGTGGAAGCAGGCCGCATAGCCGGCCGCGAGCAGCTGCTCCGGATTGGTACCGCCGCCTGGTCCGCCGAGCTCTGACGGCAGGCGCAGTTCGACATCGAGCGCGCCGTCGTCGGACTTCACGATTCCTGAAGTGCGCCCGTGCGCGGCCTCCCCGCCGGTCACGCGTACGCGACCGGTATAGATGGGCTTGGCTTCCGTACCGTGGTACTGGTCCAAGAGGCTTGGTGGAGGGGGCTGCAATGGAGTCATGAGACGGGCACTGGCTTCGTCTGGCGTGTGGCTTGGAGTGTTCTGGGGCGATGGAGGTCCGTGGGGGACGTCACGAGGTTTTGATCGGCGACGCTCCCGCGGGAACGAATCGGGGCTGCCCGATAACCCAGTCTTCGAAATCGATTTCCCCGTGCCAGGCCGACGGCCCCGGCATCAAGGTGTAAGCATCAAGCTCGGCACCAAAATATGGCGCATGCGCGTCAGTGATCACCTCACGGGGATCGTGGGTGATCGCCATGAAGTACTCGGCCAGCCTGGCCAGCGGCGCGCTTTCGGGCCCGGCGATCTCGATGATGCCGTTGACCGGCCGTTCCAGAGCCAGACGCGCCACGCTCTTGGCGACATCCTCCGCGGCGATCGGTTGCACAAGTGCCGGGGACAACCGCACGGTCTCGCCGTCAGCAGCCGACTGGATCATGCGTGGCAGGAACTCGAAGAACTGGGTGGAATGAACGATGGTGTAGGGGATACCGGAATCGCGGATCAGTTCTTCCTGGGCGATTTTGCCGCGGAAGTAGCCGCTGGCTTCCAGCTTCTCCGTTCCAACCACCGATAGCGCCAGGTGATGGCTGACGCCGGCCCTGGCTTCGGCGCCAAGCACATTGCGGCCCGCAGTCCGGAAGAAGTTGAGTACCGCCGCATCCTCGAACGACGGTGAGTTCGCCAGGTCGACGACCACGTCCGTGCCTGCCATGGCAGCGTCAAGGCCTTCGCCGGTGAGGATGTCGATGCCGGTGGAGGGCGCGGCTGCGGTCACATCGTGACCTTGTTCGGCAAGCTTCGAGACGACCTTGCTGCCGATGAGTCCGGTGCCGCCAATCACTACGATTTTCATGAGGAGTATCTCCATCTGGGGTGTCGGGCGTCCCGTGTGGGGGATACGCCGGAGGAGCGCCCGGAAATGCTAGAGAGCCCCTGCCGGTGGCAGAAGACATGCATGGACACGCATGGTGTTGCCCAGTGCGCACCAATGCCGTGGGCCGGAGTACCCGGATCCACGCCGGCGAATCCAGGTGGCTGCCACGGCAGGGAAGCGCTGTATCCCGCTGTGCAACAGCACGCGTCCCCGCACGGGGCTACCGCTCTGCCGGCACGCCGCCTAGCTTTCAGCCCGGACGCGGAATCTTCCGTGTTGCACAACCTTTCCCTTCCCAAGGAGCATCCCCATGAGCCAGCGTGCCGACTTCATGAAGCAATCCCCCGAACTGACCAAGAAGCTCGTCGAGCTCGAAACCCTCTTGGCGCAAACGACGATCGAAGAGCAGATCCAGGACCTGGTGAAGATCCGCGCATCGCAGCTCAACGGGTGTGCGTTCTGCCTGGACATGCACATCAAACAGGCAACAATCCGTGGCGAGCGACCACTGCGCATCTTCAATCTGCCGGCATGGCGTGAATCACCGCTCTTCAGCCCGCGTGAGCGTGCGGCGCTGGCATGGGCGGAAGTGCTTACCCAGATTCCGGCGCAAGGCGTGGCCGATGACTACTACGAGCGTGTGGGCGCTCAACTGTCGGAGAAGGAAATGTCCGACCTGGCATTCATCGTGGCTGCGATCAATGCATGGAACAGGATCAACATCGGCTTCCGGACTGTTCCTGGAAGTCGCGACAAGGAATACGGCCTGGACAAGGCCGGTCTCGCCTGACCCCAAGCATCAACCGGGCACTGCCGTGCCCGGTTTTCTTCGCCACTTCCCCCGGAGTTTCCAATGCGCATCCATCACTACCTTGGTATTTGCCTGCTGCTGTCTTCTTCCGCCTCGATGGCGCAGGAACCCGAAGCCGCTGCGCCGCTGCCGATCGCAACGCCGGTCATGACCCAGTCCTTGCCCGAGTTCCCGGGCAAGGAAGTCCTGCTTCTGTCAGTCGAATTTCCACCTGGCGCGGTGGATCCGGTACATCGCCACGATGCCGAAGCATTCGTCTATGTGCTGGAAGGGTCGATCATCATGGGGATCGCCGGAGGCCAGGAAGTCGTCCTTGGCCCTGGGGACACCTTTCGGGAGCGTCCCGAAGACCTGCATACGGTCGGTCGCAACGCCAGTGCGGAAAAGCCCGCGAGATTCCTCGCATTTCTGATCAAGGACACGGGAAAGCCCCCTGTGATCCCGGTCAACTGACGGCCGCGGCAGCGCATGGGGGATTTCGCGATTCCCGACTAGCGCCAGCGACGGATTCACGAGTCACGCCTGATGTCTTCACGCCCCCCGCGGAGCAAGTCCGCGCGGGGCGTTGGCTTGTGTGGGCAGAAGGAAGCTGACGACCGGGCGGCACTCGTCACGGTGATGTGGACAAGATCTCCGGAGATCACCAGAATCTGTCGGCGCGAAGGTGGCCTCATCCATCGCCAAGCTCCTCAACCGCGAGGGGCGCCGCAATCAGTCGTTCAAAGGCCACTGGCTGGAGCATCGACCCGGGAGGCGTCCAGCCACCGGTCCAGGTCTTGGAGCGAACAGGGGCCAGTCCGAACCAACCGGCAAGTAGCTGGAGCGTTTGAGCGCCGGGCAAACCGGTATGCAGTGCTGGTGAGCTACTGAAGGACTGGCTGGCTCCTGCTACTCCTCGAACGGCGCGTCAAACAGCGCATCCACCATCGAGGGAGGGTGATAGTCCGGCACGAACCGTTCGCCGAAATCCCGGACGAAGTTGTCGTACGTCGTCTCGGGGCGTGCTTCCGCGATTCTGCCGACCGCGTGGGCGAAATAGTGCTTCATCCCAAGTCGTGGGAACTCCTCCAGGATCCGCGCCATGCTCGCCTCTGGAATCGAATCGTAGCGCCAACCACCCCAGTCAACACCGACGCCCTGGACACACAGGGCGGCCTCGGCTTCCTTATGGAGACAGATCGACGGAGTGGAATTGAGTGCAATGCTGTCCCAGACCAGCTGGGCCCGACGTTCATTGAGGCCCTCCTCTAGAACGAACTCCCGCGCGGCATTCGCACCTTCCACCTCGAACCGAAGAGGGCCGTCGGCCACCTTCGTCAGTCCGAGGTCGTGCAGAAGCGTTGCAACCGCAAGCACTTCAGCATCGTAAGGCTGACCCTTCTGCTCGGCCAGCGTCACCGCGAACAACCAGGACCTCATAACATGGTTGAACAGATAGGGCTCGGAAACGGCGCGCACATGCTCGATGGTCTGCGCTATCAATGGGGTGTCGGGTAATGTGACGCCCGCAAGCACGCGCGTGGCACGCTGATGCCAACGACATGGATGTGGGGTCGATGGCCGATCGATGCTCAACACAGGTTGCATGGGAATCTCTCAATGCCTGGATGGGGCCGACACCTCGGCCCTCATGGCAGCCAAGGTGCAAGCGCCCCATGACATAGGGCTTTGCATCAATTGGATTGCGCAGCTTCGACAATGAGGTTCGCAACTTCGTCGGGGTGCGAGATCATGACCACGTGCGAAGCGCCCTGGATCTCCACAACGTGTCGCGAGCGGGCGCGTCGTGCCATGAAGCGCATCGCTTCCGGGGGAATATTCCTGTCCAGGCTGCCGAGAATGAACCATGACGGGATTGACGCCCATGCAGGCGGGCCGGAGGGTTCGTTCAAGGCCTTGTCGGTCACGGGTCGCTGGGAGATCGACGAGGCGGCCGGGCCTGCCGGGACATCGGCAGCGAACTGCTTGTGGTAGCGCTCCTGCTGGATGTACAGATCGTTGCTGCCATCGGGTAGTGCGACCGGTGGTCCGAGGGCAGCCGCGAGCGTGCTGCCGGGAGCGATCGTCGACAGCCGGGCCGCGGATTCCCCGATCTCTGGCGCGAACGCGGCGACGTAGACCAGGGCCTTGATCCTGTGGCCCGTGGTAGTGATGTTGGAGATCACCATTCCTCCATACGAATGACCGACCAGTACGACCGGGCCATCGATCGAGGCAATCAATGCGTCGAGGTATGCTGCGTCGGATGCGACGCCACGCAACGGATTGGCAGCGGCTATGACCGGATACCCAAGCGCGACCAACTCGGGTGCCACGCCATTCCAGCTGGAAGAATCAGCGAACGCGCCGTGGACGAGGATGATCGTGGGCTTTCCCGAGAGGAATGTTGCTTCCCTTGCCTGGACAGAAAGCGCGATGGAGGCCATGGCCAGGATGCCGAACAGCATCAACCGCTTGATCAGTGTGTTCATGGAAGTTCTACCGATTGAGTATTGGGGGGCGCCGCTGGTTGATGGCATCTGCCGGGTCTGGCGACGTGATTCCACGATATGGACTTCAGAACAGCGCTGGTAGATCTCGCGGTGTACGCACTGTGTTTCACGACACACAGCAACCACATCTGCCATCTGTTCGCCACGCAGGGGCTGCCTTCGTCCTGCGGTGTGCCCGCGGGCACGACTTGCGCTGACGCCAGTCGCTGCCGTGCATCCATGGCCCGCTTACAGGAGGGAGGTCCCGCCATCGACGCGCAGGTCGATCCCGGTCACGAAGCTGCTGGCATTGGAAGCCAGGAACAGTGCCGCGCTCCCGAGTTCGTCCGGGCGTCCAAGCCGACCGAGCGGAATAGCTTTGACCACGCTCTCCTCGAACTCCGCGCGGTTCTCCGGACGCACGCCGAGCTTCTCCAGAATGGCGGTGTCGGTGGGCCCCGGACTAAGCACGTTGACCCGGATACCCCGTGCCTTGAGCTCGATCGCCCAGGCCTTAGCGAAGGCGCCAATCGCTGCCTTTGAACCCGCATAGACGGCGTGGCCATCCAGGAACTTATCGCTGGCAATCGATCCGGTCAGGATGATTGAACCGTTGTCACGCATGATCCGGCTCATCTTCTGCACACCGAAGAAGACGCCGCGCGTGTTGATCGCGAACTGCATGTCGTACTCCTCCGGAGAAACGCCGGAGGACAGGTTGATCGTGTTGACGCCCGCATTGGCCATGTACACGTCCAGACCACCAAACTGCGCATGGATCCAGGTTGCCAACTGCTCATGGTGGGCAATGTCCGCGGAATCTCCGGGCATGCCGACTGCACCATGTCCTATCTGCAGCACCGCTTCATCCAGCACGTCCTTGCGCCGGCCAGTGACAACGACCTGTGCGCCCTCGGCGGCAAACTTCCTGGCCGCTTCGAGACCGATCCCGCTGTTGCCACCCGTGACCAAGGCAACCTTTCCGGCAAGTAGGCTCATCGTGGTCTCCTCTTCTGAACTTGAATGTCGCCATGCTGCCGGGACGTGGGGATGTGCCGGTAGAGCCACGCACGGGAATGGCGCGTTGACTGGTGCGCACCAATCCGTGTGGGCCCGGGCTGCGCTGCTCCTTCTGTCGCTTCGAGGTCTTCCTGTCGGTGACGGGAATCGGATGGGTGGAATCAACTGACGGGCACGTCTCGCACGCATTGGATCGCCTTCACGAAACATCGTGTGGACGAGTCGATGTCTACCGCATCAAAAGTGTGTTGCGTAGCGTTGATTCTGGATCAGGCGTCGTGTCTTCGATGCACCGGAAGAACCAGTTCCGCCTTGCATCTGGATACAGGTGGACACACGCGGATCGCCGCGTGGACCGCAAGCCTGACCCCAATCTCCGCTACCGGAAACACCAATGGACGCCATCAGAAAAGCAGGCCCCTTGATGCTCGGCGTCGCCGCCCTGATGCCACACTTGGCTGCGGCTAACGAACGCTGTGAAGCTGAAAGGCTGGGTGAAAGTCCTCCCGCCGTGAACCTCCGCATCGACAACGATCTTCTGGGTAGCGGTGACCAGGACCAAGGCTACACGAATGGTGCGGTGATAACGCTCGTGTCGCCAGACTTGGTCGATTACATCAACGATCCTTGCTTGCCAAGGATCGCCCACTGGCTGAACAGCTGGATTGATGGAAATCCGACATTGCCTGCGGACCAGAAGAACATGGTTTTCAGCATAGGCCAGTCCTTGTATACACCCCAGGACTGGACTCGATCAGACGTCATCAAGAATGACCGGCCTTACGCAGCAATCATCATGACGAGCTTCGGCTACAACATCAGGCGCGGAAGTCTCTTGCGTACGACTCAACTGCGCATTGGAGTGTTGGGTCCGATCGCCCTCGGAGAGGAGGTTCAGGATGCCGTTCACGATGCCATAGGCGATGACAAGTTCTCCGGTTGGGACAATCAGCTTCGAAACGAGCCACTCATCGGCACTGTCCACGAGCGGATGGCAAAGTATACCGGCAATACCCTTGGTCGATCCGAGCTGCAGTGGGATGTCATCAGCCATTGGGGAGGAAGCCTTGGGAATGCGTTCTCACACGCCAACGCAGGTGCGGAGCTGCGCCTGGGCTGGAACCTGCCTGACGATTTCGGCAGCACGCCAACGCGTCCCGCGGGTGAGAATACTGCCCCTGGCGGTGCATTCCACCCACGTCGATTCTCCGGTCATGTCTTCCTGACCAGCGACGTGCGATGGGTGGTTCGCGACATCACGCTGGATGGCAACACATTCAGGTCGAGCCACAGCGTCAACAAGCGGAGCTTCGTTGGCGAAGTTGGCGTTGGGGTGGTCCTGAGCTATGACAAGTGGAAGTTCGCCCTGGCCAGGTACTACCGGAGTCGGGAGTTCGACGGGCAAACCGATACCCCTGTGTTCGGAAGCTTCACCATCAGCAGGACGCTTTGACGAGAAATACGCAGTTCTCCGGTCGACTCACCGGATGCGGGCATGGTCGATATGGACATTGCACCGTAACGACGGTCGGCGATCCGGTTCCTGCGCCGCTTCACCGCGCGGTCAAGAAGGACAACAAGAATTCCGGGCCGCTACCTGGTCAGGCGGATATCCGGGCAACTACCCGATCCGTTGTAATCAGATTGCGCGGTGCCGACACGAAGGCAGCCCGATCACCAGTAGGCGCGCGCGTACTCCGACTGGTCGAACCAAGCCTGGAACCCCAGCTCACCGCGCTGAGCGTCTTCTTCGGGAAGCAGGACGTGCTCATCCAGCATGGCGCCGAAGTAGGCGGCGCCCGGGTCGGCTTGCACCTCGTACGGCGCCTCCATGTCGGTAATGAACCTCTGGATGAGTTCCGACATCCTTGCCCGCTCCGGACCTGCAACCTCGATCTGTCCGTTGAGGGGCGGTTCGACGGCAACCCTTGCGATGGCTGCTGCGACATCATCGGAGGCAACAGGCTCGATGTATGCGGGCGACAGGTGGATGGTCCGACCGCCGACGGCGTAGTTGACGATGTCGAGCAGGAACTCGAAGAACTGTGTCGCGTGCACGATGGTGAACGGGATCCCGGATGACGCGATCGCGCGCTCCTGGAGTGCCTTGCCCCGAAGGTAGGGGCTTGCATCAAGCCGGCCGGTTCCAACCACGGAAAGCGAAACGTGGTGTCCAACGCCGGCACGCTGCTCGGCATCGAGGAGGTGGAAGATGGCGGTCTTGAAGAATCGAAAGGCCTCCATGCCATCGAAGACCGGCGAGTTGCTGACATCCACGACGACGTCGGCGCCAGCAAGACATTGCGACAGCCCGCGTCCGGTGAGCAGGTCGACGCCGGTTGAACGGGACGCGGCCGACACGCGGTGCCCCTGCGCCTGCAGTCTTTCGACGATGTTCCGCCCTACCAGGCCCTTTCCACCGATGACGACGATATTCATGTTTGCCTCGCTTGCTTACCGATGACCGATGCATCCGATGTTCGCGCCCCGGCCTTGCATCGATGCTAGAAGGCAGTGCAGCGGCCCGGTAGACCCGGAACAGGAACGGTCGCGCTTCGCCCGAGGCAACAATTTCGAACGCATGATTGCCAGCCCGCGGGACGTCGTCCTGCATCGAACCAGATTCAGGAACCAATCCAGAAGGCGGCGTTGCGGATGTACTGCTTCGTCGAGCGCAACGCTTCCGGGAACCTGACCATGCCATCACCGGGCGGTTCACTTACGAAGGACGGGCAACCGGCCGCGGGGGTCCAGTTGTAGTCGGTGAAGTGGTGGAAGCTTGACTGGGCGATTGCACGTCCACCGCGTTCGGAACGCTCGAAGGCCACCGCGATATTGAAGGGACGAGCCGACGCCATGCTCTGTCCTGCCATGATGACGCGCGCGCTCGGGTCCCCCGGCGGCGCGCTTACGGCGCCTTCGTGCGGGTGCGCCGGCATGTACTGGATGACTCCCGTAGCTGAAAGCCTGTCGCGCATCACCGGGTGGATGTTGCCGACCGGGCGGACGCGTTGGAAATCGCCATTGGCGCCGGACTGGTAGTTGGGCCAGGCGATCCCGGGTGAGAAACGGTTGTCGAGGCAGTGACGGTCCTCGTCGCACTCCGGGTTGTGCCCGTGGAAATGGTGCGCAGGCCCGACTCCGCCAAGATTGCAGATGGAGCAGCCCAGATCCATGTGGTCGCGCGTGACCATGAGGCCGCCACCGCGCTGCCGGAAGCGGCTGATTCCTGCGCAGTCCTCCGGGGTCAGGCCATCGCCAGGATCCACCGCGAGCAGCCAAAGCTGGTCGAAGCCTGATACGTCCAGGTTCGAGAGGACCGGATCCGGTGTGCCGCGAATGAGGCGATCTCTAGCAGTCAGCCGGAAGGCCGGGCGTCCGTCCACGCCTCGCACGCTGGAAAGGAACTCGCACAGGAGGCTGAAGCGCCTGACGCTCCAGTCGTCCGGTTCGTCTTCGATCGTGGTCTGCAGCAGTATGTTGGACATGGCTTCACTCGAACGCGCGCAACATCAGGCCGCCCTGCGTTCCGCATCTTCGAGTCCATATGCCAGGCCCGTCAGGCACTGGAGATCGGACTCGCGGATTCTGTTCGTCATGAAGTCGATGA
>Ga0079224_100009632_pt1 | contig 13197 bp, 13 predicted proteins | sample Stecom2015_FD_80414 | JGI IMG/M metagenome (GOLD analysis project Ga0079224, IMG submission 80414) | Agricultural soil microbial communities from Utah to study Nitrogen management - Steer compost 2015 | ecosystem: Environmental > Terrestrial > Soil > Agricultural land | place: USA: Utah... | reverse complement strand
GTGGTGAACATCTCCACCACCGAGAAGGTCGACACCAGCCGGCGGCAGATGCGCGACCTGCCGTTTCCGCCGGGCTCGCCCTTCGAGCAGTTCTTCCGCCAGTTCGGCGAACGGCTGGAGCGCGCGCCGCGCAACGCGCTCGGTTCCGGCTTCATCATCGATCCGGAAGGCTACATCGTCACCAACAACCATGTGGTTGAGGGCGCCGGCAAGATCGACGTGACGCTCAGCGACGGTAGCAGCCATCCCGCCACGGTGAAGGGCCGCGACCCCAAGACCGACATCGCGCTGCTCAAGATCGACGCGAAGAAGCCGTTGCCCCATGTCGTGTTCGGCGATTCCGACGCGACGCGGATCGGCGACTGGGTGATCGCGGTGGGCAATCCCTTCGGGCTCGGCGGAAGCGTTTCTGCCGGGATCGTGTCGGCGCGGGGCCGCGACCTGCGCGCCGGTCCCTATGACGACTTCCTGCAGTTCGACGCGCCGATCAATCCCGGCAATTCCGGCGGTCCGATCTTCGACAGCAGCGGCCGGGTGATCGGCATCGCCACCGCGATCTACACGCCCAGCGGCGGCAATGTCGGCATCGGCTTCGGCGTGCCCTCGAAGCTGGCGATGAACGTGGTGGCGCAGCTGAAGGAGTCGGGCAGCGTCGAACGGGGCTGGCTCGGCGTGCACATGCAGCCGATGACCGGAAATCTCGCCAAGGCGCTGGGGCGCAAGAACGACGACGGCGTCATCGTCAGCCTGGTGCAGGATGACTCGCCGGCCAAGGCCGCCGGCGTGGAGCAGGGCGACGTGATCACCGGTGTGAACGGCAAGGAGATCAAGGAGCCGCGCGATCTCGCCATCGCCATCGCCAACCTGAAGGCCGGCGAGAAGGCGAAGCTGCAGATCTGGCGCGACGGCCGGGAGCGCACGCTGACCGTCACCATCGGCAAACAGCCCGCCGACCAGGTGGCCGATGCCGGCGAAGCGGACGGCGGCGACGAGAAGGTCGGCATGGCGCTGGCGCCGCTGACGCCGGAGCTGCGCGCCCGGCTGGGCATCAAGGGACCGGCCAAGGGCGTCGTGGTCGCCGATGTGACGCGCGGCAGCAAGGCGGCGGAAAGCGGCGTGCGCGAGGGCGACGTGATCATCCGCATCGGCGGCGATCCGGTGACGACGCCCGACGAGGTGGCGGAGAAGATCCGCATCGCGCGGCAGGCCAAGAAGGAGGCCGTGGCCATGCTGGTGCTGCGCGATGGCACGACCTACTATCTGGCGCTGCAGCTTGCGTGACGCCATCTCGACCGGGGCGGTTTGGCCGCCCCGGTTCCGTTCGGGGGGATCATGAAGGTTCTACTGGTCGAGGATAACCCGCAGGTCAGCCAGTTCATCCGCAAGGGGCTGAGCGAGGGCGGTCATGTCGTCGATCATGCCGAGAACGGCCGCGATGGCCTGTTCATGGCGACCACGGAATCCTACGACGTGATCATTCTCGACCGCATGCTGCCGGGCGGCATCGACGGCCTCGGCATCATCGAGGCGCTGCGGCGCACCGGCAACCGCACGCCGATCCTCATCCTGAGCGCGCTGGCCGATGTGGACGAGCGCATTCGCGGCCTCAAGGCCGGCGGCGATGATTACCTGACCAAGCCCTTCGCCTTCGGCGAACTGGAGGCGCGGCTGCTGGCCCTGGTGCGGCGGCAGGAAGCGCCCAAGGCGCAGACCAGCCTGCAGGTCGGTGATCTCGTCATGGACCTGCTGGCGCGCCGGGTGACGCGGGCGGGGCAGCCGATCACGCTCAAGCCGCGCGAGTTCAAGCTGCTGGAATTCCTCATGCGCCATGCCGGGCAGGTGGTGACCCGCACCATGCTGCTGGAGAATGTCTGGGATTACCATTTCGACCCCCAGACCAATGTGATCGACGTGCATATCAGCAACCTGCGCCAGAAGATCGATTCCGGCTTCGAAACGCCGCTACTGCACACGGTACGCGGCGCCGGCTACCGGCTGTCGGTCGATGCGTAAGCTGCTGCGCTCCACCTCGATGCGGCTGGCGCTCGGCTATGCCGCGCTGTTCCTCGTCTCGTCGATGCTGCTGATCGGGCTGCTGTGGTGGAACACCACCGGCTATCTCGACCGCGAGACCGATGCGGTGATCGCCGCCGATATCCGCGCCATCGGCGACCGGCTGCAGGATTTCGGCCTGCCCGGCGCGATCCAGACCGTCAACGAGCGCGTGCTGGCCGATGCCGACAGGCGCGCCATCTACCTGCTCACCGACCCGGCCCTGCGGCCGCTGGCCGGCAATGTCGACGCCTGGCCGGCGCAGATCGGCCGTGTGCCCGGCTGGCATGAGGTCGACATGGTCTATCAGGACCGGCTGCATGCCACGCGGCTGCTGCACGTGACTCTGCGCGGCAATTTCCATCTTCTGGTCGGCCGCGACGTGCAGGAGCGCGTGGCGATGCGCGGCCTGTTCCTGCGCGGCTTCGTCATCGCCACCCTCGTGGCGATCGCTTTCGCCATGATCGGCGGCTTCATGATCCGCCGCACGGTGCTGCGCCGGGTCGAGACCATCAACCGCACCACGACCGCCATCGTGCAGGGCGATCTGGGGCAGCGCGTGGCTTTGCGCGATGCCGATGACGAGTTCGACCAGCTGGCCCAGACGATCAACCGCATGCTGGACCAGATCCAGCAGCTGATCGAGGGCGTGCGCAACGTCTCCAATGCCGTGGCCCATGACCTCCGCACGCCGCTGGCGGAGCTGCGCAACCGGCTCGAGGCGCTGCTGCGCACCCGGCCGGAGCCGGAGCATGCCCAGGCCGAGATCGGCGAGGCGCTGGCCGACATCGACCGGCTGATCGGCATCTTCAACGCGCTGCTGCGGCTGGCCGAGATCGATTCCGGCCTGCGCCGCGCCGGCTTCGTTCTCGTCGACCTGCCGACTCTTGCCGCCGACGCGGTGGAGCTCTACGCGCCGGCGGCCGAGGCGAAGGACATTGTGCTCACCCTTGATGCCACCTCCGGCCGGCGCGTGCTGGGCGATCCGCAGCTGATCGCCCAGGCACTCGGCAACCTGATCGACAATGCGGTGAAATACACGCCGCGCGGCGGCCGGATCGCGCTGGCGGTCGGCCCGGCCGGCGACGGCTGGCAGCAGCTCGAGGTGGCCGACAACGGGCCGGGTATCGCCGCGGAAGAGCGCGCCCGCGTGACGCAGCGCTTCTATCGCGGCGACGCGGCCCGCGGCACGGGGGGCGCAGGCCTCGGGCTCAATCTGGTGGAGGCGGTGGCGCGCCTGCATGGCGGCGTCCTGGAACTGGAGGACAACCGGCCGGGCCTGCGCGCCCGCATCAGGCTGCCGGTTGCCGCATGAGTCGCGCACATGGGCTTCCTATCCGAAGCGGGCTTTCCTATACTTTTCCAAACAGCCCCGGGCCGCAGCGATGACGCACGATCATTCCCATCACCATGACCATGATCACGAGCATGGCACCGTGCTCAGCGATGTCGAGCTGCGCGTGCGGGCGCTGGAGACAGTGCTGGTGCAGAAGGGCTATGTCGATCCCGCCGCACTGGACGTGCTGATCGAAACCTACGAAACCAGGGTCGGCCCGCATAACGGCGCCCGCGTTGTGGCGAAGGCCTGGAGCGATCCGGCCTACCGCGACTGGCTGCTCAAGGACGCCACGGCGGCCATCGCCTCGCTGGGCTATACCGGGCGGCAGGGCGAACACATGGTCGCGGTGGCCAATACGCCCGAAACCCACAACATGGTCGTCTGCACGCTCTGCTCCTGCTATCCGTGGCCGGTGCTGGGTCTGCCGCCGGTCTGGTACAAGTCCGCGCCCTATCGTTCGCGCGCGGTAATGGATCCGCGCGGCGTGCTGAAGGATTTCGGCGTCACGCTGCCGCCGGAGAAGCAGATCAAGGTCTGGGATTCCACTGCCGAGATCCGCTATCTCGTGCTGCCCGAGCGGCCGGCCGGCACGGAAGGCTGGAGCGAGGAGAAGCTGGCGACACTGGTGACGCGCGACAGCATGATCGGCACCGGCCTGCCGAAGCAGCCGGCGGAGGTCGCGGCATGAACGGCGCAGCGGACATGGGCGGCATGATGGGCTTCGGGCCGGTGAAGCCCGAACCCGAGGACGGGCCGAAATTCCACGCTCCATGGGAGAGCCGCGCGCTGGCAATCACGCTCGCCATGGGCGCGACGGGGCAGTGGAACATCGACATGTCCCGCTCGGCCCGCGAAAGCCTGCCGCCGCCGCAGTATCTGGCGAAGAGCTACTACGAGATCTGGCTGGCCGGGCTGGAGAAGCTGATGGCCGAGCGCGGATTGGTGTCGGCCGACGAGATCGAGGCCGGCCGGATGCTGCATCCGCCCAAGCCGCTGCCCCGTATCCTGAAGGCCGGAGACGTGCCGGCCGTGCTTGCCAAGGGCAGTCCGACCCAGCGCGAGGCCCCGGCGCCGGCGCGGTTCGGCATCGGCGATCGCGTGCGGGCGAAGAACATGCATCCCACCGGCCATACGCGCCTGCCGCGCTATGTCCGCGGCCATGTCGGCACCGTCGAGCTGGTGCATGGCGCCCATGTCTTCGCCGATGCCCATGCCGCCGGGCAGGGCGAGCAGCCGCAATGGCTCTACACCGTGCGCTTCAAGGGGACGGAGCTGTGGGGCGAGAGCACCGACCCGACGCTCTGGGTCTCGGTGGATGCCTGGGAAAGCTATCTGGAGCCGGCGGCATGAGCGACCTGTCGCGGCTGCCCGATCTGCCCTGCGACGCGGAAGGCCCGGTCTTCCGCGCACCCTGGGAGGCGCAGGCCTTCGCCATGGCGGTGGCCCTGCACCAGAAGGGCCTGTTCACCTGGCCGGAATGGGCCGAGGCGCTGAGCGCAGAGATCAAGGCGGCGCAGGCTGCCGGCGATCCAGATACCGGCGAAACCTATTACCGCCACTGGCTGGCGGCGCTGGAAAAGCTGGTGGTCGCGAAAGGCGCCGCCAGCGCGATGGTTTTGCGTGAAACGGCGGACGCCTGGGACCGCGCGGCGCGCGCCACGCCACATGGTCAGCCGATTGTCCTCGGCGGTTAGGCGGGCGGAAGAGGCGGCAGGGGACGGCGCGCGACTTCGTCGGCCTCCGTCGGCTCCATGCCCAGTCCGCGCAGGATGCTGGCCGCCACGGCCGTGATGTGAGCACGGCCGGCCTCGCCGCTGGTCAGGGCGCGGACCGCGGCAAGGTTGGTGCCCATGATCAGGTTCATCGCCGCCTCCCTGCTGGCGACCCGGAACCGCTTCTGCCGGATGCCCAGCATCAGGTCGGCCTGGATGTAGGGGCGGACCTGCTCGTCCCAGATCCGCGATGACAGGGCGACGGAGAGCATGAAGCGCGCCAGCTGCGGCTGTTCGAGCGCCAGAGTCATGTACTGCCGGCCGCCGATCGCCATCCGCTCGGCGCCGTCCTCGATATGGGCATAGCTGGCCTTGATGCGCTCGCAGAAGGTGACGCCGAAATGGATGGCGGCCGCTTCCAGGATCGCTTCCTTGGTCTGGAAGTAGTTGTAGAAGGTGCCGTTCGCGACCCCGGCGACCGCGGTGATCTCCTGGATCGAACCGGCCTCGACGCCCTTTTCGGCAAAGACCTTGGCTGCGGCGCTCAGGAGCTGATGGCGGGTCCGCTCGCGTTTCGAAATGGTTCTTCCGGTCACAATTTTCTTCCATTGACAGACTGAGAGAATCCTCATAAATGAGGCAACTCTCAAAACTGAGAATCGTCTCATATATACTTAGCGGCTCGCCGCAGGAAGGAAAAGCCATGCAGCTCGGATATCTGGTCTTCGACGTCCGTGACGTTGAAGCCTGGGCACGGTTCGCAACCTCGGTTCTGGGCGGGATGCCGGGCAGCGGCGGCGGCGAGGCCCTGGGCGTCCGGCTCGATGATGCCGCCTACCGACTGCTGCTGCGCAGAGGCAGGACGGATGATCTCGCGGTTCTGGGCTGGGTGCTCGAGGAGGACGAGATCGCCCGTCTGGCCGGGCGGCTGATGCGTCATGGCGTTCCCGTCACGGAGTTCAGCGCAGTCGAATGCTCTGCCCGGAGCGTGACGGCTGGCATCCGCTTTGCCGATCCGCTCGGCCTGATCAACGAAGCCGTGATCGGCCTGCCGCGGGCCGATGCGCCTTTCCGGTCCGACCTCATGCCGGGCGGCTTCGTCGCGCGCGACGATCTGGGGCTTGGCCATGCCGTTCTCGGCTGTGGCCGCAGGCAGGCCGAGATGGAGCGCTTCTATATGGAGGTGGTCGGTCTGGCGCTTACGGAGCGCATCGATACGAAGATCGGCCCGGTCAAGGTCGACGGCGCGTTCCTGCACTGCAACCGGCGCCATCACTCGCTCGCCCTGATCGCCGTTCCCAGCCGCAAACGGCTGCTGCATTTCATGCTGCAGGCGGGGGAACTGCGCGATGTCGGCAGGGCGCTGGAGCGGACCAGGGCGGCCGGCATTCCGCTCAGCCTCGATCTGGGCCAGCATCCGGATCCGGACGGCACCGTCTCGTTCTACGCGCCGACGCCGTCGGGCTTTGATTTCGAGATCGGGGCCGGCAGCGGCGAAATCGATCCGGCGACGCATGTCCCCGACATCAAGACGCGGACCAGCGACTGGGGGCATGCGCCGAGCGCTCGGATGAAGCTGCGCGGCGCTCTCGACCTGATCGCTGACCGGTTCAAGCGGGCGGCCTGAGCGATGCGCAGGGCTCTCAGAATTGCGGGCATTGTCGCGGGGATTCTCCTCGTCTGCGCCGGCGCGGCAGCGGCCTTTGCCTATTTCGGCAGCGAGCACAAGCGGAACCGGGTGATCGCAGTGGCACCGTCCACGATCGCCATTCCCGACGATCCGGCCGCACTGGAACGCGGCAAATACCTGTTCGAGACGCGCGGCTGTACGGACTGTCACGGCCGCGACGGCGCCGGCCACACCTTCATCGAGGATTCCGGCGGACTGGTGGTGCGCGGCCCGAACATCACCATGGGACAGGGCAGTCCCGTGCTCGGCTACCGGGCCGTCGACTGGGTGAAGGCGATCCGTCACGGCGTCACCCCGAACGGACGTCCGCTGATCGTCATGCCGAGCGAGGATTACAACCGGATGACCGATGCCGATCTTGGCGCCATGGTTGCCTATATCCGGGGCCTGCCCGCCCGTGAGGGTGACGGGCGCCGTGTCGAACTGCCGCTGCCGGTACAACTGGCCTATGCCCTCGGCGTAGTGCGCGACGCGGCCGAGAAGATCGACCACAGCCTGCCCCCGGCGCAGCCGCCCGCGCCGGACGATGTGCTCGGCAAGGGCGCCTACGCCGCGAATATGTGCCTCGGCTGCCACGGTGAGGGGTTCCGCGGCGGGCCGATCGCCGGAGCACCGCCGGACTGGCCGCCGGCAGCCGATCTGCGGCCGGGCGGGCCGATGCACAGCTACGCTTCGGCCGAGGACTTTGCCGGCATGCTGCGGACCGGCAGGCGCCCGGACGGATCGGACATCAAGGTGATGCCGTTCGACTCCCTGAAGGAGCTCAGCGACGACGAGATCGCGGCACTCTTCGCATTCCTGCAGAGTCTGCCACCGGCCGACTAGCCGGTGATCAGCCCAGCGCCTTCTGCACCGCGCGCTTGGCCATTACGCCGACCAGATGGGCGCGGTATTCGGCCGAGGCATGGATGTCGCTGTTCATCATGCCGGGGTCGGTCCTGATGCCGTTCAGGGCATCCGCGCTGAAGGATTTCGACAGCGCGGCCTCCATCTCCTTGTGGCGGAACACGCAGGGCGCCGCCCCGGTGACCGCGACTCGGATGCCGCCGGCGGTTTCCGCGACCATGACGCCGACCATGGCATAGCGCGAGGCCGGGTTGCGAAACTTCTCGTAGCCCGCGCGCTTCGGCACCGGGAACTCGATCCTGGTGATGATCTCGCCGTCCTCCAGGGCGGTTTCGAACATGCCCTTGAAGAAGTCGTCGGCGGTGATCGCCCGCCTGTTCGTATGGACCGTGGCGCCAAGCCCGAGCACCGCCGCCGGATAGTCGGCCGCCGGGTCGTTGTTGGCCACCGAGCCGCCTATGGTGCCCATATTGCGCACCTGCGGATCGCCGATCAGGCCGGCGAGATAGGAGAGCACCGGGATGCTCTTCTGTACCTCGGCCGAAGAGGCGACGGCGGCATGCTTCGTCGTCGCGCCGATCGTCACCGTATTGCCCGAGACGGTGATGCCGTTCAGCTCCTTGATACCGCCGAGGTCGATCACGTCCGACGGCGAGGCGAGGCGCAGCTTCAGGGTCGGCAGCAGGGTCTGGCCACCGGCGATGAACTTGCCGTCGCTGGCGCCGCTCAGCAGCTTCGCGGCTTCGTCCAGCGAGGCGGGCTTGTGATAGTTGAATGCGTACATGTGGGGCGTCTCCGTCCTTACTATTCTGCGGCGGCGGCGAGGTTCTGGCGCTGGATTATCTGCCAGACCTTCTGCGGCGTCGCCGGCATGTCGATGTCCTCGGTGCCGAGCGCATCGGTGATGGCATTCATCAGCGCAGCCGGAGCGGCAATCGCGCCGGCCTCGCCACAGCCCTTCACGCCGAGCGGATTGTGCGGGCAGGGGGTCTCGATCATCCCGACCTTGTAGGAGGGCAGGTCATCGGCCCGCGGCATGCAGTAGTCGTTATAGGATGCCGTGAGCAGCTGGCCGCTTTCCTTGTCGTAGACCACGCCTTCGAGCAGCGCCTGCCCGATGCCCTGGGCGATGCCGCCATGCACCTGACCTTCGACGATCATCGGGTTGATCACCTTGCCGAAGTCGTCGACCGCCACCCAGTTTACCACGCGGGTGACGCCGGTATCAGCGTCGATCTCCACCTCCGCCACATGCACGCCGGCAGGGAAGGTGAAGTTGGCCGGATCGTAGAAGGCGCTGGCCTCCAGGCCCGGTTCGAGGTCGGCCGGGTAGTTGTGCGGCACATAGGCCGTGAAGGCGACCTGCGCGATCGGCACCTGCTTGTCGGTGCCTTTCACGGAGAAGGTGCCCTTGTCGAAGACGACATCGTCGACCGAGGCTTCCATCAGATGGGCGGCGATCTTCTTGCCCTTCTCGATGATCTTGTCGGCCGCGCGGGACAGCGCCGATCCCCCGACCGCGAGCGAGCGCGAGCCATAGGTGCCCATGCCCATCGGCACGAGCGCCGTGTCGCCGTGGACGACTTCGATATTCTCGATCGGCACGCCGAGCTTGTCGGAAACGAGCTGGGCGAAGGTCGTCTCGTGACCCTGGCCGTGGCTGTGGGCGCCGGTATAGACGAACACGCTGCCGGTCGCGTTGAAGCGGATCTGGCCCGACTCCCAGAGGCCGACGCCGGCGCCGAGCGAGCCGACCACGGCTGACGGCGCGATGCCGCAGGCCTCGATATAGGCGCAGATGCCGATGCCGCGCAGCTTGCCCTTGCGGGCGGCTTCCGCCTTGCGGGTCTTGAAGCCGGCGTAATCCGCCATCTTCAGCGCTTCGTCCAGCGCCTTGGCATACTGGCCGGAATCGTACACGCAGGCGACCGGCGTCTGATACGGGAAGGCATCAGGCGGCACGAAGTTTTTCCGGCGCAGTTCGGCCGGATCCATGTTCAGCTCCCGTGCCGCGGCTTCCACCAGTCGTTCGACCACGTAGGTCGCTTCCGGCCGGCCGGCGCCGCGATAGGCGTCCACCGGCGTCGTGTTGGTGAAGACTGCCTTCACCTCGGCATAGATCGCCGGCGTGGTGTACTGGCCGGCGAGCAGCAGCGCGTAGAGATAGGTCGGCACCGCCGAGGCAAAAGTGGACAGATAGGCGCCCATGTTGGCGTTGGTCGAAACCCGCAGGCCGAGGAACTTGCCGTCCCTGTCCATGGCCAGTTCGGCATGGGTGATGTGGTCGCGGCCATGGGCGTCGGTGAGGAAGGCTTCGGTGCGGTCGGAGGTCCACTTCACCGGCCGCTTGAGCTTGCGGGCCGCCCAGACGCAGACCGTCTCCTCGGCATAGTTGAAGATCTTGGAGCCGAAACCGCCACCGACATCGGGCGCCACCACGCGCACCTTGTGCTCGGGCAGGCCGAAGACGAAGGCGCAGAGAATCAGCCGCAGCACATGCGGGTTCTGTGACGTGGTGTAGACGGTGGTCGTGTCGGTGCCCGGGTCGTATTCGCCGATGGCGCTGCGCGGCTCCATCGGGTTGGGCGACAGACGGTTGTTGACCAGTTCCAGCTTCGTGACATGGGCCGCATTGGCGAAGGCCTGCTCCGTGGCGGCCTTGTCGCCGAATTCCCAGTCGTAGCAGAGGTTGCCGGGAACGTCGGGATGGACCTGCGGCGCGCCGGGCTTCAGCGCCTCGCGCATGTCGACCACTGGCTGCAGCACGTCGTAGTCGACCTCGATCGCCTCGACCGCGTCGCGCGCCTGCGCGAGGCTTTCGGCGATCACGACCGCAACCTGGTCGCCGACATGACGGACATACTCGACCGCGATGATGTCATGGCGCGGCGCCTTGTGGGGCTCGCCCTTCTTGTCCTTGACGACCCAGCCGCAGATCAGCCCGCCGACCTTGTCGGCGGCCACGTCCTGACCGGTATAGACGGCAACGACGCCGGGCATTTTCCGCGCGGCGTCGCTGTTGATGGATTTGATTTTGGCGAATGCGTGCGGCGAGCGCAGGAAGGCCGCATAGAGCTGGCCGGGGCGGTTTATGTCATCCGTGTAGTGGCCCTGACCGGTGATGAAGCGGAAATCTTCCTTGCGGCGAACCGGCTGTCCGATGCCCTGGCCGATATCCTGATTGCTCATGTCTCACCCCCGCATCGCTTGCGCGCCGGCCATCACGGCCTTGACGATGTTGTGGTAGCCGGTGCAACGGCAGATGTTGCCTTCCAGTTCGTGGCGAACGGTTTCTTCGCTCGGGTTCGGATTGCGCTTCACGAGGTCTACCGCGCTCATGATCATGCCCGGCGTGCAGAAGCCGCATTGCAGCGCATGATTCTCGCGAAAGGCCTCCTGCATGGGATGGAGCTTGCCATCCGTGGCCAGGCCTTCGATCGTCGTGACCGAGGCGCCCTGTGCCTGCACGGCCAGCATGGTGCAGGATTTCACGCTGCGGCCGTCCACATGCACGACGCAGGCGCCGCACTGGCTGGTGTCGCAGCCCACATGGGTGCCGGTCAGGCCGAGATGGTCGCGAATGAACTGGACGAGCAGGGTGCGGGGTTCGACATCGCGCGTAACGGATTGGCCGTTGACGGTCATCGTCACGGATACGGTCATGTGTTTCCTCCCTTTGGCGCGTAGCAGAACATAGCGTGCGCGGAAATCTGACAAGACTGTGGGCGCAACCGGCGAAGGCCGTCAAGTTGCAAAAACGAAAAGTCCGGGATGCGGACGATCAGCTGCGGAGAACGAGAAGGGTAACGGCGCCGACGATCACGATCAGGCCGATGATCCATGCCCAGCTCGGTATCCCGCCGGTTACCGGAGTAGGCGCTGGCGGCGGTGCCGCTTGCGCCGCAGTGGCCGTCGTGTCCGGCAGGGCGCCGACCGCGGCCGTTGCCGCGACCGGTTCCTCGACAGCCTCCTGCGGAGCTGCCCCGGCGTCGGGTTCGGCGACGATCTGATTGAATTTCGTGAAGAAGTCCTCGGCCATCTTGGCGGCGACCCCGTCCACCAGGCGGGCGCCGATCTGGGCCAGCTTGCCGCCGATCTGGGCCTTGGCCGCATAGGTCAGCCGGGTGGCGCCCTGGTCGGCATCGGTGAGTTCCACCCGGGCATTGCCCTTGCCGAAACCGGCCGCCACGCCGCCCTGGGCCTCGCCGACGATGGTGCAGCTGTTCGGCGGGTCGAGGTCGGTCAGCGTCACCTTGCCTTTGAACTTGGCCTTAACCGGGCCGACCTTGACCTGCACCAGGGCTTCGAAATCGGTGTCGGAAAGCTTGGTGACGCTTTCGCATCCGGCGATGCACTGGCGCAGGATTTCGGGGTCGTTCAGGGCCGCCCAGACCTTGGCGCGGGGGGCAGGAATGAGCTGTTCGCCATTCAGATCCATGGACTAATCTCCGAAGACTGGGCCAGAGTGTGATTCACCGCCCGTTAAGCTTAACCATCTAGCCTGCCGATAACCAGTTTCAGCTCTGCGCGCAGGTGAAGGGGGTAAATCATGGTCCCCGCAGCACGATCCGGTCTTGATGTCAGTTTCTGGCTGCTCGAGCGGGCGGCCGGCGAGCGCATCGCCATGTCGCTGCCGAAGCTGCGCTGGCTGCTCTATCTCGCGCAGGCGCATTACGCCATCGCCCGCGACGGCGCCAAGCTGATGCCCGCCACCTTCCTGGTCGGCGAGGAAGGTCCGATCGAACCGACTCTGGATCTCGTGTTCCAGGCCGGCATCGAGAATCCCTGGACGCCGAGTTTCAGCGAAACCGTGGAGGCGTTCCTGGACGGCTTCTGGAAGCGTTTCGGTGCCCTGCCTGCGATTGCGTTGCATAAGCTCGTAGTCGGCGACCCGGCCTGGAAGAAGGCGCAGGAGAATGGTCCGGGCAGCGAGATCCAGGTCGAGCATCACCGGGCCGCCAAGGCCACGGCAAAGCCGGGCGGAGATGCCAGCCGCCGGGCGACCGAACTGCCGCCCTTCGAGGAAGAGGTGCGCGCCAAGATCGCGAAGCATTCCGGCGGCTCCCATGCCCTGGTGCGCTCCATGCGCGGACAGCCGGTCAAGTCACCCGGCACCCGCACCGCTTCGGTGGCCGAGGCCGCCGGCCATCTGCGGGCGGCGCCGCCCGACAGCCAGGAGGTTCGGTTCACCGCAGACGGACGATCGGTGACCCGCTGGCGTCCCAAAAGGCGGGTGCAGGGACCGACCATCTGACCTGCACATAACCGGCTAACCTTCGGACAACCCCTCAGAAATCGTTTTGGCAGCGTTTCGAAATGGTGCTACGCTGACGGGCGTAGTGCGGCTATCGAAGGATTAAAAAGTGGATCAAGGGGGCTTCGGCGACGCCGAGATCGTCAAGATCTCAGGCAAGGTCAAGTGGTTCAACGCAGTCAAAGGTTTTGGTTTCGTCAGTCCCGACGACAATTCCGGTGACGTGTTTCTGCACCTCTCCTGCCTGCGCCAGGCAGGGTATGAAAGCATTGATGAAGGGGCGACCCTGCTGCTCGAGGTCGCC
>Ga0079224_100009630_pt1 | contig 13197 bp, 7 predicted proteins | sample Stecom2015_FD_80414 | JGI IMG/M metagenome (GOLD analysis project Ga0079224, IMG submission 80414) | Agricultural soil microbial communities from Utah to study Nitrogen management - Steer compost 2015 | ecosystem: Environmental > Terrestrial > Soil > Agricultural land | place: USA: Utah... | reverse complement strand
CTATTTTGATGTAAGAAGGTGGAAAGAGGGTGAACGATTGGCTGCACCCATTGAAGGAGTAAAAGCCGCATGGTTTCCTGAATTGTCACGCGGTTCTTTCCGTATCAGTCCAGAAGGGTATTTGCAAGCGCAATGGAATAGGCGCTTTGAAGATCCTAAAAACTATTTATGGCCGATTCCGCAGCCACAACTCGATCGGAATCCCAAGTTGGGGCAGAATCCTGGATGGTAATAATTTAAAAACAGGTCGGAGCAGCGCTAAAACGCCCCGACCTGTTTTTTTTCTGCGGTAGACTTTATGTTTTTAAGTTTCCACCAATAAACATATAGGAAAAGATAACCGTATGTTGGATAAAAGCGATTTGTCTTGCATGCGATGATAAAATCGCTATATTTGTTTTCGTCAGATTCTACTGATATAACCAATTATGCCTGGTATTAACTACGGGATAAAGCAATAGTAAAATGTCGTCTTCGAAGTTTTGCTGATTGTTCAACAAGGATTTTATGATATGGGTTAAAAGGAAATAACTTTTCCAATGAACAGCTATGTCCATAAAAACCATTTGAGTGAGTTTGAATCGTGTAAATTAACACAAATACATTGTTATTTATTGATTTTAAGAAAGGAGGTTAATTAAGCAACAAGAAAGTTCGGTACTAAAACTCAATTCAAACATTTTATCACTTATAAGCTCAAACCGTATGAACAAAACACATTTTAGATCCCCTAGCGTTAAATGGACCTACATGGGAACTTTATTTCTCTTTTGTCTATTTAACTTTTCATTCGTGGTTGCGAGTAATTACTCGCTCCATCAACAGCAAGATTTTGTGATCAAAGGAATTGTAAATGATAATGCGGAACCGCCCAATCCCATCCCGGGAGTCAGCATTCGCGTAAAAGGAAGCAGTAAGGCAACTGCAACCGATGTAAATGGTACCTTTACCTTGTCTGTAAAAAAAGGTGATGTGCTTGTATTTACCTCGGTTGGTTATCAGGCCCGTGAACTTGTCGTTAGTAATCAAACTAGCTTAAATGTAACCCTTAATCAAGATTTAAACACTTTGGAAGAAGTGGTTTTAACTGGGTATTCAACCCAGGTTAAAAAAGATATTACGGGTGCCGTTTCAGTCGTTAATGTTAAAGAACTCACTAAAGTTCAGGCGCCTAACGTAGCACAACAATTGCAGGGTAGGGCGGCAGGTGTTACCGTAACCAGCAATAACACACCTGGTGGTGAAGCTACTGTTCGGGTACGTGGCTTTAGCACCATCAATAATAACGATCCCCTTTATATTATTGACGGTGTGCCAACGAAAGGTGGATTGAATAGCATTAATCCAAATAATATCGAATCGATGCAAGTACTGAAGGATGCTTCCTCTACCTCCATCTACGGGTCGCGTGCAGCCAACGGTGTCATTATCATTACCACCAAAAAGGGGAGTGCCGGTGATTCCAGAATAACTTTTGACACACGGGTAGGGGTACAAACCGGTCATGTAAATTTAGGCCTAATTAAAGATCCCTTGCAATTTGGCCAACTGCTATGGACGCAACGTCGAAATGCAGGCATCCTGACCAATGGCAATCCATCGCATCAACAGTATGGTAACGGCCCCAATCCGGTTGTACCGGATTATATCCTGGCAGGCTCCAGTTATGGCTTATTCGAGGGAGATCCCCGTGTTGATCCTTCCTTGTACAGTTATAACGCGGATAATTTTTATCAAATTGTCCGGGCTAATAAGGAAGGCACTGACTGGCATAAAGAAATATTAAGACCAGCCATTGTTCAAGAATATAACCTAGGGGCTACAGGAGGATCCGATAAGGGTCGCTATGCTTTATCACTCAATTACTTAAACCAAGAAGGGGTGTTGGAACATACATCATTCGATCGGTATTCACTTCGTTCCAATACCGAATTTAATATTAAGAAAATCATTCGCTAGGAGAAAATCTGGAAGTAAGTTATACCCAGAATAAAGGGTATTATTACAATAATGGAACAGCAAGTTCAACCAACAATCAAGATGGCAATCCCATTGGAAACGGTTATCGGATTCCATCTATTATACCTGTTTACGATATCATGGGGAATTTTGCAGCAACGCGAGCTGCAGGCTTGGGACCAGCGACTAATCCACTTGCTCAGTTATATCGCACAAAAGACAATCAAGCCAAAACGTTGAGAGCATTTGGCAATGTTTTCGCGGAAGTGGATATTATCGAGGGTTTGACCGGTCGTACAAGCTTAGGGTTTGACTATACGAACACCAACCGAGTGAATTATGTATTGATGGATCGGGAAGAGGCGGAAATTGAGGCGGCAAACTCCATGACTAAAGCGAATATCAATGATATCAACTTAACGTGGACGAATACATTAAATTACAAAAAAGTATTTAATGATATACACAGCCTAAATATTCTGGCGGGTACCGAAGCAATAAAAGGATTCGGTGAAGACTTCTCAGCAGTCAGGACAACCTATTTTTCGGAGGATCCGGATTTTATGGATCTTAATTCGGGAACAGCCGGGATCAACAATAGTGGTAGCCGATACGAATGGGCGCTGTTTTCAATATTTGGAAAAGTGAATTACAGCCTTAAGGATAAATATTTGCTGGAAGCGACTGTAAGAAGAGATGGCTCGAGTCGATTCGGTAGTAATAACCGCTATGGTACGTTCCCCGCATTTAGCGGCGGTTGGCGGATTTCTCAAGAAAGCTTCTTGTCGGAATTAAAATGGTTGGATAATTTGATGATTCGCGCAGGCTGGGGACAAACCGGTAACCAAGAAATCGGGAACTATAACGGGTTTAATACTTATCGCTCCTCGCTTAATTTATCTTCTTATGCCATTAACGGATCAAACAATGCAGTTAAGCCCGGATTTGATACGGATGCTTTCGGAAATCCCGATGCAAAATGGGAAACCACGACGCAAACCAATATCGGTTTAGATATGACGATCTTAAAGGGAATGCTTGGCTTTAATTTGGATGTTTATAATCGAACCACATCCGATATGTTATACCAATTGGCATTGCCTGCAACGCAAGGAACGGCAACCGTGCCCTTTGTTAATGTAGGCGAAATGAACAACAAGGGGATTGATTTCGCAGTGAACTTCCAGAATAATACAAGCAAAGATTTCACCTATGGTATTAGTGCTAATATTTCGGCTTATAAAAACAAGGTCGTTAAGTTGAACAACAATGAATCTGCTATCTTGCTAGGTCCGAATATCAGAAGTTATGTTTGGACACGGTCAACCGTAGACCAACCCTTGTATTCCTTTTATGGTCACGTAATCGATGGGATTTATCAAAATGAGGAAGATTTAGCGAATGGTCCTGCGTATCCCGGTTACGCTGCAGTGGGAAAATACAAATATAGAGATTTAGATGGAGATAACGTAATTACCGATAATGACCGCACTTTTATTGGAAATCCGCATCCCGACTTTACGTATGGATTGAACATTAATTTAGGTTATAAGAATTTTGATCTTTCTGCATTTTTTCAAGGGGTTCAGGGAAATGATATTCTAAACATGGTAAAACGATGGGTTGATTTCAATAACCAAGCCGGTAATCGCAGTTTACGCATGCTTAATGATTCATGGACTCCTGAAAATCCTGATGCCGTATTACCGATATTGGATGCCAATGATAGTAGAAGTCAACAACCATCATCCTATTTTATTGAAAATGGTTCTTACTTCCGCTTAAAAAATCTGACCCTGGGCTACACTTTTCCTGCTGATCTTTTACAGAAATTAGGATTGCAAAGTGCTAGGATATATGTGCAAGGGCAGAACCTATTTACTATCACTGATTACTCCGGTATTGATCCTGAAATCACATCGGTGGGTTCAACGCCAGGTACCACTACATTGGGTGTTGACCAAGGGAATTATCCATTAGCTAAAATGTATCAGTTAGGAATAAATGTTGGATTCTAAGGAATAAAAAGCATATTATGAAAAGATCAAATTTATCGATATATATACTGTTGGCCTTTTGCGTTATGCAGGGCTGTGGTAAAAGTTTTCTGGAAAAGAAACCACTAGGTTTAGCAAATGAAGAATTGCTGGCTACGAAGTCGGGCGTTGATGCCGTCTTAATTGGCGCATATAGTTTGTTGGACGGGGTAGGTTCCGGTTATACATTCACATCGTCAGCTAGCAATTGGATTTATGGATCGGTGGCATCTGATGACGCCTATAAAGGAAGCGATGTGGGCGATCAGGCGCAGATAACAACCATTGAACGCTATGTTAGTCAACCGGATATCGCTGCCTTTAATGAAAAATGGATTACAGTATATGATGGCGTCTCTCGCGCCAATGATGTGCTTAAGTTAATCAAGAAAACGACCGATATGACAGAGGCTGAGGTCGCACAGGCAACAGCGGAAGCACGCTTCTTACGTGCATGGTATCATTTTGAAGCAAAGAAGATGTGGAATATGGTGCCTTACGTTGACGATAACGTCACGGACTTTATCAACTTGCCAAATGACAAAGATATTTGGCCTATGATTGAAGCTGATCTACAATTCGCCGTAGATAATTTGTCGGCTACAAAGAAAGATGTAGGGCGGGCAAGTCAATGGACGGCAAAGGCAGTGCTTGCTAAAGTACATATGTTTCAGCAAGATTATGAAGCGGCTCGACCGCTATTGGATGATATCATCAATAACGGTCCTTTTGAATTAGTAAGTAATTTTCATGATAATTTTAAAGTGGCAACCGAAAATAATATTGAATCGATTTTGGAAGTCCAAATGTCTGTTGGCGACGGAGGAAGTGGACAAAACGGCTTTTGGGGCGATAACTTGAATTTTCCCTATGGCTCCGGACCAGGGGGGTGTTGCGGTTTCTTCCAGCCTTCTCAAAACTTAGTAAATGCTTTCAAAACCGATGAAAGTGGCTTGCCGTTATTGGACAATTTCAATGATGTCGATGTTAAGAATGATGAGGGCTTAGCTTCTTCTGATCCATTTGAACCCTACACAGGTAATTTGGACCCTCGTTTAGATTGGACTGTTGGTAGACGTGGTATTCCTTTTCTTAACTGGGGGATTCATCCGGGACGAAATTGGATCCGCGATCAAAGTTTTGCCGGTCCGTATACTTTCAAAAAATTCTTTGCAGCCAATGGCGATAATGCCGGAGCGGAATCACCCAGGGCAAATTCAAATAATTATCGCGCCTTACGATATGCCGACGTCCTGTTAATGCGTGCAGAAATTGCGGTGGAGGATGGCGACCTCACTAGCGCGTTGGATCTGGTGAATCAAATCAGGCGAAGAGCAGCAAATGAAGTGGTAACAAAAGATGATGGCACACCGGCAGCCACTTATGTCATAAGAGAGTATCCATCATTTCCAAGTCAGGATTACGCACGAAAAGCCGTTCGATTTGAAAGAAGGCTTGAATTAGCGTTGGAAGGACATCGCTTTTTCGATTTAGTACGTTGGCATGTTGCTGCTGAAACATTAAATACTTATCTTGAAAAAGAGAAGCAAAAACGAACCTATCTACAGGGTGCTAGTTTTACGGCTGGAAAGAATGAGTATTTTCCGATTCCGCAAGCGCAGATTGATATTATGGGTGCAGATGTGTTGAAACAGAATCAGTAGATTATTTTTAACCGATAAGGGTGTCTCCTACAGGTGCTTACAACAAACATAGGAGACACCTCATTTTTAAACTAAAAGATCATGATAAAAAGCATGCATGAACATCGAAGAAGTTTTCTGAAGAAAGCTTCGATGGCTGGATTGGGAGCCCTGATTAGCCCATACAATCAAGTTGAATCAACTATCGGGGAGTCGACAAATGTTAAGCGCAATCCGATCAGTGTTTCCACGTATTCGTATTGGCATTTTAAAAAGGAAAAGTTTCCCATTGAGCAGGTAATTGAACAGGCAGCGACGTTGGGTTTTGATGGTGTAGAAATACTACATCGTCAAATGGAAAACGAAACTACCGGATATATGAATAAATTAAAGCGTCTTGCTTTCGAAAGTGGTTTGGCCTTACCTATGCTATCGATTCATCAGGATTTTGTATCACCTGATAAAGAAGACAGAAAAAAGAACATCGCACATACCAAGCACTGCATCGATCTGGCTGTGCAGATGGGAATCCCTTGTGTCCGGTTGAACTCAGGTCGATGGAACACAGCAGGAACCTTTGACGAGTTGATGGCCGTAAAAGGAAAGGAAACGCCTTTAGCGGGATATACCGATGATGACGCCTTTAAATGGGTAATAGATGCGACGGGAGAATGCCTGATAAAGGCAGAGCAAGAGGGTGTGATTTTGGCCATTGAAAACCATTGGGGACTTACGACACAGGTTGAAGGTTTATTACGAATATACGAAGCCTTAAAAAGCTCACCGGCCATGGGACTAAATCTGGATACCGGTAATTTTGCCGGCGACCCGTATAGTCAGTTCGAACAGTTAGCACCTTATGCTACCATTGTTCAAGCGAAGACCTATTACGGAGGTGGAGAATGGTATACGTTAGATTTAGATTATCAACGGATCTCCGGCATATTGCGTAAAGTGAATTTTAAAGGCTATATTTCATTAGAGATGGAAGGAAAAGAAGACCCATTAACAGCAGTTCCTAAGAGCTTAGCCGTTTTGCGGAAAGCTTTTTACTAACGCAACCGTTTGCGTGATGAATAAATTGGCAATCCTATTATTTTATTATTAAATTAACAGCCATTTTGGTCGAACATCATCATTTTATCGATCTTAAACTGCAATATTTAGCTAAATCAAACTTGGTATTATGAGCCATCTGGTTATTTATTGGTGCCACTGATCATGTCCTTCATTTATCGGATAAACGATAGTATATCCGAAAAAAAAGGTCATTTTGTCTGTCCGGTTAATTAAATAGAGAATAATAAAGAGACTTTTAATTGCAGAGAAAATCATCAAGCATAGTCAATACTTAAAACAACAAATCGAATGGATTTTTCTTAAATCGAACTTATTTTTTGAGAGAGGATCCTGAAACCAAAAATTTAAAGCACAAATGAAAGAAAAAAGTACCTCGAGAAGGGATTTTATCAAGAAGTCTGCCCTAGCAGCGGCAGCATTTAGCATCGTCCCGCGGTTTGTACTGGGAGGACAGGGATATTTGGCTCCGAGTGACCACCTAACAAAAGGTATTATTGGTGTTGGAGCTATGGGACGCGGTCATTTTTCCTATGCCGGCACCAAAACCGTTGCTATTTGTGATGTTGATACCAGACATTTAGCGATAGCTATGAAACAGCTGAATGATAGTGGTGTTAAGCAACTGTCAGATTTCCGTGAATTGATCCAACTTCCGGAAGTGGATATCGTTCATATCGCCACACCGCCTCATTGGCATGGTATCATGGCCGCTGAAGCTGCACGTGCCGGAAAAGATATATGGTGTGAAAAACCCATGACGCGTACAATAGGAGAAGGTAAACGTGTAAAAGAGGCTGTGCAACAACATGGGCGGATTTTTAGATTAAACACCTGGTTTAGATTTAAGGATAATTTCTACGGAATGGCTGTTCCGGTAAAGAAGATCAAGAAATTAGTGGATTCCGGTATGCTCGGCTGGCCACTGAAAGTTACTGTAAGTAGACATACGGGATTTGATTGGAAATTCTATTGGGTCGGAAAAGAGAATTTGACGCCTGAACAAGTGCCTAGCGAATTGAATTACGATATGTGGCTGGGGCCTGCTCAATACAAACCTTATAATGCACATCGTGTTCATCAAACCTTCCGGGGCTATTGGGACTATGATGGAGGCGGTTTAGGTGATATGGGACAACATTACCTGGATCCAATACAGTATTTCCTAGGGAAGGACAATGAAAGCCCGATTTCGGTTGAAGTAGACGCTCCACAGCAACACAGCGACGCAGTTGGTACGTGGCGACGAATTGAATATACCTATGCTGACGGATGTAAAATTATCCTCGACGGTGAAGGGAAAGATAAAGATGTGCCTTATATCGATGGGCCTAATGGTAAATTATATCCCGGTTTTAAATCGGATATTCCGGACATGGAACGTAAACTAGCGACATTCCCCGAACCGGAAGAGCAAGTGGTCGACTTTGTTGAAGCAGTGAAAAAGAGACAGAAATTTGCATTAAACGAGGATAATGGTTATCGTTCTTGCACCTTGGTAAATATGGGTTTAGCATCTGTAAGGTTAGGTAGATCCTTAAAATTTGATCCAGATAAGCAGTTATTTGTTGATGATGAAGCGGCCAATCGTTTAATTGACCAACCGATGCGTGGCCCATGGACTATCTAATGTATTTAATTATCACGAACTATTAAAACCAATATGAAGAATTATATATATGCTTCTATCCTTGCTTTTATGCTCGCCAACCCACCGGCTTTTGCGCAGCAAGATGATAGGCGTACAGCGACGACCAAAATAGCAGACTTGTTAGCCACACAGCCCGCTCAGAATGCCGATAAGCTGAATGCTGCAATGGCCCAACTAGATCTATTTACGGCTGAAGATATCAGTGCATTGCTTTTATCTTTAAAGCCACAAGGCGGGGACAACGCAAAAATCGAATATGCAACCAACAGCTATTCCTATTTTGTTATGCAGAATGGAAAAGAGCCAATGCGTTCCAAATTTGTCCAGGGCGCTTTGGATGCCTTGGGGAAAATGCAGGATAAAAATAATAAAGGATACGTGCTGAATCTACTCACTAATGCAGGAAAAGACGATGCCGTGTCTGCCGTTTCTACGTATTTACAAGATGAATATTTAGGGGATCGTGCTGCACGGACTTTGGCACGAATTCGTTCCGATGAGGCGGGAAAAGCTCTTGTGGCTGCGTTACCGTCTGCAAAAGGAAGAAATATAACCTACATACTGGAAGCTATTGGCGATGCCGATTATGTGCCTGCAGCACCCACCATTGTTTCATTTGCCACCGCAGAGGAATTAACGGTTAGAAAAACAGCGCTCTATGCATTAGCAAAATTGGCTGATCCATCTTCTGAGGAAGTTTTAAGGGTGGCAGCTGAAAAGGTTAACTTCGGTTATGATGAATCAAAAGCGACCGCTTCTTATATTAATTACGCAAATAATCTACTCCTCAAAGGGAATAAGGAGCTAGCTGAAAAAGTAGCAAAAACTTTGTTGAAAGTAGATGATGAACATACACCTACGCGCATTGCAGGGCTTAATATTTTAACGCACATTTACGGAGCCGAATATGTTCCGGATTTGGTGAAAGCGTCTAGAGATAAGGATAAAGCATACAGCATTGCCGCTTTAAAATTAGCGCAGCCTTATTTAAATGACGCTGCTGTCGAAAAATGGGGGAAAGCAGTAAAGAAAGCGAATCCGGAAACGCAAGCAGCTATCATAAAAGCTTTATCAAATACAAAAGACGATAGTGCACTTCCTTTTGTTGAAAAAGCCCTAAAGAGTGATGATACCCTTGTGAAAGTTACGGCTATTAAAGCCTATGGAAAACTAAAAGGGGTAGAGGGTACGCCTGAATTGTTGAAGTTATTATCAGAATCCAACCAAGAAGAGCGAGAAGCAGTAAAGGAAGCCTTTTTTACATTGAAAGGCGAAGGTTTAACGGGTAAGTTAGTGACTTCCTTAGCTGCAGCAGTACCTGCAGATCAGGTGACAATTATGCAAGTACTAGCTAATAGAGGCGCAAATGAAAGTTTCACCGCAGTTACTGCCTTGCTGAAAAGCAGTGATCCGACGGTAAGAGATGCTGCATATAATACATTGCCCGCCATTTCGAAATCCGAAAATCTTGCCTCATTAACCTCTTTATTATCTACAGCAGGTAACGAAAACGAGATAAAATTAGTACAGCAAGCTATAGTTGCGGCCGTTCAGGGGAGTCCACAAAAGGAGCAGGATATCCAATCATTATTGGCCAGTTATCAATCGGCAAATCCGAACGGAAAAACGCTTTATTTGAACGTTTTTTCAGGAATAGGTGAAGGTAAAGCTCTACAGCCGGTTGTTGAAGTACTTGATGGAAATGATGCGAACTTAAAAGCTGCGGCAGTTGAAGCTCTCGCTAATTGGAATGATCACGACGCGTTGCCTGAATTAATCAAGTTGAGTCGGACGACAAGCGACTCAAAGCAATTGAATCAGATCTTAAACGGTATTGTACGATTGACCGCACAAAGCGACTTCCCGGCAGAGCAAAAAGTATTACTCCTAAGGGATGCTATGGGAGTTGCACAAAATACGCAGCAAAAAAGAATGATATTGGGTGCATTGAGCAATAATTTTACTTATAATGCACTCATCTTTGCCGGAAAATATTTAGACGACCCGGAGTTGAAATCCGCTGCAGCCATGGCGGTGTTAAACATCGCATTATCAAATCCGAGCCTCTATGGTGAAGAAGTGAGCGCCATCTTGAATAAGACGGTAGACGCGTTAAGCGGACAAGATAGCGATTATTTAAAACAAGCCTTAATTAAACATATCAATGAATTACCCAAGGGTCGTGGTTTTGTGTCACTTTTCAATGGCAAAGATTTAACAGGTTGGAAAGGTTTAGTAGAAAATCCCATTAAGCGAGCCAAAATGAGTGCGAAGGAACTATCTGTCGCTCAACAAAAGGCTGATGAATTGATGCGGCGTGGCTGGTATGTAAAGGATGGCGTGCTTTACTTTAATGGAAAAGGTGATAATATTGCAACCATTAAACAATATGGTGACTTCGAAATGCTGGTAGATTGGAAGTTGAGTACCGTTGGTAAGGAAGGTGATGCAGGTATTTATCTTCGGGGAACACCTCAGGTCCAGATTTGGGATACCTCCCGCGTAAACGTTGGAGCCCAAGTAGGTTCCGGTGGTCTTTATAATAACCAACAGAACGAAAGCAAACCTCTTAAAGTAGCGGATAATGCACTGGGAGAATGGAATACCTTTCGTATTATTATGAAAGGCGATAAGGTGACAGTATATCTTAATGGGCAGCTAGTAACTGATAACGTTACCTTAGAAAATTACTGGGATCGAAGTCAACCCATTTTTCCTATTGAACAGATAGAACTACAAGCTCATGGAACTGAAGTCGCCTATCGGGACATCTATATTAAGGAAATACCTAGAAAAGAGATTTTCACTTTAGGCAATGAAGAAAAGGCTGCTGGTTTCAAAGTGCTGTTTGACGGTTCGAACTTAGATAGCTGGACAGGGAATACAACTGCTTACACAATCAGTGACGAAGGAACGCTGGCTTGTTATCCCGTTAAGGACTCGGGAGGTAATTTGTATTCAAAAGAAGAGTTTGGTGATTTTATCTATCGCTTTAGCTTTCGTCTAACTCCCGGAGCGAATAATGGCATTGGTATCAGGGCCCCTTTAGAAGGCAACGCGGCGTATGAAGGAATGGAAATTCAGGTATTGGATAATGAAGCGGACATTTATAAAGATCTTAAGAAATATCAATACCACGGATCGGTTTATGGGGTAATTCCTGCTAAAAGAGGCTTTCTTAAACCGGTGGGAGAATGGAATGAAGAAGAGATTTACGTAAAAGGAAATAAGATTAAAGTCACGCTGAATGGCACCGTTATTTTAGAAGGTGACATTGCCGAGGCATCAAAAAATGGTACGTTAGATAAACTCGATCATCCGGGACTTAAACGAAAATCCGGTCATATAGGGTTTTTGGGTCATGGATCAGAGGTACATTTTAAAAATATCCGTGTTAAGCGGTTGTAGTTATCTGGTTATTAATTGTTAGTTATTAGTTACTGGTTATTAGTTGTTAGTTATTTGTTTCTGGTTATTAGTGTTGTGTGTTACTATTAACCTCTGTGACATATAAATAACGATTCGTAAAACAAATTCTTCAACTTATTGTTCTACCAACAAGGTTTAGGTTGGATAAAAGCAGAAAGCCCGGCGTTCCCAAGCGCTTTGGGCTTTCTGCATTTTTGGTATTGCCAGATCAGGGAGTAGTATCTTCTGTCATTAATGACTCGCAAAAAAATGTAGAATTATTTATCTAGCTACAGGGAATTCGCCTTTGGCCTATAGATGAAGGTGTATATATTAAAAGAGATTTCCCTAATCTAGCTAAAGTAATTTGCATTTAAAAAGCAATTTATCTAAGTTTGTTTAACTCATTTTATAGTCTTCCAAAAATAATACGCTGACCAATTATTTATCATATAAACGTTGCGGGACTTTCGTGTTTGGTTAAAAATAATAATGCAAATAATATCATTGACTTCATAAGGAAGCATGGTGACGTAACGAATTTTTTATGGTTTAAAGCTTGATTATGAAAGATTTAACAAAGTTTTCTGATGAAGAACTTTTCCATGCCTGTGTAGACGGGAGCGAATTATCCTTTGAAGAGCTATACAATCGTTATTGGTATAAATTATATGCCGAGGCGCTGAGACGGTTAAGAAAGGCTGAGTTAGCAGAGGAAATTGTACAGGATCTGTTCACTAGTATATGGCTGAACCGCAAACGAATACAGATTCATAGTTCCGTTGCTGCTTATCTTTTTACATCTGTTAGGTACTTGGTAATAAGTGCTATACAAAAGGAAATAGTTAGAAAGAACTACAAAGAATTCTACAAAGGTAATTTTAGGGATTACGATAATTCTACCGAAACACGGTTAGCCTTTAACGAGTTACAAAATCAAATTGAAAACCATGTTCGATTACTACCCGACCGCTGTCGTTATATTTATGAGCTAAGCAGAAAAGAGTTTAAAAGTAATAAGGAAATAGCTGATTTGCTTGGCATATCGGAAAAAACGGTTGAAAACCAGTTGACCAAAGCATTAAGTAGGCTGAAAGTAGCGATGAAGCTTTATTCTTTTCATCTTTTATTGCTGTATTATTTATGTTAGATATATTTAGAATTTCGTTGTTAAACGACTCTTCACCTTTTGTTTCGATCCTAAGGGTGACCAAAACCTAAGAGCGAAGCGATGAGCTCCCTACAGTCGACGTTGGTTTTGTGGAAGAAGTAACACGAATTTTTAAAGAAAATTGACCAAAGAAAGCTTTTCCTTAATTCTAATATCGCAACTATTTTGGCTTGTAGCTTAAAAAGATTTTTTTTTTACAACGGCGTAGGGGATAAAGGGCTTTGGGCCGACTATACAAATGGAAGCTATTAT
>Ga0079224_100009629_pt1 | contig 13197 bp, 11 predicted proteins | sample Stecom2015_FD_80414 | JGI IMG/M metagenome (GOLD analysis project Ga0079224, IMG submission 80414) | Agricultural soil microbial communities from Utah to study Nitrogen management - Steer compost 2015 | ecosystem: Environmental > Terrestrial > Soil > Agricultural land | place: USA: Utah... | reverse complement strand
AGACGCTGCGACTGCCCGGGCGACGCGAGCGGCTCAACCGACAGCAATCCTGCCGGTGGCAGCGGCGCGTTCCATGTCACACCCACTCCTGAACGTCGAACTGCACGAATGAGGTCGCGAGTGGAAGCGTCAGGCGCCGTGGCCAGCTCCAGATGCACGTCGTGAACCCGGGGGTCGCGCACGGCTGCAGCGATGGCGGGCAAGGCGCTTTCCGCGCCTTCGGCAGTCGCGATGCTCCGCTGCGCCGAGTCCGAATCCATGAACTCGAGCACCAGCAGGGCCAGCACTGCCAGCACTGCCAGTGAGCGCAGCGCCAGCTCGATCGCTCCACGCACACGCCCGCCACCGCGCTGCGCGGAATCAGCGAGTGAGCGCATGCACTATCACGTTGACTGCGAACCGCGTTGGATCAACCGACAGGAAGCGCTTGGTTCGCGGATGAAAGTTCCACTCGCTGCTGTAATCCTTGTTGCTGTACAGCACGGCAATCCTGTCTCCGTGCATCGTTGCCAGCAGGTGCTCGTGTACCAGGTTGTCGCCCCAGCCGTTCAGCTCGTGCCCGGTTGTAGGCGGGCCATCCGGAAACTCGAAAAAACAGTTGTACAGCCGATGGTTGTTTGGAAGGTTTCGCAGCGGCCCTATCGCACGCTCTATCTCTTCCACCGCCGTCTTGTGGAAGGCTCCGTCAATGTCGTGGTTGTGGTCATCCACGAAGAGAAAGCCCCCCCGTTCCACGAAGCGCTGCAGCATGCTCCGCTCCTGATCCGTGAAGCGCACCGGGAGGTGCCCGGTGAGAAACACGAATGGGAAGTTCAGCAGCGACGGCGAGCCTAACGGAACGATCGCACCCACCGGCGCCAGATCGAGTGACGTATACTGCGCGAGCGTATCAATGATGTTGGGCGGAACCAGCGGCGCACTGTCCCAGTTGCCGGACTGGTACTGCGCAGTGGCAAAAACAAATCGCGACATTTCTACCAGCCCCTCCACGCCGACAATGGGGACCGTCGGACACCACCAGGGCTCGCAAGCCGGCGGGCACGGGCCATGGCCGTGCCTGCGGACTCGCCCGCGCGAATGAGGTTCGAAGCCTCGCCGAGCGCCGCGGCCAGATCGCCATGGCTCATTACCTCGAGCTGAAGCACGATCAGCGAATCCGCGGCAGCGGCAGGATTCCGCATGGCAAGAATTGCCGCGCGCTCCAGGCGCGCCACACGTGCAGCAGCGCCGGGATCATCAGCACCGAGCGGCACCCTTAAGCTTCCAGTACCGGTGGATTTTCCCTCCTGGCGTGCAGCAGCGATGTCAACCACCACACGCGGCGGACGCCCGCGCATGTAGTAGCGCTCGGCCTCACGAGCACGCTGGATGGCCTCGAGTGCCAGTCGCATTGGGGGAACGGCACCTTCCGGATCGGCGATCTCGAGTGCTCGCCCCGCATCCCACATGTGGTTATACGCCTCCAGAAGTGGACGGTTAATGGCAACCACAGGCGTTTCATCTCCCTCGAAGTCCAGCACCTCGGGCACGCCGCTGCCGGTTGCAGCGTCCGCACGCGCAAGGATATCAGCGGGATCGAGACGCTGCTCTTCTCCATGATCATGCCCGTCGCCCGGAAAGTGCGAATGCTCGGCGTCTTCATCCTCGCCAAGCTTCTGGTAAACGAGCCGACCAACGCGCCTGCGCAGCGTTGCCTGGTCGTCGGCAAGGCTTCTGCTGGAGTCTACTACGGCCTGTCGCTGCATGCGTGCCATGCGCGCCACGAGTCGCTCGGTGCGCAGCAGTATCATGCGCTGGCTGAGCAGCGCGGAATCCGCAGGTGGGGGAGCAACGCCCTCGATGGTCAGCGAGTCGTACTCGTCAGGTCGCGCTATGCGAATAGTGCGCGTCTCGCTCGTACCAACTCCCGGGCCACCAATATTGTTGCGATCCGTTGCCGTAGCCCGCACGTGTATCACGTCACCGGGAATTACGGAAAGTGACGACACATCCAGCGAGTTGCGCAACTCCGCCGTACGCGCACCGCGCAACTGGACGTCACCCAGCGTGCCGCTCCTGGCCTGGAACTGCTCGCCGCCGCCAGTCGTCACGATCCATTCCCACCGTGCAGAAGCAAGGCCCAGGTCGTCGCGCGCGTTTGCCTCGAGCTGAATCATTCCCCGGGGCTCTCGCAGAACCGTGTCGGCTACCGCGGCCGAGAGTACCACCACCGGAACGGAGTCCGGTTGCGGCAGCAGCAGTACCATGCGTTCCGCATCGCCAGCACCAAGCTTGACGAGAGCTGGCGCGTTCGGCATGGTAATGCGAGTGGTCCAGCTTCCGCCGTCCATGGCCACCGGCAACGTTCGATCGCCGAGAAGTGCAGATACGTCCAGCTCTGTGCTCAGTCTGCCACCGACCACGAGTCTGCTGCCCACCAGCGCGGCGATGGACGCAGGATCGTTCAGCGTGCTGGCCGCAACGCCACTGTAGGCAGGCGGGGTTACGGTAGCCCGGATTCCCGCCAGAGGTCCGCTGGTGGGTCGCACGGGCTCCACCATGGCCGATGTGCCTGCCACGCCCGCGATACTCACAGTTACGATTGACGTGAGGGCAACCGGAACGAGAAACGCCGCCGCAACGCCGAGCAGTGCGGCGACAGCCGGCCGGAACAGCCTGCGTCGCGCAGCCTGCCGCAGGAGGTCATTCCATGGAATTCCCGTCAGGCGCGGACCGAGACGTTCGGCGGCCCCGGCTCGCGAGTCGGCCGCTGTAACGAGAGCAAAATCCAGCGGATTGTGCTCCTCCACCCAGAGCGCCACGCGCTCGCGCGTGAGGCGGGGCAGCTCGCGCGACAGGGAGGCTGCAGCCACTGCAAGTGCCGGAATCAAGGCGAGCAGCAGCAGCGGACCGGGAGCCGTGAAGCCAGCCTCGCTGGATCGCGACATCAGGAACGTGACGATCGTTACCAGCACCCACGCTATCGCGCTCACTGCAACGAACAGTAGAAATGCACGAGCGATCGCCACATTCCGGAGCGATCCACGCGCGCGTTCCAGTGGGGCCAGCACCGATTGCTCGTCCCGAACGACAGTGCGCCTTGCCGTAGCCTGTGTGCTCACGCTGCGGCCTCCGGCATACCACGCTGGCGGCGCCTCACGACCCACTCGGCGCCGAGCAGCGCCAGTGCTCCAGCCAGCAACCATGGAACCAGCGGCGCAGCCGACAGACCGGTCGCGCTGGAACGCTCGAACGGCACTGCCGTCTCTCCCCGATTCGTGAAGGGCTGCAGCAACGAATCGGCCACCGGCGTGAGCGACGCAACTCCGCCGTCACACGGAACCGAAAGGGCAGCAAGGAAGCGGGCAAACGACGGACGCAGTGCCAGGTCGCCGTCAGGCAGTGCGATGCCAACCTCACGCACGCATCCTTCCGAAACGGATCGCTGCACCGCCGCAACTTCCCCATCCGACCACCAGGCGATAGCCCTGGTGTCACCGTCCAGATCTGGCGCAACGCCCGACCGCTCGAATGGTCCTGCGAGCGTGCTTGCGGCGCGCACCGCGTTTCCAGAAGCAAAGTCGTAAGCCACCACTGCCGACACGGTGTCCCGTACTTCGCGCACGGTCCACCCGTTTGGCACACCGGATACCGGCCAGCGTACCAGTATCGAGCGGGTGGCGCTGCTCGTACCGGAAGCCGACCCGCCATTCTCACCGGTTCGAGCAATCACTATCGGAAACAAGGCCACTTTGCCGGCCAGTGCGGCACCTGCCGCTACCGGGTCACTGCCTGCGCCTTCGCCATCCGGCAGCTGAACCATCACGACGCTTCGTGCAGAATCCGTTGTGGCTGCACGCAGGCGCTCCAGTCGAATTGCACCGGGCCACAGTTCAAGCGCTTCCTGCGTACCCGCATCCCACTGCTCCTGCACCAGTGGAGAAATCAGTACGATCTCAACCCGCTCGGCCGAGTCCCCCAGAACCGCGGCTGCGCGCTGTCCGGACAGCAGCGCAGTCGTGAGGCTTCCGACGGTTGCGGAAACGGGCGCAAGCTGGATACCCGCGGGATCGCTCACCGTTACCACAGGCAGTGCAGAGTCAGCGAACTGCAGAACCAGGTCTCCCTCGCGTGCGAGCGCAGAAAGCCGCTCCATCACCTCGTTATCGTTCGCTACTGCGGCCGAGCGATCCACGAGAAGCACGCGTCCAAGGTCGCTCCGCTCAGGCTGTAGAATGGGGCGCGCAAGTGCTGCCCCTATCAGCAGCAGCGTCGCGATCCGGAGCAGAAGGAGCAGTATGTCGGTGGGAGTTCGCGCCATGGAAGTGGCACGTACCGCACCTGCGGGTACGAAGCGCGCTGTTGGAAGCGTGTACTCCTGCGGTCGACGTACGGCGAGCAGGTGCAATACCACCGTGATTGCGGCTGCGAGTCCGGCAAGAGCTAGGAAGATCGGGGCCAGCAGCCTCACGTTGGGCTCCCGGACATGCTGCGATCCACGGGGGCAACCACGCGCCTCACGACCCGATCGAGCGGTTCGTCGGTTACCAACGCCGTGAAGCCCGCTCCCGCTGCACGCCAGTCGGCCATCAGCTCTGCTCGCCACTGTCCAAACGCGTCCAGGTATGCGGCACGGGACGCATCCGACAGCGGACGTCGCACGGAGTCCTGCTCCGGGTCGCGCGTAAGGCGGGCACCGCGCGGAGGGTCCAGCTCCTCACGCGCTACAACATGGATCGCATGCACCTCACCGCCAGACGCCACTCGCTCGCGCGCACGCGACAACAGATTCCCGGCGTCACCGAGGAAGTCAGAGACTATCACGACACGCGCGCCGCGCGGCACCATGTCCAGCGATGGTGAAAGCGGTGTTGAGCCATCCGGCGTCACGCTCTGAAGCGATCGTGCAATGTCACTCACGGTGCCACTCCGCGTGCGCGGCGCAAGCCTCACCGGGCGCGGACCTGGAACCAGAAGCGCCACGGGATCACCCGTTGCATGCACCAGGCTGCATAACGCCAGCGCAATGCGCTGCGCAACTTCCCACTTGGCATTACTGCCGGCGGGGAATGCCATGGAGGCAGATGCATCCACCAGCACGTAGGTGGCGAGCACCGAATGGTCATCGGCAAGTCGAATGTACGCACGATCGGAGCGGGCGAGGAGCTTCCAGTCGAGCCGGCGCGGATCGTCACCCTGACGATACGGGCGATACTCGCTGAACTCGGACGAGGTCCCGCGCATTCTGGATCGATGCGCACCGGGAAGTCCGCCCGATACACGCCGCGTTGCGGGCCAGCGCAGGCCACGCACCGCGTCCAGCAGCGCCCCATGGCTGGCAATCGGAGACTTCGAGACAGTCATGGTGACTCCCGGCGATGCAACGCTGCCAGTCGGAGCTGCGCGTCAGGCAGCCAGGCCGCTGGCCGGCGCCGGTACGCGCGTCAGCACATCGGTTACCACGTGTTCCGCAGTAACCCCCTCTGCCTCCGCCGTGAAGTTCGGCAGCACACGATGCCGGAGCACCGGCAGCGCCACACGCTGAAGGTCTGCGGGGGATACGGCATCCCTGCCTGAAAGCAGCGCGTGCGCCTTTGCGCCGAGTACCAGTGCCTGCCCGGCACGCGGCCCTGCACCCCAGCGGACATATCGCTTCACCAGCGCCGTTGCTTCCTCTCCATCGGGCCTCGTGGCACGCGCAAGATCTGCCGCGTAACGCAGGGCGGCATCCGACACGGGGATGCTCCGCGTAAGGCGTTGCAACGCACGAACATGATCTCCATGCAGAACCGCTGACAGCGGCTCCTGTTCGCTTCCGGTTGTGCTCCGCAGGATCTCGACTTCCTCCGCTCGATCGGGATAGCCGATGCGGATGTTGAAGAGAAAGCGATCGAGCTGCGCCTCTGGCAGCGGGTATGTACCCTCCTGCTCAACCGGGTTCTGGGTGGCCAGCACAAAGAACGGTTCCGGCAGAGACATGGTTTCACCGGCCGCCGTAACGCGATGCTCCTGCATGGCCTCGAGCAGCGCAGCCTGGGTGCGTGGAGGCGCCCGGTTGATCTCGTCTGCCAGCACGATATTCGCGAATATCGGCCCCCGCACGAACCTGAACGATCTCGCCCCGGTTGCAGAATCCTCTTCCAGCAGTTCCGTACCCGTAATGTCGCTGGGCACCAGGTCTGGCGTGAACTGGATACGACGGAAGTCCAGCTGCATCGCATCTGCAACCGAGCGGATCATCAGAGTCTTTGCGAGGCCGGGCACGCCGACCAGAAGCGCATGGCCACCCGCAAGGATCGCCATGAGGATCTCGTCAAGCACTGCACGCTGGCCTATGATCCTGCGTCCTACTTCTTCCCTCATCCGGGATGCAGCGTTCAGCAACTCCGCACGTTCATCGGTACTGCTGGTTCGTGGTGCGGCCATGCTCATGTTACCGGTCGTCTGCGGCGATGCATCAGCAGAAAGATGGAGCCGTCGCGGGCGCCTGCTTCCGTAAGCGAAGCTTCCTCGTCGAGCACCTCGATTCCGCCCAGCTTCATCGCGAAATCCTCATGGTACTCGGCATCGGGATATACCACTTCCAGAGCGGCCAGCTTTACCGCGAGCACGGACTCGTCAGGCGGCACCTCGACGCGAATGGAATCCCACCTGTCCACGCCCTGCACGCGAATGGTGATCCGCGCACGCGAGGCATCTCCCAGCGTCAGCATACCGGGGCGGGACCTCAATGATGTAACGAACGGGCGCCTCACGAGCCGACCTCCCCGGATTCCGCCGGCGTCTCCCCGGCAACATCTTCCGAGGCAGCCTCGACCGCTGCCGGCGCAACGTACGGAGCCAGGCTGGTGAAGAAACGCGCCACCTGCACATCGAATAGAAATGTTGAGGCCGTTATCAGCGATCCATCATCTATGGGCACCGCCGCGATCACCAGCTCCTCCCCACCCTGCCCACGCATTACCACGTGCTGCGGCCCCTCCTTCTCGAAGAACGCAGAGTAGATGCCGATCTGATCCGGAAAGAACCGCTTCGCACGGCTCAGTACCTCTCTGACCGGCAGCGCAGTTCTGTGTTCCTGGGTTATTCGTGAGGTCTGCTGGTGCATGTCTCGCAGAATTGTTGGCTGTCCATTACTGAGCGGATGACGTGCTTTCGGCATCCGGGCGAACCACCGAGGACATCGGAGCTACGGCGTCTTCCGCCGGAACGCTGCCCGCAAGGGGCAGCGTGAATCGGAAAGTGGTGCCGGATGCGCTGCTGGACAGCAGCGAAACATCGCCGCCGAGCAGCCGCGCAAGGCGCCTTGCGATTGCAAGTCCCAGCCCCGCGCCCCCGTGACGCCGCGTTACGGTACCGTCCGCCTGCCGAAACTCATCGAATACGCACTCGTGCAGCGCGTCGGGAATTCCGATGCCCGTGTCGGACACTTCATACTCGAGCTGGGAATCCACCACCTTCACGACCACCCGAATGCTGCCCGCCTCGGTGAACTTGCGGGCGTTGTCCAGCAGCGCCACGAGCACGCGCTTCATACGACGTTCATCCGCGCTCACCGGCTCCATCTCGCTGTCCGGCACCACGACTTCGAGTTCCACACCCTCCTTTGGAGGGGCCATTAACTCGATGGCGTCGGAGAGAACCTTGCGCGGGTCCAGCGACTCCCGGTGCAGGAACGAATCCCCGCGCTTGAGGGTGGCGAGGTCCAGAAGGTCATCCACCAGCGACAGGAGTCGATCACTCGCACGACGAACCTGTGTCAGGTCGCGAAGCTGCTCCGTGGTCAGCGGACCGTTCACTCCTTCCTCGAGCAGCGCTACGTAGCCGATCACTGCGGTGAGCGGCGTGCGCAGTTCGTGCGATATGGTGGTGAGAAAATCGTCCCGGGCCTGCCGCGCTTCCACGAGTGCGGCGTTTCTTCTCTCGAGCTCCACATTTGCTTCGCTGAGCGCTTCGTTCGATCTGCGCAGCGCGGCTATCAGTGCCGCCTTCTCGGCGGTTGCGGCCATCTGTGACGCCACAACCTTGAGCAGCGACCGGCGCGTGTCAGTGAGCGGCCCGGCATCCGTGTAATAGAACGTGACAGCGCCAAGTGTCGCCTGGGGAGTTGCTAGCGGTAGCGCGACCAGGGCAGCAAAGCCGAGCTCGCCGGCAACTTCCTGCCAGTCCTCCAACTCGTCGTCCGCGAATACGTCCGGGATCTCGACCGTTCGTCGTTCGCTGGCGGCCTCGCCGCTCGGGCCGAGCCCGATTCGAACCACCATCTGTCCCAGCCAGGGACGCCACTTTTCGGGCCAGTTGTAGGACGCCGCGAGTCTGAGGACATCACTACCCGGCTCAACGAGGTACACCGATGCGAACGCGGCACCGGCGAGCGGAGTCACTCGCTCCAGCGCCAGCCGGTAAACGTCTTCCGGGCGCTCGGCGTTCAGGAAGGAGTGGGCGATCTCCCGGATCGCGACCAGCTCTCCCTGTGAAGGGTCAGAAGGGATGTCGGTTGGGGACACTACCGCAAGATACGCATTGCCGGTGGCTTGCGACAATGACTACGGGAGTGGCTCGAGGCAGAGGCCGAGAAGGGCACGCATTGTGAGTCGAGTGCCGAAACCGACCGACTCAACGGAGACGCGCTCATCCGCCGCGTGCATGCGGGCTTCGTCTTCGGGCGGAAGCGGAAACGGCAGCAATCCGAAGCACTGAACTCCGGCGCGCCTGAGCCTGGCGCTGTCAGTAGCGCCGGTACTCAGGTACGGCATCACCGGTACGCCTGGCGCAAGTTCGGCGAGTGCTTCGCGCAGAGCGAGGAACATGGGGCCGGCTGCATCCGACTCGGGTGAGTCTTCACCTGGTGAGTCAACCGTGATCTTCACGAACTCGTCCTGCACGACTGCACGAAGCCGGTCGAGCACTTCGTTCAGCGACTGACCCGGAAGAGTGCGCAGGTTGATAGTGGCGTGCGCCTCCGGCGGGATAACGTTGTTTGCTGTGCCTGCTGCGAGCCGCGTTGGTGAAATACCGGCGCGAAGTACTGCATCGAATGCGGGAGTTGTGCCGAGAAGCTCGGTAGCGCGATGCAGGTTGCCGGGCGCGCTGCCTTCCACCACTCGCATTGCGTGTGCTTCGTCGGCATTCTCCCACGTACCGGCAAGGCCGCCGAAAAACTGCCTCACGGTACCGGTCAGGTATGGGGGCTCACGGTGCGCGCCAATTGCGGCCATGGCGCGCGCGAGCCTCGTTATGGCGTTATCGGGCACTGGAACCGAAGCGTGACCGGACGATCCGGTTGCACTCACCCGCACCACATGCTGCACCTTTTCCGCTGTCTGTATTGCGGCGTATGCGAGCTTGCCGTTGATTACCCGCAGGCGCCCGCCCTCGTTGAGCGCACAGCCAGCATCGGCAACGAGATCAGGGTGCTGCTTCAGAAGCCAGCCCATTCCGTATTCGCCGCCGGTTTCCTCGTCCGCGTTAGCAAGAAGTATCACGTCACGCCGCAGGTGGATGCCTGCATCCACCACGTAACGTTTCATCATCAGCATGCACGCCATGTGCACCGCGAGCATTCCCTTGTCATCGAATGCACCACGGCCATACACGTACCCGTCCCGTAGTTCACCGCCGAAAGGCTGCGTGGTCCACGGCTGATTCTCCGCGGGTACCACGTCCATGTGCGAAACGAGCATCACCGGTGGCTCGTTGCCGCTGCCGGCGAGTCGCGCGACGGCAATGCCACGATCAGGAGCGGGCTCGAGCACCTGCACCGGAATACCGGCGCTCTCGAGTACCTGCTGTACGTAGCGGGCGACCGGCAACTCGTTGCCTGGCGGATTTACGCTCGGGAAACGGATCAGTTCGCGCAGGAACTCCACCGTCGTGTCGCGTGCCTCGTCCCAGTCAATGGCTGCGGCCACCTGCCTCACGATGGCGTGTGCTGTCACTCGCTACCCCTCCGCTCAGCTGCCGGCGATCCGCTCCCGGATCACCGTTGCGAGTGAGTCTGCGGAGACCCGCGTCTGTTCCAGCGTGTCGCGATCACGGATGGTGACGGTGGAGTCTTCGGTGGACTGGCCGTCAATCGTTATGCAGTACGGGGTGCCTACTTCGTCCTGCCTGCGGTAACGCCTTCCAATGGCGCCTGATTCGTCGTAGAACACGGGGAACTCGCGCCTGAGATCGTTCGCGACCCTGTGCGCCATTTCCGGCATTCCGTCCTTCTTGACCAGCGGAAAGATGCCTGCCTTGATCGGCGCGAGTGATGGATGAAAGCCCAGCACCGTTCGACCTTCCGTTTCGCCCGGCACTTCTTCTTCCCTGTAGCTGTTCACCAGTACCGCAAGCGTGGCGCGATCTGCACCGATGGATGTCTCCACGACGAACGGTACATAACGACGGTTTGCCGGCTGGTCGAAGTACTCGAGCTTCTTGCCCGAGAACTCCTGGTGCCTGCCGAGGTCGAAGTCTCCGCGGTGGTGCACTCCCTCCACTTCCTGAAAGCCGAGCGACCCGCCGAAGTCGAACTCGATGTCCACTGCCGCACGAGCGTAGTGCGCCAGTTCATCCGCACCGTGCGGGTGGAACTGCAGGCGGCTGCTGTCCAGTCCCAGCGCTTCGTGCCACTTCATCCGTTCTGCACGCCAGTACTCGAACCACTCCATGTGATCACTGTCGGGATCCACGAAGAACTGCATTTCCATCTGCTCGAACTCCCTGGTTCGGAAGATGAAATTGCCTGGAGTGATCTCGTTGCGGAACGCCTTTCCGATCTGTGCAATTCCGAACGGCACTTTCTGGCGCGTGGACTGCTGCACGTTCACGAAGTTCACGAATATTCCCTGCGCGGTTTCCGGGCGCAGGTACACGGTGGAGGCGGTGTCTTCCACCGGGCCCATGAACGTGCGGAACATCAGGTTGAACATGCGAGGTTCAGAGAGCGTGCCCTTCATGCCGCACGCGGGGCACTGCGCGTCAGGCTGCCCGGGAACTCCCTTGATCTTCGCGTCGTCTGCGCGAAAGCGCTTGCGGCAGTTGCGGCAGTCCACCAGCGGGTCTGTAAACCCCGACACGTGCCCACTCGCCTCCCACACCCTGGGGTGCATGAGGATTGCCGCGTCAATTCCCTCGATGTCGTCGCGAAGGCGGACCATGGAGTTCCACCAGCGGTCCTTGATGTTCTTCTTCAGTTCAACGCCGAGGGGGCCGTAGTCCCACACCGAGCCAGTGCCACCGTAGATCTCGGACGACTGGAAGATGAAGCCGCGTCGCTTGCAGAGCGACACGAGCTTCTCCATAACATCGGGATGCGTGCTGGCAGACATTGTGGGCGAAGTGCAGGTGTGTGCGGTGGTGTTCGTGTAGCAGCCGCTGAATCAGCGTGCAGCGATGATCGCCGCTGAAATCAGGTCACCGTGATGGCGACCGTTTTCGATGAAAGTGCTGTTGGCGTCGAAGCCGGATGCAAGAACTCCGGCCATATAGAGCCCGGTGACAGAAGTCTCCATGGTGGCCGGATCATGCTTCGGAACGCCGGTTTCGGAATCGAGGGGCACGCCGGCGGCCTGGAGCAGCGCTGAATTCGGCTGGTAACCGATCATAAGATAAACCTTCTCGGCTGGTACGAAGCGCTCTCCACCCGGTGTGGTTACCACAATCCTGTCAGGCTCGATTGAAGTAACGCGGGAGTTGAACAGGGCGGTGATGCTCCCTTCCCTGATACGTGCTTCGGCGTCCGGCCTTACCCACGGTTTTATGTTGGGGTCCAGAGCTTCGCCGAAGTGCACCAGCGTTACGTGAGCACCGGCCCTGTAGAGTTCGAGTGCGGCGTCTGTTGCGGAGTTGCCGCCGCCGATCACCGCCACGGGAAGAGCCCAGGCGTCGTGAGCGTCGCCGAAGGTGTGCTTCACGTGAGGCAGGGATTCGCCTGGTACCTCGAGCGGGTTGGGAGTGCCGAAGTATCCGGTGGCCACTACTACTGCGTGGGCTGCGGTGGTGCGTTCGGTTCCGGTGCGTGTGCGAGAGCGGATGAGGAAGCGCGGGTTTAGGGAGGGCTGGATGGATGCGGCGTGCGGGATTGTGGTGGTGGGTGGGTCGCCGAAGTTCGGGATATTGATGTTGGGGGGGGACCCCGCACCCGAAGCTTCGACTTCAGCTCCCGCCTCCAGCCGCTCCACCACTTCAACCTCCTCGTACTGCCTCACGTCCAGCCCGCTCCGTGACGCAACCATCCGGTAGTAGGCGAGCGCATCCCTTCGAGTCGGCTTCTCCGAGGGCACCACGAAAGGGTACCCGGAAATCGCGATGCGCTCAGCCGTGGAGAAGAATGTCATGTAGGCGGGATAGCCATGAATTCCACTCACCAGGCAGCCTCGCTCCAGCACTACCACCCGCAGTCCCGCTCGCTGACACGCAATCGCTGCAGCAAGGCCACACGGCCCCGCACCAACCACGGCAACGTCTGCCCGCTCCTCCACCATCATCGACATACCGCCCGTCTCCCTGCTACTCCAGCCCAATGATCTGATCGCGGCGCGTACCAACGCTCACGTACGAAATGGGTGCTTCCACGAGCTCCACTATGCGATCCAGGTAGCGGCGCGCTTCCGTTGGCAGGTCCTCCATCTTCCGCGCGTCTGCGGTGGACTCTTGCCAGCCGTCGAACCGCTCGTAACGCGGGCGCACCCCGTCCAGAGCAGTGAGGTCACCCGGGAACTCCGTGAACACCTCTCCATCCACTTCATATCCCGTGCAGATCTGGAGTTCCTCCAGCGTATCGAGCACGTCCAGCTTCGTCACCGCCAGACCCGTCAGGCCATTGATGCGTGCCGCATAACGAACCACCACGGCATCGAACCATCCGCACCTGCGTGCGCGACCGGTGGTAGCGCCGAATTCGTTGCCCAGCTCGCGTACACGGCTGTGCAGCGGCTCATCGAACTCGGTAGGCAGCGGGCCGTTGCCTACACGCGTGGTGTACGCCTTGACCACGCCGACCACCGCATCGATCAGCGTGGGAGCGATTCCTGCACCGGTGGCGGCACCGCCAGACGTGGTGCTGCTGGAGGTGACGAACGGGTACGTGCCATGATCCACGTCCAGAAGGGAGCCCTGGGCGCCTTCGAGCAGTATCGCAGCACCGTTCTTTGACGCACGGTGAATTGCGAGTCCAACGTCTTCAGACAGAGGCAGCAGGCGCGGGGCCAGGCGCTCCAGCAGCTCCAGTGT
>Ga0079224_100009628_pt1 | contig 13198 bp, 10 predicted proteins | sample Stecom2015_FD_80414 | JGI IMG/M metagenome (GOLD analysis project Ga0079224, IMG submission 80414) | Agricultural soil microbial communities from Utah to study Nitrogen management - Steer compost 2015 | ecosystem: Environmental > Terrestrial > Soil > Agricultural land | place: USA: Utah... | reverse complement strand
GCTTCTGTTAATTATTTTAAGAACGAGGGGATTGTTAAGCGTAGTGAAATTGAACGCATTGTTGCTCGCTTGGGAGTTGATCAGAATGCTTTTGATGACAGGTTGCGCCTGTCTTTGAATGTAAGTAATAGTGTGATCAGTTCAAATCATGTGGACTACGGCATTTTTAATGGCGCGGCGCGCTTTGTGCCTGTATCTCCGATTATGAGTGAGGATCCGTTTTACGCGCAATATGGAGGATATTTCCAGGTGCCGGGTAGGACCGGTTATATGAACCCGGTAGCCATGTTAAATCAACGTGATGAGGATCGCAGCAGAAACATCTTGTTGGCGACGGTAAAAGCTGAATTGGAGATCTTAGACGACTTAACCTGGACCAACATCGGTTCTTATCAGCGTCAGAATAGTGATAAAAACTACTATATGCATACGACGGATTTCGACTCGAGGGCTTTAGGATTGGGGTATGCGGAACGCGAAAATCTAAAAGATATCGATCAGATTTTAGAGTCTTTTTTAAACTATAACAAAACAATCAATGAGCATAGTTTTGATGCAATGGTGGGTTATTCTTATCAGAAAACAGTTGATAATGACGGTGTACGCCTGATGACAACCGGATTCTTGTCGGGCGACTTGGGTGCGAACAATCCAGACGCTGCTACGCCCCCTGTTGGCTATCGACATTTTGGAGATTACCCTTGGAAATTGGAGTCTTTACTGATTTCTTTTTACGGACGTATCGGCTACAACTATAATGGAAAATACATGATCAACGCTACGGTTCGGCGTGACGGTTCTTCAAAATTTGGTGCAAATAATCGTTGGGCAACGTTCCCTTCTGTATCTGCAGCTTGGCGTATTAGCGAAGAATCCTTCTTACAGGATCAGACTGTTTTAAGTGATTTGAAGCTCCGTGCAGGTTACGGTGTTTCTGGTAACCAGAACATCGATCCCTATAAATCGATCACTATTTTTGGTCAACAGGGAGGCCAGTTTATGTACAATGGCGAATGGCTGAACAGTTATGGTGTCAATCAAAATCCAAATCCGGATCTAAAATGGGAGACTACATCGATGCTGAATATTGGTTTGGACTTTGCGTTCTTAAACGGTCGATTGAGCGGTACGGTTGAGTACTATAACAAAGAAACAGAAGATTTGCTTTATGAGTATTCTGTGCCAACGCCGCCGTATCAGCATGACCGTTTGTTAGCGAATGGAGCTACGATGACCAATAAAGGGGTGGAGGTTGCTTTAAGTGCACTGGCTGTCGACCAAGAGGACTTTACTTGGAATACATCGGTGAATTTTGCTCACAACCAAAATCGGGTAGGTAACTTGTCCAGTAATATTGGAAACCTAAGCGTTTCAGAGCGTTATGAAGGATCAATTGGTCTGGAAGGCTGGACTGGGCAAACCGTGGCAATTGTTTTACCTGGTCAGCCGGTCGGAACATTTTACACAGCCAAGTACATTGGTTATGATGAAGAAGCTCGGAAAACAATCTACCAGGACGCTGACGGCGAATTGGTAACAGCGGACCAGATTACGGCTCGTGATGATTATCAGGTAATGGGTTATGCGCTTCCTAAGTTTACGTACGGATGGAATAACTCGTTTAGCTATAAGCAATTTGATTTAGGCTTTTTCTTCCGTGGGGTGTATGGGAACAAAATATTCAATGCTACGCGTGCGGATCTTTCAAGATTACCACAAGCAGGAATCACCAATATTTCAAAAGATGCTGTTGAAGACGGTATTTTCGAAACGCCGACGATTGCATCGAGCAGATTCCTGGAAGATGGATCATTCCTTCGCCTGGAGAATGCAACCTTGGGTTATACATTTGACGTAAGTAATTGGAGGTTCTTTAACAGTGCGAGAATTTACCTTACCGGACAGAATCTGTTTACCATTACGGATTACACAGGAGTTGATCCTGAGGTGAATCTTAATGGTTTGGCTCCGGGTATTGACGATCGGAACTACTATCCAAAGACGAGATCATTCTTGCTGGGAATTAACGTGAATTTTTAATTATAAAACGGATAGAAAATGAAAACCTATATAAAGAAATTTAGTTTATTAACAGCGGGGTTGCTTCTGGCCTTTAGTCAGTCGTGTACCAAGTTTGATGATAAAATGTACTCTGCCTACACAGAGGATAACTTTCCAAAAACACCAGCACAATTTGTTGCATTGACCGGACCGGTTTATACGGCCGCAAGAGGTTATTTTGGTGATTACTTTGATTTGCAAACGGCTGGTTCTGATGAAGTTGTAATCCCTACCCGCGGGGGTGACTGGTTTGACGGTGGGAAATGGCGCGACATGCATTTCCATACTTGGTCAACATCGCACGAAGTGGTTAGGAATGCCTGGAATTGGGGCTTTAACGCGATTGGTACATGTAATCGTATCTTAAGCATATTTGAGCAAACGGAAGATTCTGAATTGAAAACTCAGACCATGGCCGAAATCAAAACCATGAGAGCATGGTATTACTATCTGATGATGGATGCTTATGGAAATCTTCCGTTGGTTACTACATTTGATGATCGTGCTGATTTGCCGGAAACGCAAAGCAGAGCTGATATCTTTAATTTTATTGCAAGCGAGCTTGAAGAGAATCTGCAATATCTTAGTGAAGAAAAATCTGAGCAGACTTACGCACGACCAACCAAATGGATGGCTCATACTTTATTAGCCAAGTTGTATTTGAATGCACAAATATATACGGGTACGGCACAATGGAATAAAGTTGTTGATCACGCTGATGCCATTATCGAATCGGGGCAATATACCTTGGAAGGTGATTATTTAGCTCAATTTATGCCGGATAACGGCCCTTCGAATACGGAGCCCATTTTTTCAATACCTTTTGATCCGGCTCGGGCGACGGGAAATCAGCTTTTTAATAAAGTACTGCATTATGGTCATCGGTTAACTTACGGATTGAGTGTAAATACATGGAATGGATGGAGCGCCCAACCGGCATATTTCGACTTGTTTGATGAAGAGGATTACCGCACGCAGCAGTGGTTGTTTGGTCAGCAATATGACGCTACCGGTCAGCCGCTTGTGTTCAACGGTGTTAATGTTATTCTTGATCCATATGCTTACACATTATTACCTGGGTCAGATTTTGACATTGGTGGTGATGATAATGTAGGACGTTTGGCGGGTGCAAGAAATGTGAAATATTATCCGGATAAAGATCAGGTAAGCAACAACGCCGGTAATGATGTCGTAGTTTATCGCTTGGCAGATGTATACCTGATGAAAGCGGAAGCTATTTTGAGAGGTGGAACGGGATCGGTAAGTGAGGCTGTGGGCTTGGTTAACGAATTGCGAAAAAGAGGTTTCCCGGGAGATGCAAGTAAATTATATACAGCGTCGAGCTTGACATTGGATGCGATTTATAAAGAGAGAGCACTTGAGTTAACTTTTGAAGTAACCAGACGTACAGATATGATCCGCTTTGGACGTTGGGAAGATGCTATGTTATTTAAACCAGCAAACGCGGGTGAAACCTATAAAAGGATATTCCCTATTCCACAGGACGCAATCAACACAAATGAAAACCTAGACCAAAATCCGGGATATAACTAAAACAGATTAACGATGAAACGAACATATTTAACGATTAGCAGGTTGATTATCCTGACTTTTGTAGGGATAATTACCTTGGCTTCATGTAAGAAGGTGGAGCATGGAATCGATGAGTCTATCGTGTCGATCAGTGGAACGACACCGGGCTCTGCACTTTTAGGCTCTGCATTGACGGTCGATCTGGTGGCAAACAATGTCAATAGTATGACGGTTTCGATCGTTCCCGCGGAGGGAGGTGAAAGCCTGTACTCCGAAACAATCGAAAACGCAGAAAATAAATATATTTTAAGTCACGAAATAGCTGTTCCTGTTGATGAAGCTTGGTTGGGCGAACACTTGATTAAAGTAAGTTATTCAGCCTCAGGTGGTAATGTAGAAAAAACGAAAGCTATTACCTTCGTTGAGGGTGATCCTGTGTTCTTCCTGGTTGGCGGATCAACCGGAGCGGGATGGGAGCCATCTGCAGCGATTCCGATGAAGATGTATCAAACCGGTGATGACGATGTAAGTAAAGATAAATTTGAAATCTTTGTCTATCTGGTAGCTGCCGACGGAGGATTTAAATTCTTGCCGACGCAAGATGGCTGGGATGGAGGTCTCGGTGATGCTGGTGACGGTAAATTAACCGCTGAAGAGGGTGATAATAATTTAACGGTTGACGAAGATGGTTTCTACAGGTTGCGAATTGATAAAGAGGCTCTTACCTATGACATCTTAAAAACGGAGTGGGGGATTATTGGCGATGCAACCGCAGGCGGTTGGGATGCGGATACCGATATGACATTTGTCGGTGGGAAGGGTAGTTATACCTGGACGATCACAACCAATCTTACGGCTGGAGAGTTGAAATTCAGAGCGAACGATGACTGGGCCATCAATATGGGTGGCACAGAAGGTAATTTAACTCAGGATGGAGATAATATTGCCATAGCAGACGCTGGTAATTACACGATCAACTTGCATATGGATCCAACCGGATATAAAGCGGAGGTCAAGAAAAATTAAATCACTTCATAGGTACTTCAGGATTTTTCTGGAGTACCTATGTTTTTCACAAAATTTTTTATGAGATATCGGGAACGTTCCCAGAAAATTAAAGCCTGTATTTTTGATCTGGATGGAGTGTTGGTTGACACGGCTATTTATCATTATCGGGCTTGGAAAAAACTGGCGCAGAGTCTGGGTTTTGATTTTAGTAAAGAGGATAATGAGCATCTGAAGGGTGTTAATCGGATATCTTCCTTAAAGATGATTCTGAACTGGGCTGGCTTACAAAAGAGTGAGGAGGAAATTGAACGTTTGGCAGAATTAAAGAACCAATGGTATAAGGAAATGATCGGCATGATGAATGCGGGCCACATCCTATTGGGTGTGGAAGATTTTTTGAAGGAACTAAAAGAAGCGGATTATCTGCTTGCCGTAGGATCGGCTAGCAAGAATGCTGAAGCTTTACTAATGAAAACTGGTTTACGGCATTATTTTGATGTCGTCATTGACGGTACCGTAGTTTCAGAATCCAAACCTGATCCGGCCGTTTTTCTGAAAGCAGCAGAATGTTTGTCTGTAGACCCTGTATGTTGTGTGGTTTTTGAGGATGCGCAGGCAGGAGTAGAGGCAGCTTTGCGGGCAGGTATGATGGTTATAGGTGTTGGGAAAGTTGAGGACTTAAGAGAGGCATGCGAGGTGGTCAGTGGACTGCATGAATTGAATGTGAAGAAATTGTGCTCCATTTTAAAAGAGAACGCCAATTGAACAAGATGCTATAGATTATGAAGAAATATTTAAAAGGTGATGAATGGAATATTATTGAAGAAGGATTTCATGCTGAATTTAATAAGGTTTCTGAGAGTATATTTAGTTTAGGGAATGGCCGATTTGGACAGCGTGGAAATTTTGAAGAATATTATTCCGGTGAAAGCTTTCAGGGGAACTACGTGGCGGGTGTTTATTATCCGGATAAAACGAAAGTTGGTTGGTGGAAAAACGGCTATCCTGAATATTTTGCTAAAGTACTCAATGCAGTTAACTGGATTGAAATTGACATTTTTGTAGAGGGTGAACGACTGGATTTAGCAGTCTGCAAAATTCTTGAGTTCAAACGCATTTTGGATATGCGTGATGGATACCTGGAACGAAAAGCATTCGTTGAATTACCTTCGGGTAAGCGACTGGAAATCCATGCGCAACGTTTTTGCAGTATGGCGAATGACCGTTTGGGTGCCATTCAATATTGTATAACGCCTTTGAACTTTGATGGATCAGTTGAAATTAGGTTGGGTCTGGACGGGGATGTAAGAAATGCCGATGCGAATTATCAAGATCATTTCTGGGAAGAGGTGGTACAATTGGAGGAGAATGACTGTCAGTATCTGACGATGCGGACAAAAAAGACTGGATTTGAGGTCTGCACGGGTTTCTATTATAACGCTTATTTGGATGGTCAGCCAGTTTATGATGATCGACAAGCGGTTAGTCGTGAGCAATACATAGGATACCGGCAAAAGATTGAGGTGGCGGCGAATCAGGAACTTCGCATCTGCAAATTTGTAAGTTTAATCAGTTCGATGAATGTGGTGAAAACTGAGCTGTTGCGTGAGTCAAAAGTAAATCTATTAGGTATGAAAGCTTCTGGTTATGACGATTTGTTAAGGAAGCATCGGGAAGCGTGGAGTAAAAAATGGAGTGAAAGTGATTTGATTATCAAAGGTGATGTGTCGGCACAGCAAGCGATCCGTTTTAATATATTTCATTTGAATCAAACCTATACAGGTGAAGATGAGCGTCTGAATATTGGCCCGAAGGGATTTACTGGAGAAAAATATGGAGGTGCAACTCACTGGGATACGGAGGCTTATTGTATACCTTATTATTTGCGGACTGCTGATAGCAAAGTAGCTCGGAACTTGCTGCTGTACCGCTACCATCATCTAGAAAAGGCGATAGAAAATGGAGAGAAGTTGGGTTTTTCAGATGGTGCGGCTTTGTATCCGATGGTAACGATGAACGGTGAGGAATGTCACAATGAATGGGAAATTACCTTTGAGGAAATCCACCGTAATGGCTCTATTGCTTATGCTATTTTTAATTACGTGACTTATACAGGTGATAGAAAGTATTTGGTTGATTACGGAATAGATGTAATAATTGCTATTGCCAGGTTCTGGGTTCAGCGGGTGAATTGGAGCAGTGAGAAGAAAGCCTATGTGATTTTGGGAGTGACCGGGCCAAATGAATATGAAAACAACGTCAATAACAACTGGTATACCAATACTATTGCGGTGTGGTGCTTGAACTTTGCTATGGAAGTTTTAAAGGAGATACAAGATAGTTGGCCGATGGACTATCTAAAGGTATTGAAGAGAACGAAATTGGATGTGAAGAAGGAGTTGGTCTCATGGAAAGCAGTTGCTGACCAAATGTATTTTCCAGAAGATAGATCATTAGGTGTTTTTTTGCAGCAGGATGGTTTTTTGGATAAAGAACAAACTTTGGTAAAAAATCTGGATCCTAAACATAGGCCGATCAATCAAAACTGGAGCTGGGACCGGATCCTACGTTCGGTGTTCATCAAACAAGCGGATGTATTGCAAGGCCTCTATTTTTTTGAGGAGAAATTTGATTTGGAAACGATTCGTCGCAATTTTGATTTCTATGAGAGTCGGACCGTTCACGAGAGTTCATTGTCACCATGCGTTCACGCTATTTTGGCAGCGAAGCTGAATAGAGAAGAACAGGCTTATGAACTGTATTTCCGGACGGCTAGATTGGATCTTGATGACTATAACAATGATACGGAAGACGGTTTGCATATCACTTCAATGGCGGGTACGTGGATGAGTGTAGTGGAAGGATTTGCCGGCATGAGAGTAAGAAATGATGTATTGATGTTTGCGCCGATATTACCAAAAAAATGGGAATCATACTCGTTTATGATGAATTTTAGAGGCGTCATTTTACAAATAGAAATCTCGAAACCGGTCATTAAAATATCAAACAGGTCGGCAGAAAAAGATTTGACAATACGCGTATTTGATCAAGATTATTCTGTATATGCATTATCACAAATTAAAATTCCAAATAAAAGGTTAGTGAGTGAAGAAAAAATAGGATATTAAGAACCAAAGAGATAAAAGATGACAAAGCAACCAATTAAAAAACCGATTTTGTCGTTCTGGCAGATTTGGAATATGAGCTTCGGTTTTCTGGGGATTCAGTTTGGTTTTGCACTCCAAAATGGAAATGCTTCTCGGATTCTACAGGCTTATGGTGCTGATATCGAACATTTATCACTTTTTTGGTTGGCGGCACCACTAACAGGCATGATTGTTCAGCCGTTGGTGGGTCATTATAGTGATCGATCCTGGACCCGTCTCGGCCGGCGGAGACCTTATATTTTGGCAGGAGCATTGTTCGCTGCAATTGCATTGATTTTGATGCCTAACGCAGGACAGCTATTTACGACGGCGATTCCCCCGCTGATGATCGGTGCAGGAATGCTTATGGTAATGGATGCATCTTTTAATGTCGCAATGGAACCGTTTCGCGCTCTCGTTGCCGATAATCTATCGAGCGAGCAGAGAAGTTTGGGATTTTCAATTCAAACCTGTCTGATTGGAATTGGTGCGGTATTAGGCTCTGCATTGCCGTATTTATTGGCTGAGTACATCGGCATGGAAAAAACGGGAACTGAAGGTCATATTCCTGAAAATGTTATTTTTTCTTTCTATACAGGAGCCGCGATCATGCTATTGGCATTGGGGTGGACTGTCTTTAGAACAAGAGAATATACAGATGATCAACTATCCGGGTTTTATCCTGATGCAATAAAAGAAAAAGAGCGAACGAAAGGTTTGAAAAATATACTGAAGGACTTTGTAGCTATGCCCACAGCGATGAAGCAATTGGGCCTAGTTCAATTTTTTTCTTGGTTCGCCTTGTTTTCAATGTGGGTGTTTTCAACGCCAGCTATTGCGCAGCATGTTTACCGTTTAGAAGCTTCGGACACGTCATCAGTTATCTATGCAGATGCAGCTAATTGGGTTGGTGTTTTGTTTGGGATTTATAATGGTGTATCAGCCTTGTTTGCTTTATCCTTGCCGGTGATTGCTCGGAAGATTGGGCGGAAATTGACACATGCAATATCCCTTATGGTTGGGGGAATTGGTTTGATATCGATTTTCTTTATTAATGATCCGGATTTGTTGGTGTTTTCAATGATCGGAGTGGGGTTCGCATGGGGAAGTATCCTCGCGATGCCCTATGCAATCTTGGCGGACACTATTCCTCCATACAAAATGGGGGTGTATATGGGATTGTTTAATTTTTTTATCACGTTTCCACAGATTGTGAATGGGTTTCTGGGAGGGTGGATCGTGAAACAATATTTTGAAGGGCAGGCCATTTATGCTATTGTACTGGCTGGTATTGCTATGCTGGTAGCGGCTGTGTCTGTACTGTTTGTGAGGGATGAGGGTGCTCAGACAAAATTATATAGATGATGAAAAACGTATTGATTTTATTTTCTATTCTTCTTTTATTGACACATCCGTCATGTAAGAAGAAGAACTTACCCGATCAGGACACAGATCAACCCGGTTTAAATGAAGAAGAGTTACCGAAGGGGATGGTTGATGGTCCGAACATCCTAGACGGGTCATCCGTTCTATTTAATCTCTTTGCCCCCGGCAAGGAGGAGATTCATTTGATCGGCGATTTTAATAACTGGACGAAAAATGAATCCAGCTTGATGACGAAAACTCCTGATGGTAAACGATGGTGGATTCGGCTCGATGGATTGGATAATAGTCGGGAATATAGCTATCAATACCTGGTGGATGGTGAAACTCGAATTGCTGACCCGTATATCAAGAAAGTACTTGACCCTCAAAATGACCCGTATATAGACAACAAGCGCTATCCTGGTATTATTTCTTATCCTGAGGGAAAAACAACGGGTATCGTGGGTGTGCTTCAGATGGCGGAAGATCGATATCCGTGGAAAGTAACCAGTTTTAACCGTCCTGCTAGGAAAGACCTGGTGATCTATGAGTTGCTTGTCCGGGATTTTCTGGAAAGTAATACTTATAAAGTGCTGACAGATACTATTGGGTATTTAAAACGATTGGGAGTAAATGCGGTCGAGTTGATGCCGGTTAATGAGTTTGAAGGAAATCTGAGCTGGGGCTATAATCCTTCCTTTTATTTTGCGGTAGATAAATATTACGGATCGACCAATCAATTAAAACAATTTATTGATCAATGCCATGAAGCCGGAATCGCAGTAATTATTGATATGGTATTGAATCATTCCTTTGGCCAGTCACCTATGGTCCAATTATATTTTGATGAACAAAAGAAAGCGCCAGCGGTTGACAATCCGTGGTTTAATAGTGTGGCGAAGCACCCCTATAATGTCGGCTATGATTTTAATCATGAGAGTGTGGATACAAAACACTTTGTAAAAAATGTGATCGAATTTTGGATGGAGGAATTCAACATCGATGGGTTTCGCTTTGACCTTTCAAAAGGCTTCACACAAAAAGATTCGGGAATAGGTGACGGAGGTGTTGGTTCTTGGTCAGCGTACGATGCAAGCCGGATCGCTATTTGGAAGTACTACAATGATTATATCAAGTCAATAGACGATCAGGAGTTTTACGTAATTCTGGAGCACTTCGCTGCGGATGAAGAAGAAAAGGCTCTGGCTGCAGAAGGAATGATGCTGTGGAATAACATGAATTATGCTTTTAATGAATCGACGATGGGTTGGGTTCAGAACTCAGATCTTTCACGTATGTTTTATTCAAACAGAGGGTTGCCCAGTGCTGACTACTTAGTAAGCTATATGGAGAGCCATGATGAGGAACGGATGATGTATAAGAACTTGCAATGGGGGAATTCAGATGGCGCTTATCGTGTTACAGACTTGAAGACGGCTCTTGAAAGACAAGAGATGGCTGTTGCATTTTTAATGGCTGCACCCGGACCGAAAATGATATGGCAGTTTGGTGAACTGGGCTACGATGTTTCGATTGATCAGAACGGTCGTACAGGAGAAAAACCTGTTTTGTGGAAATATATAAAAAACCCTGATCGATCAAAGTTGATGAGTGCCTATGCAAAATACATTCAAATGAAAATTAATAATCCCATATTCAGTACCGATGATCTGCAATACGATGTTTCTGGTGCAGTAAAAACAATCCATCTAAAACAGGGAGATCATGACGTATGGATCATTGGGAACTTTGATGTCAAAGAGCAAAGCTTAAGCCTCAATATGAATTCGGGTATTTGGGCAGATTATGTGACAGGCAAAGAAATTACGCTCTCAGAAAATAAATTGGAAACGATATTAAAAGCCGGGCAATATTATATTTATAGTAACCAGCCTTTAGATTAGTTGGAAATCTACTGTAGGCACAATAATTTATTTGATTATATCTAACGCATACGTGAAAATCAACGAGGTAGCAACTGCAGCTCCAAAACTTAGGAGCGTTCCGATAAGAACGTATTCCGTTAATTTACGGTCTTTAGAAGCAGTAAGATCTCCAAAACGGAAAATAGATTTTGCAGCCAATAGAAATCCGACGCCTTCCCAATGGTTGATGACGATAAAAATAAATACCAATAAACGCTCTAGATAACCGATGTACTCGCCTGCACTTTCCAATGAATCGTTCTCTTTGCTTTCGGTGTAAGGTGTCCATTTTGAAATGAAGATTCTTATAGCGATGGAAAGAGGCTTGGTGAGGAAAACAATGGTTGAAATCCAAAGAAGAATTTGCGTGAGATCAGTTTCGTCGAAAGATTGAAACCAGGATTGAAGATCCTGATAATATAGGAGCCAAATGGTGAAGATCACGATAAGATGTAATAACTGATCTATAAAGAAGAGTAATCGGGCATTTTTCTTTGTCTGTAAATAAATCTTCAGGCTATCGATGATTAAGTGGCTGCTGGCGATTATTAAAGCCCAAGGCCAAAAATTCCAGTCCCATATCAAGAGCATGACCAATGCAAAGTGAATTCCGATATGGAGGTACAGTTGGTAGGCTTTGATTTTATATCGTTCTTTAGCCTGTGTCCACCTGGTTGGTTGTAAGATAAAATCTCCCAACAAATGAGCAAATAGTAATTTCACTAAAATAATCATTCGATATCCTTTAGTTTGTTGCGAAACAAAGCATCCATCGCAAGAATTTCTTCAAAAGCAGATCGTTTTAATCGTGTACTTACCGTGTTTTGTTTGATACCAATCAGTTCACCTAGTTCTGCTTGTGATTTATTGGGGTTTAGAAGTGCTAGTTTGACAACCTCTGCCGAGTTCTCGGTCCAATGATCGATCGTTAGCAATGCTAAACGAAGGAACATGTTGATATCTAAGTCAAATTTATCCGATTTACTTTTGACAGCTAGATTTATTTTGTCTTGTTTCAGGGTTTCAAACTTTTCACCGGAACGTATAAAGGCGCTTCCGTTGGATTCAGTAATGCGCTGTGCTGAATGACTTACATCTCCAAAGCCAATAGCTATGCGAACATCAAGCTTTTTAATCGTTTTGATTGAAGATTTGATAATTAAAGCGACTTTAATAGAATCTGCGGGATTGTTGATTTGCAATTGAAAACTATCCCCTCGATAAATATCCCAATCTGCGGGAGCCGTTCCGAATTGGGAAAGAGTCTCTTTCAATAAAGGCAACCATTTGTTGATATCGACTTTCGATGAATTGACAATATCACCGGTTAGGATCGCAAACATAGTAAGATTATTAAAATTTAAATATATCCAATTTATATATGATAATCAAATATATCGTTTAATTCGATGATACTCTCTAAAGCTAAGGTTTATATTAAATTGTTATTTTGGATCTTTTTTGTTATATTCAACCAGAAAACCGACGGAATCTTTAAACCTAAAATTCGAATATTATGAAAAAGTCCAATTTCTTATTTGTAGCATTCATGGCTTTCTGTTTATTCTTGTTTGCTTGTTCTTCTCCAAATAAACAAGACACAAAAGCTCAGCAGACGATTGAGGCTAATTTGCCACCGGGAGTTGACGTGGTGGTCGAAAATGGTGTTGCAACCTTTAGTGGACAATTTGAGAATGAAGTTGATCGAATTACTGCGGAGAATGCTGCGCGGAAAACCAGAGGAATTCGTTCAGTAGAAAATAATGCAACGGTACTGGATGATACACCAGTGGACAGTGCAACAATGGACTCGTTGGAAGCAGCCGATACGGTATTAACAGATTAATTGAGTCAATTTTACAAATGTTTGCATGTTTCAAAATTATTATTCATATTTGGCTTCATAACAAAGAATGAATAATAGAAATGTAAATATTAATTGGTGGTGGCACAAAGGATAAACTTTGTGACATGACTTCTATACATTAATATTTTTATAATAAAGAACAGAGGCTTGTCTTAAAACGACAAGCTTTTTTTTTGAACGAAAATGAAAAAGATTTTAAATCACCTTTTTGAACATCGTAGCTTTAGCCGAAAGCAGGCGAATGAAATTTTAACGAACATTGCGACTGGCAAATATAATCTTTCACAAGTTGC
>Ga0079224_100009626_pt1 | contig 13198 bp, 8 predicted proteins | sample Stecom2015_FD_80414 | JGI IMG/M metagenome (GOLD analysis project Ga0079224, IMG submission 80414) | Agricultural soil microbial communities from Utah to study Nitrogen management - Steer compost 2015 | ecosystem: Environmental > Terrestrial > Soil > Agricultural land | place: USA: Utah... | reverse complement strand
GGTCTGCGGGTGGGGCTGAACACCGGGGTGGTCGTCGCCGGCGTCCAGGCCTCGCTCGACTACACCGTGGTCGGGGACACCGTCAACACCGCCGCCCGGCTCGCCGACTCGGCCGCGGTGGGCGCGATCTACGCCGGTGCCGCCACCGCGGCGGCCACCCGGCGCCTGGCGTCGTGGCGTCAGCTGCGGCCGTTGCGGCTGAAGGGCAAGCGGGACCCGGTCGAGGCGTACGAGCTGCTCGGCCTGCGGGACACCCCGGGCACCCGGACCGCGCTGGGCGACGAGGCGCCGTTCGTCGGCCGTGAGGCCGAGCTGGGCCGTGTGGTGGGCCGGCTGGCCGAGGTGGTCGACCGCGGCGAGCCGAGGGTGCTGGTGATGACCGCGGAGGCCGGCGTCGGCAAGACCCGGTTCGCCGCGGAGGTGGCGCGGTACGCGGTGAACTACTCCACGCCCGCCCGGGTGCTGTCGGTCCGCTGCGCCGCGTACGGCGAGCGGCGGCGCCTGGCCCCGCTGGCCGACCTGGTCCGCGAGGCGATCGGGCTGACCGGTGAGCTGGACGGCGCGGGCGCGCAGGGGGTCGCCGTCCGGCGGTTGCGCCGGCTGGGGCAACGGCTGGACACGCCGCTGCAGTACGACGTGCTGCTGGGCCTGTTGGGATTCGGCGAGCTGCCCGAGCGCGGCGGGGAGTGGGTTCCCGACGGGAACCGCATCGACCTGGGTGCGGTGTCGGCCGCGGTGGCGGCGCTGCTGTCGGGGCTCGCCACCGAGTCGCCGGTGCTGGTGATCGTCGACGATCTCCACAACGCCACCCACGAGATGGTGGAGACGCTCGGCGCCACCCTCTCCCGCCTGTCCGGCCCGGTGCTGGTGCTGCTGCTGGGGCGCCCGGAGCTGGTCCGCACCAGCCGTGCGCTCGCCGAGGTGCCCGACGCGGAGGTGGCCACGCTGCCCGCGCTGCGGGGAGTGGACATGGCCCGACTGCTCAGCTCCTACCTCGGCGGGGGCAGGCTGCCACCGACTGACGAGAGCCGGCTGCTCGCCACCGCCCAGGGCAACCCGTTCTACCTGGCGGAGCTGGTCATGCTGCTCATGGAGCGGGGGGCGCTCACCCGCGCGCCCGCCCCGGTCGCCGGCCGGCCCGCCGCCGCTGCCGCCGGCCGCACCACCCGCCGGGCCGCCGCCGTGGGCGCCGGCTGGCGGCGGGAGGACGAGTGGCGGCTGGCGCCCGGGTCGCTCAACAGCCGCCTGCTGTCGCGGGACCTCGCCGCGGTGCTGGCCGCCCGCATCGACGCCCTTCCCGCCGGTGCCCGCTCGGTGCTGCGGGACGCCGCCGTCGTGGGTGGCACCGTGCCCGCCGGCGCGCTGGTGAGCCTGTCGGAGCGCCGCACCGGCCGGTCGGGCCGGCCGGCGGCGGTGGTGCAGATGGAGCTGGAGCAGGCGATCGACGAGCTGCTCTACCGTCGGATGCTGCACCGCACCAAGGACGGGTACGAGTTCGCCACACCGTTGCTGCAGGAGGCCGCGTACGCCGGCCTGGGCAAGGCCGAGCTGGCCGAGCGGCACGCGTTCCTGGCCCGGTGGGGGGCGAAGGGCGGGCTGCCTCCCGAGGAGGCGGACGCGTTCGTCGCCCGCCACGTCGAGCGGGCCGCCGAGCTGGCCGACCTGGTCGGCCTGGCGCCGGATTCCAACCCGCGGCTGGTCGTCCCGCTGGGCCTGGCCGCGCTCAACCGGGCCGCCCAGCGGGCGCTCGCCGAGGGGGAGCCGGCGCTGGCGGTGGACTACTGCGAGCGGGCGACCCGGCTGGCCCCGGAGGCGCTGGGGCTGCGCGAGCGGCTGGTCCACGCCCGTGCCCTGCTGCAGACCGGTCGGGTGGCGGAGGCCCGGGAGATGGCCGAGAAGGTCTACGCCAACGCCGGCGAGGACCGGGAGGCGCGGGCCCGGGCGCTGCTCATCGCCGGCCGCGCCCACCGGACGCTCGGCGACACAGGTCGCGCGGTGCGGGCGTGGCAGGAGGTGCTCAGCCTCGCCGGCGAGTCCGACCTGGCCGGACCCAGGACGGAGGCGCTGCGGCTGCTGGGCATGGCGGACTTCGTCGCCGGCCGGCTCGACAAGGCCGCGGAACGGTTCGCCGAGGCGCATGAGATCGCCGAGTCGGTGGGGGACCGGCGCAGCCAGGCGTGGTCGCTGCACAACCTCGCCTGGGTCACCACCGCCCGCGGCGACTTCGCCGGCGCCAACCTCGCCCTGGGGCGCGCCGCCCGGCTGTTCGCCGAGCAGCACGACCAGTTCGGGCGGGCGTGGATGCGCGGCACCACCGCGTTCACCCGGCTCATGGCGGGCCGGCTGGTCGACGCGCGGCGGCTGGCGCACATGTTCCTGCCGTTCGGGGAGCGGGTCGGCGACGTGTGGGCGGTGGGCACCCTGCGCGCGGTCGACGCGTTCGCCGCCGCCGAGCTCGGCGAGCTGACCGAGGCCGACCGGCTCGCCCGCCGGGCGTACCGGGACTTCGCCGCCACCGACGACGACTGGGGCCGCGGGTTCGCGCTGGTCGTGCGTGGCGTGGTCGCCCGCGGGCTGGCTGCGGCCGACCACGCGGCGGACCTGCTGGACGACGCCATCGGTTACGCCGAGCGGACCGGACAGCCGCTGCTGATCGGCATGGCCCGCACGCTGCGCGGCCTGGTGGCGCTGGACATGGGAGATCCGCAGGCGGCGGTGGACCAGGCGGAGCTCGTGCTCAACGTGGTGGAGGGGCACGGGGTGCTGGAACCGGCGCAGGTGGGCCCGCGTGCGCTTCTGGCCGGGGCGTGCTACGCACGGGGTGACCTGGAGCGCGCCGAGGCGGTGCTGGAGCGGATCGCGGCCGAGGCGGACGCGCCGTCGGTGCTGTTCCCGCGCCGGCTCGCCGTGGCCCAGTACGCCGTCGTGCTGCTGGAGCAGGGCCGGGTCCGGGAGGCGCTGGAGTGGGCGCGCCGGGCCGAACGGGTGCCGGCCGAGGACGTCCGCAGCCGGGTGGTCAGCGCCCGGGTGCTGGCCCGCGCGCTGGCGGCGGTCGGCGACATGGAGCAGGCCACGATCGTCGCCGACGAGGCGGTACGCCTGGCGCACGCGACCGAGCAGGTCAGCGAGCGTCCCGCCGCCGACGTGGTCCGGCGCCGGATCGCGCGAGCGGCAGAAACCGGTGTGGGCGGGTCCGGGCCCGCTCATCCGTGACCTCTCTGCGCTACCGTCTAGCCGATGAACGCGTCCGATCCAGTGCCCGTGATCCCCGGGTTGTCCGGCCTGACGGTGCTGGCCAGGGGCGGGTACGCGACCATCTACCGTGCCACGCAGGACTGGGTCGGCCGCGAGGTCGCCGTCAAGGTGGAGAACCGGATCCTGGACAACGACCGCGACCGTCGCCGGTTTCTCCGCGAGGCGAGGGCGGCCGGTCAGATGTCGTCGCACCCGCACGTGGTCGACCTGCACGACGTCGGGGTCACGGAGGACCGGCACCCGTACATGATCATGGAGCTGTGCGACGGCTCGTACGCCGACCGCCTGCAGGTCGCGCCGCTGACCCCCGCCGAGACCAGGGACGTGGGCGTGAAGATCGCCGACGCCCTGGCGCAGGCGCACAGCCTGGGCGTGCTGCACCGGGACGTGAAGCCGGCGAACCTGCTGATCAGCCGGTGGGGAGAGCCGCAGCTGGCCGACTTCGGGCTCGCGGTGCTGGCCGAGACCAGGGAAACCTCGATCACGATGGAGATGCTGACCCCGGCGTACTCCCCGCCGGAGACCTTCCGGTCGCAACCGCCCACCGCCGCGGTCGACGTCTACTCGCTGTGCGCGACGCTCTACGCGCTGCTGAGCGGGCGGCCGCCGCGGTGGGAGTACCAGCGCAGCCCCAGCCTCGCCACGATGATGGACGTGTTCGACATGCCGATCGCGGACGTGCCCGGGGTGCCCGCGCCCTTCCTGGAGCTGCTGCGCGCCGGCATGGCGAACGACCCGGCGCTGCGCCCGACCGCGGCGCGGTTGCGGGAGCTGCTGGCCGCGCTGCCGCTCGGCCACACCGGGCGGGACACGGTCCGGGCGGTCGCCCCGGTGCCCCCGGCGCCTGCCCATCTGGCGCCGCCGGCGCGGGTCACCTCCGCGGCCGTGCCTCCGCCCCGGCGACCGGGTCGCGATCTGGGCCTGCGGCGCCGCAGGCAGGCGGGCTGACCGGCCGGCGGACCGGCCCTGCCCGAGGCGATCAAGACCCCCGCGTGCCCGGCGGGGGTGATCAGTGCCGGACGGGGTGGTCAGGACCGGTGAATCGAGGTGGTCGGACGCGCCCGGACGCGTGGCCGGCCGCGGGGGTCTGACGGGTGGTCAGACGCGCGCCCGACGTGCCAGCCGCTCCGGGTCCAGGATGATCACGCTCTTGCCGTCCAGCCGCAGCCAGCCGCGGGAGGCGAAGTCGGCCAGCGCCTTGTTGACCGTCTCCCGCGACGCCCCGACGAGCTGGGCGAGCTCCTCCTGAGTCAGGTCGTGGGTGACCCGCAGCACGCCGCCGTCCCGGGTGCCGAACCGGCCGGCCATCTGCAGCAGGTTCTTCGCCACCCGGCCCGGCACGTCGGTGAAGATGAGGTCGGCCAGGGCGTCGTTGGTGCGCCGCAGCCGGCGCGCCAGCACCCGCAACAGCTGCTCGGCGATCTCCGGCCGGTTGGTCAGCCAGGGGCGCAGGCTCTGCTTGCGCAGGCGCGCCAGCCGGCTGTCGACGACCGCGGTGGCGGTCGCGGTGCGCGGCCCCGGGTCGAACAGCGACAGCTCGCCGAGCATGTCCGACGGGCCCATGATGGCGATGAGGTTCTGGCGGCCGTCGGCGGCCCGCCGGCCCACCTTCACCTTGCCCGACAGCACGATGTACAGGCTGTCGCCGGGCTCACCCTCGTTGAAGATGACCTCTCCGCGGCGGACCTCGACCGTCTCCATCTCCTTGGCCAGGTCCTCGGCCGCCTCCGGGTCGACGCCCTGGAAGATGCCACTGCGGGCCAGCACCTCTTCCATCCCGCACCTCCTCATCAGCGGGTGAACCGGGCCGGCCCCGCTGCTCCGCGTCACGCTGCCGCCCTCGGGTAAGTCTATTCGCCCGGAACGGGCGCTGCCGCCAGCGGTCCACCCCGCCGGTGACGCCCACCCGGGTGCCGCGGACGCCTCCGAACGGGTGACCCCGAGGTGGTTGCGGCGGTGCCCGTGCCCGGGGCCGGTACGCTGCCCGTACGATGCGCCCGGACGCCCGTGCGGTCGTCGCCTTCCTGGGAGAGCAGGTGCGGCGCCGCCCCATCGCCTCCGTCACCGCGATTCTCGCGGTGATCCTCAGCCTGTTCCTGACGGGGACCGCGGTGGCCGGGCTGTTCGATCGGGACGACGGCGACCCGGCCCGCTGGACGGTGGCGCCCGGCGCGGGCGCCACCCCGACACCGCCGCCCACCACCCCGGCCCCGCCGCCGACGGTGACGTTCTCGGCGGTCGGAGACATCATCTTCGGCAACGCGGGCGCGCTGCCGCCCAACGACGGCAAGGGCTTCTTCGACGGGGTCGCCGAGGCGCTGGCCGCCGATCTCGTCATGGGCAACCTCGAACAGCCGTTGACCGACGACACCGGCTACCGCAAGTGCGGCGAGGACAGCACGGCCTGCCACGCGTTCCGGGCACCCCCGCACTACGCCGCCCATCTGCGGGACGCGGGGTTCGAGCTGATGAACCTCGCCAACAACCACGGCAACGACTACGGGCCGGATGGTCGGGCCAACACCCGGGCCGCCCTGGAGGAGCACGGCATCGCGCACACCGGGGCGCGCGACCAGATCACCGTGACCGAGGTCGAGGGGGTCACGGTCGCCGTGCTGGGCTTCAGCCCGTACGAGTGGACCAACAGCGTGGTGGACCTGTCCCAGGCGGCCTCGGTCGTGGCGCGGGCCGCCGAACAGGCCGACCTGGTGATCGTGCAGGCCCACATGGGGGCGGAGGGCTCCGACCAGACCCGCGTGTCCCCCGGCACCGAGACGTTCTTCGGCGAGAACCGCGGCGACCCGATGGCGTTCTCCCGGGCGGTCATCGACGCCGGAGCGGACCTGGTGATCGGTCACGGCCCGCACGTGCTGCGGGGACTGGAGTTCTACCGCGGCCGCCTGATCGCGTACAGCCTGGGCAACTTCGCCGGCGGCGGGGGCGCGCTCAGCAACAGCGGTGTGCTCGGCCTGGGGGCGGTGCTCAAGGTCTCGCTGACCCCGGAGGGCGAGTTCGTCGACGGCCGGTTCGTCTCCACCCACATGTATGACGCCGGCCTGCCCAACGTCGACCCGCAGCAGCGGGCACTCGCCCTGGTCCGGGACGTGACCGCGCGGGACTTCCCCGGGACCGGTGCGCTCCTCGACGACGACGGGCGGATCTCCCCGCCACCGTCCTGATCCCCGCCACGTGCCGATCGCTCGGGCGGCCACCCGACCGGTGGCCGGCGCCGGCTCGTGACCGGCGGTGGCGTCGCCGGGGGCGCGTACGCTTGCCGCTGTGACGACGGCTGAGGAGACGCCCCTGGCACTCAAGCGGCGGGCCCGCCGGATGGCCCGGGAGCTGGCGGTCACGCACCCGGACGCCCGGTGCGAGCTGGACTTCCAGAACCCGCTGCAGCTCACCGTCGCCACCATCCTGTCGGCCCAGACCACCGACGCACGGGTCAACGAGGTCACCCCCAAGCTGTTCGCCCGCTACCCGACCGCGGCCGACTACGCCGCGGCCGATCCCGCGGAGCTGGAGGAGCTGCTGCGGCCCACCGGCTTCTACCGCAACAAGGCGAAGGCGCTGATCTCCCTGGGCCGTCAGCTGGAGGAGCGGTTCGGCGGCGAGGTACCGCGGCGGATGGAGGACCTGCTCAGCCTGCCGTGGATCGGCCGCAAGACCGCCAACGTGATCCTCGGCAACGCCTTCGGCGTGCCCGGCCTGACCGTGGACACCCACTTCCAGCGGCTGGTCCGGCGGTGGCGGTGGACCGACGAGAAGGACCCGGAGAAGATCGAGCGGGCGGTGGCGCAGCTGATCGAGCCGCGCGAGTGGACCATGCTCTCGCACCGGGTGATCTTCCACGGCCGTCGCGTCTGCCACGCCCGCCGGCCCGCGTGCGGCGCGTGCACGCTGGCCCGCTGGTGCCCGTCCTACGGCACCGGACCGACCGACCGGGCGACCGCGGTCAAGCTCCTCAAGGGACCGCGGGCCGCGGAGCTGGCCGCGCTCGTGGAGGGCCGATGAGCACCCGGGCGGCGGTGGCAGCGGCGGCGCTGCTGGCGGCACTCGTCGCCGGCGGGTGCACCGTCGGCGGCGACGGCAAAGGTGCGGCGTCCGGCCCGTCCCGGACCGACCCGTCGGCCCGGCCGGCGCCGACCGAACCGGTCTCGCCGCTGGCCGAGTGCGCCGACCTCACCACCCCGCCGCCGGCGGCCGGTCCACGGGCGGGCCGGCAGGCAGGGGACGGCGCCGCACCCGCGCTCCCGGACCGGCTGCCCGACCTGACGCTGCCGTGCGTGACCGGCGGTGAGCCGGTGGCCCTCGGCCGCCTGGCGGGTCCGGCGGTGGTCAACCTGTGGGCGTCCTGGTGCGCGCCCTGCCGGGACGAGCTACCGGCGCTGCAGCGCTTCGCCGACCGGACCGTCGGTCGGGTACACGTGGTGGGCGTGGTGACCGAGGACACCCGCACCCGGGCGGTCTGGCTGGCCCGCGACACCGGCGTCACGTTCCCCGCCGTCCACGACGTGGAGGGCCGCCTGCTCGACCGGCTGCCCGCCGTCGGGCTGCCGCTGACGCTGTTCGTGGACGCCGAGGGCCGGGTCCGCCACCTGCACAACGCGCCGCTGGACGACCGCACCCTGGCGGCGCTGGCGACCGAGCACCTCGGGGTGGTGCTGCCGTGACCGGCACCGACCTGGTCCTGCCGCACTGGTGGGAGCCGCTCCGGACCCGGGTGGCCGGCGCCACCACCTCCGACTTCACCCGCTGGCCGACGCCGGACGACGGGGCCCGGCCCAGTGCGGTGCTGATCCTGCTGGGCGAGGACGGCGGGTCGCCGGACGTGCTCCTGGTGGAGCGGTCGGCGGCGTTGCGCACGCATGCCGGCCAGCCCGCTTTCCCCGGCGGCACGGTCGAGCCCGGCGACCGCGACCCCACCCACACCGCGCTCCGGGAGGCCAACGAGGAGGCCGGGGTGGACCCGTCGAGCGTGACGGTCGTGGCCCAGCTGCCCCGACTGTGGATCCCCGTGAGCAACTACGTCGTCACGCCGGTGCTGGCGTGGTGGCACGCTCCCCACCCGGTGAGCCCGCGGGACCGTGCCGAGGTGGCGAGGGTGGCGCGGCTGCCACTGTCCGAGCTCGCCGACCCGGCCAACCGGCTGCGGGTCCGCCACCCCAGCGGGCACGTGGGTCCGGCGTTCGACGTCGGCGGCATGGTGGTGTGGGGGTTCACCGCCGGCGTGCTGTCCACCGTGCTGGAGCTCGGCGGATGGGCCCGACCGTGGGACCCGACCCGGGTGCTGGACCTGCCGACCGGCCGCCGACCCGTACGCTGAGCCCGTGTCGCCGCTCGACCCGCTGCTCGTCGCGCTGATGCTGCTGTTCGCGGCCGGCGGCTACCGGCAGGGGTTCCTGGTCGGCGCGTTCTCGTTCACCGGGTTCATCAGCGGCGCGCTGCTCGGCCTGCACGTGGGACCCGCGGCGGCGGACCGGCTGCAGGACCCGGGCGGGCGGGTGCTGGTGGCCCTCCTGCTGGTCTTCGGCCTGGCGGTGCTGGGACAGGCGCTGGCGGGCTGGGTCGGCACCAGGCTGCGGGGGACGATCCGCAGCCGGTCGGGCCGGCGGGTCGACGACGTCGGCGGCGCGGTGGTCGCCGTGCTGGCGGTCGTGCTGGTCGCCGGGATGGTCGCCGGGCCGTTGGCGTCGTCCTCGCTGCCGTGGCTGGCCCGCTCGGTGCGGGACTCCGCCGTGCTCCACCACATCGACCGGTTGACGCCGCAGCTGTTGCGGGACCTGTCCCGGACATTGCGGGACGTGGTGGACACCCGAGGCTTCCCGGACGTGTTCGCCGGCCTCACCCCGACCCGGGTGCCGGAGGTAGGGCCGCCGGACCCGACCATCGCCGACCTGCCGGCGGTGCTGGCGGTCGCCGGGTCGGTGGTGAAGGTCTACGGTGACGCGCCGGCGTGCTCCCGCCGGATGGAGGGGTCCGGGTTCGTCTACGAGCCGGGGTACGTGATGACCAACGCCCACGTGGTCGCGGGCACCAGGGCGGTGACCGTGGAGGCGGGCGGCGGGCGGTACGACGCGGGCGTGGTGCTGTTCGACTCGGACCTGGACGTCGCCGTGCTGCACGTGCCCGGGCTGGACCTGCCGGCGATGAGCTTCGCCAGCGCGCCGGCGGACCGGGGCGCCGACGCGATCGTGCTGGGTTACCCGCTGGACGGGCCGTTCGACGCCCAGGAGGCACGCGTACGCGAGCTGCGGGACATCTCCGGTCCGGACATCTACGGGTCCCGGCACGTCACCCGGGAGGTCTACAGCATCCGCGCGCTGGTGCGCGGCGGAAACTCCGGCGGCCCGCTGGTGGCCCCGTCCGGCGAGGTCCTCGGAGTGATCTTCGCGGCCGCCGCGGACGACCCGAACACCGGTTTCGCGCTCAGCGCCCGGCAGGTCGAGGAGGCCGCCGAGGCCGGCGCCGGCCGGACCCGCCTCACCGGGACCGGGTCCTGCGCCTGACCGGCCCGACGGTGGCCGCCAGCAGCGGTACGCCGACCGCGACGAGCAGACCCCCGGCCAGCGCCCAGCCGGCCGCTGTCGAGCCGGGCGCCTCGCCGCCCGGCTCGACAGCGGCGCCGGACCGCTCCCGGTCGTGGTGCGGCGGCCGGACGGGTGTGCCGTCCGGTTCGGGCGTCGGCGAGGGTGCCGGACCCAGCGCGCCGTCCCCGTGGCGGGCACGGGTGTCCAGCGGGTTTCCGGAGACCCGCGACAGCTCGGCGGTCAGCGCCTCCACCGGGTCGACCATCCCGAACCCGTAGAGCCGGTCGCGGCCCGGCTCGCCGAGGTCGTCAGCGGTCGTGACCAGCCGGTACACCACCTCGCCGGCCGGCGCCTCCGGCCACCGGGCGCGCACCAGGGCGGCGGCTGCGGTGACCAGCGCGGCCGAGAAGCTGGTGCCCTGCACCTGGCGGTAGCCGTCGCCCGGCGCGGCCGCGATGAGGAGGGCCGGCGCGGCGAGCACCGTCTCCCGACCGGTCACCGACCGCTCCCAGTGCGCGGGGCCGTCCGCGGACCAGGTCAACCCCGCCACGGCGATGACGCCCGGCTCCCGCGCCGGGTACCAGACCTGGACGTGCTCGTCGTCCTTGAGGTTGCCCGTGCACGCCACGATGACCACGTCGTGGGCCATCGCCATGTCGATCGCCGCGCGGAGGGTGGGGCTCCGGCCGGCACCGCCCAGCGACAGGTTGATCACGTCCGCGCCGTGCCGCACCGCCCAGATCACGCCTTCGGCCACGGTGGACGCGCTGCGGTAGCGGTTCTCCTCGTCCAGGACCCTTACCGGCAGGATGGTGGCGTCCGGGGCGAGACCGCTGCGGGAGCCGGCGATCAGCGAGGCGACCGCCGTGCCGTGCCCGACCGGGTCGGTCCGCCCGTCCGTGGAACCGTCCACGAAGTCCGCTCCCGCCAGCACCCGGCCGGACAGCTCGTCGTGGGAGGCGTCCACCCCGGAGTCCACCACCGCGACGGTGATGCCGGAGCCGGTGGAGTGCGACCAGGCCCGTTCGGGATCGAGCCACTCCAGCGGGCCGATCGGCGCGGCCTCGTCCTCCGCCGTGGGCTGGGCGACCCCGGCCGTCCCCGCGATCTTGTCGGCGCGTGTGGAACCTGCGGTCCCGGCGGTCCCCGCGGACGCTGCGGTCCCGGTGGCCCCGACGGATGCCGCGGCCCCGGCCGTGGCATCGCTCGCGCCGGTGGCCGCCACGGGCACGAGCAGCACCGCCGCCACGGCGACGGCCGCGACGGCGCGGGACCGGGCGTGCACGGGCACGACCCGATTTTCCCAGAACTTGACGCCCACCGCGGCGGCCTTCCCGCTCCCGGGGCGGCCGGCCGGCCCGGGCACCGCCCTACCCGTCACCGGCGGGGTCCGGTCCGGCGTCGGGAGGCAGTGCGATCTGGACCAGCCGCCGGTGGTGACGCCGGGTCACCAGCCAGCCCCGACCGGGCGGTAGTGGTTCCGGTGCGACCGAGCCGACCAGCGGACCTTCGCCCGGGTCGCCGGACATCACCAGGCCAGGGACCTGCAGCTCCCGCAGTCGCTGCAGCACCGGCTCGTACATGGCCCGGGCGGCCCCACCGCTGCGGCGGGCGACGACGAGGTGCAGCCCGACGTCCCGGGCCTGGGCCAGGTAGGGCAGCAGCGCCGCGACCGGGTTGACACCCGCCGCGGCGACGAGGTCGTAGTCGTCGACCAGCACGAAGCACTCCGGGCCGGTCCACCACGACCGGTCCCGCAGCTGCCCGGCCGTCACGTCCGGCCCTGGCAGGCGTCGCTGCAGGTACGCGGCGACGGACTCCAGCAGGCGGGTGGTCGGCTCGGCCGCGGTCCCGTACCCGATCCGGTGGTCGGTGGTGACCGCGTCCAGCAGGCTGCGGCGGTAGTCGACCAGCACGATCCGGGCCTGCTCGGGCGCGAGCCGGCGGGTGATCGACGCGGCCAGGGTGCGCAGGAACGACGACTTGCCGGACTCGGTCCCGCCGAAGACGAGCAGGTGCGCGTCGGCACCGAAGTCGATCTCCACGGTCGACAGGTCGGACTCGGCCACACCGACCGGCAGGCGCAGCCCCGCGGCTAGGTCCGGCCCGCCCGGCCGCGGTGCGATCCGCCCGTACGGGATCCGCTCGGGCAGCAGCCGGACCGGTGGCGCGGCCGGACCGTCCCACGCGAACGCCACCTCGGCGACGAGGTCCACACCGGACACCCGCGGCAGGGCCGTGAGCAGGTGCAGCCCGTCGGCGGTCAGGCCGCGACCGGGTACGCCCTCGGGCACGGCCGCGGCCGCCCGGTAGCCGGCCAGTGAGTCGGCCGGCTCGCCCAGGCGCAGCTCCAGCCGGCTGCCGAACAGGTCCCGGACGCCGGGCCGGAAGTCCAGCCAGCGGTTGGCGGTGGCGACCACGTGGATGCCGTGCGACAGGCCGCGCCCGGCGATGTCCACGACCGACTCGGCCAGGTCCTCGAACTCGCCCCGCAGGGCCGGCCAGCCGTCGACCACCAGGAACACCTCGCCGTACGGGTCGGCGGGCCGGCCGTCGCCCGCCGGTTCCCGTGCCCGCTGCTCCCGGCGCGCCAGCAGGGCGGCGACCTCGCCGACGGTGCGCCGGACCGCGTCCGGCTCCGACCGGCCGGCCACCCCGCCCACGTGGGGCAGGCCGCGCAACCGGGCCAGGCTTCCGCCGCCGAAGTCCAGGCAGTACACCGTCACCTCGGTCGGGGCGTGGGTGAGCGCCAGCGCGCACAGCAGCGTCGCCACCGCGGTCGACTTGCCGCTGCGGGGCGCGCCCACGACCGCCACGTGCCCGGCACCGCCGTCCAGGCGCAGCCACAGCGGCTCCCGACGCTGCTGGAACGGCCGGTCCACCACCGCCACCGGCACGGTCAGGGTGCCGCGAAGGGCGGGATCGCCGACGCCGAAGCCGCGGACCGGGTCCCGCCGCAGGGGCCCGAGCAGGTCGCCCAGGTCCGGTGGTTCGGACAGGGGCGGCAGCCACACCCGGTGCGCGGGCGGGCCGGCCCCGGCCATGCGGGAGACGAGCACGTCCAGCAGGGTCGGCGGGGTGTCGTCGGGCGCGTCCGGCACGGGGGCGGTCACCGGGCGGGTGCCGTACGGCAGGACGGCCACGGTGGCACCCGCGCGGCTGGCACCCCAGCCGCTGGAGGTCGCACCCGGGCCGCCGGCGGTGGCACTGGCACCGGCGCCGGCGCCCGGCGGCGGTGCCGGGGCGCGGTCGGGCCGCCCGGGCGGGGCCGCGACGGGTACCGACGCCGGCGCCGCCCGGAACCGGATCGGCTTCCCGGCGCCGGAGGCGAGGTACCCGTGCCCGGGCTCGGCCGGCAGCTCGAAGGCGTCCGGGATCCCGAGCACCGCCCGGGACTCCAGCGCCGAGAAGGT
>Ga0079224_100009625_pt1 | contig 13199 bp, 10 predicted proteins | sample Stecom2015_FD_80414 | JGI IMG/M metagenome (GOLD analysis project Ga0079224, IMG submission 80414) | Agricultural soil microbial communities from Utah to study Nitrogen management - Steer compost 2015 | ecosystem: Environmental > Terrestrial > Soil > Agricultural land | place: USA: Utah... | reverse complement strand
CGAGGGATTTTCGTACCACTTCGGCTTTCGCCGCCGGCCGCGGCCGTTCGTGGTCTGGAGCACGCCTTCACCATGGCGCCGATGCGCGACAGGTGCCCGCCGTCTGCTCTCTACACCTTCCCCCGCAAGACCGGGGGCTTGGCTCGGCGTTGGCGCGGACCGGGGTCCAGGGCGTCCACCGAGTTTGACGGGTGCCACCCCCGGGGTTTCCCCCGGAGGGCTCAATCTTTCAAGTCCCTTGTGTCTACCGATTCCACCACTCGGGCGTGGCCGGCGATGCGTCCTCTCCTGCCCCCGCGAAGGCGGGCCCGGGGAGATGGAGGCCTGGGTCGGAATTGAACCGGCGTACGCGGATTTGCAGTCCGCTGCATAACCACTCTGCCACCAGGCCGGTGACGCTCGCCACGGTCAACAATACACGCCCGTGGCGCCGATAAACAAAACCCCGGCGGTGCCGGGGCCTGCATTGAATCTGGAGCGGGAAACGAGGCTCGAACTCGCGACCTCAACCTTGGCAAGGTTGCGCTCTACCAACTGAGCTATTCCCGCGTTGAGCCGTGTATTTTACTGCCCGGCCGGGTACTGTCAACAGCATTGCGTTCGGCCGCGCGCAGGACCGGCCAGGCGGCGCGCAGGTAGGCCAGCCCGGACCACAGGGTCAGCAGCGCGGCGGCGCCCAGCAGCCAGTCGCCGACGTGGAAGACCGGCGCTCCCATCCAGATCCCGGTGCCCGGCTGGAGCGGGTAGCGGGGATTGATCGAGTACAGCAGGCAGGTCAGCGCGACCATCTGGGCGATGGTCTTGACCTTGCCGATCGTGGCCACCTTGACCGTGGCGCGCTGGCCCAGCTCGGCCATCCACTCGCGCAGCGCCGAGACCGCGATCTCCCGTCCCACGATCACCGCCGCCCAGAACGCCATCCACGGAGTGGGATGGCCCTGCACGATCAGGAACAGGGCCACCGCGACCATCAGCTTGTCGGCCACCGGGTCGAGGAAGGCGCCGAAGGCCGAGTACTGGTGGAAGCGGCGGGCGATCCAGCCGTCCAGCCAGTCGGTGAGCGCGGCCAGCACGAACACCAGCGCGGACGCGAAGTTGGTCCACTGCGAGGGCATGTAGAACACGGCCACCAGCACCGGGATCAGCAGGATCCGCAGCAGGGTCAGCCAGGTGGGAATGGTCAACGTCATTTGGCGCGGAGGGGGGATGGGCCGGGGGGATCGGCGTCGTGCAACCCGTGCAGGGTCGCATAGATTCGCCCGGCGAGCGCTTCGTTGATCCCTTCGACCTTGGCGATCTCCTCCACTCCCGCCGCCTTCAGGCCCGGCAGGCCGCCGAAGTGGCGCAGCAGGTTGGCCCGCCGCCGCGGCCCGATGCCGGGGATGTCCTCCAGGCGGCTGGTGCTGCGCGCCTTCTGCCGGCGGCCGCGGTGGCCGGTGATCGCGAAGCGGTGGGCTTCGTCGCGGACCTGCTGGACCAGCTGCAGGCCGAGCGAGTCCGGACCGGGGCGCAGCTCGCGTCCGTCGGGGAGCAGCAGGCGTTCGTGGCCGGCGCGCCGCTCCTCGCCCTTGGCCACGCCGACGATGAGCACGCCCGGTTCGCCCGCCCGGCCCGCGGCCGGGATGCCCAGCGTCTCGAGCACGGCGCGCGCCTGGCCGACCTGCCCTGCCCCGCCGTCGATCAGCAGCAGGTCCGGCAGGACGGCGGCGGGCGCTGGCGCGGGGGCCGCCTGCGGGGTCTGGCCCGCGTCGGCCGCGGCGGACTGCTCGCGCGCGGCGGCGGCCCGGCGGAAGCGGCGCATCAGCGCCTGCTGCATGGCCGCGTAGTCGTCGCCCGGTTCGATGCCGGCGATGTTGTAGCGGCGGTACTGGCCGCGCACCGCGCCCTCGCCGTCGAACACCACGCACGAGGCGACGGTGGCCTCGCCCATGGTGTGGCTGATGTCGAAGCACTCGATCCGCGACGGCGCCTGCTCCAGCGCCAGCAGTTCGCACAGGGAGTCCAGCCGCGCCTGCTGCGCGGCCTGGCTGCCCAGTTCCGTGGCCAGCGACAGTTCGGCGTTGCGTCGCGCCAGGTCGAGGTAGCCGGCGCGCTCGCCGCGCACGCTGTGGCGCAGCTGCACCCGACGGCCCGCGGCGGCGGTGAATGCCTCCTCGAGCAGGGGGACGTCGTCGATGGCGCGGTCGAGCACGATCTCGCGCGGCGGGGCCTGTTCGGCGTAGTACTGCGACACGAAGGCGGCGAGCACTTCGGCCGGGCTGTCGCTGCCGTTGGTCCTGGGGAAGAACGCGCGGGTGCCGAGGTTGCGCCCGTCGCGGAACGCCAGCAGCAGTACGCAGGCCTGGGTGCCCTGCATGGCCACGGCCAGGACGTCGAGTTCGGCCGCGCGGCCGTCCACGTACTGGCGCGCCTGCAGGGTGCGGACGCTGGCCACCAGGTCGCGCAGGCGCGCGGCTTCCTCGAAGTCGAGCCGGTCGCTCGCAGCCTGCATCGCCTCGCCCAGCTCGCGGGTGAGCTCGTCGCTGCGACCCTCCAGGAACAGGGTGGCGCGGCGCACCGCGTCGGCGTAGTCGCGGGCGGGCACCAGGCCCACGCAGGGCGCGGTGCAACGGCCGATCTGGTGCTGCAAGCATGGCCGCGAGCGGTTGCGGAACACGCTGTCCTCGCAGCTGCGCAGCTTGAACAGCTTGTGCATCATGTTCAGCGTTTCGCGCACCGCGGTCACGCCCGGGTACGGGCCGAAGTAGCGTCCGGGCAGGTTGCGCGGTCCCCTGTGCAGGGCCAGGCGCGGCCAGGGCTCCTGGGTGACGAGCACGTAGGGATAGCTCTTGTCGTCGCGCAGCAGCACGTTGTAGCGCGGCCGCAGCGACTTGATCAGCTGGTTCTCCAGCAGCAGCGCCTCGCCCTCGGTGCGGGTGACGGTCACTTCCATGCGCGCCACCTGGGCCAGCATGGCCATGGTGCGGGCGGTCTTCGGCGCGCCGCTGAAGTAGCTGGCCACGCGGTTCCTCAGCGCGCTGGCCTTGCCCACGTACAGCACGCTGTCGTCGGCGGCGATCATCCGGTAGACACCCGGGGCGGTGCTCAGTCCGCGGGCGAAGGCCTTGCCGTCGAAGGTGGGCGCCTCTGGCGCGCGGGGGCCGGGAGTCTGGGCCTGGCCGGTCATTCGCCGATCGGGACGTGGCGCAGGGCCCCGGTTTTCGAATCGAAGCGGAGCACGGCATGGGCATCGGTGTCGGCGATCCAGACCGTGCCGCCGGCCACCGCCAGCCCGGCCGAGCCGTGCAGGCGCTGGGGCAGTTCGACCGTGGTCAGCTCGCCGCCACCCAGGCGCAGGCGGCGCAGCGCATCGTTGCCGCCGTCGGCGATCCAGAGCACCGGGGCATCGGGGTCCAGGGCGATGGCCAGCGGCTGCTGCAGGCGGGCCTCGGTGCGCGCGCCGTCGGCATCGCCGTACTGCCACTGGTCCTGGCCGACCAGGGTGGACACCGCCCCGGTGCGCGCGTTGACGCTGCGGATCGCCGAGCCGGCCGCGTCGCACACGTACAGCACCTGCTGCACCGCGGCCAGCGCCACCGGTTCGGCGAACGCGGCGCCCACGCCGCTGCCGTCGGCCACCGCCAGCCGCCCGGAACCGGCGACGAGTTCCAGGCCGGGATTGCCCAGGTCGTACTTCCACAGCCGGTTGTCGCCGGTGGTGGCGATGAACAGCGACGATCCGCTCAGGGCCACGGCCCGGGGCTGGTCGAGCGCGACCGCGCGCGGATCGCGGATCAGGCCCTCGCCCGGGGTGCCGGCGCGGCCGGCGCCGCAGATGGTGTCGATATCGCCGCTGCGCAGCTCGACCCGGCGCACCGCGTGGTTGCCGCTGTCGGCCACGTACAGCGCGTCTCGCCACAGGCACATGCCGTGCGGGCGGTTGAACGCGGCCAGCTCCCTGGGCCCGTCGATGAAGCCGGGATCGCCGCTGCCGAACTGGCGCAGCACGCGCCCGGCCTGGTCGCACTCGAGCACCCGGTGGTGCTCGCTGTCGGCCACGTACAGGTAGTTGCCCGAAACCACCAGGCCGGTGGGGAAGCGCAGCGGCAGCGGCGGCTCGCCGCCGCGGCGCAGTTCGACCGGATCGGCGCTGGGCACGGTGGGCACCAGTTCGTCGGCCAGTGCGCTCACCCGCGCATCGAGCTCGCGGATCGATCCGTCGCCGACGATGCGGTCGCGGATCCTGCCCTCGCCATCGATCAGCAGCACCGTCGGCCAGGCCTCGATGGCGTAGTGCTGCCACATCGTCCAGTCCGGGTCATGGCCGATCGGGAAGTCGTAGCGCTGGCGGTTGAGGCGCTTGCTGATGCGGCGGCCGTCGCGCTCGCTGTCGAACCGGGGCACGTGCACCGCCACCACGTTGACCCGCTCGCCGTGGCGCGCACGCAGGCGCGCCAGGTCGGCCAGCCGATTCTGGCACCAGGCCGACCCGGCGTTGACGAATGCCAGGGCGCAGACCTTGCCCCGCAGCTGCGCCATCCGCAGCGGCGCGACCAGGTTCAGCCACTCGACGCCGGGCGGGAACTCGGGGGCAATGGTTGCGTCCATGTGCGGGGATTATGCGTCAACCGGCAGGCTGCGGTCGGCGAGCCGCTGGACGATCCGGCGGGCCGCGCCATCGACCAGGGTCCAGACGTGCTGGAAATCATCGGGCCCGCCGGTGTAGGGGTCGGGGATCTCGGCGCCCTGCCCCGCCCCGGCCCATTCCAGCAGCAGCGCGCTGCGGGCGGTGGCATCGTGCGGAGCACGGGCGCGCACGTCGGCCAGGTTGTTGGCGTCGGCGCACAGCAGCCAGTCGAAATGGTGGTAATCGGCGGCGCGCAGCTGGCGTGCGCGCAGGCCGCTCAGGTCCAGGCCGTTGTGGGCGGCATTCGCGATCGTGCGCCGGTCCGGCGGGTTGCCCACGTGCCAGTCGCCGGTGCCGGCCGAGTCCAGTTCGACCCGGTGGCCGAGGCCGGCTTCCTCCAGCCGGTGGCGCAGCAGGCCCTCGGCCAGCGGCGAACGGCAGATATTGCCCAGGCACACGACCAGCAGTCGCAACGGTTCAGACATTCATTGCCTCCAGGATGGCTTCGGCGCGGGACAGGTCCTCGGGGGTGTCCACGCCTTGCGGGAACGGTTCGGGCGACAGCGCGACCGCGATCGGCAGCCCGGCCTCGAGCACCCGCAGCTGCTCGAGCGATTCGACCTGTTCCAGGCGGCCCGGCGGCATGGCCGCGAACCGGCGCAGGAAACCGGCGCGGTAGGCATAGATGCCGATATGGCGCAGCCAGGGCCCGCCGGCCTCGAGCGCACCGTCGCGCGAGAACGCATCGCGATGCCAGGGCACGGGCGCACGGCTGAAGTACAGCGCGTGGCCACTGTCGGCAACCACGACCTTGACTGTATTGGGGTCGAACAGCGTCTCGCGCAAGGCCAACGGCTCGGCCAGCGTCGCCATCGCCGCATCGCCGGCGGCGAGCAGCTGCGCCACCCGGCGGATGCCGGCGGCCGGTGCGAACGGCTCGTCGCCCTGCAGGTTGACCACGATGGCGTCGTCCTCCCACCCCGCGATCGCAGCGCATTCGGCCAGCCGGTCGGTGCCCGACTGGTGGTCGCGGCGCGTCATCGCCACCCGAACCCCGCTGCCGTCGAGCGCACGCGCGATGCGCTCGTCGTCGGCCGCCACCCACACCTCGCGCGCACCGGCGGCCAGCGCGCGCCGCGCGACGTGCAGCACCAGCGGCTCGCCGCCGAGCAGCCGCAGCGGCTTGCCCGGCAGCCGCGTGGCGTCATGGCGGGCCGGGATGGCGACGACGAAATCGAGCGGTTCCATGCCCCGATTCTACTTGGCCCGTCCCGTTCCTACCCCGACCAGGGTGACTGCCTTCGGGCGCCACTCCGGAAGGATGTCGAATAGTCGAAGACCGCAGATCCAGATGGCCATGGCAGGAGCGCCGCCACAACGTCCCAGGGGAAGGTCAAGGTCCAGACCAGCACACCCTGCCCCACTGCCCCCGAAACCGAGCCGCGCCGCGGGTGGCGGGCCTTCGCAGCAAAATCAAGGAGGAGGAATCCGCCGCAGGCGGATTCCGGGGGACATTTGCGGAGAATGCCCGCCGCCCGCGGCGCGGCCCCACAGACCCCGCGCAGGCTGGGCCATGGACCGTCTTCGCCGAACCGAAAGAATCAGGAAGGCGAACTCGCGCCCCGCTTCGGACCAAGGCGTCCCAGCAAAGCCACCCAGAACGCCTCCGGCAACTGCGCATCGATCCCCACGCTGAAGTAGCGCTCCGTGGCGAAGGCCGCGCATTTCACCGCGTCCTTCTCGGTCAGCAGCACCGGCAGGTCGCTGCCGAACCGGAGATCGTCGGCGCTGTAGCGATGGTGGTCGCCGAACGCGTGCGGGACCACCGCGATCCCCTGCCCCCGCAGCATCGCGAAGAACCGCTCCGGATCGCCGATTCCCGCCACCGCGTGCACCCGCTGCCCCGCGAACGCCGACAGCGGCTGCGGACGCCCGCCGGCCATCGGCCGCGCCGGCCCCGGCTCGAACCACATCGGCCATTCGCCGAACCCGGCCGCCAGCTCCGTGTCGGTGCCCACGTTGAGCACCCGGAAATCGCAGGACTCGCCCCGCTCCGGCGGCTCGCGCAACGGCCCCGCCGGCAGCAGCCGCCCGTTGCCGTAGCGGCGGCGCCCGTCGATCACCTCGATCTCCAGGTCGCGCGCCAGCCGGTAGTGCTGCAGGCCGTCGTCGCAGACCACGATGTCGCAACCCTCCGCGACCAGCGCACGCGCCGCGGCCACCCGGTCCCCGTCCACCCGCACCCGTACCCCGGTACGCGCGGCGAGCACGACCGGCTCGTCGCCCCCCAGCGCCGGATCGGTGCCCGCCTCGACCCAGCGCGCCGTGCCCGCATCGGCCCGGCCATAGCCGCGGCTGGCGATGCCCGGCGTCCAGCCCGCCGCGCGCAGGCGTTCGACCAGGGCGATGGTGAGCGGCGTCTTGCCGCTGCCGCCGGCCACCAGGTTGCCGACCACGACCACCGGCCGCTCCACCTGCCGGGCGCGCAGCAGGCCGCGCCGGTACAGGCCACGACGCAGCCCGGCGCCGGACCCGAACAGCGCCGACAGCGCGCGCGCGTGCAGCGGCACCCTCGCGTCGCCGTACCAGTAGCGCGGCGGCTGGCCGGCCCCGCCGCTCATGCCTCGCCCCCGTCGCGGAACTGCATCCGGTGCAGGTGCGCGTACAGCCCGCCGCGCTCGAGCAGCTGCGCGTGCGTGCCCTGCTCCACCAGCCGGCCCTGGTCGAGCACCAGTACCTGGTCGGCGTGCTCGATGGTCGACAGGCGGTGCGCGATCACCAGCGTCGTGCGGTCGGGCATCAGCCGGTTGAGCGCTTCCTGCACCAGCCGCTCGGACTCGGTGTCGAGCGCGGCGGTGGCTTCGTCCAGGATCAGGATCGGTGCGTCGCGCAGGATCGCGCGCGCGATCGCCAGCCGCTGTCGCTGGCCTCCGGACAGCATCGCCCCGTTCTCGCCGATCGGCGTGTCCATGCCCTGCGGCAGGCGCTCGATGAACTCCCAGGCATTGGCCGCCTCGGCCGCCGCACGCAGCGCCTCGGGCGAGGATTCCGCCGCATAGGCGATATTGGCCGCGACGCTGTCGTCGAACAGCATCACCCGCTGCCCGACCAGGGCGATCTGGCGGCGCAGGTCCGACAGCCGGTACTGGTCCAGCGGCACGCCGTCGAGGGTGATCGAGCCGCTGCTGGGCTCGTAGAAGCGCGGCACCAGCCGCACCAGGCTGGTCTTGCCGCTGCCCGAGCGCCCGACGATCGCGGTGACCGTGCCGGGCGCGGCGGTGAAGCTGATCCCTTCCAGCGCATGGCGGCTCTCGTCGCGCTCGTAGCGCAACGAGACGTTGTCGAACACCAGCTCGCCGCGTGCGCGCGCCAGCGGCCGCGCGCCGGCGTCCTGCTCCTCCTGCGAGTCGAGCACGCCGAACAGGCGCTCTGCCGCGGCCACGCCGCGCCCGATCACGCTCTGCACGTTGGTGATCCGCCGCAGCGACGGGATGATGCCCATCATCGCGGTCATCAGTTGCACGAATTCGCCGGGGTTGAGGCGGCCTTCCAGCGCCTCGTGCACCGAAACCCACACGATCGCCGCCAGCGCCAGCGCCGCCAGGATCTGGACCAGCGCCGAGGACAGCGCACGCGTGGTCTCGACCTTCATGTTCAGGCGCAGGATGCGGTTGGCGAAGCCGGCATAGCGTTCGCGCTCGAACAGCTGCGCGCCGTACACCTTCACGTCCTGCTGCGCGGCCAGCGACTGCTCGGCGCTGGCCGCGAGCGCGCCCATGCCGTCCTGGATGCCGCGGCTGATCCGGCGGTAGCGCCCGCCCACGTACCAGACCAACACGCCGATCAGCGGCGCGATCAGGATCATCGCCAGGGTCACCTTGACGCTGGTGTACAGCATCAGGCCGAACAGGAAGGCGATGGTCAGGCCGTCGGTGAGGATCGCCTTGAGCGCGTCCGAGCTGGCCTGGGTGACCTGCTCGGTGTCGAAATTGAGCCGGCTCACCATCGCCGGCACCGACTCGCTGTCGAAGCGCGTGCTGGGCAGGCGCAGGTACTTGCCCAGCACCAGTTCGCGCAGGTCGCGCACCACGCTGCGGCCCACCCGCGCCATGCCGTAGTCGGTGGTGAACGTGGCCAGGCCGCGCAGCACGAACAGGCCGATGATCGCCAGCGGCAGGACCAGGGCCATGTCCGGCTTGGGATCGACGAAGCCGTCGTTGGTCAGCGGCTCCATCAGCCAGACGAAGGCGGCACCGGCCATGGCTTCGACGATCATCGCCAGCATGGCCACCAGCAGGAACGGCCAGTACACCCAGGCATGGCCGAGCAGGCGGCGGTAGACCAGCCATGCGCCCTGCACCTGCGACTCGGCTGCAGCCTGCACGTCGCTCATTGCGCGGCCGCGGGTGGCGCTTCGGGGGCGGTCGCGTTGGCGACCCGGGTGAAGCCTAGCTGGCCCAGCGCGTCATAGGCGGTAACCACGGCCTGCCAGGGCGTGCGCGCGTCCGCGCGCAGCAGCACCGTGCGCTCGCGGTCGTCGCCGGCCACCTCCACGATGGTGCGCTTGAGCGACTCCACGTCGGTGCGCAGCGCTTCGCGGTCGTCCACGAAGTAGCGGCCGTCGGCGTTGATCAGCAGGCTCAGCGAGCCGGACTGGGTGTTGGCCTCGCCGCTGGCGCGTGGCAGCTCGAGCTTGAGCACCGAGCGCGCGTCGAAGGTGGTGGTGATCACGAAGAAGATGATCAGCACCAGGATCACGTCGATCAGCGGGACCAGGTTGATCTCGGGGATGTCCTCGGCCCGGCGGTCGCGGATGCGCATCGGCTCAGTCCTGGCCCGCGGGCTGGGCGTCGCCGGGGAACGTGGAGGACGCCGTCGCCGCCACCGCCGCCGCGGCCCGGCGCGCGCGCGGATCGATCACGTCCAGCAGCTGGATCGCCTCGTGCTCCATCGCCACGATGTAGCCGTCGATGCGGGCGCGGAACCAGCGGTGGAACACCAGCGCCGGCACCGCCACCACCATGCCCGCCGCGGCGCACACCAGGGCCTTGCCGATGCCGCCGGCCAGCTGGTTCACGTCGCCCACGCCGTGGTCCATCACGCCCAGGAACATCTGGATCATGCCGACCACGGTCCCGAACAGGCCCAGCAGCGGGCCGGCCCCGGCGATCGTGCCCAGGGCGTTGAGGAAGCGCTCCATGCGATGGGCGATGTGGCGACCGACGTCCTCGACCCGCTCGCGGATCTCCTCCCGCGGGCGGTGGCGCACGTCCAGCGCCGCGGCCAGCAGCGCGCCCAGCGGCGAGTTGCGGCGCAGCGACTCGATGTGGGCCGGATCGAGCTTGCCCCGGGCCGCCCAGGCGCGGACCTCCTCGCCCAGTCCCGCGGGCAGGACCGCCTGCCTGCGCAGCGCCCAGAAGCGTTCGACGATGATCGCCAGCCCCACGGCCGACAGCAGCAACAGCGGAATCATCGGCCAGCCGCCGGCCTTCACCAGTTCGAGCACGCACGCCCCTCCGGCCCATCCGGGGCCCGTCGACAATGCGCGATAGAATATCCCAGCGCCCGCACTGCGCCGGATCCGTTCAGGGTCGCGCGTCGCCGCGGCGGGCCGCGTCCCACAGACGCGGCTGTTCGCGGCGCCTGCCGCCGACCTCCAAGCCGCCCTCTCCCAGCCGCACCCGCACCGCGCCTTCCCGCGCGCTCACCGGCACCTGCGCGCCCGCCGCTTCCCAGCGTTGCAGCACCCCCGGCTGCGGATGGCCGAAGCGGTTGCCGTGGCCGGCCGAGACCAGCGCCACGCGCGGGGCGGTGGCGGCGACCAGGGCCGGATCCGAGGAGCCGCCGCTGCCGTGGTGCGCCACCAGCACCACGTCGCTGGCCAGCGCGCCGGGGTGGTCGTGGACCAGCATGCGCTCGACCACCGCGCCTACGTCGCCGGCCAGAAGCGCGCTGCCGTGGGCGGATTCGATCCGCAGCACGCAGCTCGATTCGTTGCCCATCGAAGGGAAGTGCAGGTCCGGATGCAGGAACCGGAACTCCACCCCGTCCAGGCGCCATCGTGATCCGGCCAGGCACGGCGCGGCGCCGTCGATCCAGGCGTCGCGGGCGGCGAACACCGGTCCATCGGGGAACCTGCGCCGCAGCGAGGCGTAGCCGCCGGCATGGTCGGCATCGCCATGGCTGACCACCACCGCGTCGAGCCGGCGCACGCCCAGCGCATGCAGGGCCGGCACCACCACCCGGTCGCCGGCGTCGAACCCGTCCGGCAGCGCGGGCCCGGCGTCGTACAGGACCGCGTGGCGCGCGGTGCGCACGAGGACCGCTGTGCCCTGCCCCACGTCCAGCATCACAAGTTCGAAGCCGCCATCCCGTGGCAGGCCGCGGTCCGGCCACAGCAACGGCAGCAGCAGGAGCGCGGCCAGCGGCTTGCCCGGCACCCCGCGCGGCAGCAGCAGCCAGAACGTCGCCAGCAGCGCCAGCGGCAGCGCGAACCAGCGCGCCTCGGGCAGCCACCACAGCGAGGCGCGCCCGTCCGCCAGCCATTCGAACAGCGGCCAGGACAGGTCGAAGCACGCCGCCGCCAGGCGCCAGGCGGCGCCGGCCCAGACCGGCTGCAGCGCCTCCAGCCCGGTCCCGACCAGCGCCAGCGGCACCACCACCAGGCTCCACCAGGGAATCGCGACCAGGTTGGCCAGCGGCCCGGCCAGCGAGGCCTGTCCGAACAGGACCACGGTCAGCGGCAGCAGGCCGAGCGTGGCCACCCATTGCGCCGCCAGGAAGCCGCCGACCACCGGCTGCCGGCCGACGCGGGGCAGGCACCACACCAGCCAGGCGACGCCGGCGAAGCTCAGCCAGAAGCCGGGCGTCAACGCCGACAGCGGATCGGCCAGCAGCAGCGCGATCGCCGCCAGCGCCAGCGAATCGGCCACCCCCATCGGCCGCCGCCACAGCCTGGCCAGCACCACCATCGCCACCATGAGCACGGTGCGCACCGTGGGCAGGGCGAAGCCGGCCACGGCCGCATAGCCGGCCGCGCCCAGCAGCGCCCCCAGCGCGGCCGCCTGCGGACGCGGCACGCGCCGGCCCAGCACCGGCAGCAGCCACCACAGGCCTGCGCAGGCCAGCGCCGCAAACCCGGCCACCAGCCCGACGTGGAAGCCGGAAATGGCGACCAGGTGGGTCAGCCCGGTGGCGCGCAGCACCTCCCAGTCCACGTCGCCGAGGCCGCGGGTATCGCCCAGCGCGAGCGCGCGCACGAAGCGCGCCGAGGGGCGCGCCACTTCGGCTTCGATCCGGGCGGCGGTGCGTTCGCGCCAACCGTCGATGCCGGCGCCGCCGCGCAGGCGCTGCACCGGTTCGCGGTCGCGGACGTAGCCGGTGGCCGCGATCCGCGCCGCCAGCATCCGCATCTCGCTGTCGCTGCGGCCGGGATTGCGCAGCCCGCGCGGCGCACGAAGCCGTACGGTGAAACGCCAACGGCTGCCGGCCTCGACCTCGAAGCGCTGCGACTGCGAGGCGCCGCGGTCGTCATACCACGACAGTCGCAGCAAGCGTCCCCGCAGCGGCGCCGGAATCGCATCGTCGCGATCGACCCGCAGCACGAATCGCGTGCGCCGCGTCTCGTGTTCGGGCAGCTGCGCCACGCGGCCCGACAGCGCGACATCCGCGCGCTCCATGTCCTGCGGCAACTGTCGCGACAGCGTCCACGCCGCGTGCAGCGAGAACATGGCCGCCCCGACCAGCAGCGCGCCGGCAACGCGGCGCCAGTCGCCGCAGCGGGACCATCCCCACGCACCGAGTGCCAGCGGCACCGCCAGCCACGCCGCCGGCGGCAGCCCCGGCAGCCGCGAGGCCGCCAGCACGCCGAGCACCAGCGCCGCGGCCACCCCCGGGCCGAACGGCGGCCGCGTGGGCCGGCTGGATCCTGGACCTTCCATGGTCGTCGCCGCATCTGTGACACGACCGCTACTGTCTCCGCGGCGCCGGGCCGTCGCCATCGGGATATCCGGCGGACCGGTGTAGGAATCGCCCGACGCAGGGCGTGTCCGGATCGCTGGGTGTCGCCACGGCGCCAACCGCCGCCAGGGGGATCAGCCGCTGCCCGCCGCCTCCTGACCCCCAGGCCGGTGGCGGCCTTCCGGTGGCCGAAAGCCATGGCGGTGGATGACCTGACGACCGGGACGGCCGCGTCCCGCAAGCCCCGGTGTCCCAAGGCTCGTCAGTCCAGTTCGAGAAGGATTACGGGAAGCGCGGCCGCCTCAGCGCAGCTCGAACCCGTCCGCGTCGAGCATCGCCGGGAAGTGTTCCCGATGCGCCGCCAGGCTGGCGCCCTGCAGCGTGGTCGTCGACACCACCTCGAAGTCGTTGCACTCGCTGCATGGCAGGCCGAGGTAATCGATCACCGAACTGTCGCCGTCGTAGCGCAGGCCGTTGCCGTCCTCGCCGACGCGGTTGAGCCCGGCCACGTAGCACAGGTTCTCGATCGCCCGTGCGCGCAGCAGGGTCTTCCAGGCGTGGGCGCGCGAGGCCGGCCAGTTGGCGATGTAGATCAGCAGGTCGTAGTCGGGCGCGCCCGGGCGCTCGACGTCGT
>Ga0079224_100009624_pt1 | contig 13199 bp, 8 predicted proteins | sample Stecom2015_FD_80414 | JGI IMG/M metagenome (GOLD analysis project Ga0079224, IMG submission 80414) | Agricultural soil microbial communities from Utah to study Nitrogen management - Steer compost 2015 | ecosystem: Environmental > Terrestrial > Soil > Agricultural land | place: USA: Utah... | reverse complement strand
TTACGGATCACAATTTCGTCAACGCCGGGAGCCAGTTCTTCGACAACGTTCTTGTTGTGCGTAAAGTTGGCACTGAGGTTCCACTCAAATCCGTTGGAAAGACTTACAGGAGTTCCACCCAGCGTAATCTCAATACCCTTATTGCTGATCTCACCAAAGTTGGTCTGGTAATTCGTAAAGCCGGACACTGACGGGATTGACTGGAACGCGATCGCATCGGTTGTACGTTGGTCATAAACCGTTACGTCGAGATTCAGGCGGTCGTTAAAGAACTGCAGCTGCGTACCCAATTCAATCGTCGTTGTGAACTCAGGAGTAAGGTTTGGATTGGTAATGATATCGCTCGTTCCCGGAATACCGCCAAGCGTTGTACCGGGAACTCCGTTAAATGGAAACTGAACACTCTGAGAAACAAACAATGGGTTCACCGAATAGGTATTGTTCAGCAGATACGGAGCCGCGTCATTACCTACTCTTGACCAGCTGGCGCGAAGTTTACCGGATGTGAGGATGCCGGAATTCAGATCGAGTCCCTCCGTGAAGATGAACGCACCTTCCACTGCCGGATAGAAGAAACTTCGGTTGCTTACTGGAAGTGTAGAAGACCAGTCGTTCCTTCCGCGGGCAGTGAGGAACAAATAGTCTTTGTAATTCAATTGTACTTCTCCCAACAATCCGATAATACGTCGACGCGAATAGATACCGCCGTTGTTCAATACGTCCGTGGTATTGTCGATATCGATGATTTCAAAATCGATGAGTCCGGTTCCACTGTATGACTGCTGATCATTTGTACGCTGGTTCACGTTGTGTGCGATAAAGCCGCTTAGTGTGAGGTCTTCATTCAGATCCTTCGTTGCCTTCAACATGAGGAAGGATTCAATTTCCGTGAAGACAACGTAATCGTCGACTACCGAACCAATACCACCTGCTGCACGGGCACCCGGGCGGAACCACTCCTGGTTCTGTTGCGTAAAATTAGTCAACCCGATACGGTAGCTGGCGGATAGCCAATCCGTGATGTCGTAGCTGAAGTTAAGGTTTCCGATTATCCTGTTTTCACGTGTCTCAAATCCGTCGTATTTGGCAGCCCAGTAAGGGTTACTCGCCTGCGTCCGAGCGACAAAGAAAATGCTCTGACGCGTGAGCGGATTCTCAAACGGTCGCCCCTGTAGATCCCAGTCACGGCCGAGATACATGGTGCGCGCAAATGCGGATCCATTTCCAAGGGCGTTGCTCGCACCACCGGGAGGGCCGTGCTGGATGCGGTTGTTAAACGCCATCGTACCTCCAATGGTAAGCTTGTTGGCGAGAATTGTATTAGCACCTACAGAGATGTTTGTTCTTTCAAAACCTGAATTCGGGACAATTCCGTCCTGATCCACCCTTGAAAGGGTAGTCGTGAAGTTTGATTTTTCATTACCTCCGCTAAATGTGAGCGAGTTCTCCCAAAGTTTACCGGTATTAAAGAAGTCCTTTACGTTATCCGGATATGCGCGATATGGCACTGTGGCAGGATGATCGGGAAAAGCTTCTGCCATATCAGTCCAGTAAGGTATTGTAGTAATCGTCGGGTACGGAACAGTACCCGGGAAGCCGGGACCCCATGAACCGTTAACCTGTCCATACTGGAATCCGGTACCTGATCCATACTTGTTTTGATAATCCGGCAGACCAGAGAGTTGTTCAATTGAAAATCCTGAAGTCACAGTAACTTCAAGACCTTTACGGGATGAACGTGAGCCTCCTGTTTTTGTGGTAATCACTATAACGCCATTTGCAGCACGTACACCGTATAAGGCAGCTCCGGCACCTCCCGGAGGGAGAATGTTCATCGACTCAATGTTATTCGGATCGATTGCAGCAAGACCACTACCGTACGCACCACCGCCCACGAGCTGGTTGGATGTATTGGTTTGAGTGTTATCATAAGGAATTCCGTCGACAATGATAAGAGGTTGGTTGTTGCCGAGGAAGGAACGGTTTCCACGCATCGTAATACGTGTTGAGCTTCCGGGCACACCGCTTGATGCGACGATGTTGACACCGGCAACCTTACCCTGTAAACCACGAAGCGGATCCGCCTCTGATATCTGCTGGAGTTTGGTACCCTCCACGTTCTCGAACCGATAACCCAGTGACTTTTTCTCGCGCTCAATTCCGGCAGCGGTGACAACAACCTCACCCAGTTGGGTAACGTCCTGCGAAAGCTGAACATCAACAACATTGCGTTGACCGATATCAATCTCCTGCGTGACAAAACCGATGAAGGAAAATACGAGGACTCCTCCCGATGAAGGAACACCCAGTGTGTACTGCCCGTTGATGTCGGTTACGGTACCTGTAGCGGTTCCTTTAATCACTACGTTTACGCCAGGTAATGGGGCCCCGTCATCCCCGGACACCTTACCGGTAACAGTTCGCTCTTGCGCCCTTACATCGCCCCAGGCAATTATCAGGCACATGCAACTCATTAGTAGAAGTTTTTGCATAATGTTTAGGTTTAATAAAGAGTTATAGTAAGTGCTGAGCCTGCACCGAAAAAAATCGTCACAAGCTTCTTCCAAAACTCCCAAAAGGCGGAGCGAAAAGAATGACTTATTAAGAGGTATATTAACGGACGTGGTGTTACCCCTATCAGGGGTATGTTACAAATGAGTCTTTGTATTCAGAAAGGGCAAAAAAAACCCCCGCGACCCGGGGGTTCAATCCTTCGGAAATTTTTCATTAACCTAATCTTACTGAAGAAATTTCTACTCTTGTGATGAAGGAATGTATTGTAAAGGTTCACCTTTAAGCGCTCAGAATCCATACCGTTCCTGGTAGGATTTTATGCGCCGGAATATACCGTCAAATCAGACGTTCCTGGTTTGCCTTTGCAATCGCTTCTGATTTGCTGTTAACCTGAAGCTTCGAGTAGATATTCTTGATATGGGTTTTCGCCGTTTCCTTCGAAATAAAAAGTTCTTCTGAAATTTGCGTGTAGGTCTTCCCTTCAGAGATCAACTGAAGAATTTCGGTTTCCCGTTTTGTCAACGGCGAGTTGGGATTCACATGAAAGTTATCAATTACCATCCGCGCGATCTTACTGCTCATAGGCGCGCCACCGCGTGTAATCTCCTCCAATGCAGTAAGCAGTTCGAGGTAGTTGGCGCTCTTCGTAATATATCCCGACGCACCAGCCTTCAACGCTTCAAACACAAGTTCGCTGTCTTCATATACGGAGACCATTATAATGTCGGTGTGTGGTGCCTTGTCCTTGATCACCTTCGTTCCCTGGATTCCGTTGATCCCCGGAAGCTCGATGTCCATCAAGACGATCTCAGGTCTGTCGCGATGCAGATTTTCAATAGCATCCTCAACCCGCCCATAGGCATTCACGACCATGAATTTTTGCGAACTGTTTACGATCAGTGAAAAACTGTTCCGGATTTCATCGTCGTCTTCAACTATCAGCACTCTTTTTTTGAATGGCAATCCCATAATGCAGTTTTTTAAGTTTTCTGAAATATATCGATATGACTGTACCCTTTCCCGGAGCGCTTTCAATCTCGAGGCGGACATTGATTTTTTCCGCCCGTTCGCGCATGTTTCGCATACCCCGCTCAGGTGATTCTATCTTGCACGGATCATAACCGACGCCATCGTCCTCAAGACAAAGCCTGAACTCGTCATCGGCAACCTGCTGTAGTGCAAGCGTAACGTTTCCCGCATGAGAGTACTTGAAGGCATTTGTCATCGCTTCCTTGAAGATGAGATTCGCCTCCCTGCTGAATCCGTACGGTAACCTTACCGTATCGCGTACCTTGTTCACCGCCCTGAAACTAATTCCCTTCTCATCAAACAGCTTCTCACCAAAGTCCCGGATATGAATAAACAGTCGCGACAGCTCATCATTACTCGGATCGATTGACCAAATAAAATCCCGCGTCCCAGTGTATAAATACTTCGCCGACTGTTCCACCTTACCATAAAGATCCGCGTGGTGCTGCCGGTCTGTTCCGTTCATTTTCAGCAGACTGATATAGTTGATTATCCGCGTAAGCTGATTACCCATCTCATCGTGAAAATCCCGTGCGATGTCCTTGCGCACATTCTCCTGCTCCTTCAATCGCACCCGTTCCATCATCAGCATGTGGCGCACCCGTTGCCGTACTCTCAGGTACAGGATGGTCGTAACCAGTATTCCGAGGAAGACCATTACACCGATCATAAACGAGGTTCGGGCATAAAAGGGTGTCTCTATCAGGAAATTGTATGAAAAAACACTCTCCTCCCAATTCCCCTCAAACCCGGTACTCATTACCATGAAGGTATACTCTCCTGGAGGAAGGTTGCTGTACGTTACTTCGGAATTTGATGAAGGCGGAGACCAGGTTTTGTCGAAGCCCTGCAGGAAATACTTGAATTTAACCGACTTCGGGTTTCGCTTGTCAACCTTGTTAAACTTAAACGTGATATGATTCTTGTCCGGAGGAAGTTTCAGATTAACGGGTATGTTGAAGAAACCCGACTTACCCTCCGCATACCGATGCGCAGAAAATTCACCGTAGAACAATTCAACCGAGGTCAGGTGAAGTTTGAACGGCTCATCCTGTTCGCGTTCGTAATGATTGAAGGAATAAATTCCGTCGACAAGACCGAAATACTTCTCGTCATCAAATATGCAGAACGCATTTTGGTTGGTTTCTACACCAGTAAGTCCGTTGTCGTAATCATAATGGATCTGTTCTGTAACCTGAAGCCTTTCATCGACAACGATGCGTGTAATGCCTTTTTCACTGCCCACCCACAGGTAGCCATCGGGATCGGGTGCCGTGAAGTAAATAAAGTCAGAAGCAAGGCCGTCTTTCGTGGTTATAAACTTCCTCACTGTTGTTTTTGGATTGTAAGCTACAATGCCGGCACCGCCTGTACTCGCGAGGATGAGTGAATCCCGAAAAGGATGTAATGCAAGCACCGACGTATTTTCAAGACCCTCGATATTTACCTGTTTGACCTGACCGTCGGTTATCTCAAAGAGACCGAACTCATCGCCGGCAAATACCTTTCTGTAATATGTCGAATAGAGCAGCGTCATAATCAGATTGGTGTTCAATCCGTCGTCGACGGTGTATCGTTTGACCTCGTCGCCTTTTGTATAAACTATTCCTCCGCCGCCGGTGGCGAGCCACATTCCGCCGCTGTCATCAAACTGTATGTTGAGTATGCCCGGGCTGAATCCGCCAACGGGAAACGCCCTCCATTGAAAGCTATCCGAGTTCCGATCATACTTACCTAGTCCGGCAACACCTCCGGCATACAATGTTCCATCCGGAGATTCAGTTACGTAGTACACCCCCCTGCCTCTTGTATTTGGCGGCATGTCATAGGTCGACACCTTACCCTTCCGGATTTTATAGAGACCCTTCAACGCTGATCCAATCCAGGTCGCTCCATCTTTGTCGTTATGAATTGAAACTATGTAAGTAAGATTAGGAGATGCGCAGCGATCAAAGTCCTGCACAAAATATTTGAATAATCCCGCACCGTTACTACCAAGCCACGTGTTGCCTTCAGAATCAACAAGAATGTCGAGTACACCCATTTCGTGCAGCACAGTGTCGGTCTGAACTTCACCATTGGTTATTCTTTCTTTGAGCAGAATGTCGCCTCGTATTGTGGTCCAATACACATCATGGATGCTGTCGTGTAGAATAATGCTGTTTTTGATTGGCAATTCCCTTGAAATGAGGTCACGTCGAGCAAGATCCACCGACAGATGCCCTGCATCGGTAGTCATCCAAAGCTCACCGTTGCGCTCGAAAACACTGTATATCCGATTGAACCGGTTTGTAAGATCAATAAAGAAATCCTCTTGTCCGGCGCGCCGTACAAGTAGTGTCTGTTTGTTCAACCCAAAATAGAAGGTACCCTCGCGCGTCATACGGGCGAAAATGATCAGCGGCTCTCGGTTACCATCCTTTGCCGGTAGAATTGGCTGCGACCAGTAGTAAACACTATCGTTGTGAATTTTCCCTATGTGGCCCGGCGCGGACATAAAGAAAATCGAGTCACCAAATTCAAAAATACGGCGTATCCGGGTAGCGCTGGCTCGCGATCCGGGCTGTTCAAACTTCCGGAAGTTTAAACCATCAAATTTGGTGATCCCACGGGGATGAACGACCCAAAGATTTTGCTTTTTATCAAGCAGAAGGTAGTTAACGGTGTTGCTTTGAAGCCCATCCAGGGTGGTATAAATCTTAAAATCCCGGCCGTCAAAACGGGCGATACCACCTCCTTCCGTACCAACCCACAGGTAGCCGTTACCGTCCTCCACCATGGCCTTTACCTGTGACTGAGGGAGCCCGTCAATTGCCTTGAAATTTCTTAGTGAATAATTGAATTTCTGGCCCTGCAGATCAGTCAAAATCAACCCCAAAACCAACAAAAAAGCAGCACGCATAGACAAATCAAAACTCAAGGTATAGGATATAATGCTTTAACGTAATACCGCGGGTTGCGGGATAATCAATACCTGCCGTTTGTCAGGCGATAGAGCCATTAAACTAACTTTCAGGCACCTGAAAACAGCAGATACCCCTAAAAAAGTGCGCCGATGGGACTGATTTGTTCTTGTGACTTTATCAAAAGGTTCGGATTATAGAACTGTAATTGCCTCGCATGTCCGAAGAAGAAATACGGCAGGAGTATCAGATACTGCAACGATCAAAGAAGGATCCAAAAGCCTTCGGCGCGCTGTACGAAAAGCACTTCGACCGGATTTTCAATTTTATTTACCGCCAGACCGATGACGAGGATCTTACCGCTGACCTATGCTCTCAAACATTTCTTATCGCTTTGAATAATCTGCCTAAATATGAGTTCCGGGGCGTGCCCTTCTCAGCGTGGCTTTACAAAATCGCGAGTAATGAAGTTAACAAGCACTACCGGAAACGTAAGCATGACAAAGTATTCAGTATTGAGGAAATGCGTGTGCGCGAGTTAATGGAAATGGTGAACGAGGACTGGGATGAAGAACTGATTCAGCGGCTGCTTCGCTATCTCAAGGAACTGCCAACGGAAATGCTGGAGGTGCTTGAACTCCGCTTTTTTGAAGACAAGGATTTTAAAGAAATTGCATTCATTCTCGATATCACAGAAAGTGGCGCCAAGATGCGTACGTACCGGGCTCTGGACAGATTGCGGAAAAACTTTAATTTAAGTATTAAGTACGATGGGAAGGAATGAGATCAGATTGCGAAGGCATGGGATGAGTTCCGGCAGGATTGCCCAACACCGGAACTATGGAGAGCTTATGGCCCGTCACGAAAAAGAACAACGACTAAAGCGCATATCGCGGATGTTCATCTATTTCCTGATCATACTCTTCATGATATTGCTGTTTCTGTTTGTAAGAGAGTGGGAAAAATCACAAAAAGAAAAAAAGGACGCGAAAACCTCTTTGGTTATATCAACTGAAATGACGGCAAAAACTCCCGAAGCATCCCTTACGGAACACGCTCGTTTCCGGTAAATGCTTATCTTCACCGTCTGAAAACCAAAACCTTTTCCTATGAATTATCGTGTCCTGGCATTGGCATTTACTGTACTTGTTGGCTGCAAGATGAGCGATCAAAAGACGACTGAAAACAACGAAACGACTCAAAACAATGAGGCGGCTGAAAACAGCGTCGGCTCCATTGAGCGGACTGATCCCGGTCTCGATGAACTCGTCAGTAAAGACGCCGTTATCGAAATAATTGGCGAAGGCTACGAATGGAGTGAGGGCCCTGTTTGGGTACCGCAACATAAGATGTTACTGTTTTCTGATGTTCCGAAAAACATAGTTTACAAGTGGACCGAAGAAAAAGGTGTAGAAGAATATCTCACACCCTCCGGCTATACAGGAGAAGGCCAATACTCACGTGAACCCGGAAGCAACGGTCTGGCATTATCGAAAGACGGAAAACTCATTCTCTGCCAGCACGGTGACAGAAAGATTGCAGCGATGGATGCACCCCTTTCAGATCCGAAACCTGTATTCATTACGCTTGCCGATAAACATGACGGCAAAAAACTGAACAGTCCGAACGACGTGGTTGTGCATAGCAATGGAGAGCTGTACTTTACTGACCCGCCATACGGTTTGCCAAATCAGGCCGAAGATCCTACGAAGGAAACTCCTTACCACGGCGTTTACAAAATCAACAACAATGGTAATGTGACACTTCTTGTTGATTCGCTCACACGCCCGAACGGGATTGCATTTCTCGCCGGGGAGCGTAGTCTTATCGTTGCAAACTCAGATCCCGGCAAAGCGATGTGGTATGCATTTGACCTGGAAGGCGACAAAGCAGTAAACGCCCGCATTTTTTATGACGCATCACCCAATCTAAGAAACGGAGAAAGGGGGCTTCCCGACGGACTTCGCGTAGACTCTAAGGGAAACGTGTATGCCACCGGCCCCGGGGGTGTCTGGATCTTCAATGGCGATGGGAAAGTCCTCGGCAGAATCCGACTTAACGGAGCAGCAGCAAACTGCGCCTTGAGCGACGACGAAAAAACGCTCTTCATCACGGCTGACATGCATTTGCTTCGGGTGAAGCTCCGCGACTAACCCATCCAAATTAATGAACAGGTGCTTCAATACTGATTGGAACATGATTTTTAAGCTTCCAGGAAAGTTAAGGAATGGAGCACCTTTTGTATTTTCTGAGTAAGGATTTCTGGCAATCTCCGTGGCTTGTGCTGTTGTTCACAACATCGCTGTTTGTTGTGGTGCTCATCCGATATCTGCTCGCCGCGTATATTTACGTTCTGGTATTAACGCGATGGATCAGGCGCAAGGCTATAGCCGGCAACCATTCCGATTTGCGACGACGTCATAAAGAAATTCGGTGGGCCGTCGTGTCGTCGGCTATCTTTTCCGTTCTGGCAGCTCTTACCTGGCTTGCATATCAGTATGGATTAACCCGTGTCTATACTGAAATTCACACATTTGGAATTACATACTTTATCTTCAGCATTATCCTGATGCTGTTCCTGTACGAAACGTACTATTACTGGCTTCACAGGTGGATGCATAAACCGGGGATTTTCAGGATCGTCCATCGCGTGCACCACCAAAGCGTTCACACCTCGGTCTTTACTTCGTTTTCTTTTCATCCCCTGGAAGCGATACTGCAATTCATTTTCCTTCCCGTTATGGTGATGATCATACCGGTCCATTATGCGGCAATCGCCATCGTACTCTTGCTTATGACAATTTCTGCCGTCGTCAATCATGCCGGTGTTGAGATCTACCCGGAAAACTTTGTAACTCATCGTATAGGCAGGTGGTTAATAGGCGCAACCCATCACGACATACATCACAAAGACTTTCGAAAGAACTTCGGTCTCTACTTTACGTTTTGGGACAAATGGATGAACACCGAGAGTGAAAAATTCCCGGAAGAGTTCAGCAGAAATACCGGAAACGATTAGCCGATCTCAATGACGACGTCATCAGTCAACGGGTGGCCTACGCAGGTGAGCACATACCCTTCGGCCCGCTCTGATTGCGACAGCCCCTCCTCTTCGTCAAGTTTCACTTTACCAGACAACGCCTTTCCACGGCAAGCGGTACACAATCCACTCTGACAGGAATAAGGAAGATCGATTCCCTGATCAAGTGCCGTTTGCAGAATGGTATCCTCCGGTTGAACGACAAATTTAAATTCCTGCCCGTCGTACCGGATTGTAACCTCACGCGCTTTCAGTTCACCGCTTTCAACTGCCTGGCTATCGGTTTTGTTTTCCCTGTCAATCGTGCCCTGAACGAAACTTTCCTTGAATATTTTTTCCTTGGGGATATTTCTTAGCGCAAGCAGACTCTCGACATTCTTCATCATGCCTTCCGGTCCGCACATGAGGTACGTTGTGTCTGCACCCCAATCCGGAATGCGTTCAAAAAGGCGGGTAAGCATATCGTGATTGAGCAGCCCGGAATAGCCTTGCCAGTTCGCGGTCGCGATGTCGAGAATATGAATTACATGCAGTCTGCCTTCGTGCGACGTTTCCCACTTTTCAAGTTCCTGACGGAAGATGATGCTTTCCTCATCGCGGTTGCAGTAAACAAGGGACACGATGCTATTCGGCTCCTGTGTTAGAATACTTTTTATGATGGACATCATCGGCGTGATGCCGCTCCCGCCGGCGAACATAACAAGATGCCGTTTACGATTCGAATCAAACTCCGTTGTAAATTGTCCCATCGGCTCCATTATGCGAATCGTCTGCCCTTCGGCGAGCTTGTCATTAAGCCAGTTTGACATCAATCCGTTTTCGACACGTTTCACTGTCACTGCGAGGTCATTGTCGGTAAAAGGTGATGAGCATAGCGAATACGCTCTGCGAACCTCTTTCCCGTTGATCGATTGAATCAGGGTAAGAAACTGACCGGCCTTATAACGGATGGCGTTTGCAGGTTGCTCAAAGACAATCGTAATAGCATCTTTGGTCTCACGAATCACCTGTTTCACCCTCAAATCATAATAATGCGGGCCTGGAGCCGGCGCGGGCGTCTCCTTCTTGCCTGACTTCTTGAAAAAGCTGAATGCCATTTTGAATCGTTTCTATTCCAACTAAGCGAATTGACCGGATCAACCCGGCTTGTTATCCGCACAAATTCAGATACCTGACTCGTCATCGGCGGTGCGCAAATGTAAGAAGGATCGATCGGTTTGAGTAATCAAATCTGTGCGAAATCCCGCTGTTTTTGCGGATTTCCTGCGGCAAAGTTTATTTTGCCTTCTTGGCGATACGGGTTACTTTTGCTTTTTATCAACCAGCATGCAGCTAAATCCACTTACGGCAATTTCTCCGGTTGATGGCCGGTATTTCGAGACTGTAAAACCGCTTTCACCGTATTTTTCCGAATTTGGGCTCATTCGTTACCGAGTTCAAATCGAAATTGAATACCTGATCTCGCTTTCCGCAACGATACATGAACTCGAGGACTTCCCGGCTCACATGATCGTCGAAGTTCGCCGTATCTACAAGAACTTCACAGAAGCCCACGCTCAGGAAATCAAAGACATTGAAAAAACGACGAACCACGATGTAAAGGCGGTCGAGTACTTTCTGAAAAGAGAATTTGACCGGATGAAGCTGGAACCGTTTAAGGAATTCATTCACTTTGGCCTCACATCGCAGGACATAAACAACACTGCCGTTCCATTGCTCTTAAAAGAGTTTATGGAGCGTGAATTTTATCCTCTCATTGAGTTGCTGCTTACACGTTTGCATGCGCTGGGCAAGGAATGGAGTGCCATTCCCATGCTGGCATTCACGCATGGTCAGCCCGCATCTCCTACCCGGCTTGGAAAGGAGATTATGGTTTTTGCAACGCGTCTCGAACGTCAGCTGCATCACCTGAAAACAATTCCATACTCCGCAAAATTCGGGGGAGCTACCGGAAATTTCAACGCCCACCATGTTGCTTACCCGTCGATCGACTGGAATCGTTTCGCCGACGAGTTCTGCAGTCATCTTGGGCTCGCGCGCAGTTTCCCGACAACACAGATCGAACATTACGACAACCTCGCCGCCTTTTTCGACGGCATGAAACGTATCAATACGATCCTGCTGGATTTCAGTCGTGATGTCTGGCAATACATCTCCATGAATTACTTCCGCCAAAAGATTAAGGAAGGTGAAGTCGGATCGTCGGCAATGCCGCATAAGGTAAACCCGATCGACTTCGAGAACGCCGAAGGTAATCTTGGATTCGGTAACGCGATTTTTGAACACCTCGCTGCCAAACTTCCAATCTCGCGACTACAGCGCGACCTGACCGATTCGACGGTAATCCGTAACGTTGGACTGCCAATGGCACACAGCTACCTGGCAATCCAGTCGCTGCTGAAAGGCATTTCCAAACTGGAACTTAATAAGGCTGCGATCGATCAGGATCTTGATGATAACTGGGCGGTGGTCGCAGAAGCAATCCAGACAATACTTCGCCGCACCGGTTACCCCAACCCGTACGAAGCGCTGAAGGCACTCACACGCAAGAATGAAAAAATTACACGTGAAGGGATCGCTGCGTTCATCGAGGGGCTGGACGTTAAACCGGAAATCCGCGAAGAGCTGAAGAAGATCACGCCTTTTACCTACACGGGTATCTGACTTTATTCAGGCGTGTACAATAGTTGACGCGTTGCGAAGTCGTAGAGCGTTGTCCTGCGCAGTTCAAAATAGGCGACCCAGAATTGTTTCAACGCATCGATGTAACTTCGTTTCGCAGCATCCTTTTCGTTCAACGCAATGTTAAGGTTCGTGATGTCAATCTTGCCCACCAGATAACGGTTCTGCGCAACGGTGTAGCGTTCCTGGGCGACTTCGTCTGCCTTTTTCGTTATTTCGATCTGGAGACGAAGCATTTCAAACTGACCAACTCTTGTATAGACGTCCTGCTCAAACGTAACCTCATCCTGTGCGATGATGTAGTCGTTCAGCTTTTTGTTTGCAATCGCAGTGCGGGTGTAAGACTTGTTGCGGCCCCAGTCAAGAATCGGAACGCTGAGCGAAAGATTAATGAATTGCTGTTCAAGCGGTTCATGGTACACATCATCCATAGTTGTACCGTTGTTGTTGAGTCCGTATGACGCAGTAATGTTCGTGCCACGAAAGCGCTCACCTTTTGCCTGCGCGACGCCACGGTCTGCCTCTATACGTCGGCGCTGGAATGCAATAAAGTCTGACCTGTTTTGTTTCGCGTATTCAAGCGCCTCATCAACGGTGACAGTAAATTGCGGGATCTCTTCGGGAAGCACGAGTTCAACGGGGTCATTACCTGTAATGCCGATGAATGAGCGGAGCTGGAGACGTGCAGTCTGTAAATTCAAACGCGCCTGTGCCACATCCTGACGGGAACGAAGCAGTTGCAACTCGACCTGCAAGAGTTTGTCCTTGGATGTTGTTCCAATATTATATCGCCCCTGCTCGATTTTATAGATGGTATCATTATTCGCCAGGTTAAACTGAGCGATCTGCAAGGCAATTTGGTTTTCAATTACATTAAAAAAACGCTCAACAGCCTGACGTGAAATCATCTCCTGTTCTTCAACAAATTCACGCTTTGACTCCTCATACAAGAGCGGTTCTGTCATTCGCTGCCACCGCAACCGGTTAAAGGTAAGTATCGGTTGAGTCAACCTGATATTCATTACCGTCCC
>Ga0079224_100009622_pt1 | contig 13200 bp, 12 predicted proteins | sample Stecom2015_FD_80414 | JGI IMG/M metagenome (GOLD analysis project Ga0079224, IMG submission 80414) | Agricultural soil microbial communities from Utah to study Nitrogen management - Steer compost 2015 | ecosystem: Environmental > Terrestrial > Soil > Agricultural land | place: USA: Utah... | reverse complement strand
GGACATTGACCCGTGGTCGCCGGTGGGCATTCGCGCCGAAACCTGTCGATTCTTGGATACCTTCCTGCTGTTCTGTGCGGTGGAAGAAAGCCCCTTCTTTGCCGGAAATGGGGACTGTCCCATTAGTAAAGCCAATTTCAGCACTGTCGTCCACGAAGGTCGCAAGCCCGGTTTGACTTTGCAACGCGAGGGTCGCGACGTGTCTTTACAGGACTGGGGCGAAGAACTGATTGAACGGATGCAGCCCTACGCGGAGATGTTGGACGACGCCTTTGGTCACAAGCGTCACGTCACCGCATTGGGACACCAGCTGGAAAAGGTTCGGAATACAGAACTGACGCCGGCGGCACGATTGCTCCATGGCATGCAGGAGCACAATGTCGGCCTACATGAATACACGCTCATGCTGAGCAAACAGCATCACGATACCCTCACGCAAGGCCCGATGGAGCCTGAATTGCTACAACGCTATATAGACGAAGCCGCCGCTTCGCTTGCCGAACAAGCGCAAATGGAAGCCGACGACACGGAAAGCTTTAGTGAATATGTCGCCCGCTTCGAAGCTGCATTAAGGGCACCATGATGGTGGCCGCATATAAGAAGGGAGCGTTGCAAAGATGGCAGAGGAAGGAATTTGATGGCGCGCCCGACAGGAATCGAACCTGTATCGAGAGCTTCGGAGACTCTTATTCTATCCATTGAACTACGGGCGCCAAGCCCCGCATTGTAGCGCGTTTGGCTTCAAAGGTATAATCGCGGCTTCGAGCGCCACCTGCTACCGGTTATTATCAGAACGCACCGAGTGCAGCTTGCATACATGAATAACAGGCCAATGGCCCCTGACAGGAACCCGCATTCGATATGAACACTCCGGAACAGAACGTCGACCATACCGATGAGCACGAAGGCCTCATTAAAACGCCTAAGCAACTGATCGTCGTGATTGTGTTGGCCTTCGTCATCCCTATCACCGTAATCTTGTTGCTCATCAGGCTCGTCACTGCCAGCACTCCGCTAGGCGTGGGTTCCGATGCTCAGTCTCAAGAAGCGGTGGCGCTACGCATCCAGCCAGTCGCTGGATTCGCGCTTGTAACCGCCGAAGGCGACAGCGAAGAACGCACCGGTGAACAAATCTACGCCGCGACCTGTGCGGCCTGTCACGGTACAGGCGTTGCGGGTGCACCCACTCTTGGTGATACCGCAGCCTGGGCCCCGCTCCTCGAAAAAGGCTACGAAACGCTTCTGCAAAACGCAATTAACGGTATCAACGCCATGCCACCACGCGGCGGCAATCCCAACCTAAGCGATTTGGAAGTAGCTCGCGCAGTCGTCCACATGGCCAACCAGTCGGGTGGCGACCTGCCCGAACCGCAGGCCGCCGAGGGCGGTGCGGAAGGCGACGCTCAAGCCGCCAGTGACGGCGCTGGCGAGTCTGCCGAAGCGGCGGCAAGCGCGCAAGATACCGAGGCTGCGGTGCAGGCCGCCACAGCCGCTAATGAAGCGCAACAAGAGGCACAGGCCCAAGCCGGCGACGGCGCCCCGGCTCAGCAAGGGGCAGGCGAAGGTGATGCGGCTGCAGCTCAACCGGCCGACGCCGCTGAAACCGCCGAAGCACAACAAGATGCAGTCGAAGAACAGCAACAGGAGATAGGCGATGCCGCTGCAGCGGCAGACGTTGATCTGGCTGCCGGCGAAAAACTTTACAACGCTGCCTGCTTTGCTTGCCACGGTGCAGGTGTGGCGGGTGCGCCAAAACTAGGTGATAGAGCGGCCTGGGAGCCACTCATGGCCGCAGGTATGGATCAAATGATTCAGATCGCAATCGAAGGCAAAGGCCTTATGCCCCCACGCGGTGGCACTACGGCAAGCGACGAAGAAATCGCCGCCGCTGTGCACTACATGGTCAATACAGTGAAGTAAATCAGTAAGCGCTAGTAAGTTGCGCCTGGCCGACCGCTGAGTCGCCCAGGCGCAGTTTTTTTGCACCGCCGATTTCGGCGGTGCTAGCTCCGTTTAAGTACGGGATACTACGCTACTGGCGTGGCTTTCAATGACAACCCCAGCTGAACCCGACGCTGCAGCCATAGGCTGGGGCGGTAGCGCATGTCTCCCGTCGTGCGATGCATACACCGTAGAATGTCGAGCACATGAGCGCTGCCCAGCGTATCGCCCAGTGCCAACGGGCCGCCCCCTGGATACCCGAGGCCCAGCGAGATCGCCTGGTCGATATCTTCGGGCGTGGCGATGCCTTGCTGCGCGATGTCAGCCGCTACGTTGATAATCGTGGCCACAATGCGCTGACCGATAAAGCCCGCGGAGTCCGCAATGACACTGACCGGTGTTCCATCTTTGGCGAACAAAGCATGCGCAGCATCACGCCATTGTGCAGCCGTCGCTGCCGAGCACATCAATACCCGTCGTTTACCAGCCGCGAATCCAAAGAAGGTGTCCAGCCCGACCGTACGGCTGCCGTCGAGCTGATACTCAGCAACTACCGAGGCGACATCTTCACCGAAGGGCGTGACCACAATCAACGCATCGCGCGGTGGCACTTCGGAACTTGCCGGCTCCACGCCGAGTTCTCGCAGCAATGCCGCCGCACGGCGATGCCCTGTCGAATGGTAAGGCGCCACCCAGACGGTCAGGCGTTCGGGCATCGCCGGCACCGCAGGTTCGGGGTCGACTTGTTTCTGCCCACCCTCATATTGATAAAAGCCCTGCCCCGACTTGCGTCCAAATAAGCCCCCGGCATATCGGAGTGCCGTGATCGGCGAAGGCCGGAATCGCGGCTCATCATAGAACTGTTGGTAGATGGATTCCATCACGGGATGCGATACATCCAGCCCGGTCAGATCCATGAGCTCAAATGGACCCATACGGAAGCCGGCTTGCTCCCGCATGATGGTGTCGATCGTCTGGAACGAGGCAACACATTCCTGCGCTGCACGCAGCCCCTCGATATTCATGCCCCGACCACCATGGTTCACGATAAATCCGGGCATATCTTTGGCGCGGACGGCCGTGTGACCCATTCGGCGTCCTAGTTCAATCAACGCGTCGCCATAGCGCGGCTCGGTTCGGGTGCCATCGATTACCTCGACCACTTTCATCAGTGGCACGGGATTAAAGAAGTGGAAGCCAACCACACGTTGGGGGCGCTGGCAGCCGGCTGCGATGGCCGTAATAGACAGCGATGAGGTATTGGACGCGAGGATGCACTCCTCGGCGACGATACCTTCCAATTTCTTAAACAGGTCGATCTTCACATCGAGCCGCTCGACCACTGCTTCGATCACCACGCCGACGTCGCGCATCGCTTCCAGGTTATCGGTCGCTATAACACGCTCCAACGCCGCAGACGCCTCATCAGCGGTCATACGACCTTTACCGACAAGCTTCTCCCAGATGGCTTGCAGGGATTGGCGGGCATCGGCAACGACTTCGGGGTTCAAGTCAAACAAACGGACTGTCAGCCCCGCTTGCGCCGCAATTTGGGCAATGCCTCGGCCCATAGCGCCGGCGCCGACGATGCCAATGATGTCGATATCCTTCATGGGTACAGCTCCTCTCTGATGCGTGGCGGAAAGCCGTTATTTTGCCCCATTCAACGTTGCAGCGCCGCAACCAGCGATATATTAGGGTTTACCCTAGACATTACCTAGGGTTTACCCTATAATAGAACTGTCGTCAAACATTCAACACACAAGGGGTATCTCAACACATGGCGAGTTCTTCACTCACTTCTTACACACGACTTAGCGATTCACTCGAGCGTGAAATCTTGCACGCTGCTAGCAGCAACAACCGTTCGTATTCGGCAATTGAAGGCCTGGGCATCGTTTCCAAGGCGATTGGTCGAGGCGCTGCTGCATTCGGTCGTTACCTGATTCAGGTCGCAGAAGCACTTAACGAAGCCCGTGCGCGCGACGCTCGGTTCTCGGGTGCCCAGTGGTAGTCTGCAGCTCAGTGCCGCGATCGGCACGATCAGCTAGTCGTTTCCGAAGGCCCATCATTTTTTAATGATGGGCCTTTTTCATGGACGCAACTTTATCTACGTACAGCAGGATGTGTTCTAGCGCGCAAGTAGCGACTTCAGCATATCCAGGCGCGCGCGCGGTGCAAGCCCGGGTGTAGGATCCTTCGAACCGCCGTCTTCGAAACCCATTTCCTCGATGAAACGCGACCGTTCTCTTACGACATATTCGCGGGCGCGGCGTCGTCGCTTGCACCAGCTGAGATGCAGGCTGCGTTGAGCGCGTGTAATGCCGACATACATTAATCGGCGTTCCTCGTGGATACGCTGCAACATCAGATCTTCAGCATCCGCCTCTGGCACGTCTTCGTCATCACGGCCCAAATGAGGCAGTAACCCCTCTTCTACTCCGATTAGATAGACGTGCGGAAACTCCAAGCCCTTTGCGGCGTGTAGCGTCGATAGCTTTACTCCGTCCGGTTCTTCATCATCGCCGCGTTCCAACATCGTTACCAGTGCCACGTGCTGCACCAGGTCGCTAAGATCCAGGTCATCTTCCTCCGCCTTGCGCTTTAGCCAACCGGTTAGTTCCAGGACATTCTGCCAACGCGTCTGCGCCGGCTTCTCGTCATAGAGGTCGTACAGATGCCGTTCGTAATCCATCGTACGCAGCAGCTCATCCAAGAGCTTGGCAGTGTCGCTTTGGACGTCATCATAATCGTCAAACAACGCCGCCTCGCTAGAGAACAGTTCATGTGTCCCGCCAAGCGCCAGCGGTGTGCCTCCCTGACGGCCGGCCCGCCGCTGAAATTCTTGTATAAATCGAACAAATCCCTGCAATGGTTGGAGCTGTCGCGTTGCAAGCCGTTCAGTCTTATCAATTTCGAATACGGCGGCGAACATCGATAAACCCCGTTCTTGAGCAAATTGCCCTAGCGCTTGTAAGGTCGTATTCCCGACCCCGCGACGTGGCGTCGTAATTGCACGAATAAACGCCGGATCATCATCTTCATTGGCAATCAGTCGTAGGTAGGCCAGAACGTCACGGATTTCCGGCTTCTCGAAAAAGCTCTGTCCGCCAGAAATGCTATAGGGAATGCGCAGATCTCTCAGCGCCTGCTCCATGATCCTTGCCTGCTGATTGCTACGATACAAAATAGCAAAATCACTCCAGCGTGCTTGCCGCTCAAAACGCGCCGCAGAAATCCGCATCGCGATACTCTCGGCTTCAGCGATATCGTCATCCATAGCCGTGACTTGTATCGGTTCCCCTTCACCCAGTGAGGACCATAGCTTCTTGCCGAAGACGTTCGGATTGTTGCTGATGACCTTGTTCGCTGCGGTGAGTATTCGCTGCACCGATCGGTAGTTTTGTTCCAGCTTAATTAGTTCAATGTTCGGGAAGTCGCGAGTCAGTCGCTGGAGATTTTCCACCGTGGCCCCCCGCCATGCATAAATGGCTTGGTCGTCATCGCCCACGGCCGTGAACATCGCACGTGAGCCCACCAGGGCTTGCACCATGCGATATTGGCACACATTGGTGTCCTGATATTCATCCACGAGAAGATAGTGGACGCGCTTCTGCCACCGATCCCGCACTTCGTCATTGCGCTCCAACAGGGTCGCGGGCAACCGAATAAGATCATCGAAATCCACCGCCTGATAGGCGGCGAGCGTCGCACTGTAGTCGCGATACACGCGTGCGGCTTCCACATCGCTGGGAGTCTGTGCAGTGGATGCCGCCTCATCAGGATCCACAAGTCCGTTCTTCCACAAAGAGATGCTCTGTTGCACGCCTTTCAGGCGGGCACGATCAGTCGTGGCAAGCAACTCTTGGATTATGGCCAAGGCATCGTTCGCATCGAGAATGGAAAACTGTGGTTTCAAGCCCGCGTGCTGAGCCTCTTCCCGTAGGAAGCGCAGGCCAAGAGAATGGAAGGTGCTGACCACCAAGCCCTTGCTGAGCCGAGGATCGACTAGGGTCTTGATTCGGTCGCTCATTTCGCGAGCGGCCTTGTTGGTGAAGGTCAGCGCGACGACATTACGTGCCGCATAATCGCATTCCCGCAACAAGTACGCGATTTTTTGCGTAATCACTCGGGTCTTGCCGCTGCCGGCTCCGGCCAGTACAAGACAGGGCCCCGACAGGTAAAGGACGGCCTGGCGCTGCATCGGATTAAGATCAGCAGGAACGGTATAGCCAGCGGGTCGTTGTACAGCGTCTTTCATCAAATCTCGAAGGGGTCAACTTCCAGACTATAGCGTACGCGGGCGTCGCGTCCGGCCCGGAACAAATCGACGCTCCACTGTGACAAAAAGCGTTGAAGCGCTGGGCGACTGACGCTCTCTACCAGCAGTTGTGCCCGTTCGACATTCGCCACGCGCACGATACGAAGCGGGACGGGATCATACAAGGTGATGTGGCCGACAGTGGGATACGACTCCGGCGCCGCCGCCGGCAGGTCGCGGGCCAGCGACAAAAATTCGATTGAATCGGCTAGCTGCTTACCCTCGGCCACCAATAAGGCCTGGTACGAATACGGCGGCAGTGCCAGCGCTTCGCGCTCTTCTAATGCATACTGGGCAAATCCCACATAATCGTGGCGCTGCAGCGCCCGATACACCGGTTGATCGGGGTAGTCAGTTTGCACCAAGACTTCGCTGCCAGCGCGTCGCCGGCCGGCGCGCCCGGCAACTTGCATCAGTTGTGCAAACAGGCGCTCCGGGGCGCGAAAGTCTTGCGCAAACAGCATGGCGTCAGCGTTCAACACGGCAACTAGGCCCAAATTGGCAAAGTCATGGCCTTTCGCCACCATTTGCGTCCCCACGAGAATATCGACTTCGCCCTCGTGGACTTGCGTAAAGAGTCGTTCGGCACTGCCCTTCAGCCGCGTGGAGTCCGCGTCGATCCGAGCAATGCGAGCATGCGGGAAGCGCTCGGCGAGGAACTCTTCTATGCGTTGTGTTCCTCGACCCATTGGTTTCAGATCATGGTCACCACAACACGGGCATGCGCGCGGCACAAAGGAGTGCTGACCACAATGATGACATTGCAGTGCGGCCCGGCGCCCCGGACGCCGGTGTAGCACCGTGTGTGCTGTACACCGTGAGCATTGACTGACCCAACCGCAGGACTCACAGCGCAGTACCGGCGCATAACCACGCCGGTTTAAGAATACGAGGACTTGTTCGCCTTCGTTTAGCCGCGCCTCCATCGCAGTTAAGACGTGTGGTGACACGCCCTGATCTAGACGTAGGCGCCGGGTATCCACCAATTTGACCTCTGGCATGGCGGTGGCCTGGGCGCGTTTGGTGATAGACAAACGTTGGTAACGGCCCTGGTCGGCGTGGCTCCATGATTCTAATGAAGGCGTGGCCGAACCAAGCACGGCAGGAATATCGCGGTCGTATGCGCGCCAAATGGCCAAATCGCGCGCTGAGTATCGTAAGCCGTCTTGCTGCTTGTACGACGCATCGTGCTCTTCATCGACAATAATAAGGCCCAGCTCCGGCATGGGCGCGGTCACCGCCAATCGCGTCCCTACAAGGATTCTTGCGTCGCCCGTTAAGGCGCGATACCAAGCCTTCAAACGTTCTCCATCCGCAAGACCGCTATGTAGCACAGCGAGCCGCCCCACGCCCTCAGTCTGTGAGAAGCGCGCCTGAAGTAATGTCTCAAGTTGGGGGGTGAGGTTGATCTCTGGAACGAGAAACAACACTTGTCGCCCTCGACTCAGCATGTCCTGGGCGGCGTGCAGGTACACCTCGGTCTTGCCGCTGCCGGTAATGCCGTGGACCAGAAACACTTTATGGCCTTGCGCCGCCACGATTTCCGCCACCGCAGCGAACTGTTCATCGGTGAGCGACGGCGGGACGCTCGCTGGCAGCTCCGCCAATTCTGCCGTCGCCTTTTGAAGTCGTTTCTCAAGTCGGCGAACGGGTCCCGTACCCGCTCTTTTCCCGGTGTAAGCATGCGCTCTGCGTAGCGGAGCAGGCAAGGCGGGCATAATGACTTCGCCTAGCGGGCGCTGATAGTACCGCGCGGCAAACTCCATCAGCCTGAGCCAATCGTCAGGCATAGGCGGCAGGTCGTCTAGCACTTGCGACACAGCGCGAAGTTGCGTCGCTTCAATTGCTGGGGCCGCTGGGCGCTCCACAACCATTCCGACCATCTCTCTTCGACCAAAGGGCACTATGACCCGCTGCCCCACTTCAACGACTTGTGCGCTGCAATAGTCATATAGGGCAGGTATAGGTACGTCCAGAGCCACCCGGACGTAACACTTGCGAGGCATCGTAGCACTTGTGTCAGCCTGATCTGGGGAAAGGGAAACCGGTTTGTCAGTACTCAACTTGAAGCTAAATCTCGATATATCTTCGGGAGCCTTACCCGACGCGGGTCCGCGTGGTCTATCCCCAGCCGTCACCTCACGGTTGTGGATAACTTTGGGGAGAACATTTGTAAAGACTGGTTGTGGTAAGGGCCATACGGCGCATACAACAGGCAACGAAGTAGATACAGTCGGCATATTGCTTATATATCAACGACATAGAAATCAAAGTTAGAGTCGAAAATATATATGACAATCGTGCTACAACGGGTCGATGCCTGTGCACAACCAGGTTTACCCAACCCCGACAAGTTGGGTAAACCCGAATATCCAGTGTATTTACTGCTGGGGGTGCATACGGCGGCTATACGTATGCACTTCGTCTACCAACGCAGTGACGATGTCGGGGGGCGTAAAGCGAGAAATACCGTGACCTAAGTTAAATACGTGGCCGCCCTCACCGACAGGGCCAAAGTCGTCGATAACCTTGCGCACCTCTGAACGCACAGCCGCTTCTGGAGCGTACAGCACCATTGGGTCGAGGTTGCCCTGTAGCGCGACACTGTCGTTGACCTGCCTGCGTACTTTTCCTAGGCTGGCAGTCCAATCGAGCCCCATGGCGTCGCAACCGATATTGGCGATTTCATCGGCCCACAAGGCGCCCCCCTTAGTGAACACAATAGCGGGCACCCGGCGACCTTCGCGCTCACGTACCAGGCCCTGAACAACGCGTTTGGTGTAAGCAAGCGAAAATTCCTGGAACGCGCCGTTCGCCAGCACGCCACCCCAGCTGTCGAAGATCATTACTGCTTGCGCGCCGGCCTGTATCTGCGCATTGAGGTATTGCGTCGTCGCTTCGGCGTTGATTTCAAGCATACGATGAACCAGTTCGGGCCTGGAATACAACATGCTTTTGATTAGTCGGTAATCGTCAGACCCTTTACCCTCGACCATATAGCAGCAGATCGTCCAAGGACTTCCGGCAAACCCGATCAAAGGTACGCGGCCATCCAACTCGCGGCGAATAAGTGCGACAGCCTCAAAGACGTATTCGAGCTTGCTCATATCCGGCACGGCGAGCCGACGTACGTCTTCTTCATTGCGAACCGGATTCGCGAAGCGAGGGCCTTCCCCCGCGACGAAGTCTAGCCCCAGGCCCATCGCGTCGGGGACCGTGAGAATATCGGAAAACAGAATGGCTGCGTCGAGATCGAACCGGTGTAACGGCTGCAACGTGACTTCACACGCATACTCACGATTCTTTGCCAAACCCATGAAGGATCCGGCGCGCGCCCGAGTTTCGTTGTACTCAGGCAGGTAACGACCTGCCTGGCGCATCATCCAAATCGGCGTATAGGGAACCGGTTGGCGTAGCAAAGCACGCAAAAAGACGTCGTTCTTAAGAGAGGGAAGATTCACGGCAATCCTTTCAGTGAGTTTGCCTGATTTTACCCTTCGCCAACCGGACCGACCCCGTGCCGGCTTGACATTTTCCTGGCCTCATGTCGCGCAACGGTTGAGCTCCGCAGAAACGGCTCGACATTTGACATCTGGGACCTATGATCGACTGCGGAACGGTTCAGCATCGATATCATGCTTGCGCATGAGCGCCCAAAACGCGCGGCGATGCTTTTGTGCGGCTCGCGCGGCCATGGCGATATTGCCGCCGTGTCGGCCCAGGGCCGCTGTGATGTAGGCTCGCTCAAAACACGCTACCGCCTTGCTCTTTGATTCACGAAACGATTCGCGTGAACCGGCGAAGCGCGATGCAGCAGCAACGGCATAGGCTTCGAGATCGGGGCTGTCATATTCATTTGGCGCCGCGGTTGCCTCGCGCACACTGATGCCTTGCTGTGCAGGTACGGCTCCGCCACCTTTGGGGTTGCTTCCCGCTACGGCATAAGAATATCGCCGCTGTTCGTCCAATAATCGTTCTACGCGAATGCGAGCTTCGTGACTACAGAACGGCATCCGAAGAAAATCAGCGATGCCTAACTGATAGAGATCGTGCAGAGCTGCTGCCGTCAGTTCGTTGACCACCGCGATGACAGGCGTTTGTAGCTGGGAGCGGGAATGAGATAAAGAAATGCGTGCCCATGCCAATGATGCAGGCGCCACAGGAAGAAAGCAGACATCGAAGCGGCGCAGCGACATGGCCATGGCAGCTAAGGCCCCATGTGCGGCGTCAGTGTCGATATCAATGGGAGTTTCATTACCATGGACGTTCAGCCGTCCCGCCGCATGCGCACCGAGCATGGGCGCCACCCACTCACGTGTACAACGCGTCTGTAATACGAAGCAATCCAGACGTTCCCGCATTGTCGCCTCCATATTATCGTTGAGTAACGGGAACAATGATGCAAATAGATAGAATTTGAAGCAATTCGTAGATCTAACAGGTTTGTCACCGAGGAGCCCTATTCGCGGCGATATATCGATATGCCTGTCAGAGTTGTCAGCGTTCGGCAGTATGATCCGCTCATGACATTTACGCCCGAAGCCTACGCGCTGCTGCACTCGTTATTTGTCGTGGCCATCATCGCTGAAGCGATGACGGCCGCGCTTGCCGCCGGCAAACGTGAAATGGACTGGGTCGGCGTCGCGGTATTGGGATGCGTGACGGCATTGGGGGGAGGCTCGGTAAGGGATGTACTGCTTGGGAACTACCCGCTCACTTGGGTAGCACGCCCATGGTATCTACTAGTCACCAGCGGAGCCGCCTTACTCACCATCGCCGTCGCACGCTACATGCACAAACTAAGAAATATCTTTCTTTTTCTCGATGCGGTGGGGCTAGTTGTATTTACGGTGATCGGCTGCAATATTGCTCTGGGCCTGAAGCTGCCGGTGGTCGTGGTAATTGCATCGGGCATGCTCACCGGCTGTGTTGGCGGCGTCCTACGCGACATCCTGTGCAACAGCATTCCACTGCTTTTCCGTGCAGAACTCTATGCGGCTGTTTCCATCGTGACCGGACTGCTTTATATCGGCGGGTTGCTAATGAACTGGGATCACAACATTGTTATGGCGACGTCGATGGCGGTGGGCCTAACGCTTCGGCTGCTCGCACTTCGTTATGGATGGAGCATGCCGAAATTCATTTACGGCGGCACAATGCACTGAAGGTGCTGATTGGTGTTTTTGGATGGCGCCTCGGCATGAGCGTTGCCTGTCAAGCGTAACGCGGTCGCATGCAGCGGCCAATACGCAAAGACACTATGACGCCAAGGAGAACACAATGGGCGACTTCGCCAAGCAGACCGGGGCAAAATACGAGAGTGGCTATATTCGATTTCACCTTGGGGAAGGTGACGAGCGACAGCTGTACGAGATTTCCGGCGATGCACTGCTGCAAGCCTTTGATGCGGAAGATGGTAGCGGCCCATCCTTGTTGGACGCGTTCGAAAAAGGGAAAGACAAGATAATTGCCGCCGCCCAAGCAGCGTCAAGCACGCCGACGACGGACGGCATCATCGTGCTGGGTAGCGGCGACTTTGAGCCCAAGAACGACCGTGGCGGAATTGCTCCCGGTGAAGGGACAAACCCGCTCCTCTAACTATCTTCCCCCAACGCCACTAACGCCGACCGACGATGCTCCGGGTGCTGCGCCGATAGTCGCCCGGAGTGTTTCCCGTCCATGATTTGAAGGCACGATGGAAGGCGGACACCGAGGCGAAGCCTTGATCGTGCGCGATGTCATCAAGTGCCTTTTCAGTATTGACCAGCTCAAATATGGCGAAATCACGACGCAGCGCGTCCTTGATACCTTGAAACGATGCCTCTTCAGCGGCCAAGCGTCGAATCAGGGTGCGTGGCGACATATGTAAAGCGCTCGCAGCGTCTTGCAGTGAAAAATGAAGCTGCCCGGATACACTAAGGAACTCTCGGACCTTCATGGAAAGGGCATGTTCCCTGTAAGTGGTGAAAATCCAATCTCGGGGAGCACGCCTCAAAAATAGGCGCAAGTCGGCGTAGGACCGCTCAAACCGCTGTTCCGCCAGCTCGGGATGGAAATGAATGCTGGAGCAATCGGCGCCGTACTCCACCGCGATAGGGAACAGCACCCGATAATCCTGGGCAAACGACGGTCGCGGAAATGCGAAGGCAACGTGTCGTAAAGGTACTTCCTGGCCAACCAGCCATGAAACCACACCGTGTGCGAGCTTCAGCATCAATGTATGCCCAAAGCGGTTAATATGCTGCGGTCGTGTAGCTGTAAGGGCGGTCTTGGCAGATCGGTTTCTCGCTGAAAGTCTCAATCCAAACGTGTCTTTGTTGGGGTCAAGGCTGAGCTCGTAATCGTCAAGCAACAAGTTCCAGGTCTGCGTAAATCGGTACAGTGCAGTACCGATGGACCGGGCGTCGCGTACATTGATGCACAGCACCTTCAACGCGCCTCGCCGTATGGGGCGCGACCAAAGCCCTAGCATCTCGTCGCCAGTCTCCAGTGCTGCATTCTGATATAGCCGCACCAATTGTTCGTGCGTGATGCGTCCATGCCCGCGCCGCGTTAACTCCGACGATACGCCGGCACGCTCGAGAAGGTGGCGTAGCCGTTCGGTGCCGCATGCCTGTTCCAGCGCTTGAAGCAAATCGCGCAGCAGCCCTATTGAGACGGTCGAAGTGATCAATGTCCTGCACGCCTCCGATCTAGAAAGCCCGAAATGGCACTTTTTGCAAGTTTATCGTCACTATGTGCCATAGAAGGGATATATCATATTTCTTAAAATTATTTAAAAAGTCTTATAAAGAGCATTTGGAGACAACCCATGGCTATGTTTGGCAACATGATGAGCCGGCCGCTACTGGTTTCATCAATACTGACGCACGCCGAAAGCGTGAATCCCCAACAAGAGATTGTGACGGGCATCGGCGGCGGTGCCGTCCACCCGCAGC
>Ga0079224_100009619_pt1 | contig 13202 bp, 13 predicted proteins | sample Stecom2015_FD_80414 | JGI IMG/M metagenome (GOLD analysis project Ga0079224, IMG submission 80414) | Agricultural soil microbial communities from Utah to study Nitrogen management - Steer compost 2015 | ecosystem: Environmental > Terrestrial > Soil > Agricultural land | place: USA: Utah... | reverse complement strand
GTTTTTACTAAGTCTAACTTAACAGCTATTTTAGAATTCTCCCTATCAGTTAACCAGATGGCAATTGTAGAGCTAAAAAATTATAGAAGATCCTGTCTGTTGATTGATTTCCATTACCAGCGAATTGATATTCTCCATCATTGATCCTCCCTACTTCCAGAGGTTACGCAGAAGCAAACAGCTAGGTTTGACCGATATGGTCTATCCCGGGGCGCTGCACACGCGCTTTCACCATGCCATCGGGGCCATGCACCTGATGAGCATCACCTTAGACCACCTGCGAAACAAGGGTCACGAAATCAATAAAGAGGAATACGAGGCCTCTCTTCTGGCTATTTTGCTACACGATATCGGGCACGGGCCCTTTTCCCACGCACTGGAGGCCACTTTACTTTCCGGTGTGCGGCACGAATCCCTTTCTTTATTGTTCATCCAAAGACTCAACCGGGAATTCGACCACCAACTCGATCTTGCGATAAAGATATTCACCGGAAAGTATGAAAGAAAATTCTTTCATCAACTCGTTTCGAGCCAGCTGGATATCGACCGACTGGACTACCTCCAGCGGGATTGCTTTTTTACGGGGGTTTCTGAAGGAACTATTGGGGCCGACAGGATCATCAAAATGATGAACATCAAAGACAACGCTTTGGTAGTAGAAGAAAAAGGAATCTATAGCATAGAGAATTTCCTAAGCGCCAGAAGACTGATGTACTGGCAGGTTTACCTGCACAAAACCACCGTAAGTGCGGAAAAAATGCTGATCAACTTAATTTTGCGGGCTAAAGCTTTAAAACAATCTGGAACCCGTTTAAATGCCTCTGAGGAATTCCTGTACCTACTCAGTCATAATTTTACACTCGAGGACTTCAGCACTAACGCAGATCTGTTCGAAACCTACGCCCGGTTGGACGATTACGATTTGTGGGGCGCATTGAAACTCTGGACGAAACATGAGGATTATGTTTTGGCTAATATCTCCAATATGTTATTGGAAAGGAAACTGTTTAAGATTATCCTGGTCAATCACCCTTTTTCCGAGGAAGCCCTGATGTTCAAAAGAGATCAGGTTAAGAGGCAACTATCCATACCGGAAGAAGACCTTCCCTATTTTTTTTCATCGGGCTCCATTAGCAACTATGCTTACCTAGCAAATGAGCGGATATCCATACTGACCAAAACCGGCCAGTTGATCGATCTGGCCGAAGCCGCAGACCTGCCAAACATCAAGGCGATGAGCAAAATTGTTAAAAAATACTATGCTTGTCATGCTAAAGAGCTAACTTTACGCTAACCTTAAAAATTCGACATGGAATTTACCATTAATCAGATTGCGGGACTTTTGGATGGAAAGGTGGAAGGAGATGGTTCTCAAGTCGTAAGCAGATTAGACAAAATACAGGAAGGAAAAAAAGGAGGTATTTCCTTCCTTTCCAACATGAAATACGAGCCTTATCTGTACACTACCGGCAGTACCGCCGTGATTGTGTCAGAGAATTTTAAAGCGGCCAGACCCTTTAATACTACTTTAATACGAGTGGCTGACGCCTATGTTGGCTTCACTCAATTGCTGCAGGCCTACGCCGAGATGACAAAAGAAGTAAAAATAGGAATAGAAGAACCTTCCTTTGTGGGCGAGGGCGCCAAGATTGGAGAAGGCGTATACCGAGGTGCCTTTTCATATATTGGCAGAAATGCCAAAATAGGCAAAAACGTAAAGATTTATCCCCATGTATATATTGGAGATGGTGTACAGATTGGAGACGATTGCTCACTCTATTCCGGGGTAAAGGTGTACCACGGATGCGTCATCGGTAACAACTGTGAGATTCATGCCAACAGTGTCATCGGATCTGACGGCTTTGGTTTTGCTCCGCAGCAAGATGGCACGTATAGGAATATTCCTCAATTAGGGAACGTTATTTTGAAAGACAATGTCAATGTGGGAGCCAACACCAGCATTGACCGCGCCACCATGGGATCAACGATTATAGAGAAAGGAGTAAAAATAGACAATCTTGTACAGGTCGCACATAATGTAGTTATAGGAGAAAATACCGTCATTGCGTCGCAAAGTGGAATTTCCGGCTCAACCGAAATTGGCAAAAACTGTATCTTAGCCGGTAAAGCCGGTATAGTAGGCCATTTAAAAATCGCAGATAACACCACTGTGGGTGCCAACACGGGCGTCTCCAAATCAATCAAAGAGCCGGGCAATACTGTTTTTGGCTTTATGGGCATGGATCCTAAAGATTTTTTGAGATCTTATTCCATTTTTAAGAAACTACCAGAGCTTCAAAACAAATTGCAAGAACTGGAAAAAAAACAATAAATTTGCCGTCAATACAGCCGCCTCGGAGGCAAAAACAATATATTTAATGAAGGTTAAACAACATACCATAAAAAAAAGGGTTACGGTGTCGGGAGTAGGTTTGCACACTGGTGTAGTGGCAACGATGACTTTTTTACCTGCACCGCCCAATCATGGTTTTAAGTTCCAACGGATTGATTTAGAAGGACATCCCGTAGTGGATGCTGATGTGGATAATGTCGTGGATGTGTCCCGAGGGACAACTTTAGAGCAAGGAGGAGCCCGAATATTTACGGTGGAACATGTACTGGCCGCATTGGTGGGCTTGGAAATAGACAATGTATTGATTCAACTGGATGGGCCTGAACCGCCTATTATGGATGGCAGCTCGATCCAATTTATTAAAGTACTCGAAGAAGCAGGTTTCGAAGAGCAAAATGCGTTGAGACGTTTTTTTGAGGTGCCAGAGAGCATTCATTATCGTGATACCGAACGGGAAGTCGAAATGGCCGCGTTACCGCTGGATGATTACAGGGTGACGGTGATGGTAGACTACAATTCTCCTGTATTGGGGAGCCAGCATGCCTCTCTAACAGATATCAGCAAGTTTAAAACAGAAATCGCATCTTGTAGAACTTTCTGTTTTCTGCATGAGCTAGAGATGTTATACAAGCAAAACCTTATCAAAGGAGGTGATTTGAACAATGCCATCGTGGTAGTCGATCGTGTGGTAGAGGAAAAAGAACTAGACCATCTGGCTAAGATGTTTAACAAACCCAAGGTGGAGGTACGAAAAGAAGGAATCCTCAACAATGTTGATCTACGCTATAAAAACGAACCTGCGAGACATAAACTGCTGGATGTCGTGGGCGATTTGGCATTGGTGGGAAGACCGTTGAAAGCGCAGATTTTAGCTGCAAGACCCGGCCACGCGGCTAATGTGGCTTTCGCCAAAAAGCTTAAGCGGGCGATGGAAAAAATGGGTCCAAGCCACATCCCCCATTACGACCCAAAACTCCCCCCCGTATTGGATATCAACCAGATCAGCAATATATTACCTCATAGGTATCCGTTTCAACTACTGGACAAGATCATTTATCTGGATGATACGGTAGTGGCTGGAGTAAAAAACGTCACCATCAACGAACCCTATTTTGTTGGGCATTTTCCCAATAACCCTGTTATGCCAGGGGTTCTTCAGGTTGAGGCAATGGCGCAAACTGGCGGAATTCTTGTGTTGAGTACGGTAGACGATCCTGAAAATTATTGGACCTATTTTCTGGGAATTGAAAATTGCAAGTTCAGAAAAATGGTTCTTCCTGGAGACACTATTATTTTTAAATGTGAACTACTATACCCTATCAGAAGAGGCATTGCCAAAATGAAGGGCGAGGCCTACGTAGGAAATACTTTAGTTTGTGAAGCTGTCATGACAGCGAGTATTGTAAGAAAAGACGCATGATAAGTAAACTATCAGAAATACACGCAAATGCGAAGCTGGGAGAAAATGTCACCGTGGAGGCCTTCACGTCCATTCACGACGATGTCGTGATTGGGGAAGGCACCTGGATTGGTTCCAACGTTACCATCTATCCTGGGGCAAGAATCGGTAAAAATTGCAGGGTATTTCCAGGAGCGGTAATCTCAGCCGTTCCCCAGGATCTAAAGTTCCAGGGAGAAGAATCAACAGTGGAAATCGGCGATAACACCACTATCCGTGAATGTGTCACGATAAACAGAGGAACTGTCGACAAGCAGATCACTAAAGTTGGTAATTCGTGCTTACTCATGGCTTATGTGCATCTTGCCCATGACTGCATTATCGGCAACAACGTAATTATAGCTAACTCCGTACAAGTGGCTGGCCATGTGTCAATAGACGAATGGGCGATCATAGGTGGAAGCAGCGCAATTCATCAATTTGTCCGGATAGGAATGCACTCTTTGGTCTCCGGCGGCTCATTGGTGAGAAAAGATGTGCCCCCCTACACCAAGGCCGCCAGGGAACCGCTCAGTTATGCGGGTGTCAACTCTTTGGGATTGAGAAGGCGAGGCTTCACCAGCGAATCGATCAACCACATCCAGGAAGTATACCGATACCTTTTCCTTAACAGTCTGAACAACAGCAGGGCACTGGAAGAAATAGAAATCAATTTACCTGCCACCAAGGAGAGGGATGAGATCGTCAACTTTATCAGGTCATCTGAAAGAGGATTGATGAAAGGCTATATCAACTGATATCATGTTGGAGATCAAGCTGACCGAAGCAGGCAAAAGATACCAGTACGAATGGATTTTTAAAAACCTCAACCTTCATCTCCCTCCCGCCAGTAAGGTGGCCATTGTAGGCAGCAATGGATCTGGTAAATCCACATTCCTCAGGTGCCTTTCAGGTCAAATACCGTTGACGGAAGGATCCATCAGCTATTTGTTGGATAACAAGCCTTTGGCAGAAGATGTCTTTTACCAACGTCTTGCGATCAGTGCTCCTTATTTGGAGCTTCCTGAAGAATTTACGTTGAAGGAATTGCTAGAATTTCATTTTAAATTCAAAAATAAAATTCAAGGCGTAGAACTGGCCGAACTACCGAAGATCATGTACTTGGAAAACTCCCTGGATAAACAGATACAATATTTTTCTTCCGGCATGAAACAGCGGATCAAGCTGGGACTGTGCTTTTTCTCTGATGTTCCTTTGATGCTACTTGACGAACCGGTTTCCAATCTAGACCACAAAGGTATTCAATGGTACCAAAACCTGGTTAAGGAATACGGAGATCAAAAAACAATTTTTGTATGTTCAAATGATCCGAGGGAGTACACCTTCTGCGAACAAATTTTAAACATTGAGCAATACAAAATAAAAACCTCATCTTAATGCTGCACTTATGTTCTTTATTTGTACTTTGAACCTGGTACCGTAATCAGAATTTTTAGCCATGCAAAAGCTACTATCAGTTCTTATGATGCTTGTCGTCGGAATGTTGGTATTGTCCTGTGATAAGGGTGAGGCACCGGACCCCTCTGACCAAAAAAGTGCCGAAGCCCAAGCGGTAGAAAAGCTAACCGACGGATCCCAAATCACCTGGACCGTTGCCAACGGAGGGTCGGTCTCCAAAGACGGGCAATCGGTCACGGGCGATTATATGAATTTTGAGCTACGGTTGATCTCCACAGGTACGAGCAGAAACTATAGCACTACCGCTAATCCCGTTTTCGACCAAAGTGGTACCTGGTCCTTTTTAGGTGGCAATTATGACAAAATTCAGCTGAGTGGCCAACAGCCAGCAGCTGGTAAAGAAATCTCCTTTAGTCGAAACGGTGACAAGCTGACACTTACATTTAATATCCCACTCCCCAATGTCCGTGTCACCGCATTGGCTGGTTCCTATGTTTTCGAATTAGGAAAAAAATAACGTTTGGCTTTCGACCTTTAACTCAAGTCCAGCACTTTACGACATAGATCTAATAAACCCAAACACCATGAAAAAACTCCCCTTATTGCTTGTGGCATTGTTATTTAGCGGCGCTGTCTCTTTGGCACAAACTGCTGATGAAACAGCGTTAAAAAAGGCGGTGGAAGAACTACGCCTCCTTCTCATTTCTCCAGATCGACAACCACTTGAAAAAATCACTTCTGCTCAGTTGTCTTACGGCCATTCCCATGGCAGGATTGAAGATCAGCAGGAGTTTGTCGCTTTTATGCTCTCTGGGGTCTCCAAATTCGTCACCATTGAACTGCAGGACCAAACCGTAGACATCACAGGCAACATCGGCATCGTCAGACACACCCTAGTGGCAGAAACCAATAACCTGGGTGAAATAGTGCCTATCAAAATCGGCGTTTTAATGATCTGGCAAAAAGAGCAAAATGTATGGAAACTGCTTGCCCGCCAAGCGTTCAAACTTTAGCCGCCTTAGAAGAAAGAGTCCTGTATTGTCAAGGATCTCTGGCTCAACCACGCTGTTTTCTTCGCTATCTATTGGGGCTTTATCCAATAGGTATTACCTTAGCGCCTCGAATCCTAAATAGAACGCAATGAGGACGTGGTTTTTGTGTAAAGTAAAATATGCCAAGGAAAACGAGCAGGGACTGCTCAAGAATGTCTCAGAACAATATCTGGTCGATGCGGTATCCTTCACGGAAGCTGAGGCTAGGATATACGATATGCTCGGAAGTGTGATTCGTGGAGATTTTCAGGTTACAAACATCAGTAAAAGCAATATTGTAGACGTCTTTTTCTTTGAAGACAGTGACGTATGGTATAAGTGCAAGATTACCTATGTAGTGGCTGATGCAGACAGCGGAAAGGAAAAGAAAGTCACCCAATTTATGTTGGTTTCTGCGCACAATGTGAAGGATGCTTATGACCGGATATTTGAGAGCCTCAACAATATGCTGGTAAGCTTTGTGGTACCAGATATTAACGAAAGTCCGATCGTCGAGATATTCCCTTACGAAAAGGACGATGAAGAACTACAGCCAAGCTATCAAGGTAAGGCGGTAACTATCAATGAGGAGGAAGGCACCGTCAAGATTCAGAACTCGGAAGAAGTGGAGGAAGAAGAGGTACCTTAGATCTATTAGAGACGTAATACAGGCTGTAAAAATGTTGGGACATATTTCATGAAATCCCACTTTTTTGCAGCCTTTTTCTTGCGATCACGCAAAAACAAAAAGCAAAAAGATTGGTAGGAAATTCTTTTTTAATAGTATATTTCTTTCCTAATTAGCAACCACTTGATCTATCTCAATGAAAAAAACTTTATTCTCTCTTTTAATTTTTTTAGTAGTATTAGGAGTGGCTGAAGCCCAAGATGATAGAACTGACCGTATCGGTGTAGGGATAGGGCCTAGCATGATGTATGGAGACAACACCGGAGTTGCAAGGAAGTTCAAATTTAAAGTATTACCTTCCTTAACCGCGGATTACCATAAAAAGCTGCATACGTTTGTGGATTTAAGGGGAAGCGTTGGATGGCAGATGATCAACAGTGGCGACTTCTATAACAACGGACCTAAAGTGAAAATCGCCAGTAATAACCTGCCGCACGGCTTTAAAGGCAATGCGTTTTATGCCGATATTATGCCGGTAGTCTATGCCAATCCTAATCAAAGCGGCTACCTGCCTGCCTTATTAAAAGTTTACGCAGGCGCTGGGATAGGAGTCGCTTACGCGAGAAGGACGGACCGATATCTCAGTGTAATCGGGGAAGATATCTACGGAGAAAGCATTCTAGGAAACGCCCGTTCGATCAAAGATAGCAACACATCTTTATATATACCGATCCGGCTGGGAGTTACTAAGGATTTCAAGGAGGACTGGGAGATAGCCCTAGAGCCAATTGCGCTAATAAGCTTTGTCGGACAGTTAGACGGAAATGACCAACAACAAAAAATAATTAAACCTGACATTCTCGCTCAATTCCAAATTTTTATCCGGAGAAAGCTTGATTTCTAAAAAATAAATAAGGAGTTTGGCGACCACATAAAGCCCAATAACCTTTTTATGACTAATAATAGATACGTTCTCTTCCTGTCCTTAGTGGTGGCCCTGGGAGGCTTTCTTTTTGGTTTCGACACAGCAGTAATTTCAGGTGCAGAGCGGGACATCCAGGAACTATGGAGATTAAGTGACTGGACCCACGGGATGGCAGTGGCGATTGCCCTGTATGGCACCGTCATTGGAGCGCTGTTTGGAGGTATACCTGCCAGCAAATATGGACGAAAGCCCGCCTTGATCTGGATCGGGGTGCTCTACTTCGTGTCGGCTGTAGGATCAGCGGTAGCCCCAGAAGTAATTTCTTTTATGTTCTTCCGGTTTATCGGAGGACTCGGCGTAGGGGCATCGTCTGTGGTCGCCCCCATGTACATCAGCGAGATTGCACCGGCCAAAAATAGAGGCCTTCTAGTTGCTTTGTTCCAGTTTAACTTGGTATTCGGGATACTGGCAGCGTATTTCTCAAACTATCTTATTGGACTATCTGACTCGCCATTTGCCTGGAGGTGGATGTTGGGAGTAGAGGCTGTTCCGGCCCTGATCTATACACTTCTGGTGTTGAAAGTTCCAGAAAGCCCCCGATGGCTTATTGCTACAAAAGACAATGTTCAAGAAGCCAAAGAGATCCTCAGTAAGACGGATCCTGAAGGTGTAGATGAGGCTGTTGCGCTTGCACTGGAGGAAAAACAAGCTGCGCGGATAAAAATTGGATTCTCCTCTCTATTTCATAGCAAATACGCTCACATTACCGGACTGGCTGTTCTTATTGCCTTATTCAACCAGCTTTCCGGGATCAATGCCATCATCTACTTTGCGCCTCGGGTGTTTGAAATGGCAGGAATCAGTTCGGAGAGTGCCTTATTTTCAACCATCGGGATTGGGGTAGTCAATCTTTTTGCCACCATGCTCGGCCTTTATTTGATTGACCGCATCGGAAGAAAAAAATTAATGTACATTGGCTCCTTTGGCTATATCATCTCCCTTGCCCTTATTGCTTATTCTTTTTCCGGAGGACAAATACCGTCGCATTTTCTGCCTGTATTTGTCTTTATGTTCATCGCCTCGCATGCCATAGGTCAGGGCAGCGTGATCTGGGTGTTTATTGCCGAAATTTTCCCGAATGAATTGAGAGCTTTTGGGCAGTCGATCGGTAGCTTTACCCACTGGATACTGGCTGCTATTATCGCCAACGTCTTCCCCTTCTTCGCCAATAGCTTAGGACCAACAACGATTTTTGGATTCTTCGGCGTCATGATGATCATCCAGCTGATCTGGGTGGCCACACGCATGCCCGAAACCAAAGGCCGATCTCTAGAAGAAATTCAACAAGACCTTAACAAAAACAGAAGCCGTGGATAAGAAGATTGTCTGCTTCGGAGAAATGCTGTGGGATGTGTTCCCCTTCGGTAAAGTCGCCGGAGGAGCTCCGATGAATGTGGCGTTACACCTGCATCAATTGAAAGCTGATGTCACCTTCCTTTCAAAAGTAGGCAGCGATCAAGCGGGACAAGACTTGCTGAGCTTTTTGCAGAACCATGGCCTGCGGACAGGGCACATCCTTGTTGATCCCAGTTTGCCCACCGGTAAGGTAGTGGTCGATGATAAAGACCGGGAAAATGTCCGTTATCAAATCGTACACCCTGCCGCGTGGGACAACATCATTTGGACGGATACCTTGCAAAGCAAGGTAAATCAGGCGGACGCTATTGTTTTCGGAAGCCTGGCCACCAGATCAGAAGTAAGCCGTTCTACCCTCTTGGAGCTTCTCCACACTGCTACGCTACGGGTTTTCGACATCAATCTTAGGTCGCCTTTTTATTCAAAAGAAGGGCTACAGGATCTTCTTTCCCAAACCGATATCCTCAAGCTCAACGAAGAAGAGCTGCAGATCCTTATCGAATATTATAGCCTTCCTTCCTATCCAAAAGCTGCTATAAAAGAACTTTCAGCAAGATATAACTTGCGGCTAGTCTGCGTCACCAAAGGAAAAGACGGCGCCGACTTGTATGCTGAAGACGCCTTCTTTAGCCATCCCGGATTTGTTGTCGCCGTGCAGGACACGGTCGGTTCGGGGGATGCTTTTTTAGCTGCGATGGTCGCAGGTTACCTAGATGGCGCCGACTACCAACAAATCTTAGAAAATGCCTGTGCGTTGGGCGCATGGGTAGCCAGCAAAAAGGGAGGTACACCAAGACATAATAAAGAGGAAATTGAAAATACAAAGTTAAATCCAAAGAGTCTATCTTGATTTCGACACGACGCTAATCCAAGAATAACAGGTCAATCTCCCCCCAACCCCGGCTCTTATCATAAAAAATCCTTCCCTCCTCGATAAACAAAGGGGAATCTATATTGTTGTGATAAAGCTGTCCGGTCCCTAATCCTTGAGGAAGAGTCGGATGATAAGTAGAAGTCAGCTGCGTGATGGCATTCAATCCAATATTGCTTTCCAATGCAGATGTCATCCACCACCCTATCCCCCGCTCTTCAGCTAAACTAATCCATTCTCGGGTCGCCTGAATCCCCCCAACTAAGGTTGGCTTTAAGATAATGTATTGGGGCTCTATGTCATCAAGAAGCCTAACTTTTCCCTCTATAGTAGAGACCCCTATAAGCTCCTCATCCAAAGCAATGGGTATAGGACTGCTTCTGGCCAACACCCTCATCGCGCTCCACTGTCCTTGACGTATGGGCTGCTCAATACTATGAATGCCTAATTCAGCGAGGCGCTGAAGCTTTTTCAAGGCTTCGGCAGACGAGAAAGCCCCATTGGCATCTACCCTCAGCGTGATTTGATCTGACTGGTATCGCTTGCGTATATTCGACAAAAGAGCATATTCTTGCTCAAAATCGATGCTTCCGATCTTCATCTTGATGCAGGTATAGCCTTGCGACAGTTTTTGACCGATCTGCTCCAGCATAAAGTCGCTGTCACCCATCCATATCAAGCCATTGATGGTAATGGCTTCTTGACTGTCGTAGAAGCCATTGGTTAAGATCTTTTTCTTCCCGCCATGTATCAAATCCAGCAAAGCCGTCTCCAATGCAAAGCGGACACTGGGAAGCTCCTTGGGAACCCATTTCCCCACCCAATCTAAAATTTCAGCTTCCGTACGTGGTATTGCCTCGGCAGAAATTCCCTGGCAAAGTTGCGCGAGATGGTTTTCAAAATCGGGAGTATCATCTATGCTCAATTTGGGAAGAGGCCCAGCTTCACCGTACCCCATCATTCCGGGGAATTCTTCTGATGACACCCGTACATAATAAGTATCTTTTGTCTTCAGCACGCCCCTTGATGTTCCCGCATCAAACTTGAATCGCAGGCGGTGTCGGGTATAATCCATTTTCACTTTGAGAGAAGAAGTCATAGACGATATTCAATCCTTTTTTTATACCTTATATTTGCAAGTCTGCAAAATACACCAAAAAGAACAGGCTTTAAAATCATTTACTTGCTGCATGACTACCCCTTCTATTCATTTATCCGATTACCAATATCATTTACCCGACGATAGAATAGCAAAATTCCCTCTCGATCAACGGGATGCATCCAAATTACTTCACTTTGAAAAAGGAGAGATCAGCCACCATTCATTTACTGACTTGCCGGAACTGCTTCCCGATAACACCTTGATGGTCTTTAACAATACCAAAGTCATTCCCGCTAGGATGATCTTTCAAAGAAACACCGGGGCAAAAGTCGAGATATTCCTGCTTAAGCCTTTGGCTCCTTCTTCGGTTATCAATGAAGTGATGACGAATACCCATGAAGTCAGCTGGCAAACCATCATCGGAAATCTTAAAAAATGGAAAGATGGGGAGATACTTACGGGCCAAGTGGTGATTAATAGCCAAACAATCACCCTTAAAGCCAGCTTATCCGACCGAGACCGCCGCGTCGTCACCTTCCAGTGGGACGGGCAAATACCCTTCGTTTCGCTGGTAGAAGCAAGCGGGGAAGTGCCTCTCCCGCCCTATCTTAATAGAAAAGCAGTTGAAGAGGATAAGCCAAGGTACCAAACCGTTTATTCACGCCGGGAAGGAGCTGTAGCTGCGCCGACTGCCGGTCTACACTTTACTGAGGAAATACTGTCGCGACTCGCGATCAAGGGAATAAAAACGGAGTACCTCACCCTGCACGTAGGCGCGGGAACTTTCCAACCCATTAAAGACGAGGATGTGGTCCAACATCCCATGCATAGCGAGCAGATCGTGATCCACCAGGACAACGTAAAGCGCCTGCTAGACCACAAAGGTAATATCGTCCCCGTAGGGACAACTTCTATGCGAACCTTAGAAAGTCTTTATTGGTACGGAGTGAAGCTGATAAGCAGTAGCGACAAGTCCTTTTTGATTCCTAAATTATTCCCTTACGAAATACAGGGAGAGCCGCCGTCGCTACAAGAAAGTCTCCAAGCTGTTCTGGACTTGATGATAGCGAATGGCCAACAAGAAGTGACTGGTCATACCGAAATTATGATTATGCCAGGGTATGACTTCAAGGTATGCAATGGCTTGGTCACCAATTTCCATCAGCCAGGTTCCACCCTTATTTTGCTAGTAGCTGCCTTTACAAAGAACCATTGGCGAAAAATCTATGAGGAAGCGCTTTCCTATGACTACCGATTCTTAAGCTATGGTGACAGCAATCTGCTGTGGAATAATAAAGTCTGACATCTAAAACAGCACTTCAATAAAAAAGCTGCCGGCTCTGAGATCCGACAGCTTTTTTTATGAGGTGCTGGACTAGTCAGCTTTTATTGTTGCCAACCTCCTCCGAGAGCCCGATAAAGTTCTATCACAGCATTCAATCTGTTGTATCTGGCATTGATCAGATCTAATTCCGATCGCAGGGCATTTTCCCTGGCGGTCAACACTTCCAGGTAATTGGCAAACCCATTGTTCAACAACTCCTCTGAATATTCCACAGCGACATCATAAGCTTGAAATTCTTCTGTTTTCACCGCGATCTTTTTTCCGGCTGCTTCATAGGAATATAGTGCATCTGAAACTTCCTTACTCGCATCTAACAACGACTGTCTGAAATTCAGATAAGCGATTTGTTGTTGTGCCTGAGCTACTTCATATTGTGTTCTAATACGCCGCTGATTGAAAATCGGCTGGGTCAAGGAACCTACGGTAGTGGCAAATAATGAATTGACACTAAGCAATTTGTCCAGTTCCAAACTTTGGAGCCCGCCGGTAGCGGAAATACCTAATGAAGGGTAGAAATTACTTTTGGCGACATTCGTCAGCTCAAAAGCATTAATCAAACCATACTCAGCAGCTAACACATCCGGCCTATTTCGCAACAACTGTGCAGGATACCCCACTTCAACATCAACGAAAATTGCCTGATCATCAAGCGTATTTCTGTCGATTTCCTGTGG
>Ga0079224_100009618_pt1 | contig 13203 bp, 11 predicted proteins | sample Stecom2015_FD_80414 | JGI IMG/M metagenome (GOLD analysis project Ga0079224, IMG submission 80414) | Agricultural soil microbial communities from Utah to study Nitrogen management - Steer compost 2015 | ecosystem: Environmental > Terrestrial > Soil > Agricultural land | place: USA: Utah... | reverse complement strand
TTGTTGCGACCCACGGGATGGTCTGGATTGAGCGCGTACGTCGTGACCTTTCTTTCGTCCACGATGGCCTGATCAGCGCCGATCAGCCGCGCGTCGGCGCCTTCACCGACGACGTACTCGGACGGCGTGCCCACGGAATCAGGACCGCGGGCGGCGTGGTCGTGATCGCTGCGATCACCACCCTCGACGTCGTGCGAGATTGGCTCGCTCGGCGTGTACTCAATGTCCCGCCCGTCGGGTGCGAACCGGTGCCAGCCGCCATCGGGTGGATCAGCCGGCAGGAAGTCGCCGTCGATCAGGACTGGCGACGCCACCACCTCTTCGCCGTCCATTGTGGTCCACACCGGCTGGTCAGGTGCGATGACCTCGACGTTCAAGGCGCGCGCGAGCTGCGCCGCCGGCGACGCCGGACCACCCGTGGCGGTGTCGCACGAGAGCAACTTGATGCCATGACCCTCTGGCAGCGCCAGGAGGCCGTCCGCCTGCAGTGCCCGCAGGGCGGCGGCGAACTGGTCGGGAGTCAGGAGGTGGTCGTCGATCCGGAACCCTTTGGGCGACCCGTGCAGGTCCAAGGTGACGAAACCGTCGGTCGGACGGACCGCCCGCGCGAAGTCCCGCACGTCGTCGTCGGCGGCGTAGAAGGCGAGGCCGGCCTCGGTCGTGAATGCGTGGGCTCGAACCAGTTCGATGGCCTGCTCGTCGGTCAGCTCCAGACGGGCCGGGCCAACGTCCGACTCGCCGTGGCCAGCATGATCCGCTTGAGCGACGGCGGTACTGGCGGCCGCTGGTGTACCGTCAGCGCCCAACGGACCGGTAGCCGTGAGCCCGGAGGTACCAGGCCCACTCGAGGTACCAGGCCCGCTCGGCTGCTGGGTTGCCAGATGATGGGCCGCGGCTCCCGCCAGCGGGCCCGTCGCACCCGCGGGTTGCGTCGCGGCACCCGCAGGTTGGCTCGTGGCGCCCGCGGGGTGCGTTGTAGCGCCCGCAGATTGGCTCGTGGCAGCCGCAGGTTGGCTCGTCGAGGTACCCGCGGGTGGACTTGCTACGGAACCCGGTGGTGGGTTGACCACGGCGCCGGCCGGCGGTTGCCCCGCCACCGCGCCGGGCACCGTACCGGGTGGACCGCTGAGCGCCGAGCCCGCGGCCACCAGCGGCCCGGTGACCCCGCCGCCAGGCGCGCCACCGGCCGACGGCTGGCTTGCTATCACGGCCTGGCTGACGACGCCGGGACCGATGCCCGCGCCACCGGCTCCGGTCGCCTCCACGCGATGGAGTGAACCTGCGTGCGTCGCCTCACGCGGCGCGGCGGGGCCGTCGCCGACCGCCGCGATCCGGTCCGGCGCCGCGATGCCAGCGAGCTCGGGCGCGTCGGTGCGGTGCCGGTCAACGACCCGGCCGCCCGGTTCGACCGATGTGGAGGGCGGCACCTCCCCACCCGGCGGCCGACCAGGACCGAGACCATCGGACTCCAGGCGAGCAAGCCCCGCCGGCGTGCCGTACCGGTCGGGATCGAGCGTCGCCAGCCCGGACAGGTCCGGGCCGTCCGCTAGGCCGTGGACAAGCTCCGGGCCACTGACCCGACCGCGAACGAGGTCCGGCCCGAGCCCGCCAACAACACCGGAGGTGAGGGAGAGCAGGACGTCACGGCCGGTCGGCACCTCACCATGGGCGAGCGGCGCAGCGAGACCACCCAGACCGCCGGTGAGTCCGGCGCCGGTCGCGAGGCCGGCCGGAGACCCCATGAAGCCCGGAGCCAGCCGACCGCCGGCGAGAAAGACGGTGCCTCCGATGGCGCCGAAGATCGCACCGTCTTCGGCCGCCCGGACCGTCCGGGACACGTCCCATCCGTCGCGGTGCTGCCGGGTGAGCTGAATGGACTGTGCGACCAGGTCGATTGCGACGTTGACGCCGGCGCCGAGGACGACCGCGGTGAGCAGGCGCATCAGGACGAGCCGGATCGTGAGCTGCGCAGCCGCGACCGCGACCGGTATGCCCGCGGCCGAGACCCCGCCTGCCCAGATCGTCGCGACGAGAGCGGCGATGGTTGCGCCGAGGACCACCAGGGCCGCGATGTACTGGATCTTCGCGTACTCGACCTCGACGGCAGCGCGATCGCAGGCGGCGGCGAGTTGGTCGCACGCATCCGCGAGCCGTTCGATGAAGCCGTCCGGCGTGTCCGAGTAGGCCGCCCAGGCGCGCGCGAACGCGGCACCCGACTCACCGGCCATCGCATGGAGCACCCGCGCTCCGGCTGCGGCGACGTCAGGGTGGAGCTGGCGCAGCGCCGCGGCCGCCTCCGACCAGGTGCGGGAGCACCGCCATAACGCGTCCTCGTCGGCCTCGGGAAAATCGGCACCAACTAAGAAGTTAAGATCATTGAGGCCGTCAGGCAGTCGGATGGCCACTCCGACTCTCCTATCTGCTAGCGAGGTGAAGAGGTCAGCCGGCCGAGCCGGTCTGGGCGGTGGTGCTTCGGCCGCGTCCGCGGGCCGCCCATCGGGAGTCGAGGCGGCGCACCGCCTCCTCCTCGGAGATTTCCACCAAGTTCGCTGGCGCCGCCGTCAGGACGGGAGTCCACCGCAGGTCATCGCCGAGCACCTCCAGCCCGCGCGGAGTCTTCGGGTTGCGCCGGCCGTTCGGCCGGGCCCGGTGGGCTTCGCGCATAAGGGACAGCTCAGCCTCCTCGCCGCCGTCGGCCACCGCGTAGTAGGCGTACCCGGGTCGCTCTCGCCGTGGGGATGGTCCACTGCGGACTGCTGCGGCAGCGGCTCGGACGTGGTCAGCGGTCAGGTCTGTCGGCAGTCGGTAGCCGCGAGACTCGATATGCGTGAGCAGCGACAGCTCGGGTGCCACTCCACGCTTTTCCATGTAGTACGCCAGTCCCTCGGGCCAGACCCAGGTGCCGTCTGTGCGATATCCCAACGGCACCACGGGCTCGTCGCTGCCGCTGAGTGGATCGGCTAGCGCGCTGGTTGCTCGAACCGCGAGCTTGCCGCGATGAAGATAGCGAGCGATGTCCTTACGCCGTACGTCCTCGACGATCCGCAGGCGGTTGGGCGAGAACCAGGGCAATCCCGTGGGTGTTGTGGCGTCGTACATCCGGGCTAGCCGGAGCCCGTCCGCAGTCGGCTCCGTCTCCTCGGCGAGCCGCAGCTGCTCCGCGTGCCATCTGGCACAGAGGGCGTCCAGGAACTCGGTCGCCTCCGCGGCATCGGCCGACCGGTACTCCTTGCCCGGCAGTGCCTGCCGCGACGCCGCAACGCTGACCCAGCCGCGTACCGTGAACGCGTCCACGATCTCGCCGCCGGGCTCGCTGTCGTCGCCGCCGGATACCACCCGCATGACCGGCGCCGCCGAGGTCTCGGGTCCGAGGAAGTAATCGACTCGGACCGGGCTGGGAGCAGGCGCCGCGACGCGAAGGGCCGCCGCAGCTTGATCCAAAGCGTGGTCGGAGACCTGCTCGGGCGGGCGATAGCCGGCTTCTCGCATGTGCTCGAGCAGCTCGCGTGGGGGACCGTAGCCACGCGAGGTCAGCTCGTCCACCAGGGCCATCGACCAGACCCACACGCCGTCGGTCCGGTAGCCCGAGACAGGCTCGGGCGCCCACGTGAGGTATCCCTCGACCCGGGCCCGCGTCTCCGGGCATGGCAGGTGCGGGTGGCTGTACGCACGTCCGGCGGAATCGGTCTCATGTGGATGCGAAGCTCGCTGCATGGTCCTGCCTCAGCCCATTCGGTTCTCGGCACGCTGATCGGAGTCGGCCGCGTTGCCGGCGGCCTGACGCAGTGCGGTGGCCAAGCCGCCGACGCCATCGCTTAACGCGGAGAACGCGGCCCGAACCTCGTTCGCCGCCGGGACATACGACTCACCGAAGGCAGCACCCATGGCGTCCGTACCCCAGCACGCTCCCTCCGCGTCAAGGTCGGCCGCTAGCTGCCCCAGGGTCGCGTCCACCCGTGCGGCCACGGCCTCCACCGCACCCGCGGCGTCACGCACGGCCGCGGGATCCAGCCACATCCCGGCGATCATCGGCTGGCTCCAGCATGGACGGCGCTGGCGGGATCGGCGGGCAAGATTCGCGCCACGTCGACCGTCCCGTCGGCACCGACGGCGTCGTGCATCCACTCCGGCAGGAACTCGCGCAGCACCGCCCGCGCCTGGGCGCGCACCGAGGCGGAGGCGCGACTGGCAGCCTCCAGGATGGAGGGAACGAGCGGGGTAATGCCGACCTGGCGTACGGCCCGCTCGTCGATGTGCAGGTCAACCATCTCGCCGTGGGGGTTCACGGTCGCCGTCACGGTTCCGTCCGAAGACCGTGCGGTGGCGCGCAGCGCAGCCACATCGGCGGTGAGGCTCTCGAGTCGGGCGCGCATGTCCCGGTATTCGTTCAGCATCGCGGTTATCTCGGCCCGCATGTCCGTCCCCATGCCGGCGACGATAGGGGCCGCAATGCAGCGCCGTAACCCTGTCCGTTTTGTCTGTGGATAACCCGCAAGGCTTTGCCTGTGGATAACTCGCCACGCCGCGCCGGCGAGTGTTGGTAAGGGACCCTTTTACCGCGTTAGGAGTTAAGAAGGGGCCCTTCCATGCGGGGGGGCATCGTTCTTCTCGTAGATCATCCGCAGGCCGATCAGCGTGATCATCGGCTCGTGATGGGTGATCGTCCGGCACTCGTCCAGCACTATGGGAGCCAGGCCGCCGGTGGCGATCACCGCCCGAACCTCACCCAGTTCTTGGATCATGCGCTCCACGATGCGGTCGACCTGGCCGGCGAAGCCAAAGTAAAGCCCGGACTGGAGACACTCCACAGTGTTCTTGCCGATCACCGATCGCGGGCGCGCCGCAGCGACCTTTCGCAGCTGCGCTGCCCGGGTCGCAAGGGCATCAAACGAGATCTCGATGCCGGGAGCGAACGCCCCGCCGAGGAACTCGCCCCGAGCACTGATGACGTCGAAGTTCGTCGTGGTTCCGAAGTCCACCACTATGGACGGTCCACCGTAGAGGGTGTAGGCGGCGAGGGTGTTGACGACCCGGTCGGTGCCGACCTCCTTCGGGTTGTCGATGGCGAGCTGCACACCTGTGCGCACGCCCGGCTCCACGATGAGTCGACGCACCGTAGGGTAGTAGCGATCGAGCATCTCCCGCAGCGACCGGAGCGCCTCCGGCACCGTGGAGCACGCGGCGATGCCAGTAATCGCCGCGGCGTCCTCGGCAAGCAGCCCGCGAAACGTCAACCCGAGTTCGTCGGCGGTGGAACGGGCGTCGGTCTTGATCCGCCAGTCCCGGACGATCTTGTCGCCGTCGAAGGTGGCGAAGACGGTGTTCGTGTTCCCGATGTCGATGCACAGCAGCACGGCCCGTCCCTCCTCTGTCGCTGTGCCAGCCTACTGCGATGCTCGCAGGTCAAGGGCCTACTGCGATGCTCGCAGGTCGAGCGCGATGTCAACGATGGGCGAGGAGTGAGTCAAAGCGCCCACCGACAGGTAGTCGACCCCAGTCTCGGCGTACTCACGCGCCACACCGAGTGTCAGGCCACCCGTTGCCTCCAGCTCCGCCCGGCCCGCGACCGCCTGCACGACCGACCGCAGCTCCGCCACCGACATGTTGTCGCAGAGCAGAAACGTGGCCCCGGCCTCGACCGCCGCCTCTGCCTCCGCCACCGTCGTCACCTCGACCTGGACTGGCACGTCTGGAAACGCCTCCCGGACCCGCCGGTACGCCGGCTCGATTCCGCCGGCGGCGAGCTTGTGGTTGTCCTTGATCATTGCGACGTCGTACAACCCCATTCGCTTGTTCGTTCCGCCGCCGACGCGCACCGCATATTTCTCCAGCAGCCGCAGCCCCGGTGTCGTCTTGCGAGTGTCCAGCACCGCCGCCTTGGTGCCGGCGAGCGCCTCGACCCAGGCGCGGGTGTGGGTCGCGACCCCGGAGAGGCGGCAGAGCAGGTTGAGCGCGGTCCGCTCAGCGGAGAGCAGCGTCCGCACCGGTCCCGAGACCGACGCCACCACCTGTCCCTTATGGACCTTTGCGCCTTCCGGTACGGCGGCCACGAACGTGACGTCTCCGTCGGCGGCCAGATCGAAGACCGCCTGCGCCACGGGAAGGCCGGCCACGACACCGTCGCTTCGCGCCACCAGATCGGCGACGCCATGCTGGTGCGCGGGAATCGTCGCGATCGACGTCACGTCCAGGCCTTCGGGTCCGAGGTCCTCGGCCAACGCATTGGCGATGATCCTTGTCACCGCGACCGGATCCAGGCCCGCCGTCGCCAGTGCCGAGGCGGTCGCAGCGGTCAAGGGCTTGTTCTCGCCCAACGAGTCTTCGACCGGCGAGCTCACAGCGCCTCCCATCGCAGCCGAGCCGTTCCGTCGTCGCCAAGGCTTACCACGATGTGCCCCAACCACTCCGGTCGCGCCTCGGGGTAGTCCTCGCGCCAATGACAGCCTCGGGTCTCCGTGCGCTGCGCGGCCGCAGCGACCAGGGCGGTCGCTACGGTCATCAGATTGGTCGCCTCCCACGTGTCGGTCGCGGGTAGCGAGCGTTGCTCGCCAAGCGAGCACAGCGTGGCCGCGACCTCGGCGAGCGACGTGGCGCTGCGCAGCACCCCGGCCCCGCGCGTCATCGCCTGCGCCAGCGGCCGGCGTACGTCGGCCGGGACGACCCATCCGTCCGGTGCGCGCAGTCGTGGTTCGCGTTGCGCGGGCAGCGCAGCGGCGATGTCGGCGGCGATGCGCCGGGCAAAGACCAGACCCTCCAAGAGGGAGTTTGAGGCGAGCCGGTTGGCGCCGTGGACACCGGTACAGGCCACCTCGCCGCAGGCGTACAGGCCTGGCACCGAGGTGCGACCGGACAGGTCTGTGCGCACGCCGCCGCTTGCGTAGTGCGCGGCTGGCGCCACCGGAATGAGCTCCGTGGTGGGATCGATGCCCGCTGCCCGGCACGCGGCCGTGATCGAAGGAAACCGGGTCGCCACGTCCGAGAGGTGGCGGGCGTCAAGGAAGACATGCTCTGCCCCGGTGCCGGCCATCACCCGGTAGATGGCCTTGGCGACGACGTCCCGCGGCGCAAGTTCGGCGAGCTCGTGCTGGCCCACCATGAAGCGCTTGCCATCGGCGTCGACAAGGTGCGCTCCCTCACCGCGCATCGCCTCGCTCACCAAGGGCTGCTGCGAGGTATGCGACGCGCCGTGACCGAGGTAGAGCGCCGTCGGGTGGAATTGAACGAACTCGACGTCGGTAACTGCCGCCCCGGCGCGCAGCGCGAGCGCCACCCCGTCCCCGGTCGATACCGCCGGGTTGGTCGTTGACTGGTACACCTGCCCGAGGCCACCGGTGGCGAGCACGACCGCTCTGGCAAGGACCGCCCCGATGCCATCGGGCGTGCCCTCGCCGAGCACGTGCAGTGTCACACCGCAGGCTCGACCGTGGCCATCGGTAAGCAGATCCAGCGCGAGTGCGTGTTCGAAGAGCCGGATCCACGGATCGCCTCGGACGGCCGCCTCGAGCGCCCGCTGAACCTCGGCGCCGGTTGCGTCCCCGCCGGCGTGGACGATCCGGTTGGCGTGGTGCCCGCCCTCGCGGGTCAGCAACAACGAACCATCTGGGCCGCGATCGAAGGCCGTGCCCCACCGGATCAGCTCGCGGATGCGTGCCGGACCCTCCCGCACCAACACGTCGACCGCAGCCGGATCGCACAGACCCACGCCGGCGACGATCGTATCCGCCGCATGCGCCTCCGGTGAGTCGAGCGGATCGAGGACCGCAGCGATGCCGCCTTGCGCCCATCTCGTCGACCCATCCCCGATGTTCACCTTCGTCACCACGGTGACGTGCAGCCCAGCCTCGCGCAGGTGCAGCGCGCAGGTCAGACCGGCGATGCCGGATCCGACGATGACGACATCCGTGGTCTCAGCCCATCCCGGGTCTCGGGCATCGATGCGGCGCGGTACCGATGGCAGCTGCGTCGTTACCGCCTGCGCGTCCCAATCCATCCTGCTAGTCAAGCAGGCCGCCGAAGCAGGCCATACGCGGCCAAGAACCCTCGGCCCCGTTCGTCGCGGCATCGCTTAAGCGCCTTAGCCTTCGAGCATCGAGCCGCCGAGGATCGAGTCGCCACGTACCTGCTTCGTCGGGTCGGCGGGCGCCGCCGCGTTGTGACCCAAGTCGACGATGCGGTTGTGCGCGTCAACGTGGACGATCCGAGGTTGGTAACTCCGCGCGGTTTCGTCGTCCATCTGCGCGTACGCAATGATGATGACCAGGTCGCCGGTGTGTACGAGGCGGGCGGCCGCCCCGTTGATGCCGATGACACCGCTGCCCCGCGGACCGGCGATGGTGTAGGTCTCGAGCCGTGCACCGTTGCTGACATCGACGATGCTCACGCACTCGCCGGGCAGGATGTCGGCGGCGTCAAGCAGATCCTGGTCCACGGTGATGGATCCGACGTAGTGCAGGTTGGCCTGCGTCACGGTGGCTCGGTGAATCTTGGACTTCAGCATCGTCCGGAGGAACATCAGCGCGGCTCCAGCACAACCTTGACGTTGTCGATGAGCCGGGTCGTCCCCACGCGGGCCGCGACCAGGAGCCGCCCCTCACCCCGCGCGGGTGGCGGGCCGAGCTCGGGGTCGGTGAGCTCGAGGTAGTCGACGGCGACGCGAGGCTCGGCGGCGAGCCGTTGGCGCGCCCGGGCCAGCACGCCGCCGGCGGTATCACCCGCCGCCGCAGCGGCGAGGCCCTCGTGCAACGCCGCGGAGAGCGACCGGGCCGCCGCTCGCTCGTCGGGTGTGAGGTACTGGTTGCGGCTTGACAACGCCATCCCGTCGCGGTCTCGCACGGTGGCGACCCCAGCGATGCGGACCGGGATGTCCAGATCGGCCACCATCTGACGGATGAGCGTCAACTGCTGGTAGTCCTTCTCACCGAAGTACGCGACATCGGGGCGGGTGAGGTTGAGCAGCTTCAAAACCACCGTGAGCACCCCGTCGAAGTGCCCAGGCCGATGCGCTCCCTCCAATCGATCTGCGGTCGGACCGGAGTTGACCCGGACCCGCGGCTCCCCTTCCGGATACATCTCCGTCACCGACGGCGCGAAGACCGCGTCGACACCCGTCGCCTGAAGCACGTCGAGGTCCGAAGCAAAGCTGCGGGGATACCGGTCGAAGTCCTCACCGGGCCCGAACTGCAACGGGTTGACGAAGATCGTGGCGATGACATGGTCGCTCTCGCTCCGAGCGCGACGCAGCAGCGCGGCATGCCCCTCATGCAGCGCACCCATCGTCATGACGACCCCGACCCGCCCTGTCATGGCAGCACGTGCGGCCGCTAGGTCCGCGCGGGTCCGCAGCACCGCGAGCTTGTCGCCGGTCACACCGACCGCGCCACCGGTGGCCGTCTCCACTGGACTCACGACCCGACCTAGGCCGCAGATTGGCTCGAAAGATTGGACTGACTCGTGATTGTGGACTGCCTGACAGCGGGCTGACTCGTGGACTGGCTTGCGCCCGCTGACGGGCTGGAGACCGTGGCCTGGCTCGAGCCGGCCGGCAGGACACCCAGCAGCGGCTCGGCGTCCCACGGCCGCAGCCGGCCCGATGCGATCGCTCGATCAGCGGTACGCCGGGCGAGGGCGACATACACCGGCACGGAGTCGGGCGCGACGGCCGAGAGCGTGGCGATGTGGCGAGCCACGGTGCCCGCATCGCCGCGCGCGATCGGGCCGGTCAGCGCGGCATCGCCATGGCGGAGGGCGTTGTCGAGCGCGGCCCGCAGCAATGGGCCGAGTACGCGTTGTGGATCGCCAACGCCAGCGTCTCGCAGCCGGTCCACGGCCTCATTGACCAGCGTCACGAGGTGATTCGCCCCGTGCGCCAGGGCCGCGTGGTACAGCGGCCGGAACTCTTCGGGGATCCACTCCACGGCGCCACCCAGGTCGGCCACGAGCCTGGTGGCGAGGGGGCGCAGGGCCATGGGGGTCGTCACGCCGAAGGAGACACCGTCCTTGAGGCGCTCAAGATCGCCAGGCATGCCCGTGAAGGTCATGGCCGGATGCAGGGCCATGGGGTAGGCGCCGAGCGATTCGACGGGCGCCAACGCGCCAATCCCGTGCGCGCCCGAGGTGTGGATCACGACCTGACCCGGTCGGACCGCGCGGCTCTCCGCGAGACCGCGGACCAGACCAGCCAGCCGGTCGTCGGGGACGGCGATGAGGAGGATGTCGACGGCATCGGCGACGTGGTCAACTGGGACCGTCGGCGCACCGGGAAGGAGGCGGTCGATCCGAGCTTGACTGGCCGCCGAGAACGGTGATGCGAAAACCACGCGGTGGCCGCAACGGGCTAGCGCCGCGCCGAGAACGGTCCCGACCCGCCCGGCGCCGATGATTCCGACGCGGAACTTAGTCGAGGTCATCGGCTCGCCGCTGGTGGCGGCCACGGGATCGTGGCGCGACGATGCGCTCATAACTGATCCAGTCCTCGTGTGTGGGGTACCGGTCGGTACACAGTATGTGTCCCGGAACAGGCCGGCAGTAACGATGTGTGGGCAATTGCACGCCGAGTCGCAGTGGTGTTAACCACAGCCTGCGCGGGTGCCGTTGCCGCGACCGGCCGCAGACCAGACGGGCAAAGGGGGGCGAGTGGGGAAGTCAGTTCGCTGGCGTACGGCGATGACGGAGGCGCTGTACGGCGACAAGGGCTTCTATGTACGCGACGTCGGGAGCGGTCGCAGCCCTACGACGGAACACTTCCGGACGAGCGCCCACGCCTCGCCGCTGTTCGCCACCGCCATGCTGCGGTTGATCGCCACCGTCGACGAGGCGCTCGGCCGGCCCCATCCGCTGGATGTGGTCGATGTGGGGGCCGGTGCCGGCGACCTGCTGCGCCGGATCGCCGTGCTCGCACCGGCCTACCTGCGCCAACGCCTGCACCTGCGTGCCGTCGAGCTGGCGCCGCCGCCAGTGGACCTGCCGGACTACATCGACTGGGGGCCGAGCCTTCCGGAGCCCGGCGAGCTCACCGGCGTGCTGCTGGCGACCGAATGGCTCGACAACATCCCGCTCGACATCGCCGAGACCGACGACGCAGGTCGGCTGCGGTACGTGTTGGTGGATCCCGAGACCGGGAACGAGAGCCTGGGGCCGGAGGTTGACGAGCCGGACGCCGAGTGGGTCGCCGAGTGGTGGCCGGCCGACGAGGCGGGAGAAGCCACCGGCGAGCATCTGCGAGTGGAGATCGGTCGAACTCGCGACGTGGCCTGGGCGAACGCGGTCGCCTGCCTCGCCCGAGGGCTCGCGCTCGCTGTCGACTATGGACACACGCGCGAGGATCGGCCGCTGGCTGGCACGCTGACCGGCTTTCGCGCCGGCCGGGAGGTGCCGGCGGTGCCGGATGGTTCCCGGGACATCACGGCGCACGTGGCGTTCGACTCGATCGGCCTGGCCGGCGAGCGGGCGGCTGGGAGACCGGCGCTGCTGGCGACCCAACGGGAGGCGCTCGATGCGCTCGGCGTCGACGCGAAGCGCCCACCGCTCACGCTCGCGAGCGAGGATCCGGCGGCGTACGTGCGCAGCCTCGCCGCCGCGAGCCAGGCGGCCGAACTCGTGGACCCAGGAGGACTCGGCGCGCACCTGTGGCTGCTGCAGCCCGTACGCCTGCGCGCCAGCGCCCTCCCGACGGGTCTGCGACCCTAGGTCGTTGACGCACCGGCTCGCCCGCTGCTGGCCGGGGTATTTGCGGCACCACCGATAGGCGACCGGGGGGCGACTGGCGCTGGCATAACCCACGCGGCACGATGGGCACCATGACCGCAAGCCCGGCGCAGCGCGAGGTGACCGTCGGCACGGGGACCGGTCTGGACACCGCCGACATGGTCCTCAACATCGGTCCGCAGCACCCGTCCACGCACGGTGTTCTCCGGCTGCGGCTGGTGCTCGACGGCGAACGGGTCGTGTCGGCCGAACCCATCATCGGTTACATGCACCGCGGAGCCGAGAAACTCTTCGAGGTCCGCGACTACCGGCAGATCATCGTCCTCGCCAACCGGCACGACTGGCTCTCCGCCTTCGCCAACGAGCTCGGGGTCGTCCTCGCCGCCGAGCGGCTCATGGGCATCGAGGTGCCGGAGCGGGCAGTGTGGCTGCGCACCGCGTTGGCCGAGCTCAACCGGGTGCTGAACCACCTGATGTTCCTCGGCTCCTACCCGCTGGAGATCGGTGCGATCACCCCCATGTTCTACGCCTTCCGCGAGCGGGAGACGCTGCAGGCGGTGATGGAGGAGGCGTCCGGTGGCCGGATGCACTACATGTACAACCGCATCGGAGGGCTGAAGGAGGAGGTGCCAGCGGGCTGGACTCGCCGGGCCCGGGCGGCCATCGGCGAGGTGCGACGCCGCCTCCCGGACATTGACAACCTCATCCGGCGCAACGAAATCTTTCTCGCCCGCACCGTGGGAGTGGGTGTGCTGCCGGCGGCGGCTGCCGCCGCGTACGGAGCGTCTGGGCCGGTCGCCCGCGCCAGCGGACTCGACTTCGACCTGCGCCGGGACGAGCCGTACCTGGCGTACGGCGAGCTTTCCGTGCCGGTGGTGACCCGGACCGCCGGGGACTGCCACTCGCGGTTCGAGGTGCTGCTCGACCAGGTCTACGTGTCACTGGATCTCGCCGAGCAGTGCCTGGAGCGGGTGGACCGGCTCACGGGTCCGGTCAACGTCCGGCTGCCGAAGGTGGTGAAGCCGCCGGAGGGGCACACGTACGCGTGGACGGAGAACCCGCTCGGCATCAACGGGTACTACCTGGTCTCCCGGGGCGACAAGACACCGTGGCGATTGAAGCTGCGGACCGCCTCCTACGCGAACGTGCAGGCACTGTCGACCCTTCTTCCCGGGGCGCTGGTGCCGGATCTCATCGCAATCCTGGGGTCGATGTTCTTCGTGGTCGGCGACATCGACAAGTAGGCGGCCTGCGGGCCCCGAGCCCGTTGCCGCCCCGAGTCAGCGTCAGTACCCGCCCGGGTATCCGCGCCGCTGCCGGGGTGCGTACCCCCGGTCGCCGCGGCCGTAGCCAGCGTCCCGTCCGTAGGGGCCGCCGGCGTCGTAACTCCAGTCCCGGTGGTCCGGGTACGGCTCATCCTCGTACCTCGGCTCTCGCCGGTAATCCCGGTCGCGAGAGCCGCCGGCCCCCATGCCGCGGGCGCCACGATGCAGGCCTTCC
>Ga0079224_100009616_pt1 | contig 13204 bp, 10 predicted proteins | sample Stecom2015_FD_80414 | JGI IMG/M metagenome (GOLD analysis project Ga0079224, IMG submission 80414) | Agricultural soil microbial communities from Utah to study Nitrogen management - Steer compost 2015 | ecosystem: Environmental > Terrestrial > Soil > Agricultural land | place: USA: Utah... | reverse complement strand
TGCTAAAAACAAAAGCTGAGCAATAACTGTATTAGCACTATCGCTCTCTACCGGACCACTTAAGAACACAATTCTATCCTTAAGCAATCTGGAATATATGTCGAAAGCCCGCTCACCTGCTGGGGACTTATCGATAACCATTGGAACAAGACTCATATCCGGTTTTTATTATTTTCTGATGCTATATCAACTATCCTAATAATACTGGTTTTAGAAGAATATAAAAACCTGCTATACAGCACAAGCAGCAATCTTAACCTATCTCCTTCATAATCCTATCAGTCTCTACGAGAGCACGAATCATCTTCTGATAATGATCAAGTTCCATGTTGCTCAGCACACGCCCCTCACGATCTTTAAGCCACTTCTGCGCCGGCTGATAACCTCCAATATAAAAGTTCCAAGCAAGCCCAGAAACATTACCAAAATATTGTTTGTCATTGATGTAAACACGTCCAACAACGCGATCTTTTTGACCTCCAGAATCAGGCACAAAACTAGCCTTTACAACCACATTATCACCGACAACAGGAAATGTAGTACCAGAGTCAACATTGAAAACTGATGGTTCCATGAGATGCAGCTCTCGGAGTTCACGACCAAGCGGAACAAGCCTATCAAACTCTAACTGGCCAGGAATCGGCACTCTTGGAAAGTCTATGTTTAAATACTCTGAGTATTTGGAATTGTAACTTCGTGAATGCAATACAGCATAAATGTAATCAAAAACATCCTCCGGCAGTGCACTTGATAAGTTAATGGTTAGCTTCTTCAATTCATCAGGATTAAAGTTTGGGGTTTTAGAACCATCCTCATGATATAAGTAAAGTGGGGCAACGGTATCTGCGCCCTGCATGCCAGGACGTGACCATGTACGTTCATGTGATACAAGATTAGTAATACCAATTGGCGAAGCTTGTTCTTCGATGTAACCACGCTTATAAATTAATCCTATATTCTTATGTCCAACGAAATGATTCATCGTTTTGTTTCGTGGCCTGGCCACGAAACCCGACGATTTTTTTGAATAATATGTCCAACGAATATCAAAAGGTCTGTAAAGCGTTTCTATCACACGCCAATCATCAATACTGTCCCCAACATCAGCTATCATGCCTTGATAATTATGATTGCGCCCATCTTTGAGATTATATTTCACACGATACTCGTGCTCAGATAAGTTAATTAAATCTCCTACTACTTTTTCGATTTGCGACCTTGTCCAGGTAACCTGAACATTGTCCTGACCAGAACGAAAACCACTGGCTTTATTGATAAACAGATTATTCAAACTTACACCAACTTCGTACTCGGCAATCAGAGAATTATCTTTTGGCACAAAGAAATAATTAGGCTCCCTGGAGTCAATCTTTACAAATCTAGGGCCATCAGAGTTAAGTTCATTGAATTTATGTTTGCGATTACCCCAAAGTTCAGCATGATAAACATCTGCCAACTCAGACTGGCCAGACACCTTCACCATAATCACAATAGACACACCTTGCATGATCTCAAAAACATTTTGGTCGAGTGAACCGTCTGGCGAAATTTCTTTTTTCTTGGAATTTCCATGCAAATCCAATACATAAATCTTATCGAAAGTCTGACGCAAGTGCTTTCGCATCTGACGATGAGTTATTCCGTCTATATAGCTATTATTAGTAATCATTGCCACCACGCCACTACCATTTTTTGCGATCATACTTTCAGCAAAGCGTATAAACTTAATGTAATCGTCATCTAAGTTTATTTTGCGTTCACCTAAATCTTTTTTGTAATCCCGGATTAATTTTTGAATCCAATCACTCTTGTTGCTGCTACTTACGGAATACGGTGGATTACCAACAACAACCATAATAGGCTGGTTGGTCTTAATGTCAGCAGCATGTTTACTCTCTTCACTCACAGCTCCAGCAAGACCCAACAATGACAGCAGGTCTTGCTGTATCGGCACCCCCTCTTCAAGAGTGTTTGTCAGATACACCCCTAAACGATCGGTTATATTATCAACACCTGTTTCGCGAAGTGTCAGACTCAGCTTAAGATGAGCAATGGTATACGGTGCCATCATCAACTCAAAACCATGCAACCTTTTGATGAGATTATCTTTCACATATGAAGACCAGCGCCCTTCCTGTCCTTCAAAATCTTTATAGATATGCCTAATGATTTCATTCAAAAATGTCGCCGTACCCACAGCAGGATCAAGCACTTGCACCCGAGGTACTTGAATATCTTTTGTTAAACGATCTTTACGTTCACCCTTTTTACGCCATGGTTGAGTATTGATAGTATGTGCAATAATCTGGTCACTCGATAAACCCTTTGTAATACCAAACTCATCTTTTAAAACCCGGTCGACAGCACGAACAATGTAACGAACTATCGGAACCGGAGTATAATAGACGCCCATTTTTCTACGCATGACAGGGTCGTATTCCTTCAAGAAGTCTTCATAGAAGTGAATAGTCAAGTCTTGTTCGTCGTCAACTGCAAACTTAGTGGCCTGATGTCTCACCAAAGAACGAACATCACTAATAGCAAGCACTTCACAAAGTTCATCAACGATATATCGCAAACGAGTATCAAAATCCGCACCAGCAATGTGGTTAAAGAATTGGCGCAAGAACGGATTAGTCCTTGGAACGGCCTCAACCGCTTCACGACGATCAAAATTATCCAACGTATCATCGTTATAGCGAGCAGCAAACAAGCCATATACAAGCGTTTGGGCGTATAAATCAGCAAAATCATTCTGCTTCAAATCATGAACCAAAAGAGTCTTCATAAGTCCATATATCTGCTCTAATTCAATATTTCTCTCATTCTCTTTATTCTCAAGATACTGAGCAACATTATCTCTTATGCGACGAGCCTTACCCCCCATAATAACCGCCAACCTCTTACCACTCTTAATAGCTTCTGGCTTCTTTGCCAAAAAGGCCTCCAACTCACTCACAAGACGAAGCACCTGCGTGCTGTTCACCTCTAGCGCTTTCTCCCCCAAGTGACCTATGCTAATACGTAAATACTCCTCACCACTAGCGAGAAAAATAAAATCTCGGTAATTGGTCAGTAATAACTTCTCGTATCCCGAATAGCGACGAATTTGCTCTGTGTCTAATACCCGATCCAGATCTACGGTAATATCCTTCGCTTCAGCATAACCGAGAATAATATCGCTGTTGCTAGTTTTAATAAATACAAAATCTGGATTACCATTCTCGCTCCGTGCAGGGTCATTGACCGCCGTTACATCATCAAAACCATTCATCAGACGTTGTAACGCCGGACGATAAGCATGTTCGCGAGCTTGACCACTACTAAGTTGCTGATTTAATTCATCAATGTATTTCCGAGCAACAATACTACGATCAGACTCATTAATCATAAGAATAGTTTAGCATGACAAATCGTATAGGCGCACAACACCTACTGCCCAGCTATCTCAATCAGTCTATCCACTACCTTTCTGGTTCTCATCTGACTTTCCAGGTGTCCATGGTTATGGCCACCATAGTGCTTTTCAATTTCTTCAGCTTGGTCTGGATACTGCGCCTTTAACTTATCCAACTCTACATGAACTTCATCATGAGTTACTTGGATATCTTCTTTAGTAGCCAGTGCATCTAATGCCAGTCCTGCCTTTACTCTATCCACAGCTTGTTCTCTCCACTGAGATTTAAGACCTGCTTCATTGGTTCCAGCCTTGCCCAGATAATCTTCGAAGGTCATCTGGGCATTTGCCACCTTACCCTTTAGATCATTAAGCATGGCAGTAAGCTCCTGTTCTACTAATTCTTCTGGAACCTCTAACTTCACTACTTTTACTAGTTCTTTGATTGCTTCTTCTTTTACCTGTTCGTCTGCTCTTCTATTAGCATCCTCTTCCATGAACTTACGAATATCTGCTTTGAGTTCATCTAAAGATTCAAACTTAGAGGCTTTCTTGGCGAAGGTATCATCTAGTTCTGGTAAATTCATTTCCTTTACCTTGTGCAACTTCACCTTGAACTTAGCTGGTTTTCCAGCCAGTTCTGTTGCGTGGTATTCAGTTGGGAAAGTAACTTCAATTTCTTTTTCTTCCCCGGCCTTCATTCCCACAAGTCCTTCTTCAAAACCTGGGATGAACATCTTCTCACCAATTACAATTGGATGATTCTTAGAAGCCCCTCCTGGGAACTCTTTGTCATCTACGAATCCAGTGAAATCAATTTCAGTCCAGTCACCTTCTTTCGCTTCTCTAGCTACTTCGGTATATTCTGCCATCTTCTTGCGCATACTTTCCAAAGTATCAGTTACCATCTGTTCACTAACTTCTGGCACCTCTCTCTTTACCCGAATCTTGGTGTAGTCACCTAGAGTTACTTCTGGCATTACTGCAACTTCTGCACTAAACACTACTGGAGTATCTAACCCAACCTGATCCACAGAAACAGATGGGAAGTTAATTGGACGCAACTTTTCATCTCTAACCGCTTGAGGATAAAACTTTTCAATTGCTAATTCAGATGCAGCCGATAACACTCTGGCTTCACCTACTTTATTAATCACCACACTTCTTGGCGCCTTACCTTCACGGAATCCTTCAATCTTTCCTGTTTTACCCAATGAAGCAGCAGCCATATCTAATAGCTCATTCCACTCACCCATTTCAGTTGTAATGGTGAGCTTTACCTTATTACCGGAAACGTTTTCACGAGAAACTTGCATCTTTCTCCTTTTTCTTAACTAATTTGCTCTATATATACTAGTTATCTCATATCTTATGTCAAACAAAATATAGCTGACCCCATAAATTGAGGTCAGCTATATCTATATTTGAGGCTAACTAGTTGGAGCCTAAGCGGCTTCGTCCATACCGTTGTCTTCCCCACCGGTGTTCATGTCACCACCTTCTTCTCCGCCTTCAGCTGGCATTTCTGGCTTTGCTTCGCCTTCGCCACCCATTTCGGTGCTTTCACCTTCGTTAGGCATAGAATCGTTGTTGTTCATGTCACCATCGTTGTTCATCATGCCTTCATCATTCTGAGGCATTGCGTCGTTGTTCATGTTTTCGTCCATAATAGTAATCCTCCATGAGGTTACCTGGTATAACTAATTCGACCCCAACTAACTTGTTGCGACCCAACCATACCATGATATATTTCTGAAACCAACACCTACAACAGTGATATACTAATTGCATCACCGACTATTTGGAGCACCTCATGTCATCTGTATCATGCTTTCACGGAAGTCGTGAAGGAGACAGACAGAAGGAACTGTTTAGATCCTCGCCATTGTCGGCAGTCGGGTTGGCTTGTGCATATGCACTGGAAGACAAGACTGAGTTCGACTGGCCACGATATCTTGATAAGGTCACAAAGGCAGTCTTCGACCAGGAAATCACGTTCGAAGAATACCTGAGCAAGAAAGATCATCCGTGGTTCCAGATCGTCCATCCTCCCTATGACAAGCTGTTCAATCTTCTACAACGCTGGACCAATCCGGAACTACTTGCAGAAGACCAAGAAAACTGGGAGGCCACTCTGCACAACCTGCTCATGGAATGCCACCATGTCGGGGTTGCAGCTCAACTGAAAAATCGAGCCCCTTTTCGCATGACCATCATGTAACCAGATGACATCAACAAAAGCGCCCACCAATTCGGTGGGCGTCTTCTCTATGTCTTTATCTGAATCTCAGATTGAACAACTTGGTTATCTTTTCTAATCAATCTCACCAGTACCGTGTGAGTTGAATCATCGATTGGTGGTGACAGCTGGGCTTCAAATGGTCCGGAGGTTTTAGTCGCCTTTAACTGTCCATCTAACAAGAATTCAACTTTATCTACCTCTACTCCATCTCTAATCTTTGCCACCACTGTAAATGGTCCATTTACCGTAGCTCCATTGGATGGACTTTGGATGGTAATGTCTGGATCTGCAAATCCACCTGTATAGATTTCGGTTGGTATTGTAAATCCATTTTCTTCCGCCCATTTCTTTACTGGGTTTTCCCAAGCAGCATTGTTGGGTCTTTCGGAATGCAACTCCACGAATACCTTTTCTTCAATCTGGTCTGGTGGGAATCCAGCTGGAGCAAGCTTGGTTGGATCTGCCTTAGCCACCTTAATCTTCTTGTGAACATCATCTGTCTTAGTTGGGACTGCAAAGCTTGCAAAGATTTCGGTCTTTGTTTCTGGAGTTGCATCACTTGGCAACAATCCAGATAGCTTATCTACTTCAATATCCCGAATCCCGGCTGGTCTTGAGAACGGCTTGTTTGGAACCCCAGACAAAGCACTTCTCATATATGAGTTCCACATTGGAGCTGCTACCAATCCGGATGAGGCAGTCATTGATTCATTCCGATTATTCCCTGCCCAAACCCCTGTTACCAAATCAGGTGTGAATCCAACTGTCCAACCATCTTTAAAGTCGTTAGTAGTACCGGTCTTAGCAGCTACTACCCGACCTGGCAAAGTCAACGGACCACCAGTTCCAAACACCTGAGCACGAGCTGGATCGTCTGACAAAATATTACTTACCAAATATGCAACTTCAGCATCTAATACTCGCTTTGGCTTGCTTGGTTCATACTCTTCTAATACTCTTCCTCTCTTATCCTGTACCTTCAACACAGCTACCGGTTCAGTTCTTAAGCCCCCGGTTGCAAACACTCCATATGCAGAGGTGAGTTCCAACAATGTCACTTCTCCACCCCCCAAGGTCAAAGACAATCCATATCTTTCTGGATCATCTAATGTAGATAGTCCCATGTCCTGAGCTAAATCAGTTGTTTCTCTGACCCCAGCATATGCCAAGGCTTTCACTGCAGGAATGTTCTGAGAGTTAGCAAGTGCCGAACGAATCGAAATTGGACCTCTAAATCCACCATCATAGTTACGTGGTATATAGCCATTACCAAAGTCAGTCTGCACATCCATTAGCATCGTGGCAGGACCATATCCCTTCTTAAATGCTGCGGCATATACTACTGGTTTTATCGATGAACCTGGCTGTCTTTCAGCAACTGCCACGTTTACATACCCATCAATATCTTGATCAAAATAATCCTTACTTCCTACCATTGCTAGAATCTCACCAGTATTTGGATCAATCGATACCAACGCTGCATTTCCAGCATTGTAGTTTTTTAAGTTAAATTCAGCTCTTGAAGAAATTGAATCCTCAGCTGCTTTTTGCTTATCCCAATCCAAGGTAGTGGTAATTTGCAAACCACCTTCTTCTAGTACCTTTTCTCCATACTTATCTGCTAACAGTTCTCTGACATACTGCACAAAGTGAGGAGCCTTCACTGAATCCTTACGTGGCTGAACCTTAATCTCAGCGGACTTGGCTTCATCTCTTTCTTCCTTAGTGATGTAGCCTTGGTCATACATGTTGTTTAACACAGTATCTTTTCTTCCCAACCACAAATCTGAACGAGATCCCCAAGGAGAGTATCTAGATGGTGCCTGCGGCAAGGCGGCCAGTGCTGCTGCTTCTGGCAGAGATAAGTCTTTAGCATGCTTATTAAAGTAGGTCAGCGAAGCTGCCTCTACTCCATATGCACTATTACCATATGGAATTTCATTCAAATACAATTCCAATAACTTGTCTTTGGAATAAATTTGTTCCAACTGGAAGGCCAAGATTAACTCTTTAGCCTTACGGGTTACCGTTCTGCTATCTCCAATAATTGCGTTCTTCACAAACTGCTGTGTAATGGTCGAACCTCCCTGGAATCCTTTTCCAGATAATGGAGCCAATACTACACCACGCAAGAACCCTCTAAGATCAAAACCATTGTGGTGATAAAAATCCTTATCCTCAATTGCAATCGTTGCCTGCTTTAAGACATCTGGAATCTCTTCAAATGAAATTGTGGTTCTCCGCTTTTCATTAAAAATGTCATATAGCACCACCCCATTCCGATCCAATACCTTGGTAGAGTCAGAAGCTGCATAAATGACCAATCTAGCTGGGTTAGGAAGCCCAATCGATGCCACTGCTGTAAAGAAACTAACTGCTAAAAACAGTACTGCAAAAACAGCCAATCCTAGCTTTGGCCAGGTATTAATTCCCAGTCTTCCTAGAAGCGAAAATGCCTGCTTTTGGGTTCTACGCAAAATTCGACGCCCACGCATCTGTTTTCTAATTCGACTATAATTTGGCCTAAATGGCATTAATTCACTCATACGGGATTATCCCCCAAACCCCCACAATTTCTGATTAACTTACCTATTATACCAACTGTTTACAGCTCTGGGTACAATACAAAATATCCGAATCTGACACAAATTAGTTACAATATAGTCATGCATAAACCTACATCCTCAGAACTCACCGACTTTTTAACTCGCCGTGTCGAGTCTATTACCGGTGAAAAAGAACTCAAATCTGCCCTTCAGGCTGGCAAAAAACTAACTATAAAATTTGGAGTGGACGTCACTTCTCCAGATATTCATATTGGTCATGGAGTAAATCTTTGGATGATGAGACAGCTCCAAGATTGGGGCCACAAAGTAGTGTTCCTCATCGGTGGCTTTACCACCCAAATCGGTGATCCAACTGGTAAATCTGAAACCAGAAAAGTCATCACACCAGCTGAAATTAAAAAGAATGCAACTACCTACATTAAGCAGGTAAATAAAATTCTAAAACCAAATAAAACCGTCTTTGAAATCCAAAACAACAATGATTGGTTTGGCAAAATGAAGGCTTCAGAATTTGTCAGCATCATGTCTCAGGTCACTCACGCTCAACTCATTGAACGAGATATGTTTCAAGACCGTATTAAAAATGGTCAGGAAATTAGAATGCATGAAATGATCTATCCAATCATTCAAGGCTACGATTCCGTCATGCTCAAATCAGATCTCACTATCGTTGGTAACGACCAACTCTTTAACGAAATGATGGGTCGTACCTACCAAGAGAAGTTCAACCAAAAACCTCAAGCCATCATCACTACCAGCATCCTGGTGGGCACCGATGGTGTTCAAAAAATGAGCAAATCATTAGGAAACTACATCTCACTTTCCGACACCCCTAAAGACAAGTTTGGTAAAACCATGACCATTAACGACGAAGTAATCTACGACTACTTCCGCCTTGCCACCAACATCCCAACCAAAGAACTAGCTACCATCAAGTCTCAACTTAAATCCCAAAACCCAAGAGACCTTAAACTCAAGCTAGCCCATACCATTGTAGAAATGTACGACGGCAAGAAAGCTGCAGATTTGGCCCAACAAGGATTTATCAACCAATTCCAGAAAGGACAACTTCCAACCGACATTCCTACCCATAAGCTGACCAAAACCACAGAACTCTTAGACCTCTTGGTTGATAAAAAAGTTATCACTTCCAAATCAGAAGGTCGCAGACTAATGGATCAAAATGGAATTAAAGTAGACTCCCAGCCCATCACAAATCCAACCTTCGAATTAGAAAAAGGAACTAAGGCTATTGTTCAAGTGGGCAAACGCAAGTTCCTCAAACTCATCTAGTTTGACACTCTTCACCCCTAAGCATAGATTGTAAATATCATTGCTCTTTGGAGGGAATAATGGGAGTCAACAAGGAATGGAGAGAAGCTAACAAGATGCAAACCAATGTCGGCTGGGGCATATTTAAGAAACTTGCAGATGCAGGTTTCGATACCAAAACAGCAAGTAAGATCACAACTGCTCATCTCAAGCTTCTGCTGGCTGAAATCGAAAAACCAGAGGAAAGCCTGTCACAACGCATGATCAACATCGGCTTCACCCCAGAACTGCTTAACCACATCAGCGATCAAGCCTTGAAAGACCTACTCTACAATGCCAAGGATAGGCTTGTGGGTCATCAAATTGGCATTCTCACCTCAACCGATTCTTAATAGCGATTAAGAATTAAAACCAAAAGGACTCGCCATCGGCGAGTCCTTACACTTTATTCTGTTTTCATATAATCAGCTTATATTACCAACCTAGTATTTGATCTAATGTTCCGCGAACGTTACGAGCTACATTGTTTTTACGTCTGCGAGTAGATACTTTTCCACGAGTTTTAGCTCGAAGTCGTTCGTCTATAGAACGTTCTGAGCGAAACTGCATTCCGTTAAAGTCTATAATCGATGCGTGCATCTTCATGGTAGGCTGTAATTGTAAGGTGATATAGCTTATATAGCTGTCCCCAGCTCACAAGCTCTTACTTAAATTATAGCGCAAAAATCACCTTTCGTCAATGGTTTTTTAGCTCTGGAAGCGTATTTTTAAGCAAATATAAGGTGATTTCCCCTACTGCCAGATTAGACAAAATTCCGGGTATTGGACCGGCCACTACCGAGAAGCTTTTAAGCCTCGGCCTCCTTACCGTATTAGACCTATTACGCATCCTCCCCCGGGCCTGGGATGATTTAACCCAGCTCCATCAGATCCAAGATTTACAGCCAAATGGCCAAAAATACACCATCAAGGCCACCCTCGAAAACCCTAAAATGTTTAGAACCTCTAGGCGCAGGATGGTGCTTACCCAAGCTACTGCCCATGATGATACTGGATCTGTCGACATCACCTGGTTCAATCAACCCTACCTGGTAAAAAACCTCAAAACCGAAACTGGCTACTACCTCACTGGGGTTCTAGTTCAAGGCAAAAGAGGTCTAATGTTCTCCAATCCAAGTGTTGAAATAGCCGAAAAGACCCCAATTCATTCTGGGCGTATTGTCCCCACTTATTCCAGCATTGGCGGACTTACCACTAAAATCCTTAGACGTATTTTCCTGCGTCTAATTCCCAACTTAGACACAATTGTCGACCCCCTTCCTTCTAAGCTAGTAAAGAAATGGGGGTTACTAGATTTAGATTCTGCCATTAGACAGCTCCACCTCCCTACAAATACCGCCAAACTAGAAGCCGCCAAAGAACGCTTGGCATTCGATGAACTACTTGGAGTTCAGCTTCAGGTTCAGGCAGGTAAAAACTTTCTTTCTACCTCTAAAGCTAAACCTATCCCTACCGACCTAGCTTTCATCAAACAAGTAATTAGAGAACTCCCCTTCACCCTAACTAACGGCCAAAAACGAGCCATCTGGGACCTGCTTCAAGACAATGACAAGCCAGTACCCACCAACCGCCTAATTGAAGGCGACGTTGGATCTGGAAAGACCATCGTTGCAACTTTAGCCATGTTTAACGCAGCCCGTTTTGACTTCCAATCTGCACTGATGGTTCCCACTGAAGTCCTCGCCCACCAACACTACGAAAACCTCAAACCCTTAGCAGACCAATTCAACTTAACTATTAGCCTACAAACCCAAAGCAAAACTATCGGCGATACTAGTGCAGATATTGTGATTGGTACCCATAAGCTGATTCACAAAACCGTTGAGTTCAATAATCTCAACCTAGTAGTAGTCGATGAACAACATCGGTTTGGAGTTAAACAACGTGAAGCTTTAAAGCTGGCTGGCAGTAATCAACAAAAACATATCTACCCCCATTTTGTCAGCCTAACCGCCACTCCAATTCCTCGCTCCCTTGCCCTTACCCTATTTGGCGATTTGGATCTCTCTATCATTCCTCAACCACCTGCCCATCGCCTACCAATCATCTCCCAAGCAATTTCCAACTCTCATCGCAAAGCCGCATACGATCAGATTAAAGCTCAGCTTGAAATGGGCCATCAAGCATTTATCGTAACCCCCCTTATCGAAACCAGCCTCAAACTCAACGCCAAGTCAGTAGAAAAAGAAGCTGATGCCATCCGCAATCTTTTCCCCAACCACAGAGTTGGAGTGCTACATGGGCGACTAGATTCTAATACCAAAGCTTCCGTAATGGAGCAGTTTAAAAACCAAGAATTAGATATCTTGGTCACCACCACCGTAATTGAAGTAGGCATCGATGTTCCCAACGCTACGGTCATGTTAATCGAAGGCGCCGAACGGTTTGGCCTTTCTCAGCTTCATCAGCTACGAGGACGAGTGGGTCGTTCCAATCATCAATCATATTGTTTTGTAATTCCTACCGAAGAGGACATAGATATCATGGAGCGGTTAGAACTATTTGCCACCACCACCGATGGATTTAAGTTGGCCGAACTCGACCTCGAACTCAGAGGTCCAGGTAGTTTGACTGGTATCTCTCAAGCTGGATTTGTTAAATTCAGATTAGCAGACTGGTCAGATCCCGCCCGTATCGAATTTGCCCAATCCGCAGCCAAGGAACTGCTTCATCTCAGCCCTACCCTGGAAGACTACCCCCAACTTATGGAACAATTAAACATAGCTACTCCTAACTATCACGCAGAATAATGAGCAGACTAAAAATTACCGGTGGAAGACTAAGTGGCCGCTTCATCAAAACCATTCCCAGCCTCAGACCTAGTCCCGAAATTGCTAGGAAGGCACTTTTTGATATTCTCGGACCAGTCATTGAGGGCAAACAGTTCCTGGACCTATTTGCTGGTTCTGGTGCCATCGGTTTTGAGGCTCTTAGTCGTGGTGCAACTCGTGCCACCTTTATCGATAAAGACCGAAGCCACTACCAACTAATCAAAGACAATGCTGCCGACCTTGAAGTCAGTGACCTTTCCATCATCCGAATGATGAATGTCGACTCCTTCCTCGAAGCCAATCAATTCCCTTATGATTTCATCTTTGCCGATCCTTGGTATGAAGAAGCACTCGACATCACCAACTGGGACAACCCGAATCTACTAGCCGACAATGGGATCATTATTGTCGAACACCGTAACAATACTGAACCAATCTACCCAGATACTCTTAAACTCTTAAACCGCAAACGTTATGGAGACACCGTCCTCTCCTTCTTCACCCGAGCCTAATCTTCATCCCGCCGAAGCGATCTTCCTCAAGTATCGATTCTGGATTTTTGGACTTCTCACCCTCACTCTTGCTCTCGGTATCTATCTCATGGTCGCTCCTGCACCAGTAAGTCTCGCTTCTGATCCTAATGCAATTCCAATCACTCCAGAAGAAACCACCACACCAGAACCCAATGATTCCAAGACCCAAATCGTAATCGACATTGCAGGTGGTGTTGCAAACCCCGGTGTCTATTTTCTTCCCACTGACAGTATCGTCGAGGATGGAATTGAAGCAGCCGGTGGTTTTAGCATTCAAGCCGATATCAAGGCAATTGCTCAAAGCATCAACCGTGCAGAACAGCTAGAATCACATACCAAAATCTACATCCCCCAATACGGTG
>Ga0079224_100009615_pt1 | contig 13205 bp, 12 predicted proteins | sample Stecom2015_FD_80414 | JGI IMG/M metagenome (GOLD analysis project Ga0079224, IMG submission 80414) | Agricultural soil microbial communities from Utah to study Nitrogen management - Steer compost 2015 | ecosystem: Environmental > Terrestrial > Soil > Agricultural land | place: USA: Utah... | reverse complement strand
TTCCAGATTATCGATTTTAAAGACCCTATAGAGTTGGTTATAACGATTGTAGCAATTGATTAATTCTCCGGCTATTTCTGACATCTACACTAGAATTTGGTTAACATTTATCAGTCCAGATCATTGCTGTCCCATTCGCCCGCATCAAGAATAGCATCTATTTCTTTTTGATGCCTATGTTTTTCCGGCTCAGCAAACATCCAACGATCCAGCAGGTCCGAATCAAAGCGATCTCCAAATGGCTTTTCAAAACTTTGATTATGCCCGGCGGCAAAGCCGTCAAGAGAAACAGTTAATCCAGATGTTACTTTTGTTTTCTCCATGATTGTTGATTTTAGCTTATGGTCAGTGAAAAAATCCTTCATCTCTTTATATTTTAAGCGCATTGATCGTTTCTTTTTTAGGTCTTCATTGAACAAGCGGCCCTTAAATTATAAAAATACTAAACAACTATCAAGAACTTACCGCCTGTGAATTGAACATCACAAGAGTATGTTCATATCATGCTGCTTGTCTCCGTTTCACTCCTCCTTCTCGCGGCTGTACGCTTCCCAATAAAATGCAGCACCTCCCGCATCGAGTGTTTTATAGTAGCCGAGGAATTTGATAAACACCGCCTCGCCTATTCCAACCGAATCCGGTCCATCAACGGCACAAAAGCTCAAATGTCAAACAGGAAAAGTGGGATTATTCACCAATATTATTAAACTTTTAGTAATATTGTTTTAACCGTTGGCAGGGACACATTTGGTAGTTTTGATCCGCATAATTTAACCCGTTCATGGCGGCGATCTCTTACAAGTCATGCAGTGATAGCGAATTAATAGGACTCATCCTGGAGGATGATCATGGTGCTTACCTCGAAGTTTACGCGCGCTATTCGCCGCGGCTTTACTTTCATGCATGCAAAAGGGTGGACGACCGCGATGATGTGAAAGACCTGCTGCAAGAGGTGTTTTCCGCGCTTTGGCACAACCGGCATTCATTATCGCCGGAGAGCTCGCTGGGCGGATATTTGTATGCGACGCTTCGGTACCGGACCATCAAACTGATCGCGCAAAAAAAAGCGGCAGCCGGGTATTTCGAGGCGATTTTTACAGACATTCCGGATCCCGTGCATGCCGACGACCGCGTCCGGGAGAACGAACTGGGTCAATTGATCGAAGAGGAAATCGTACAGCTTCCTCCGAAGATGCAGGAGGTATTCCGGATGAGCCGCCAGCAATACCTATCGCACAAAGAGATCGCGGATGAGCTCGGACTGTCGGAAATGACCGTCAAAAAACATGTAAACAACGCCCTGAAGGTGCTGCGCCAAAAGCTTGGCTCCCTGCTTTCGCTCGCCTATTTCCTTTTTTTCTGATTTTTCTGATTTTTTTTCACGTTTGCTTACGCCCTACGGGGCGGTTTAGGTACTATACGAATAGACCAACAAAAACGTAAATGGAAAAACATATGCAGAAAACGTATCGGGAGCGGGCAACGGGCTTGTTCCTCTTTTTAAGTGTGTTCCTGTTCTTTCAGACTGCGGCATGGGGCCAATCGCTTGATTCAATTGCGGTGGTACAGAAGGGATGGACGGCTACCCCGATTAAGAAAGGCGTGGTATGGAAGCAGGGACATTTCGACAACCTCTTCGATAGCCAGCAGGAAATCAACTTCGTGGAAATCGACCTGCGGAAATACCGCAAACGGGTCTTCATGGCTGCGGACTCTGTGCAGCTCAAGACGGCCGCCCAATTTGCCGAGGAGAACGACGCACTGGTAGCGATAAACGGCGGGTTCTTTGACATGAAAAATGGCGGCGCATGGGATTATATCAAGGTGGCAAACCAGGTGATAAACCGCACCAAAAACGCGACGGACCGGGCAAACGCCATCTTATTGATAGACGGGAAGGGGGTGGAAATACACCCGGCATCTGCCATCGATTATGAAAACCATAAAGCGCCAAACGTGCTGCTTTCGGGTCCGCTCCTGATTCAGCAGCGGAACGCGGTAGAGCTGGACGCCAACGCGTTTAACGCCAACCGCCACCCCCGGAGCGCCATTGCGGTGACTACCGACCGTAAACTACTCTTGATGGTGGTAGACGGCCGCAACCGGATGGCCGAGGGGATGAACCTGCACGAGCTGGCCCAGGTACTGCGATGGCTGGGTGCAAAGGAAGCGATGAATCTGGACGGTGGGGGCAGCAGCACCCTGTATGTGAAAGGCACGACGGAAAACAACGTGATAAACTACCCTTCAGATAATAAGCGGTTTGACCACGAGGGGCTACGTGAGGTGGCAAACATCATTTACCTAAAGGATTAAGCGCACGTAAGCCGAAATACGCATGGATGCACACAAGAAGATGGAGCAGCTCTTACACAGGTATCTCTCGGGTACCTGCACACCGGATGAGCGCATTCAGGTAGAACAGTGGTACCGACGACTGGACCTACAGGGGGAGCTGCCTTCCAGGGAAGAGATGGAAAACGACCTTGGCGAAGTACGGAAGCGGCTACCCCGCGCGCCGGAGCGGCGCCTCGCGCCGTGGTATCGCTATGTTGCCGCAGCGGCCGTGGCCGCGGTGATGGCCATTGGCATCTATGTTTACCTCTTCCAACCGGGGCGCCCGGATACCCAAAGCGGACTGGCTGCTACGGCCTTGCCGGACGACCTGGCTCCAGGAGGAAACCGGGCCATCCTGCGGCTGGCCGATGGGACAGAAATTGTGCTGGACGAACGGCCGGATGGCACCGTGGCGCAAGAGGGCGAGCACGCCATCTATAAACAGGCCGACGGTGAGCTGGTATACCAGCCGGAAGCTTCGGAAGCGGATCGCGACGCGCCAATTTTTAACCGCTTGCAGACGCCGCGCGGCGGACAGTACCACCTGGTGCTGCCCGACGGTACGCAGGTATGGCTGAATGCGGCATCGACACTTACCTACGCCATTGGCGGTGCCACGCGGGAACGGCTGGTGCAGCTGAACGGCGAAGCGTATTTTGAGGTGGCCCGCGATCCCGACCGCCCCTTCCGGGTAGTCTCGCGCGGACATGTGGTGGAAGTACTGGGCACTCATTTCAACGTGAACAGCTACCCCGATGAGCCGCTGGTACGGACCACGCTGGTGGAAGGGGCCGTGAGGGTGAGCGCCGACTCCGACCAACGACCGGTGATGCTGGCGCCGGGCGAACAGGCGCTGTGGGCGGAAGGTAGCCCGCTGACGGTAAGGAAGGTAGACGTAGCGCAGGCGGTGGCATGGAAAAACGGCAAATTCAACTTTAATGATTCGGATGTGGCGACCGTGATGCGGGAGCTATCCCGGTGGTACGATGTAGACGTGATCGTTGAAGGGGAACAGCCCGACATCACATTGTCCGGCGAAGTATACCGCAACACCAACGCCTCGAACGTATTGGATATCCTGGCCTTTTACGACCTGGATTGCCGCATCGTGAACCAGCAGGGCGTCAAACAGATTATCGTTCGAAAGAAATAACCCTCTAATGTTTTACCTAACATGAAAATTATGGACTGACAAACAGACAACCACAGCGCCTCAAAATAAAAAACGCCTTCTGATGCCGGTCAGAAGACGTATACGTTTGAGCTAAAGATTCGAGTAACTGGTATTAATCAAAAATTATGAACCCAAACATTACAAAAGTAATGAAATTAGCATGTCATGCATCGACCAAATCATCAAAATGGTCGCCCCCGCAAATTTTTTCAAAACTCCGATTCATTATGAGATTTCAATTGATCGTCGGTTTTCTGCTCACGTTGTTCATTCAGGTCAGCGGTTCGACCTATGCGCAGCGTGTGTCGCTCCGGGTGAAGAACACAGCCTTGTCCGAGGTGTTTGAACAGGTAGCCAGGCAGACGGGCTACGTATTCCTCTACGACGACCGGGGGTTTACGGAGAACAAAATCAGCCTCACGGTACAAAACGCTCCGGTGGAAGAGGTACTGGAGGCCTGCCTGGAGGGCTTATCGATATCCTATAAGATCGTGGAGCGGAACATCCTCTTCAAACAGGACGAAAGCAAACGCAACGTGCCCGCTACCTCCCGACAGCCGGAACAGGTGACGGGCCGCGTTGCCGACTCCCTCGGAAATCCGCTGGAGGGCGTAACGGTGATGGTGAAAGGTACCACACGCGGTGCGACGACCGACGCGGCGGGAAATTTCCGGATCGCCGCTGCTAACGGCGACGTACTGGTCTTGACCTTGGTGGGGTATCAGCGCCAGGAAGTGACGCTGGGTGGGCAAACGAACCTGCAGGTGGTGCTGAAGATCGATTTTTCGGACCTCGAAGAAGTGGTCGTCATCGGCTATGGCCGCCAGCGAAAGGAAGACCTGACAGCCTCGGTGGCCTCCTTCCGGCCCACGGACGAGAATGCACGCCCGGTGTTGGGGCCCGACCAGCTGATCCAGGGCCGCATGGCGGGTGTTCAGGTGAGCGGTGGCTCGGGCAGCCCCGGTACGTCCAACCGGGTGTCGATACGCGGCATCGGCTCGCTGAGCGCTACCAATGAACCGCTGTACGTCATCGATGGTATCCCGCTGGTAAACCAGAATGCAGCGCTGTTGAACTTCGGCGAAAACATGAACCCCCTGGCCCTGCTGAACCCCAACGACATCGAATCGGTGGAAGTGCTCAAAGACGCGGCCTCGTCGGCAATCTACGGAAGCCGCGCCACCAATGGGGTGGTGCTGATCACCACCAAATCGGGCAACGCCAATCAGACGAGATTCGGCATAGACGCGTTCACGGGCGTGTCTGTGGTGCCGAATACCGACAAGATGAAAATGGCCGACCCGGATCTCTACCTGACGGTGATCAATGAGGCCATCGACAACTTCAATACGCAGTACGGCTATAGCCCGGGGATGACCAACTACATGGAGCGTAAAGAAAATCCCTTCCCCGGCGAGCCGGGAACGGACTGGTTCGACCTGATTACGCGGCCGGCGAATACCACAAACGTCTCCCTGTCTTTTTCTGGGGGCACCGACAAGACGAGCGTGTACCTCTCGGGCAACTACCTCAGCCAGGAAGGCGCCTTTATCGACCAGAAGTTTACCCGATACACGGGTAAACTGAACCTGACCCACAAGCTGTATAACTGGCTGGAATTCGGTGCGAACACCACTTACAGCTATTCGAACAACAAGCGCGTACCGGGGTCGAACCTCGGAACCACCATGATGGGTCGGTCGCTCCTGCAACGGCCGTTTGACCGCCCGTTCAAGCCCAATGGCGACTATTACCTCGGCGGTACGGACGAGCTGATATATCACAACCCGTTCCAGATTATCAATGAACAGGATATCTCACTGGACAACTACCGCTTTTTGGGGTCTTTCTTCGGACGGGCGACCATCACCGAGGGCCTGGTGTTTAAAACCATGGTGGGTACCGACCTGACCTACACGCTGGACAACATCTACTACGCAGAAAACCACCCGTACGGTACTGGCATCGGCGTGAAGTATGACAACCGCCGGTTTACGCCGAATGTGCTGTGGGAGAATACGCTCAACTACAACAAAACGTTTGACAAGCTGAGCGTCGACGGGCTGCTGGGCTATTCGTACCAGAAAATCAACCTCTCTACGTCAAACATCGAAGGCAGCGGCTTCCCCTCCCCTTCGTTCCAGCAGCTCTCCGTGGCCGCCTCCATCCTTGCGGCGGGAACGACTGTCACGGAAAGTGCGCTTATGTCTGTCTTTGGACGGGCGAACCTGGCCTGGGATAATAAATACCTGCTGAGTGTGTCGCTGCGGGCCGACGGCTCGTCCAAGTTTCATCCCGACAACCGGTGGGGGTCGTTCCCCTCGGTATCGGCCGGCTGGAACATCTCCAGTGAGCCCTTCTGGCAGTTGAGCGGTACCACCGCGAAGATCCGCGCGAGCTACGGCGAAACAGGAAACCAGGACGGCATCAGTAGCTATGCCTACCATGCGCAGATGAGCGGCGGACGCAACTACGACAACCAAAGCGGCATCGGCGTGAGCACCAACGGCAACCGCGACCTGACGTGGGAAACGGCGCGGCAGTACGGCGCCGGCCTGGACCTGAGCTTCCTGAGCGGCAAGCTGAACGTCACCGCCGACTACTTCATCAAGAAAACGGACAACCTGCTGTACAGCAAGCCCGAGCCGGCGACATCCGGATTTACGTCGATCATCAGCAACATCGGCTCGATGGAAAACAAGGGCTGGGAGTTTCTGCTGAATGCCAACGTGCCGCTGGGACCGGTACGGTGGTCGTCCGATTTTAACATCTCCTTTATCAAAAACCGGCTCACCTCCCTGATCGGCGAAGAAGCGCTGCTAATCGGGGCCAACATGACCCTCCAGGTAGGCGAGGAAGTGGGCAGCTTCTACATGTATAAGCAAACGGGCATCTACCAGTCGGACGAGGACGTGCCGGAATCGCTCTACAACAACGGTGTGCGCGCCGGGGATGTTATTTACGAAGACCTCGACGGCAACGGCGCTATCAACGTGGCAGACCGCCAGATCGTCGGGACGGCCAACCCGGATTTCTTCGGCGGATGGAACAACAGCTTTTCCTATAAAAACTTCGACCTGGCGGTATTCTTCACCTATTCGTATGGCAACGAAATTTATGCGAGCTACCGCACCAATACCGACCGCCTGGGCAGCAACTTCATGAACATGACCCAGCGGGTGGCCAACGAACGGTGGACGGGCCCGGGCACCAGCAACTCCACCCCCCGGGCCATCTACGGAACGTCCTGGAACAGCCAAAACTCTTCGCGGTTTCTGGAGGATGGGTCGTATATACGCCTGCGCTCGCTGAACGTGGGGTACACGCTGCCGACGGCGGTGGCTGCGAAGCTGGGCATGAACCGGCTGCGGGTATACCTGCAGGGCGACAACCTCCACCTGTGGACCCGCTACCGGGGTTTTGACCCGGAGGTAACCGACAATTTCGACCCGCAGTTTATTGGCCAGGACAACTTGATCCTGCCGCAGCTGCGGAGCTTCAACGTAGGGGTAAATATTGGTTTTTAACAACAAGCTAAAAAGACAATGTACAAGAAAACAACAATAACCAATATCTTGGCAATGCTGGTGTTGGGATTCCTCGCTTCCTGCACCAAGCTGGACTTCTATCCGCATACTTCCGTTGCTCCGGAATCGGTAAGCGAACGCGATATGGACGCTTTGCTGCAGGGTATGTACAACGCCGTGCAGAACAATCAGGGACGGGAGTCGTACATCATGTTCGACCTGGTGGGCGGGAACCTGATCCCGGCATCGGGGGGCAGCGAGCTGGCGTTCATCCGCAATATCATGCGGACGGACTACAACCTGGTAAACAACAACTGGAGCGGTTTATACCGCGCGCTGTACCAGGTGAATAACGTGCTGAGCATCATGGCCGGCCAACCGGCGTCTGACAAGCGTGAGCACATTGAAGGCGTGGCCCACTTCTTCAGGGCATATATCTACTACAACCTGGTGACGCGCTGGGGCGACGTGCCGCTTATCCTGGAAAATACCACCGAACGGGTATCGCGTGATCCCGCCGCCCAGGTGTGGCAGCAGATCGAAGCCGACCTTGCCATTGCGCTTGAAAAAGCCCCCGTCTATGAGGGTGACTATTACTACGTGTCGCGGCAGGCAGCCCAGGCGCTGCTGGCGCGCGTGCTGATCGGCCAGAACAAGATGGAAGCGGCCGCCCAGGCGGCGGAGGCCGTCATCGCGCTGCCGATGTTTTCGCTGGATGGGTTTGATAAGATTTTCCGCCGCCAGCAGAATCGCGAAGAGATTTTCAGCTTTAAAAACTTGACGGAGGAATCCAACATTACCCTCAGTACGCTCTTTTATACCTATGCGCACGACGTCAGCGGCTCGTATGTGTATAAGCCCACCGACGCGGTGATGACGCTGTTCGATGAAGGGGACAACCGGAAAGACATCAGCATAGCCACCGTAAGCGCCCTGAATGTCATCAACAAATACCCGAGTGGGCAAACGGGGACGGACCCCTTCCCTGTGATCCGGCTGGCGGAAATGTATTTGATCGCTGCCGAGGCAAAAGGGCTGGAAGGGCTTCCGCGCCTGAACGAGCTGCGGCAAGCACGAAACCTGCCGGCCATCCAGCCCGCCACCGAAGCGGCCTACCAGGAGGCGGTAGCCCTGGAACGCCGGCGGGAGCTGCTTGCCGAGGGATTCCGATGGTACGACCTGGTACGCACCGGCAAGGCGGTGGAGGAGCTCGGCATCGAGCCGTACCGGACGTTATTCCCCATACCGGATTACGAGCGGGAGGTAAATCCCAACCTTACACAAAACGATGACTATTAAGAAAATTAACCGTGCAAGCAATGAAAAAAATGAATCAATGGTTTCTTGCGGCCGCGCTCACTGCCCTGCTCTTCGCGGGGTGTGAGAAAGACGAGCAGAAACCGATACAGATATTAGATCATACGCGCAGCGAACTGACCGTTCGCCTGCAGGAAAACAGCGGATTGGTACACCGCGTGTACCGCGACACGACCATTGAGCTGTCTACCGGCGTCTCGGAAACCCATGTGCATTTCATGGACGTCAACGGGCACAGCCTACGTGTCTTTATCCTGGAGGCCGACCTCAACCAGCCCGCCGTGAAGCTGTACCCCCTTACGCCTTTCGGCGAGGACGCCTACGCCCGGCAGGCCATACCGGAGATGGTCGGCTATGCCGAGTCGGAAGGCAGGGTGCTTTTTGCATCCAACGCCGACTTTTTCGACGCAACAACCGGCGAACCGCGTGGGATCGTTTATAAATCGGGCGTGCCGGTACGGACGACGATGCAGCCAGGCTGGACCTTCTTTGGAGTGCGCAAATCAGGCGAGCCGCTGATCGGCAATGATGTCGACTACGAACGGGAGAACGCCAACATCTACCATGCACTGGGCGGCAACCAGACGCTGGTAAAAAACGGCGAGCCCGTTATCCATACCGACAACACCATCGAACCGCGCACCGCGGTGGGCTATACCGCCGATAACCGGGTTTATTTTATGGTGGTGGATGGCCGCAAATACGACTACTCCTACGGCATCAACTTCACCGACCTGGGGCAATTGATGCATGCGCTGGGCGTGACGGAATCCATTAACCTCGACGGGGGCGGCTCGTCGACCTTTTTGGTCAACGATCCGGAGGAAGCGGCCTACATCGTGAGAAACCGTACGTCTGACGGGGCGCCGAGGGCAGTTGCCAACGGCTGGGCGATTATCGCGGAATAACGAAAACGAACCATACATGGCCCAACGCTTGCCGAACGTCCGGCACGTTGGGCCATATTCGTTTCCTTCCATGCACAGGGCGGTCAGTGATCGGCAGCGTTTTCGTCTTTTTGATCCGCACTTAGCTGACGGCTCTTCATTTTTTGACATAGCAGCTTGCCCAAAAAATATTTTGATCCTTGATTTACATACAACTTTCAGGGCTTTACATACGGGCGTCCGGATGTTCCTGGCGAACTTTGACCTATTAAAATTATTCGTATGGAAATGAGAAAAATGAATTTAGGAAGCCAGGGTTTAACCGTGCCCATCATAGGCCTCGGTTGCATGGGTATGACAGGTTTTGAAGATGGAAATATGTATGGAGAGGCTGATGAGCAAGAAGCGATTGCGACTATTCACCGATCGCTCGAATTAGGCGGCAACTTTTTGGATACGGCCGATTTGTACGGGCCTTTCAAAAATGAGCAGCTGATTGCTAAAGCGATAGCCGGTAATCGGGATAAATATATCATCGCGACAAAATTCGGCTGGGAAATAGACGACAACGACAAAGTGACCTGGGCGATCAACGGCAAAAAAGCGTATGTGAAAAAAGCGGTGGAACGCTCGCTTAAGCACCTGAATACCTCGTATATTGATTTGTACTATCTGCACCGGCTTGATAAAAATACGCCCGTCGAGGAAACCGTCGAGGCGATGAGCGAGCTGGTAAAGGAAGGAAAAGTGGGCTATCTCGGCCTGTCAGAGGTATCTTCGGAAACCGTAAAAAGGGCGCACGCCGTCCACCCGATTACGGCGGTGCAAAGTGAATATTCGTTGTTTGAGCGTACCGCAGAAGAACGCGGTATACTGGATACGCTGAATGACCTTGGGATAGGTTTTGTTGCTTATTCTCCTTTAGGACGCGGTTTTTTATCCGGACAGATCCGAACCATTGATGACTTGCCGGAATATGATTTTCGCCGGGCAATTCCGCGTTTTCAGGAAGCTCATTTTTACAAGAATATTGAGCTGGTTGAAGCAATCGGGGCCATGGCCGAAGAGAAAAATATAACCGCGTCGCAGCTGGCGCTGGCGTGGATTATAAACAAGGGCATCTTGCCGATTCCAGGCACCAAACGGAGAACGTATGTAGCGCAAAACATAGCGGCAACCGAAATTGAATTAAGCGAAGCTGATGTGTCTAAACTCGAAAGCATTGTACCGTTGGGAACGGACACCGGTGATCCATACGATGAGTTTAGTATGGGGCTTATTGATTAGATTAGCGTGTTTGCACGGTTGCATGTTGGGCATGCAGCCGCTGCTTTACGCATTAAAATGTTTAAATTAGTACCATGAATGCCATTAAATCCGTCTCGGAATTTCACCGATTACTCTCGTTGTCGGAGCCCCGCCATCCATTGGTCAGCGTGATTAACCTGGCCAAAAGTATTTTCCTGGAAGATGAAGTATGGAAAGGTTTTGTGAACCGTTTTTATTGCGTGGCCCTCAAAAGGGAGGTCAAGGGTAAAATACGCTATGGTCAGCAGCATTATGACTACGATAAGGGTGTGCTGAGCTTTACGGCACCGAACCAGGTGCAACACCTGGATCTGAATAACATGGAATGCGGATCGGGTTACCTGCTTATATTCCATCCCGACTTTCTGCTGGGTCATCCGCTGGCAAGCAACATCAACCGTTATAGTTTTTTCTCCTACGCGGTAAATGAGGCGCTGCACCTTTCTGCCGAAGAAGAAGATGATCTCATTACCATATTGAATAAGATCGATCAGGAGTGTCTGCGTATCGACAACTATACGCAGGAAATTATCCTGTCGCAAATTGAGTTGCTGCTCAACTATTCCAACCGATTTTACGAGCGGCAGTTTATCACCCGGAAGAACCACAACCATCAACTGCTTGCCAAATTTGAACACCTTCTTGAGGGGTATTTTGACAGCGGTACAGCCACGCAACCGGAACTGCTGACGGTGCAACACCTGGCCCAACGGATGAACCTGTCTCCAAACTACCTGAGCGATCTGCTGCGCAAACATACGGGACAAAATACACAGCAGCATATCCATCAGCGATTGATTGAAAAGGCGAAGGAAAAACTCGCCACCACTAATTTGTCGGTAAGCGAAATTGCCTATGCACTGGGCTTTGAACACGCCCAATCGTTTAGCACGCTCTTTAAGAAAAAAACGAGTTTGTCGCCGCTGGAGTTCCGCCAGGGATTTAACTAATAATATCTTTTGTGCAAGGGAGACGAAATAGCTTAACCTATCTTTTCATACATTTGTAAAAACGAAGCAAAGGACATGAAAAGCTATATCACCGCCGGCATTTTTGGAATAGCATTTATAATCGCAACCTTTCTGTTGGCCCACGCGTTTAAAAATCGGCATGCCAATGAAGATACAATAAGCGTTACTGGTTTGGGAAGTGCCGATTTCGTATCCGATCTGATCGTTTGGAATAGTTCATTTTCCAAAAAGAGCAACAATCTGAAATCTGCCTATGCTTCGTTGGAGAGTGACCGAAATGCCCTTAGGGCCTACTTACTGTCAAAAGGTATTGACGAGGGGGATATCGTTTTTTCGTCGGTCAATATCTCCAGAGATTTTGAAAACACGTACGATCAAAATTATAATGTCCGTTCGCAGGTCTTTACTGGATACACCCTAACGCAGAACGTGCAGGTGGAAAGCAAGGATGTGGAAAGGGTGGAAAATGTTTCGAGGGAAGTCACCGAGCTGATCAACTCTGGGGTCGAACTATACTCCAACCCTCCGGAGTATTACTATACGAGGCTAGCCGAGCTCAAGCTGAAGATGATTGCCGAAGCTACCAAGGACGCGAAGATGCGTGCCGACCAAATTGCGGAAAACGCAAATGCCCGTTTAGGCGATTTGAAACAAGCGGATATGGGCGTTTTTCAGATCATTGCGCAGAATTCTTCCGAAGAATACTCGTGGGGTGGCTCTTTCAATACCTCGTCAAAAAAGAAAACAGCCACGATAACCATGAAGCTGGTGTATAAAATCAATTAATTTCTTTAATCGTGCGTTTGCCGATTCGGTGATATACCAACCCGGCGGCGGTGGATATACCAACGCCCATAAATGGCCATCGGAGTCAGCTACGGTGGTTCTTTTTCCCATATGTTGGGTTTATCGGTGGGCGCTACGGACAATCTGCTAAACTGCCTGCGCAGGCGATTAAAATCTTATTCCGTGAGCGCTTTCCATTTGGTCATCCGAACTTTTAGATCTCTTGTTCGGCCAGCCACGCTAAAGGTTCCGTCGCCTTTGTGATGAAAGATGCGTTGTTCGCTTCTTGCTCCGTTGGTCCACGCCTTGACGGCGGCGACAACGAATAGGTTGTATTTTTCTGCTAATTGTTTGTCGACCACTTTACATTCGATATTGGCAAGGCATTGCCGTATCAGCGGTGCTTCGACGTTTTCCGCGGGTAGGCCGTCCAAACGAAATGCATGAAACTTGTCAATATCTGCGCCACTGCAATTGCCGATGTCTACGGTTTTTTCCATCAGATCCACTCCGGGAATTGCGATAACGCATTCTTCGCTTTCTACAAGTGCCTGATAACTGAAGTCCCACGGCCCGAGAACGAACGCGATTAGCGGTGGAGCGTGCTGAACCATCATGTGGAACCCCATGGTCATGATATTGCTTTTACCGAGATAGGATGTAGTAACAAGCACCAACGGCCCCGGCTCCAATAACCGCACGACCTTGTCCAGTGGGAAATCTTTCATTTCGTCGTCGTTTTCCATCGATTAATTGTTCTCTTGGTTCGTGGATGTGGTTCTTACTGCCGTGGTCATACGTGTTCGTTTGATTGCGTACATTAAACAAGAAACAAGCCAGCGGGATAATTGATTTATTGATGAGGACTTTCCTGGTCGGCTGGCGCGGCTTGTACGTT
>Ga0079224_100009613_pt1 | contig 13206 bp, 11 predicted proteins | sample Stecom2015_FD_80414 | JGI IMG/M metagenome (GOLD analysis project Ga0079224, IMG submission 80414) | Agricultural soil microbial communities from Utah to study Nitrogen management - Steer compost 2015 | ecosystem: Environmental > Terrestrial > Soil > Agricultural land | place: USA: Utah... | reverse complement strand
CGAAGCGCGGCTGAAGCAGTGGTTGCAGCAATTGCGGCAAGTGCATGCGTTGGGACACGATCGCAATATTCTGCTGAAGCACCAGGGGTGTCATATTGTGTGCCGGCGTGGCCAGGTGCAAGTGTTGCTGGATGACGCAGGCTGATTGATCACGTTCGGCGGCAGCTGACCCGGCCTCGCTCACAGGCAAAAACATCAAAGAAAAAATCGTATTTTCTGGTAAGCCGATACACAAAGTCGCATCGTCAGGCAATGCCTTTTCTGATTTCACGGTCCGATTTTCGTATCCGTGCTCATGTTTTTTCATCGACCGGGCAATGCGCAAGGCATGGCGTGCGCCGGGTTTTTATCCGTTGCGCAACCCGCTCACAGGACAATCAGACTGCAGTCTATTTCTGCCGCCAGCAAGATGTGTCAACATTTTTCAAAATGAACGGACGCATTTTTTTGTGATTATATTGACTCAGGACGCGACATTTCGGTCGTGTCTGCAGAAGCGTTACGCTGACATGTCTGTTCGATTCCTCACGTATTCACAAGGTGATATCATGAAAAAAATGCTAACGGCTGGCTTGATTGGTCTGCTTATCGCAGCCGCGCCTGCTACCGGGGCCCTGGCATATCAGGGCGGACATCGCGGCGATGTGTCGCCGGCGCAGGCGATGCGAATAGCCGAAAGGGCAGTGGGTGGCCAGGCCTATAGCGTTGAGCCCGATCATTATCGGGGACGGCGCGCGTACAGTGTCGATGTCAGAAAGGCCAGAAGGGTAGTGCAGGTTGATGTAGACGCGCGCAATGGCAGAATCCTGCATATGGAACGTCATCAGCGCCGTGCGCCGGTTGCACAACATCCGCGCGTATACCGGCATCGTTGAAGCTGCATTGTCTTGCCATCACATGCCGTGTCTTGCAGCGCGGCATGCTGTCATCACAAATAAAATAAAAGTAATCATTGCAAGCGCGCTGGTCTGATTCGTCACAAATTAATTGGTGCATAGCCCACCAATTGCTGTATGACAAGTGAAATATATCAATGAGCGTTTGCGACATAATTGGCTGCTTCCTAAGGCATGACCGCTGCGATTAACTTACGTTAATCTGAATAGTGCAGCTTATATGCCTGGGCATTTTGTTACTGCGTGGCGCCGTGGCAGCGACATTATTGCGACTGTGTATCCATGTGTATTTTTTGGCGCAGCCCGCAATACATGCTAAGTGCTTGATTTAGCTTTATTTGCCTGCGTCCCGCCGGTTGCTGGCTCCACGTAGGAAAGTCAACTGGTTCTATGCCGGCTAACACATTTGTCGTACTATAAAAAAGCATATCGCCCTGTCTGTTGCAGGCCAGTTACGCCGGTCCGATGCAGTGACGGCTCAAGGCAGCGCTGTGTGGCGCGCCGGCGATACAAATAAGGAAGAGACATGCAAGACCCAAACCGATCTCATGCTGCGCGACGGCGCTTTCTGAAATCTGCCGGTTATACAGGCATCGGCTTATGGTCCGGCCTGGCGTTGCCTTCAGCATTCGCCGCGGCCCAGGACACGATCACATTGCCTTTTGGCAACGGCAAGCGAGTGCTTGAAGCCTTCCCCGGAAAACGCCCGCTTATCGTTCTGACCAATCGCCCCCCTCAGCTGGAGACACCGTTTTCAGTGTTCAACGACGGCCTGATTACACCGAATGACGCATTTTTTGTGCGTTATCACTGGAGCGGCATTCCGACCGAAGTTGACCCGCAAAGTTTTCGACTGAAAGTGCATGGATCGGTCAGCAAGCCGCTGGAGCTGTCGCTGGATGAGTTAAAGAAACTCCCCACCAAGCAAATCACGGCAGTACATCAATGTTCCGGCAATAGTCGCGGTTTTTTTGAACCACGCATAAACGGTGGGCAATTGGGCCATGGCGCGATGGGCAATGCCAAGTGGACAGGCGTTGCGTTAAAAGACGTGCTGGAACTGGCCGGCGTCGCGGCATCGGCCAAACAAGTAGCCTTCAATGGACTGGATCATCCGCCCGTTCCTGAAGGAACGGATTTTATCAAGGCATTGGATATTGATCACGGCATGGATGGCGAGGTCATGCTGGCATGGTCTATGAATGATGAAGATCTGCCCCTGCTGAATGGGTATCCATTGCGTCTGGTTGTGCCTGGCTACTATGGAACCTACTGGGTCAAGCACTTGAACGATATCCACGTGATGGATGACGTCTTTGACGGATTCTGGATGAGCAAGGCCTATCGTATTCCTGATAATGACTGTCATTGTGCAAAGCCTGGTGAAGCGCCAGGCAAAACCATTCCAATTGAGAAATTCTCGGTTCGTTCATTCATCACGAATGTGACGAACGATACCCGAATCACGGTTGGCAAACCGCAGGCCTTGCGAGGCATCGCGTTTGACGGCGGCTCAGGAATCAAATCGGTACAGCTATCGACCGATGGCGGCAGTAGCTGGGCTGATGCCAAGCTGGGCGACGAAATCAGCAAATATTCTTTTCGCGAATGGACCGGCGAGTTCACGCCCACGAAACAAGGGGAGTTCACGCTCATGGTGCGGGCGACCAGCCAGGAAGGTGAAACGCAGCCCATGCAGGCCAACTGGAATCCGTCCGGCTATCGCATGAACCGTATTGAACAGATTCGTGTGATTGCAGCTTAGGGAGCGGACAAATGAAATACTTATCGACACGTAAACAAGTGCTGCGCTGGGTTGTCTATGGCTGTGCGCTATTGCCCGTGGCCACTTTCGGCGCCGGCGTCGAATTTCCGCAGGAAGCAGGCGGCTACAAGAAAAGCGATCTGCCCGGATACCAGATCGCCAATGGCCTGTGCCTGATGTGTCACTCGTCTCAGTATGTTTCGTCGCAGCCGCCGCAATCGTCGCCAAAATACTGGAATGCCACGATTCACAAGATGAAAGACGTCTATAAGGCGCCGCTGCAGGACGATATGATTCCTGCCGTGGTGGAATATCTGAGTGTTGAATATGGTGGACAGGACCGAGCTGCTGCCCATGCCGATTACGAGAAGGCCATGGCGGCGTTGAAAACGCCTGCGGCTGGCGACGCCGGCAAAAAATAGCGCTGCCAGCATGTTTCGTAGTTGAATGTGGTAGAGTCAATGGATGTCAGTGCTTCACCCATGTGAAGCCGGCATCCATTTTTTATTCTGGCTCTTTTATGTCTCATCCTGTTCTGTATTCCTTTCGACGCTGCCCGTACGCGATGCGCGCCCGACTGGCCATCGCGGCCAGTGGGCAGATCTGCCAGTTGCGTGAAATCGTGTTACGCAACAAACCGGCCGCCATGCTGGCTGCTTCACCAAAGGGGACCGTGCCGGTCTTGGTGCTTCCCGATGGCCAGGTGCTTGAGCAAAGTCTGGATATCATGTTATGGGCCCTGCGCCAGAACGATCCATCAGGCTGGCTGGCGCCGACAGGGTGTTCGCTGGCAGATATGCTGGCCCTCATCGATTCCTGCGAAAACTATTTCAAGTGTCATCTTGACCGTTACAAATATCCGCAGCGTTACGACCTTGAACACGGCTTGCAGCACCGTGCCCGGGCGGCAGACTGGTTGATGACGCTGGAAGGGACCCTGAGTCATATGCCGTATCTTTCAGGCGCGCATTGCGCGCTGGCAGACATGGCTATTGCTCCGTTTGTCAGGCAGTTTGCGCATACTGATTTTACGTGGTTTGAAGCGCAAGCCTGGCCTTATTTGCTGCGCTGGCTTGAAAGCTGGAAGCAGTCTGCCGTCTTTGCGCGGGTGATGCACAAATATGCACCATGGGAAGACGGGCAGGCCCCTGTGCTTTTTCCGCCCTCTATGCAGGCGGCGCCTGGGCGATCTGATATAGCCATTCCTTGAAGATGCGAATTTTAGGCACCTGGCTTTCATCGGCGCGCCAGGATACTGTGTGGGTGACTACGTCCATTTCCTGAAAGACGCCTTTTCCCAGTTCGACCAGTTCACCGCGAGCCAGCTCGCGCTCGGCCAGGCGGGTACTTTCCAGCGCTACGCCCATGCCGTCGGTCGCTGCCGATAGCGACATTGCGGCGCGATCAAACGATGGCCGAGGCCTGGCTGGCAATCTAAGGTTGTTCAAGGTAAACCAGCTGGCCCATGTGACGTTATTCAATTGTGAATCAATCAGCACCAGCTTTTTTATCAATGCGGCCGCGTCGGCGTCCGGCTCGATCAGCGATGGCGAACACAAAGGCACATTTCTTTCGGTGCCAAGCGGCTCATTCACAATGCCGGCGCGTTCAATGATCGTGCCATAACAAATCGAAATGTCCAGCTCGCGCATGCGAACCAGATCGACCTGTTCCGACCCGGTGGTCAGGCGAATCGTAATATCAGGGTGTGTTTTCATGAACTGCGGCAACTTGGGGCCGAGCCATTTGACTGCCAGGCTGGGAGCGCAATAGAGCGCCAGCACCTGCGCTTTGGGTGCAAGCGACACTTCGGCGCAGGCGGCTTCGATAACGTCAAATATTCTTGACAGGCTCTCCAGGAACCGCTGCCCCTCGAGTGTGAGTTCAACCCGCCGGTTGCGCCTGATAAAGAGGGCGCAGCCAAAATAATCTTCAAGTTTGCGCACCTGGTGACTGATCGCCGATTGGGTCAGATGCAATTCCTGTGCCGCCAGTGTAAAGCTTTTCAGGCGCGCAGCAGATTCGAAGGCGCGTAGCAACGTGAAGTGCGGGATGTTTCTCATATTTATCATTATCCATGAATCACATTCATGATTCCATGAAGAACTATCGTTTGTCAAGGGTACTGCCGCGTGGGACGATGAGGGCGTTCCAAAATCATCGATTGAGCATTTCACAGGAGAAAACGCATGGCAGCTGTACTTGAAAAAACCGGCATCGTACTCGATGACGGTCGTGTATCCATTTACCAGCCAGAACAAAAAGATTTGATATTTCCCGAGCTGCCGACATTTACGAGCGTATCGGCGCACAGGCAACATTTGAAAGAACGGCTCGTTGCCGCTTGCCGCGCCTTTGCCTTGCAGGGCTATGACTACGGCTTTGCCGGACACCTGACCATCCGGGATCCGGAGGATCCCGGATTGTACTGGACCAATCCGATGGCAGTTCACTTCTCACAGGTCAAGGTGTCTAACCTGATCCTTGCCGATCACACCGGAAAAGTGGTCGAAGGCAGGCACGCCATTAACCGGGCAGGATTTGTCTTGCACGCAGCGGTGCACGAGCAGCATCAGGATATTGTTGCCATGTGTCATGCCCATACGGTGTACGGAACGGCGTTTGCAGCGCTGGGAAAACCACTGGCGCCCATCAGCCAGGATGCTGCTGCATTTTTTGAAGATCATGTGGTGATCGGCGATGAGGCCGGACAGGTCGCGGTGGAAGTCAAGGCCGGTCATAAAGTGGCCAATGCATTTGCCGGCGTGAAAGCAGCCATTCATCAGAATCACGGCTTGCTGACCGCGAGCCGTCACAGTATAGAGGCTGCGGCATTCTGGTTTATTGCGCTTGAGCGTTGCTGCCAGCAACAACTGATGATCGAGGCAACGGGGATTACGCCGCGGCTGGTAACGCCGGAACGCGCACGTTATAGCCGGGAACATGTGGGCAGCGAATACATCGGCTGGCTGCATTTCCAGACAATCTGGGACCAATTGCTGGCTACGCAGCCTGACATGTTTGATTAATGTTTATTTGGCCACACCTCGTATGACGAGCGTCATGCGAGATGAGCAAGTCCGGGATGACACAATCGGGCCGGCCAATCAACCCCTATTTATCGGTGGAGACAATAATGCAGATTGAAAACGATATTGAACAAGGCGCTGCCAAGGACGAGGCAGGGCTATACAGAAAAGTCATGTGGCGACTGCTGCCGTTTCTCTTTCTTTGTTATATGTGCGCGTATCTGGACCGCATCAATGTCAGTTTTGCCAAATTACAGATGCTGAATGATCTGTCGTTCAGCGAAGAAGTTTACGGCCTGGGCGCCGGGATATTTTTTGTAGGCTATTTGTTGTTTGAGGTGCCGAGCAATCTGATCCTGTTGCGCGTTGGCGCACGGCGCTGGATCGCCAGAATCATGGTGACCTGGGGCGCGCTGTCGGCCTGCATGATGTTTGTGACCACACCAACCAGTTTTTATATTCTGAGATTTTTGCTGGGCGTTGCCGAAGCCGGTTTTATTCCCGCCATCTTGCTGTATCTGACGTACTGGTTTCCGTCTTCACGCAGAAGTAAAGTAACCGCATTGTTTCTAACCGGCATTCCGATGTCAGGTGTGATTGGCGGGCCGCTGTCCGGCTGGATCCTGAACGGCATGGGCGGCGTACATGGTCTGGCCGGATGGCAGTGGCTGTTCGTGCTTGAAGGCATCCCGACTGTCCTGGTCGGCGTGATGGCATTTTTCTATCTGGATGATCGGGTGTCTGACGCCAAATGGCTTAATGCGGCAGAAAAGCGGCTGATCACAGCGAATCTGAATGCGGATAAACGAAGCCATCAATTGCATTCGGTCAAAGAAGGTTTGCTTGATCCGAAAATCTGGCTGATGAGTTGCATTTATTTCTGTTTCACCATGGGATTGTATGGCGTGAGTTTCTGGCTCCCGTCGCTGATCAAGGCTACCGGTGTAAACGATCCGCTCAATATCGGCCTGCTCACCGCCATCCCTTACGCAGCGGCAACCCTTGCAATGATTCTGGTCAGCCGGCGCTCGGACGAGAAGGGCGAGCGCAGATGGCATCTGGCCGTCCCGGGTATTGTCGGGGCTTTTAGCCTGTGCGCGAGCGTCGTTTTTGCCCATAGTCCGACCATCGCTATCGTTGCCTTAACGATCGGTACGATGGGTGTGATGACGACCATTTCCCAGTTCTGGACACTGCCTCCTGCGATTTTGGGCGGTGCGGCTGCGGCTGCCGGCATTGCGCTTGCAAACTCGGTCGGGAGTATTTCTGGCGTGGTCAGTCCCTATCTGATTGGCTGGTTTCAGACTCATACCGGGGCGACTGGCGGTGGCGTATATGGCCTGGCCATCAGTATGCTGATCGGTAGCGCGCTGGTCTTTGTCGTGCCAGCCAGAATGGTGAACAGTAAACAGCATGTGGCAGCGAAGGCCAACAATGAGGCTGGCCGTGTGCGCCGACCCATTGTCACGGCAGAAATCTGATTGCTGTCGCGACAACGAAGCGATCAGCTTGTGGTGGTCTGATCGCTTTGCAGTTTGAGCACTTCGTCCAGTCGTTTCACCAGATTCACCCGGGCGCGACTGGTATGCAGGTCGGTCAGTTCCACCGCGCGTTTACTGTCGCCTTCGGCGATTGCGCTGGCTATGGCTTCATGCTCATCCCAAATGGATTGTCGTTGTGCTGAGGATTGCAGGACCGCGCCCATGACACGCCGTAAATGATTCCAGTGCACCAGCGCGCTTTCGGCAATGAGCGGGTTGCCCGACGCTTCGTATATGGCGGTATGAAAGGCAATGTCCGTATCGATCAGCGCTTTGACGACACCACTTTGGGAGGCTTGACGGCCATTGATGATCAGTTGCGGGTCGATTGTTGCCTTGCGCTCGGCAGCAAGACGAACGGCGAGCATGTCCAGTGCCCCCCGAATTTCGTAAAGCCTGCCGGTCCAGTCAGGATCCAGGGGAGATACCAGAATGCCTCGCCCCGGCGCGTCCTGGACGAATCCGTCTTTTTTCAGCAAGCGTAATGCCTGCAGCACCGGCGAGCGGGATACGGCCATTTGCTCGGCAATCTCTTCCTGCGTGATACGCATTCCCGGCGCAAGAGTGCCATCGCTGATGGCGTCAAGTAGGGCCTTATATACCTCCTCTACGTAGTCGGGACGAGATTGCAGTTTCATCAGTCTGTTGTTCATGTTGCTCTTTTAACCCGTCGGTGTTTGATAACGTAGCAAGCGTAAAGGGGAATAGTGCCGCAGCAAAGCCCGCTCGCTCGATTTTACAAATTGTAGTGCATTCTTTGTATACAGAATACAAATTTAGGGGTTTACCCATATATACAGTAATTTGCCGTCGTTCTATTCTTTGTATACAGAGTTCAGTATACATTAAATACTTCATTTAACCCGAAAATGGGTATCCACAACCTTTAAGGAAGAGAGCAAATGAACAGACCAATGGATAAAGCAGAACAGGGCCGTAGCGCCGGCGCCTCGGGTGCGGTGACTAAAAAACTGATTCCTTACGGCGGTTATTACACCAATAAGATTCCAGGCCATGATCCCGAGTTGACCGAGGTCGGGCCGGGTACGCCGATGGGGGAGTACATGCGCGGTTTCTGGCATCCGGTGTGTATGGCAATGGAGCTGACCGATACGCCCCGCTTCCTGAAAATCCTGGGAGAAGAACTGGTGGCGTTCAAAGACGGAAGCGGGCGCGTTGGGTTGTTGCATGCGCATTGTGTCCATCGCGGCGCCTCGCTGGAATATGGGGCCATTCAGGAACGGGGCATTATGTGCTGTTATCACGGCATGGTGTTTGATGTTGATGGTACATGCCTGCACGCACCGTTTCCCAAGGGCGAAGAGAAAGAAGCAGAAAAGTTTGCCTGTTCCATCCAGCAAGGCGCGTACAAAGCGATGGAACGCAACGGGCTTATTTTTGCGTACATGGGGCCGCCCGATAAAGAGCCGCCTTTTCCCGAGTGGGAAGGAAACTTCACTGTTGCTTCAAGCGATGAGCTGGTGCCTTTCAGCAATTTCCAACATTGCAATTGGCTGCAGGTTCAGGATAATGCGGCGGACAACTATCACACCATGGCATTGCATGCTGCTAAAAATGTGGTCGATGGGCATTATCAAGGCACAACCTTTGATGAAGTGGGCGCCGCGTCCATGGAAGTGCCGCCCGATATGCAATTTATTCCGGTACATCAGGGTCGCAGCCTGGCTTGCTCAGGCGCCCGGCGCGTTGACAAGGACAGGCTGTTTATTCGCGTACAGCATCAGGTCCTGCCGAATCTGAGCTTGCATGCGTATACCTCGGAAGATGGTTCGAAGAAAAAGCTGTTCAGCCGCTTTCATATCATTCGCTGGACGGTGCCTGTGGATGATGAGAATGCGAAAATGATCGGCTGGCGCGTCATGGGCCCGGGTATCGACACGCGGGGCGTGGGCGACAAAGGCATGGTGGGCTATGAAACCATCGATTTTCTGGAGGGGCAGGTCGCCATGCGCCGGCCCGAGCGTTTTGGCAACTATAAGCTGGAGGATATGCCGCCGATTCCGCCCAATCACCGGGAGCGGGCCAATTATAAAGAATGCCAGTATGCGCCAGGTGATTACGAGGCCATTATCAGTCAGCGCCCGATTGCCATTCATGCGCTGGAGAATCCAACCAAATTCGATGCCGGTCTGTATATGTTCAGGAAGCTGTTGCGGGACGCCATCCGCGGCGCCAATCCGGCAGCGTCGGCTGACGGATTCAGGCAGTGGCTGCAGCAGACGGGGGGAGCGCCCAACAGTTATTGTTCGGGCAACGTGTTTGACCTGCCCGAAGCGGATACCGTTGAGGCCGAAGTGGCGCAGCGGCGATTTGTCGCCAAGCAGATCGTTGCCATTCTGACCGAAAGCGATAAGCAGTCGGGAGCTGCCCGCGCGGACTTCGTACGCGAGCAGATGGAACAGCTGGAAAAAACAGCCAAAGATACTTACGGCAGACCGGCGTAAACCGCCTGGCGGGCCAGGCGCCCGCCGCGAGCGCTTTTCGAATAACGATATCAAAGATGGTAGATACGCTATGAGCACTGATATGACGACGAATCCGGTGAGCGCGACAGCGTCGACGCTCTCATTGCTGGTCAGGCAAATCCGTTATGAGGCCGCCGGCATCAATTCCTATGAACTGGTTCATCCGCAGGGCGAGGATTTGCCGGCATTTACTGCCGGAGCCCATCTGGATATACACATACAGCCGGGCCTGATCCGGCAATACTCGCTGTGTAATGATCCGAGCGATACAAAGCGCTACGTGATTGCAGTGCTGAAGTCCGAGAGCGGGGCGGGTGGTTCAAAAACCTTGCATGAAACGCTAAGGGTGCAGGACATGGTCAAGGTCAGTGCGCCGCGCAACCATTTCCCGCTACTGCCAGAGGCTAGAAAAACCTTGCTGCTGGCCGGGGGCATTGGTATTACGCCTTTGAAGTCGATGATCCACGCACTGGATAAGGCGGCAATGGACTATGAATTACATTACTGTGCGAGGGATGCGTCCTGTGCCGCGTTCATTGATGCTTTCGCTGATCATGCAAAGGTGCACGTGCACTTTGATCATGGCGATCCGGCCCGAAGCCTGAATATTGCAGCGTTGCTGGAGGCCCCTGAAGACGGCACGCATGTGTATTTTTGCGGTCCTCCGGGCTTTATGCAAGCCTGTTCCCAGGCAACGCAGGGATGGCCCGATGGCACTGTTCACTGCGAGTATTTCAAGGCGCCGGTGGCCGAGCGTAGCGACAGGGAACCGGCTTCAGGGGCCGATGGCAGCTTCAGGGTGAAAATAGCCAGCACGGGCCAGCACATCGGTGTACCCGCAGATAAAAATTTGATCGAGGTGCTGGCCGAGGCGGGGATTGCGCTGGAGACGTCTTGCGTGTCGGGTTTATGCGGAACGTGCAAGATTCGTTATCTGGAGGGTGAAGTGGATCATCAGGATTATATTCTGAGCCCGGAAGAACAAGCTCAATATTTGACTGCATGCGTTTCCAGGGCGAAAAGCGAGCTGCTGGTGCTTGACCTGTAAAGTATGCAATGACCGATTAGTGCGCTCGCGTTTTGTTATCCCGCTTCGTCAGATCGGGAAGGCGCAGGCATCGCCTGGCCATCGGTCATTGCCGTGTTTGATCCATGCGTGGACCAGGTCGTTGGCCGGATCGGGTGGCGCCTGTCCTTAATCGGCGCCTTCCATTGTCCCGCTCAATCAATCCATCAATCGGCCAGGATCGCGATCCCGTCTGCCGCTTTTACTCCTTGTCCCTCGGGCAGAACAAATAGCGGGTTGATTTCAGCTTCAATAAGCCTGTCTCCCAGGCTGGCCACCATATTGGAAAAGCTTACGATGGCTTGCGCCAGCGCTTGCTGGTCGGCCTTTGTCCGACCACGATAGCCATCCAGCAGGGGCCAGGTGCGCAGTTCGCGCATCATGTCATAGGCATTGGCAAGACTTAACCCGCCTTGTTGCGGCAACAGACGCATTGTCGTGTCCTTCAGCAATTCTGCAGTCACGCCTCCCATGCCAAGCAAAATGGCGCTGCCCAGCGCATCACGATGGAACCCCAGAATCAGTTCGATTCCCGAAGTGACCATCTGCTGCACCAGAAACTGTTCCGGGCGGATGCCGGTTTTCGTATAGACGTCCGTTTGCATCTGGGTGATGCGTTCGCCTGCCTGATCTGGGGCAACGCCCACGCACACGCCACCGACATCGCTTTTGTGCATGATCTCGCTGGAGAGTATTTTCAGCACGACGGCAGATCCATATTGCAGGGCGGCCGCCTGGGCCTGTGCCGGATCGGACACAATGGTCTGACCGACGCCGGCAATGCCGAAGCGGGAAAACAGGTCTCTGGCCTGAGCTTCGTTCAGTGTTCCTGCCGGCAGATCTGCCAGGGACGGCGATTGGACAACGCCAGGCGCCTGCAACGCCGTTTGCGCCTGTGTTTGCCACATGGCCTGCAGGGCGACAGCACAGCACTCCGGCTCCATGAACGCAGGGATATGCCTTTGATTGAGCAGGCGGGCCACGTTAGGCGCATGCGGACTGACGAAGGCGACAATAGGTTTGTCTGTTGCGGGCAGACAGTCACAAATGGCGTCGGCCATCAATTGCGGATTGCCCAGGCTGGATGATCCTACAATCATGACCAGTGCGTCATAGTCATCACTGGCCGCCAGGGCACGGATCGCGCCGCGCAACAGATCAGGCTGCAAACCGGCCAGCGTCACGTCAACCGGGTTGCGGTCCAGCGCTGCCGGCATGTTTTCCTGAAGCGCGCGTAATGCGGCTGCAGTCTGAGCGCCTGGCGCCGGGGTTTCAAAACCGGCCATGCCCAGGCTGTCCGACACCAATGTGCCGGCGCCGCCGGTTGACGTCAGAATGGCGATGCGTTTGCCGCGCAGTGTGCGTTGGGTTGCCAATGCACTAGGCATATCGAGCAGATCGCTGAATCGCTGCGCACGGATGACGCCGGTCTGCCGGAACAGGGCGTCATACATTGTGTCCTGGCCTGCCAGCGCGCCCGTATGTGAAATGGCTGCCCGGGCCCCGGCTTCGGATCGGCCGATCTTGAAGGCGACGATAGGCTTTCCGGCATTTTGCGCGCGCAAGGCGGCGGCGCGAAATTTTTGCGGATTGCGTATGGCTTCGATATACAAGGCAATCACTTTGGTGGATTCATCGTCAACCAGATAGTCGATGAAATCGGCCATTTCCAGATCCACTTCATTACTGGTCGATATGAGCTTGGACATGCCGATACCGCGTGCCGCTGCACGTGAGAGCAGGGCGCCCAGAATACCGCCGCTTTGCGAAACCACGCCAACATCGCCGACCGGGAACTGGTCCATTTCCAGCGCGCCGCTTGCAGATAGTGGAATGCCATCGGTCAGATTGACCAGGCCGATGGTGTTGGGGCCCAGTATACGCATTGCACCAGCAGCCTGCTGAAGTTGTTGCTGGCGGTCTTTTCCCTCTGCGCCGGCTTCGGAATAGCCGCTGGCAAGCACGATTGCCGCTGCAGTGCCTTTTTGCGCCAGCTCCCGAACTGCCTGATGCGCACGTCCGGCGCCCAGCAAGATGATGGCCACGTCAGGCACCGCCGGCAGTGAATCAATATCCGGATAGCAGGGTATTTCGCCGATATGCGTAACGCGTGGGTTGACGGGATAGATGGCGCCGTCAAAGCCATGTTTGCGCAAATAGGCCAGGGGCCTGCCGGCTGTTTTTTGCAGGTCGGCAGAGGCGCCGATAATTGCCACGCTGCGTGGCCTGATAAGACGTGATATTGCATTCATGATTGTGTTGCTTTCCCGTTATTTGGCGGTCTTTTTCTCGGCCATTCTGGACAGGAACGCCATGACGGCTTCCCGGTGCTCGGTGCTGGTGTAACAGATGCCCTGGGCCTGGCTTCCCTGGGCAAAGGCCTGGGTCGCAGTCAGTTCGAAGGTCTGATTCAGAATGGTTTT
>Ga0079224_100009612_pt1 | contig 13206 bp, 11 predicted proteins | sample Stecom2015_FD_80414 | JGI IMG/M metagenome (GOLD analysis project Ga0079224, IMG submission 80414) | Agricultural soil microbial communities from Utah to study Nitrogen management - Steer compost 2015 | ecosystem: Environmental > Terrestrial > Soil > Agricultural land | place: USA: Utah... | reverse complement strand
GGGCTTCGGCTGGTACGACCTGCGATCAGCCCTCGCGCTGGGTCTCACGCCGGAGATGGAGGCGTGGGTGCGACTGGCGCTGACCGAGGTCGACTGAGGCACCTACGGACCGGCCGTCCCACGCCGGCTTCCACAGGGGCACAAGCATCGTCGGCCGCGGCACGAGCGCGACCGCGTGGTAAACTCCCGTCTGGCCGCGAGGCCGCGGTTTCGGGGCGTAGCGCAGTCTGGTAGCGCACCTGCTTTGGGAGCAGGGGGTCGCAAGTTCGAATCTTGCCGCCCCGACCACCACCTCACAAACGTCCGGAGAAGCAGTCCGGCGGTTCGATCCGGCCGGGTCGCGGTTCGACCACGACGACACCAGAGCCACGCAGCCTCGACGTCCCAGCGGGTGCCGAGGCGCGTGGTAAACTCTCTGCCGGCCTCATGGTGCCTGCGAGCGCCCAAGTAGGCGCCACGTACGCGTGCGGGAGTAGCTCAGTTGGTAGAGCGACAGCCTTCCAAGCTGTATGTCGCGGGTTCGACTCCCGTCTCCCGCTCCAGATCGGCACCAGCGGGCGGGCGCGTGCGCCCGCCCGCATCCATGCCGGCCCGCGTGCACCAGTAGCTCAGGGGACAGAGCAGCCGCCTTCTAAGCGGTAGGTCGAGGGTTCGAATCCTTCCTGGTGCACCATTCTCTGACCGATCAGCACGTGTGTCCTTCATCTGACCTGAACGGCAACGCGCGACAACGTGATCCGGGCGAAACCGCTGAAGTACCTGATCTCGTATGAACCCGGCTCTTCCGGGGCTGTTAGCTCGAGCGTCGGACCCCAGTCGGTGAACGCCACGTTCAGGTACTCCCAGTCCGGCGCCCCGGGACGCGCCAGCGCCACGTAGTCGCCGGCGCCGTCCGGGCCGGTCCACTCGACCGTGAAGACTGCCCCCGACGCCACCTCGGCCGGGGCGCGAAGCTCGACGGTCGGTTCCGTGACGGTGACCGGGACGCTGGCCAAGACGCTCCGTTCGCTCCCGCTCAGGTAGCGCACCTCGTACGTACCGGGTTGCACGGGTGCGACGAGCTCCAGACTGGATCCCCAGACGGTGAAGGCCGTGCTCATGAACGTCTCGGCCGGTGCGCCCTCGGGTGCGAAGGCCACCATGTCCCCGGTGCCGTCGGGCCCCTCCCACGTGACCGCGACGTTGGATCCCCCCATCACCTCCGCTGGGGCGGTCACGCTGACCTCTGAAGCCGTCACTAGCAGCGGGAGGGCGGCGAGGACGCCTCCTCCAGAACCGGCCAAGTACCGGACCTCGTAGCGTCCGGCCTCCACCGGGGCGTCCAAGGTGCCCGGGTTGCCGAACTGCGTGAACGTGTACGCCAAGCTGGTGGAGGCCTGCGAGCCCTCTGGAGCCACGACGAGCATGTCGCCTTCGTTGTTGGGCCCGTCCCAGGCGACGTCGAAGCTCGCGCCGCCCGCGACCTCGGCGGGCGCTTCGAGAGTTGCCTCCACGTGTCTGGCCGTGAACGGCTCGCTACGCCCGATGACCTGCGTCCCCCCCTCCGGCAGGTGCAGGTGGTAACGCGCCTCCAGCTCGAACTCACCGAACGGCACGATCACGTCTGCCGAGCCGCTCGCACCCGTAACGCCCTCGACCGCGACCAAGGTGTCATCTGGCGCATCGACGCTCGTGACCGTGAGCCATGCCGCCGCTCCTTCCGCCGCCCCCGTGAAGCTCACGGTCACGCGACCGCCCATCACGGGGTCGACTGGAGACACGGTCAACTCGACCGCGAACTCCGGGGCCAACTCGAAGTCGAAGGTGTTCTCCACGTCCGGCGACACCGAGAGGCCCGAGATCGTCTGTGGGGCTCTCGCGAACGCGTCGGACACGACGGCCGTGTAGCTGCCGGCGGGAAGGACGACCTCGAACTCCCCCGCAGCCACCTCCCGGAAGGCGTGCTCGGTGCCATCGACCGCCGCGGCGAAGCTCACGGTGGCGCCCAGCTCCACAGGGGCACCGTCACGCGTGAGGCGGACCCGGACGGGCAGACCGCGATCCTCGGTGGGGAGCTCGATGGCGTGTCCCAAGGCAGCAGCCAGCTCCGCCGCGCTGTTGGCGCTCTGGAACGTACCCACTCCCTCGAAGCTTCTCGCGGCCTCGGGGGTCAGCGCGAATCCGATGACGTGTAGGTCGACCTCGAAACCTACACCGGCAAGCCGCTCCGCCACGGCGCGTACGTCGCCGCCGCACGACTCCTCGCCGTCGGTGACGAGCACTATGATCTTGCGACCGGTTGCCCCTGCCAGGTCGTCTGCCGCGAGCTCGAGCGAGTACGCGATGGGGGTTGCCCCCAACGCCTCCGTGGTCTGCACCGTGTTCAGCAACAGTTGACGGTCGAGAGGGGCGACGGGAACGGTCAGGAGGCTGTCCTGGCAAGAGCCCTCGGCCAGTGCCATCACCTGGGAACCGTACACGCGCAGGCCAACGCTCAGTTCCGTGCTTTCCGGCAACCGGCTGACGAACGTCGCGAGGGCCTCCTTGGCGGCGGTGATCCGGAAGCGGCCGTCGGGGAGCTCGTTGAACATGGAGCCAGACGCGTCGAGCACCAGGACAACGCTCGTCGAGGTATCCGGAGCAGACTGAGCCAACGCGGTGGCCGCCAGCGACAGCGCCACCGCTGCGAACGTCATCCGCAGCAACGGCCGGGCGAGGGGCGCCCGTCCCAACCCCACACAGTACGCAAGGTCAAGCATGGCTTCCTCTCCGGCTCACCGCTTAGGGGCCAGTGGAGCGACTGTCGAACCGGTGCTGATGCTAGCGGTTGGCGACGTGAGGCGCCAGTCCTGCCCGGTGTCAACCAACGGGCCTGAGGCCGTCAGGGCTACGAGCGAAGCTAGCTGTCGAGACTCGGATCGGAGGGCCCGGCGAACACACAGGATCCGTCACCCAGGGCCATGCACGAGGTGAGGCGCACTTCGTCGCCCAGAAGCCTTGACAGCAGCTTCTCGTCGAACCGGCAGACGGCGCGGTTCCGACGCGCGACGTTGTGGAAGACGCAGTTCACGGCGCGTATCGCAGTGCCCGCGTCGGGCGCCGGCCCGGCGTGGTAGCCGAGGTCGTTCATCAGCTCGAGCACACGCTCACGTCTGACATCTGCGTCGAGGAGCCCCAGCTCGGGCAGCCATGCCAGGGCCAGGTCCTCCACCATCGCGTCCAGCACGACCTCCGCGGCCTCCGCTCCGAGCCGCTCGTCTATGGCTTCGAGCAGGCTGAGCGCCAGGCGGTCGTACTGACGCGGGAAGTGCTCACCACCCAGCTCCGTCAGGCCGTAGGCACGGGAGGGCCTGCGTCCGGTGCGCCGCACCGCGATGGGTTTCACCAGGCCGTCGCGCTCGAGGCCCGTGATGTGTTGCCTTATCGCGTTACGCGACACCCCGATGATGCCGGCCAGCTCGTCGAGAGTCATACCGACCTCTCTGTTCCGGAGCAGGTGCAGCATCACGCCTCGGCGCGTGTCGTTCTGCCCTAGCATCCAGCCCTCCCCTGCGGCAGCATAGCGTGATGACAATAATGACATAAACTCCTTGCATTATTGCCATAACGGTGCTAGCTTCGGTTCCGAGCGATCGCTACACGCCCATGCCCGAGGGAAGTGCAGCCCCTTGGACCGGAAGGAAGAACGATGAGGGAGATACCCTCTCTACCGATCCGTTCCGCAAGCGCACTGCGACTCGTCGTTGCCATTCTCGTCACGTTGCTGGCGACCGTGGCGTTCGCCGAAAGCGGTGACATGACCACCGAACCGCCACCTGCCCCATACGTCAACGCCTCGTCGATCCTCCAGCTGCCGGACTTCATCCCTGGAGCCGGCGCCCTCTACATCGATCCGGCCAACGCACCGGTCGGTCCCTGGCTGTCCTACGGTTCTGATGGCTCACTCGTCGAGATCCTCTTCATGGTCCCACTTAGCCAGATGCAGAACGCCGACGACTGGGACGACCTCTCGACCGGCCTGGTGTCCGAACTGGGCGTGACGATCGACCACGTCGACATCTCCTTCAACGGCGGCCATCCCGGCATGGCCGAGCCGCACTACCACTTCAGGCTCGTCGTCGTCGACGCGCAGACGCAGCAGAGCCTGCTCAACCCCTGATCTGACAGCACCCGCCGCAGCGTTCCGCTGCGCATAGATGCAAGGCTCGCCCCCGGTCACGGCTCGTGGCCGGGGGCGTGTAAGAGTGTGGGCCAGCATGCGACGCGCCAGACCGCTCCGCTTCCACGGCTGGAACATCGCGTGGGCGCTGGCCATCACCCAGACGGTCAGCTTCGGGATCCTCTTCTACTGCTTCCAGGTCTTCACTCTGCCCATGGAGGCAGAGCTTGGACTCAGCCGGGCGCAGACCTCGGGCGCGTACTCGCTAGCGCTCCTGCTATCGGGCTCCACGGCGATCCCTGTGGGACGGTGGGTAGACAGGCGCGGGGCGCGTGGGCTCATGACAGTTGCCTCGCTCGCCGGCGTAGGCCTGATGTTCGCCTGGTCCTTCGTGGAGAGCCTGGCGGGCCTCTACGCAGTTCAGGCAGGCATCGGGCTCGTGATGTCCGCCGTGCTCTACGACGTCGCCTTCACCGTACTCGCCGTCTGGTTCAGGCGGCACCGGTTGAAGGCGCTGCTGATCGTCACGTTGGTGGCAGGACTCGCCAGCACGATATTCGTGCCGTTGGCAACGTGGCTCGTCGAGTCGTGGGGCTGGAGGGACGCCCTACGGGTGCTCGCGGTCATCATGCTCTTCACGACCGTGCCCCTTCACGGACTCGTCCTGCGCGACAACCCTCGACGGCTCGGCAGCGGCCCGGACGGCGACCCGTTGGCCGCGGATAGGTCCCATGAACCGGAGACGTCCGTATCGGTGCGGGAAGCGCTGCGAGGCGGCGCCTTCTGGTGGCTCTCGACGGCGTTCACGTTCGACCGCATCGCGTCCGTGGCGCTTGCCGCTCACGCCGTTCCGCTACTGCTTGAGCGGGGCCACTCACCGGGACTCGTCGCATCAGTTGTCGGGACGATAGGCGCCATGCAGCTCGCCGGCAGGATCTTGTTCACGCCGGCCGCGAGGCAGGCCGACTTGACGACGCTCACGGCGATCACCTTCGCCGTCCGCGGCGCAGCCCTCCTACTGCTAGTGTTCCCGCTGTCCGCCGCTGGCCTCTTCCTCTTCGCCGCCATGTTCGGAGGCGCCAACGGGGCGACCACGTTGGGGCGTGCCGCGCTGGTCGCGGAACGCTTCGGACCCGCGAACTACGGCACCATCAACGGGTCTATGAGCACGATGATCGCCGTCGTTCAGACCGTGGCCCCGTTGAGCGTGGGATTCATGCGCGTGGCGACCGGCGACTACAAGGTCGCGCTGATCGCCCTGGCAGGCACAGCTCTGGTGGCGTCCTACTCCGTGACACGGGTCAGACGTCAGACCGTACCCGCACGAGCCTAGATCCTGGTCGCGCCCTGACCCGAGTGGCCCTCGAGCGTCCTCTGCGCCAGGTCGAGCGTGCGGTCGTTGCCCTCCACGACCAGCAACGAGCCTCCGCCCCGGACCACGTCGAGCAGGTGCTCGGCCTCCTCGGCGCGAGCACCCGTCAGGTCCTCGATCTCCGAGCGTGTGTAACCCGTTGCGCCGCCGCGCTCGATCTCGGCGTCCGCGCCCACTACGGCGAACGGGGAGAAGGCGGCAGGCGTGCCCAAGGGGACGCTCGTCCCGAGGGTCGCCGACGGCGGCACCACGACGTCGTCGAGGCGGTCCGGATCCGGAGCGCCTCTACCCCTCCTTCCGGCCTCTATGTCGCCTTCCTCGTCCGAGTTCGGCGGCCGCTGGACCACTCGCACCTCGTCGGTGACGCCAGCGTCCCGTAGCAGATCGAGGGCCTCCTCCAACTCGCCGTCCATCCCGTAAACGACAACCAGCTTGCCCATGCACGTGCACCTCCGTTACGGAAGTGTTGAGCCTGGTCCATAGCGCGCGATGAGCACAGATGAGAGCCGCGGGCAGGCTGCCCAAGGCACACGGGATGGGCTCGTGTCTGGTACAATCCGTCCTTGCCGACGTGGTGGATGTAGCTCAGTCGGTTAGAGCACCGGATTGTGGTTCCGGGGGCCGTGGGTTCAAATCCCATCATCCACCCCAGGCGCAGGGCGGGAGACCGCCCGAGAGGCCGGGCGGGATCGTACTTCCCGCCCGAGCCGCCATGCGAGGATGGCGGAATTGGTAGACGCGCTGGATTTAGGATCCAGTGGCCTAGCCGTGCGGGTTCAAGTCCCGCTCCTCGCACCACAGCGGCAAGCCACGTGCTTGCCGCTTGTTCTTGCAGGCGGCAAGCACTGGCGGCCAGAGACTCCGCGCGCCGAAAGAGGGGACCCATGAGGACCGAACTGTTGGACAAGAAGCCGGTGGAGGCGACCGTCAAGGTGACAGTGCCGGCAGCGGAAGTGGACGCCGCCTACGAGCAGGTGATCTCCGAGCTGTCGCGTCAGGTCCGGATACCTGGGTTCAGGCAGGGGAAGGTGCCGCGCGGTGTGCTCGTGAAGCGCATCGGCCCAGAGGCGCTCAACGAGGAGGTCAAGGACAAGCTCATCGACGCCAACTACCAGGCGGCGCTCAAGGAGCACGACCTCCTGTCGATCAGCACGCACTTCCACGCGCACGAGCCCGTGCAGGGGGCCGACTACAGCTTCGAGATCCATTCCGAGCTCTACCCGGAGGTCACGCTCCCCGACCTCACGACCATCTCCATCTCCGCGACCAAGCGCGAGCTGACCGACGACCTCGTCGACTCCGCGATCGAGGAGCTCCAGCGTGAGAACGCGACGCTTGTGCCCGTGGACCGACCGGTGGAGCCGACCGACTGGGTGATGATCGAGGCGACGAGCCTCACCGCGCCAGAGGCCACCGCCGAGGGTGACGAGGCGACGGCACCAGCGGAGCCGCAGACGAGCACGTTCCCCGTGGACCTGGAGCGTGCCGCCGAGGAGCTGCGAGAACAGCTCAAGGGCGCCTCGCTCGGCGAGGAGCGCGAGATCACGCTCACCGACGACGTGGATCGCGATGAGGACGGAGCCCCACGCGTCAGGCGGATGCGAGTCAAGGTCGCCGACGTCAAGGAGAAGGACAAGCCCGAGCCGGGCGAGGAGTTCGCGACGCAGCTGGGCATGGAGTCATGGGAGGCGGTCCTCGAACGGGTAAGGACCGCCATCTCCGACGACCTGGCCCGGGAGGCCCACGACGCGCGCCGCACCGAGCTGATAGACAAGCTCACCTCGGAGGCGCAGCTCGAGCTACCCCCTGGCCTGGTGCGTCGCCGCCAGCAGACGCTGTTGGAGAACCTCGTTCATGACCTGCAGGAGCAGGGCGAGACCTTCGAGAGCTACCTGTCAAGGCTCGACGCCCGTGGCAAGCGCGAGGAGTTCGAGAAGGAGCTGCTCGAGACCGCCGAGAAGGGCGTCCGCCGCGACCTGGTCCTGGAGAAGCTGACGGAGGTCCGCGGCACCGAGATCTCGACCGCCGAGCTCACCGAGGCGCTCAAGCACCTGGCGTCGCAGCGCCGTCAGGACGTCGGCTCGTTCATCCGTGACATGGGCGAGAACTGGGTCTCCAACTACCGTTTCATGCTCACTCGGGACAAGGCCGTGCGCGAGCTCATCGCCGAGCTGACCGGTGAGGACGCTACTCCTGCCGATGAAGAATCTCTGATGGAGGCGGCCGAGGCGAGCCTGGGTGCCGAGGAGGAGCAGAACGCCCCCGATCACGACCACGGGCACGACCATGACCACGAGGGCAGCGGGCACGATCACTGAGCCTGGCTAGGCTCGTGCCCGGGCTACGGTCGGCGTGGTTTTGTTCGGTGCTACGCTCTAGCACGACATGCCTTTAGTCCCATACGTCATCGAGCAGACGGGCCGCGGCGAGCGCACGTACGACGTCTATAGCCGCCTGCTGAAGGAGCGGATCATCTTCCTCGGAGGTCCCATCGACTCCGAGGTCGCCAACGTCGTCACCGCCCAGCTTCTGCTGCTGGACTCCCAGTCGCGCGAGCAGCCGATCAACCTCTTCATCAACTGCCCGGGGGGCGAGGTCTACGCGGGCCTCGCCATCTACGACGTCATGCAGTACATCTCCGCGCCCGTGCACACCAACTGCGTCGGTATCGCCATGTCGATGGGCTCGGCGATCCTCATGGCAGGCGAGAAGGGCTCTCGCGTGGCCCTCCCCCACTCACGCATCATGATCCACGCGGGGTCCGCCGGCTTCCCGCGCGCCAGCCTGCCTGACCTCGAGGTCCAGGCGCGCGAGTTCACGGACATCCGCAACATGATGGAAGACATCTACCAGCGCCACACGGGCCATGGCCGCGAGAAGCTGCGGGCCGACATGGAGCGCGACCGTTTCATGTCCCCGGAGCAGGCGCTCGAGTACGGGCTCATCGACCGCGTCGTGGAGCCTCGCGGGCAGGGCCGGTTCACCAGCTGATGAGCGCCCGCGGTCCGGACGGCGACCGGTGCGCGATCTGCGGCCGCGCGGACGGCGGCTCACCGCTGCTGGTCTCTGCCAGCGGCATGCTCCTGTGCTCGGACTGCGCCGGACGCGTCGGCGAGCGCACTGTCACGGCCGGCCCGCGCCGCCACCGCCCACTGCCAACGTCCGTGCCGCGGGACGTCAAGCGCGTCCTGGACGACTACGTCATCGAGCAGGAGGACGCCAAGCGCACCCTCGCGGTGGCCGTCTACAACCACTACCGGCGTCTGGCGCATCCCGAGTCCGAGGTGCAGAAGTCCAACGTCTTGCTCGTGGGCCCGTCGGGCACCGGCAAGACCCTACTGGCAGAGACGCTTGCGCGCACGTTGAAGGTGCCGTTCGCGATCGCGGACGCCACCACCCTCACCGAAGCCGGTTACGTCGGCGACGACGTCGAGAACATCGTGCTGAGGCTGTTGCAGGTGGCGGACTACGACGTCGAGGGCGCACAGCGCGGCATCATCTACATAGACGAGATCGACAAGATCGGCCGCAAGTCCGAGGGGCCGTCCATCACACGTGACGTCTCCGGCGAGGGCGTGCAGCAGGCGCTGCTCAAGATAATCGAGGGCACGACGACCCACGTGCCGCCGCAGGGCGGAAGGAAGCACCCGCATCAAGAGCTGATAGACGTCGACACCAGCGACATCCTGTTCATCTGCGGCGGGGCGTTCGAGGGCCTAGAAGACATCATGCGCCGGCGCCTGGACGTCTCGCGCGTCGGGTTCCAGGCCGAAGAGGACCTGAAGGACGCTTTCGAGGACGCCGAGGTGCTACCGGAGGACCTCATGGGCTTCGGGCTGATCCCCGAGCTGATAGGCCGCCTGCCCATCACTGTCCGGCTGCACGAGCTCTCCCTCGAGGCCCTCGTAGACGTCTTGACCAAGCCACGCAACGCCCTGGTCAAGCAGTACACGGAGATGTTCTCGTTCGACGGGGTCGAGCTCGCTTTCGAGCACGAGGCGCTGGTAGAGATAGCCAGGCGCGCTCAGGAGCGCAAGACCGGTGCCCGGGCGTTGCGGTCCGTCATGGAACGTGTCCTACTACCGCTCATGTACGAGGTCCCCGGCAGCGACGTCACCCAGGTGACCGTGACGCTGGCCGACATGGACGACCCCCACAGGCTGCTGGACAGGGCCAAGCGCGTTCGCAGCGCGTAAGGGCCGGAACGCGTCCGTTCCGGAGCTTGGCCGCCACCAGGGGCCTAAGCGGCTACCGACCTGCAACGCTCCACGACCGACGCGAACCTGCCGGCCGCCTCCCGCACCTCCGCCTCCGAGGTCTCTCGCCCCAGGCTGAACCTCACGCTGGCCTTCGCCGCTCGCGGCGAGTGGCCAAGCGCCAGCAGGACGTGGCTCGGCTCGAGGCTGCCGGCAGCGCAGGCCGAGCCGGCGCTCACCTCGACTCCGGCGTCGTCGAGCGCCATGAGCAAGCTCTCGCCGTCCACGTCCGCCACGCTGATGTTCACGTGCTTGACGCCCCTCGGCGCCTCGCTGCCGTTGACCCGTACCCCAGGTACGCCCGTCAGCAGCCCCTCGAGCAACGACTGGAGGCCGGCCATCCGGCGGCGCAGCTCGTGGCGCTCAGCGTCTGCGGCCTCGACTGCGGCTCCCATGCCAACGATCGCGGGGACCGCGTGTGTTCCGGGCCTCATCCCCCGCTCCTGGCTGCCACCGGCGAGCAGCGGCTCGACCTCGATGCCGGGACCCAGGACCAGCGCACCGGCTCCCTTGGGCCCGCCGACCTTGTGCGCCGAGATCGCCGCAGCGTCTGCGCACAGCGCGTTCAGCGATACCTCTTCAGTACCCAGGCCCTGGACGGCGTCGCAGAAGAAGAGGGCGCCGGCAGACCTGGAAGCCTCACCGATGGCGCGGGCGTCGAGTAGCACGCCGGTCTCGTTGTTCACCAGCATCAGGGCAACGAGCGCGGTGCGCTCCGCGGATGCGAGCGCGCTCTCCAACGCGGGCGCACCGGTTACGCCTCCAGGTCCATGCTCCACGTACGCGACGTGGCGACCGGCCTCATCCAGGCGTTCGGCGGCGCGCAGCACGGCGGCGTGTTCGAGCTTGCTCGTCAGGAGCGCACCGTCCCGCGTGCCCATCAGGCCCAGAACCGCCAGGTTGTCGGCTTCGGTGGCACCCGAGGTGAACACGACCTGTTTCGGCCTCACCCCCATGACGGCGGCGACGCGCTCCCTCGCCTCCTCGACGGCCTTGCGGGCGCGCCTGCCGGAGGCATGGAGGCTGGAAGGGTTGCCGTGCACCGCCGTCAGGTACGGCAGCATGGCCTCCAGTACGTCGGTTCTCAGCGGCGTCGTGGCCGCGTGGTCCAGGTAGATGGCTTCCATAGTTGGCGACCCGTGCTCAGGCCAGGTCCGGTACAAGCAGCGGCAGGCTGGCGGCCCCGTCCGGGGCGATGTAGCTACCGCGCGCGTTGCGCTCGGCCACCAGGTCTGCGAGCGTCGTCGACCCCAGGACCTGCCTCACCGCGTGGTCGACCTGACGCCACAGCCTCTCCGTGCTGCAGTTGCCGACGCGGACGCAGGAGTCGTTGTCGTCGAGGCACGCGACGGGAGCCACGCTGCCCTCGAGGAGCTCGACGACCTCCAGGGTGTCGATCTGGTCTTCCGGACGCGCCAGGCGATAACCGCCCCGGGCGCCCCTCACCGACTCGACGATGCCGGCGCGCCGCAACGACGCGAATATCTGTTCTAGGTACTGCTGGCTGAGTAGCTGCCGCTCTGCCACCGTCTTGAGGCTGATGGGTTCACGACCTGACAGTGCCACCTCTACGAGCGCGCGCATCCCGTACTGTGCCTTGGTCGAAACCCACATGATTCGTCCTCAGGTGGCCAACCGGCCGATTCTCGGAACCATTCCGAGTAACTTGGTCGAGTATAGCCACGGGCCGGCACGATGGTCAACGCGCAGGAGACCCGTCGCCCTAAGCCTCGCACGCTGAGGCATCGCGCTTACCGCGTAGCGGTCTCCAGGGACCCTTCGAGGTAGCCGAGCGGGTCGACCGCCCGCTCGCCGAAGCGCAGCTCGAAGTGAAGGTGTGGGCCCGTGGATGCGCCGGTGGAGCCGACGAGGCCGATCACGTCGCCCTGCCTAACGACGGCTCCTGATTGGACTGAGATCGAGCTGAGATGAGCGTAGCGGGTCTCACTGCCGTCGCCGTGATCGAGCGCGACGGCGTAACCGTAGGTGCTCCACCAGCCGGCCCGCCACACCACCCCGTCGCGAGCAGCCCTGACCGGGGTGCCGGTGGGTGCAGCCCAGTCCACGCCGAAGTGGTAACGGTTCCCGTTCACCGAGACGTTGCGCCAGCCGAAACTGGAGCTCAGCCTACCGGTCACGGGTTGCGCGAAGCCCTGCGGGGCTATGTCGGCCCCGGCCAGGCTCGCGAGCGCGGCTGGCAGCGCGGCGAGCTGGGCATCGCGCAGCGCCTGCCTCGGGTCCTCGGCCAAGGCGAGTGCCGAGACCATGGCCGCGAGGCAGGCGAGGAGTACCTTCAGCGGGCTCACGCCCGATTACTACCGTTAACCCTGGCCGAGCGTGGAGAGGAACTCCGCGTTGCTCTTCGTGCGGGACAGGCGGGACAGCAGCATCTCCATGGCTTCCGCCGGGTCCATGTCCGAGATGACCTTGCGCAGCAGCCACATCTTGGCGAGCACGGCCTCATCCAAGAGCAGGTCCTCACGGCGGGTGCCCGACTTGAGGATGTCGATGGCCGGGAAGATGCGGCGCTCCTCGAGCTGACGGGAGAGGTGCAGCTCCATGTTGCCCGTGCCCTTGAACTCCTCGAAGATCACGTCGTCCATGCGCGAGCCGGTCTCGACGAGAGCCGTCGCGAGGATGGAGAGCGAGCCGCCGCCGCGGATGTTGCGCGCGGCGCCGAGGAAGCGCTTGGGCCAGTGCAGGGCGTTGGAGTCGAGGCCGCCGGACAGCGTGCGGCCGGTGGGCGGCGTGACGAGGTTGTTGGCTCGCGCGAGCCTGGTGATGGAGTCGAGCAGGATCATCACGTGGCCGTTGTCCTCGACGATGCGTCTGGCGCGCTCGTGTACGAACTCGGCGACGCGAATGTGGTTCGTGGGCGGCTCGTCGAACGTGCTGGCGATGACTTCCACGCCCTGGACGGACTCGCGGAAGTCGGTGACTTCCTCCGGACGCTCGTCGACGAGGAGGACTATGACCTTGATGTCCGGTTCGTTCTGAGAGACGGCCGTGGCGATCTTCTTGAGTAGCGTCGTCTTGCCGGCCTTGGGCGGCGCGACGATGAGCCCACGCTGGCCACGGCCGATAGGCGCGAGCAGGTCTATGACGCGCGACGAGAGCTCGGCCTGCGTCGTCTCCAACTGGATATGCGTGTCCGGGAACGTGGGGACGAGCTCTTCGAACCGCGGGCGCTTGGACGCCTGGAACGGGTCGACGCTGTTGACCGCCTCTACGCGTATGAGCGTGCCGTAGCGCTCGTTGTCGCGCGGCCGGCGCGCCTTGCCAAGGATGAGGTCGCCCGTGCGCAGGCGGAACTGCTTGATGAGACCGGCGGAGACGATGACGCTGCGGGTGTTGTTCTGTAGCAGCGACTCCTGCAGGAAGCCGTAGCCGTCGGAAGAGATCTCGAGGTAGCCCTTGACGAGGCGCAGGCCTTCCTGCTC
>Ga0079224_100009610_pt1 | contig 13207 bp, 6 predicted proteins | sample Stecom2015_FD_80414 | JGI IMG/M metagenome (GOLD analysis project Ga0079224, IMG submission 80414) | Agricultural soil microbial communities from Utah to study Nitrogen management - Steer compost 2015 | ecosystem: Environmental > Terrestrial > Soil > Agricultural land | place: USA: Utah... | reverse complement strand
GCGCCCTTCGGGCACGTAGGCGCCCAGGCCGGTGACGCCCACGTACGGCCGTGCGCTCACCGCGCGCCCTCCGGCGCCAGGCCCGCGAACAGCAGCTCGTGGGTCGACGCGAGCACCGCCGGCGGCGGCGGGCTGTGCTCCCAGATGGCGTAGCGGAGCCCCAGGAAGTGGGCCACGCCCATCAGCGCCCAGGCCTGTGCCTCGGCGTCGCCGCGGCGGATCTCGCCCCGTTCCTGGGCCGCGGCGAGGCGCTCGGCGTAGGCGTCGGCCAGCGTCTGGTAGTACTCGCGGTAGATGCTCTCGTCCACGAACTGCGACTCCATCACCACGCGGTAGAGGTTCTGGTGCTCGAGCGCGAAGCGGATGAACGCCTCGAGCCCCGCCTTCTCGACCTCCACGCGGTGGGTGAGCCCGCGGGTGGCGGCCGACAGCGCGCGGCGCAGACGCCGGCCCATGTCGCGCACCAGCTCGCGCAGCACGTCGTCCTTGCTGGGGAAGTAGAGGTAGAAGGTGCCCTGCGCCACCCCGGCGCGGTTCACGATGCTGGCGATGGCGGTGCGGGCGAAGCCGTTCTCGCCGAACTCGGTCTCGGCGGCGTCGAGGATGCGCTGCCGCGTCGCTTCGCCGCGCGCGGTGGTGGGGCGTGGAAGGTCGCTCAAGCTCGCTCTCTCCGGCGCCGCGACGGCTCGGCCCGCGGCGCACATGACAGCTGATTCATCAGTCAGTTGACGGGAGCGTACGTTCGTTAGGCCGGCCTGTCAACGAGAGGCGGGGCGGGGTGGGTACACAGGCCGCCGCCGCGCGCGGCCGGCGCTGCGACGGCTACCCCGGGGATCCGCGCCGGGCGCGTCTATACTTCCTCCGAGACCGGCATGGCCTGGGTGCGACGCGCCCTGGCGCCCGCTCGCGACTCCGTCCCCTTCCGACGCCTCTGGCGCGGGCCGCCGACCCCGACGACGCTCGATCCCAGAAAGGGGGACGAATGTTCGAGATCCTGTTCCCTCTCACGGGCTCCTTCACCGACGCCAGCGCGCTGCCGCACGCGCTCGAGATGGCGCGCGTCACGGGCGCCAGGGTCCACCTGGTGCGGGTCCTGGAGAGCCGCCGCGCCAGCGACCGCCCCATCGACCCCGTCGACTGGCACATCAAGAAGCTCGAGGCCGAGGGGGCGCTGGCGGAGGCGGCCGCGCGCTTCGCCGAGGCCGGCGTGCCCGTCGAGGAGGTGCTCCTCGAGGGCAACCCCACCGAGCACCTGCTCCACTACGCGCACCGCACCGGCGCCGAGCTGATCGTGCTCGCCGGCGGCACCGGTCGCGGCACCATCGGCGCGCTGGGGGGCGAGCTGCTGTGGCGCTCCTACCTCACCACGCTGCTCGTGCGGCCGGTGCCGCTCGAGCCCGTGGCCGACGAGCCCGAGACGCGCGCGGCGTCGACCCGCGCCACCTTCGAGCGCGGCCGCGGCCTCGACACGCGGCCGGTGGACCAGGGGGCGTTCAGCGCCAGCACGCTGAGCGCCGCCCTCTCGCGCGTGACCGTCAGCCGCTGGCTCCCCGGCCGCGGCGGCGGCCGCGCGGCGGCCGCGCTGGTGCCGGCCGGCGCTCCGGCCCCCGGCACCGAGGCCACGCTCGCCCCCGGCGCCGAGGCCACGCCCGCGGGCGCCGCAGCCGGCGCCCCGGGGGACGCTCACGCCGGCGCGCCCGCCGGGGCGCCACCGCTCGGCAGCGCGGCCCCCACGAGCGTGGTGGGCGCGCCGTGGCCGCGCCCCACCCCGGGCGACGCGCCACGGGCGGCCGCGGACGTGCCCGGGGCGGGCGACGCGCCCGAGGAGCCGCCCGCCGAGGCCGCCCGCGCCCCGCGGGCGCGCCAGGGGGTGCGCTACGCCCGCATCGTCACCGCGCTCGACGGCTCGATGCGCGCCGAGTGCGTGCTGCCGTGGGTGCGGCGCCTGGCGCAGCAGCACGACGCCGAGGTGATCCTGGCGCACGTGGTCGTCGAGCCCGAGCTGCCGCGCCTCACGCCCCCCAGCGAGGAGGACGTGGCGCTGGCGCGGCGGCTGATGGAGCGCAACCGCGTGGCCGCCGCCGCCTACCTCGACGACGCCCGCAAGCGCCTCGGCATCGAGGCCTCCACGCGCCTCGTCGAGGGCGCCAAGGTGTCGGTCGCGCTCCACGACCTGGTGGACCGCGAGGCCGTCGACCTGATGGTGCTGAGCGCCCACGGCCACGGCGGCGAGCCGCGCTGGCCGTTCGGCGACGTGGCCACCAGCTTCATCGGCTACGGGCGCACGCCGCTGCTGCTCGTGCAGGACATGGCGCCGGGCGGGTTCCCGGCCGACGGCGGCGCCGACCGCTGGGGCGGCTGAGTGAGCGACAGCCCGGTGAGACCGACGGCGGGCGAGGAGCCGGACGAGGGCGCGCGGGGCGGCGGGGCGCCCGCGCCGGCCGGCTCCGAGCGCGCGCGGCGCGCGCTCGCGTGGGCCGAGGAGCAGCCGCTGGCGGGCGCGGCGCCGGCGCCGGCCGACGCCGCCGTCCTGGCGGGCCTGCGGCGCAACGCCCAGGCGCTGCAGGCGGCGCGCCGGTGGCTCAGCGCCGACAGCGAGGAGGAGCTGGCCGACAGCTACGCCACCGAGTGGTTCCTCGACAACCACTACCTGATCCGCGACGCGGCGCGGCAGGCGCTGCAGGACCTGCCGCTCGCCTTCTACCGGCGGCTGCCGCGGCTGGCGGCCGGCGCGGCCTTCGAGGGCCTGCCGCGCGTCTACGCGCTGGCGCACCGCCTGGTGGAGGAGAGCGAGGCGCGCCTCGACCTGCGCGCCGTGGAGGAGCAGCTGGAGGCGTACCAGGAGCGCGCCCCGCTCACGATGGGCGAGCTGTGGGCGCTGCCGGCGCTGCTGCGGGTGGTGCTGCTCGAGCGCCTGACCGAGAGCGTCGAGCGCCTCACGGCCGCGCGCTTCGGCCCGGAAGCCGACCTGAGGGCGGTGCAGGCCTCCCCGCCGGCCGCGGGCCAGGCCGCCCCGGCGCCGCCGAGCCCGGCGCCCCCGCCCGGCTGGGTCGCCGGCCCCGTGGCCGTGAACGACGACGAGCAGGTGGCCAACTGCGTGGTGAGCCTGCGGGCGCTCAAGGTCCACGACTGGGAGCGCTTCTTCGAGCGCCTGAGCCTGGTCGAGCGCGTGCTGCGCGGCGACAGCACCGGCGACTACGCGCGCATGACCTTCGCCACCCGCGACCGCTACCGCAAGGTGGTGGAGCGCCTGGCGGCCGGCACGGGCGTGGCCGAGACGCGCGTCGCGGAGGAGGCGGTGGCGTTGGCGGCGGCGGCCGACGCCGCCTGGGTAGGCCCCGACGACGACAACAGCGCGCGCCGCCGCGCCCACGTCGGCTACTACCTGCTCGACGCCGGCCTGCCGCTGCTGCGCCGGCGGCTCGGCTACCGGCCCACGGCGGCCGAGCAGGCGCGCGAGTGGGTGTTCGCGCACCCCGCCCGCGTGTACCTGGGCGCGATCGGGCTGGTCACCTTCACCCTGCTGGCGCTGGCGCTGCGCCACGCCGCCTGGGGCGGCGCCAGCGTGCCGGGGCAGCTGCTGGTCCTGCTGGTGGTGCTGGTGCCGGCGCTCGGCATCGGCGTCGGGCTGGTGAACCTGCTGCTGGGCTACGCGCTGCGGCCGCGGCAGCTGCCCAAGCTCGACCTGAGCCAGGGGGTGCCCGAGCGCTACCGCACCGCCGTGGTGGTGCCGGCGCTGCTCGACAGCCCCGCGGGCGTCGACGAGCTGCTGGAGCAGCTCGAGCGCCACTACCTCGGCGACCCCGACCCGGAGCTGCTCTTCGCGCTGCTGACGGACTTCCCCGACGCCGCCACCGCCGAGGTGGCGGGCGACGAGGAGCTGCTGCGCCGCGCCATCGACGGCGTCGGGCGCCTCAACCAGCGGTACGGCGGCGGCCGCCGGCCGTTCTACCTCCTCCACCGCCAGCGCCTGTGGAACGAGAGCGAGGGGGCGTGGATGGGCTGGGAGCGCAAGCGCGGCAAGCTGGTGGAGCTCAACCGCCTGCTGCGCGGCGCGCGCGACACCAGCTACACGGTGCAGGTCGGCGACCTGACGCGGCTGCCCGGCGTGCGCTACGTGCTGACGCTCGACGCCGACACGCGCCTGCCGCCGGGCGCGGCGGCGCGGCTGATCGGCACCCTGGCCCACCCGCTGAACCGCGCCGAGTTCGACGCCGACGGGCGCGTGGTGGCGGGCTACTCGCTGCTGCAGCCGCGCACCGACATCCTGCCGGAGAGCGCCAACGCCACCCCCTTCAGCCGCCTCTTCGTGGGCGAGAACGGCCTCGACCTCTACACGCTGGCGGTCTCCGACGTCTACATGGACCTGTTCGGCGAGGGCATCTACGTGGGCAAGGGGCTCTACGCCGTCGACGACTTCGAGCGCGCGCTGGCCGGCAAGGTTCCCGAGAACAGCGTGCTGAGCCACGACCTGCTGGAAGGCGTCTACGGCCGCGTGGCGCTCGTGACCGACGTGGTGCTGTTCGAGGAGTACCCGCCCAACTACCTGGCGCAGGTGCTGCGCACGCAGCGCTGGGTACGCGGCGACTGGCAGCTGCTGCCGTGGCTGCGCGACGCGCTCACGGGGGGCGGCGAACGCGACGCCACCGGCCTCGGGGTGATGGGCGCCTGGAAGCTGTTCGACAACCTGCGGCGCAGCCTGCTGGCGCCGGCCGTGGTGCTGATGCTCGGGTGCGGCTGGCTGCTCTTCCCGGGGCTGCCGCTCGTGTGGACGCTGATGGCGCTGGGCGCGCTGCTGGTGCCGCTGCTGGGCAGCGCCGTCTCGACGCTCGTGCGGGCGCTGGCGCCCCGCCGCGGGGGGCCGGACGAGGCGCCCCGGCGGACCACCGTGGCGTGGCGCCCGCTCGTAGACGGGCTGCGGCGCTTCGTGATCATGCTGGCGTTCGTGCCCTTCGAGGCGGTCACGGTGCTGGAGAGCGTGGGCGTCACGCTCTACCGCCTCTACGTCTCGCGCCGCAAGCTGCTGGAGTGGCGCACGGCGGCGCAGGCGGCCCACGCGGTGGCGGGCCTCGACCTGCCCGGCATCGCGGCGCGCATGGCGCCGGCGCTGCTGCTGAGCCTGGGCGTGCTGGTGCTGGTGGTCGCGGGGCGGCCGGGGGCGCTGTGGCTGGCGCTGCCGGTGACGGGGCTGTGGCTGGCGGCGCCGGTGGTGGCGCACCGCACCGGGCGCCCGCTGGACGTGGCGCCGGAGGCGCTCGACGAGGCGCAGCGCCGCGCCGTGCACGGCCTGGCGCGCCGCACCTGGCTCTACTTCGAGCAGTTCGTGGGCCCGAACGACAACTGGCTCCCGCCCGACAACGTGCAGGGCGCCCCCAACCCGGTGACGGCGCATCGCACCTCGCCCACCAACATCGGCCTGCTGCTCCTCTCGACCCTGGCGGCCCACGACCTCGGCTACCTGGGGCTCGTCGACCTCTCGCTGCGGCTGCGCCAGACGCTCGAGGTGCTAGGGCGCATGGAGCGCTACCGCGGCCACCTGCTCAACTGGTACGACACGCGCACCCTGGCGCCGCTCGCCCCGCGCTACGTCTCGAGCGTCGACAGCGGCAACCTGCTCGGCAGCCTGGTGGCGGTGCGCGAGGGCTGCCTCGAGGTGCTGAGCGAGAGCGTGGCGCCGCGCCGCCGCTGGGGCGGCCTGACCGACACCATGGACGTGCTCGCCGACACGCTGCGCGACGCCCTGGGCGAGGAGGCCGAGCTGGTGGCGCACGTGGAGCGCATGCGCGCGCGGGTCACGGCGGTGGCCGAGCAGCCCGACGAGTGGCCGGCGCTCCTCGACCACCTGGTCGGCGACGCGATGCAGGAGCTCAAGCGCCTGCTGGTGGAGGCGTTCGAGGCCGGCGCCTTCGGCCCCGAGGAGCGCGGCGCCGTGCGCGCCTGGGCCGAGCGCGTGGGCTACAACGTGCGCGTCACGCAGCTGGAGTTCGACTTCCTGATGCCGTGGAGCCGCGCCTTCCTGAGCGCACGCGCCTGGGAGGACGCCCTGCCCGCGCCCGCGGCGCGCGTCATGGCCCAGCTGCGCGCCGCGCTGGCCACCACGCCCACGCTCAGGCAGCTGGAGCGGCGCTGCCGCCGCGCCATCGAGCTGCTGGCCGAGCTGAAGCGCGCGCTGGAGGGCGGCGAGCCCACCGGCGCCGAGGCGTGGTGCGACGAGCTGGCCAGCCGGCTGTCGTCCTGCGCCGGGGCGGCGCGCGGGCTGGTGGCCGCGTTCGAGGGGGTGGCCGCCATGGCCGACGCCGAGGTGGAGGGCGCCGACTTCACCTTCCTCTACGACCCCGACCGCGCCCTGCTGCACATCGGCTACGACGTCGACGCCGAGCGGCTCGACGACAACTACTACGACCTGCTGGCCTCGGAGGCGCGCCTCGCCAGCCTGATCGCGATCGCCAAGGGCGAGCTGCCGGTGAAGCACTGGCTCCACCTGGGGCGGCCGCTCACCGACGTGGGCGGGCGCGCCACGCTCCTCTCCTGGAGCGGCACCATGTTCGAGTACCTGATGCCCAACCTGCTCACGCGCCGCTACCCGGGCACGCTGCTCGAGCAGTCGTGCGCGGCCGCCGTCGAGGGGCACATCGCCTTCGCGCGGCGCCACGGGGTGCCGTGGGGCGTCAGCGAGTCGGCCTACGGGCGCGTGGACGCGGCCGGCACCTACCAGTACCGCGCCTTCGGGGTGCCCGAGCTGGGCCTCGACCGCGGCCAGGAGGGCGACCTGGTGGTGGCGCCCTACGCCTCGATGCTGGCGCTGCAGTACCGGCCCGCCGCGGTGCTCGAGAACCTGCGGCGCCTGGAGGGGCTGGGGGCGCTCGGGCCGTACGGGCTCTACGAGGCGCTCGACTTCACCCCGGCGCGCAAGCCGATCGGCCGCGACCACGTGCTGGTGCGCGCCTACATGGCCCACCACCAGGGGATGATCCTGGTGGCGCTGGCCAACGCCCTCACCGACGACGCCATGGTGCGCCGCTTCCACGCCGACCCGCGCGTGGCCACCGTCGAGCTGCTGCTGCAGGAGCGCGTGCCGGCGGTGGTGCCGCCGGCCGACACGCTGGAGCGCGAGCCGCCGCGCCCCAACCCCGTCGACCTGGGGGCGTTCGACCAGGCGTGGGCGGCGCCGGTCGAGAGCCCCTCGCCCCAAGCGCACCTGCTCTCCAACGGGCGCTACTCGGTGCTGATCACCGCCGCCGGCGCCGGCTACAGCGCTTGCGAGGAGACCGCCATCACGCGCTGGCGCCCCGACGGCACCCTCGAGGAGCACGGCACCTTCGTCTACCTCCACGACCTCGACGACGGCCGCCTCTGGTCGGCCACGCGCCAGCCGCTGGGACCGGCGGCCCTGGACGAGGCCGAGTTCGCACCGCACCAGGCCACCTTCACGCGCCAGGTCGACGAGCTGCTGAGCCGCCTCGAGGTGGCCGTCGCCGAGGACGACGCCGAGCTGCGGCGCCTCACGCTCGTCAACCAGAGCGACCGCCCGCGCCGCCTCAAGGTCACCAGCTACGCCGAGGTGGTGCTGGGCGACGCCGCCGGCGACCAGCGCCACCCGGCCTTCAGCAAGCTGTTCGTGGAGAGCGTCTACCTGCCCGAGCAGAACGCGCTGCTGTTCCGGCGCCGCCCGCGCTCCGCGGAGGAGGCGCCCGAGCACGCGGCCCACGCGCTGGTGCTGGACGCTGGGACGCCGCCGACCGGCGAGTTCGAGTCGGACCGCAAGGCGTTCCTGGGGCGGGGCCGGGGCGTGCGCGACGCGGCCGGGCCGCGCGGCACGCTCGGCGGCGGCGTCGGCGCCACCCTCGACCCCGTGATGGCGCTGGGCCAGACGCTCGAGCTGGCGCCCCACAGCCAGGCGACCCTGACCTTCGTGACCGCCTACGGCCACAGCCGCCGCGCCCTGGTGGCCACCATCGAGCGGCTGCAGCGCCCCGGCGCCGTGCAGCGCGAGCTGGAGCTGGCCCGCAACCGCAGCCGCCTCGAGCTGCGGCGGCGCCACGTCGACCCCGCCGACCTGCGCGACTACCAGCGCCTGCTGTCGGCGCTGCTCTACCCGGGGCCGACGTTGCGCGCCCCGCCCGAGGTGCTGGCCGCCAACCAGCTCGGGCAGCCGGGCCTGTGGGGCCACGGCATCTCGGGCGACTACCCCGTCCTGCTGGCGCGCGTCGACGAGCAGGAGGAGCTGCAGCTCGTGAGCGACCTGGTGCGCGCCCACGGCTACTGGCGCCGGCGCGGGGTGAAGGTCGACGTGGTGATCCTCAACGCCCGCGGCACCGGCTACAGCCAGGAGCTGCAGGGGCGGCTGCGCTGGCTGCTGAGCCGCACCGGCGGCGACGACTGGCTCGACGCCCGCGGCGGCATCTTCCTGCTGCGTGAGGACCAGCTGGCGCCGCAGGACCTGACGCTGCTGCGCAGCGTGGCGCGCGTGATCCTCGACGCCGACGCCGGCCCGCTGTCGCGCCAGCTCGACCGCCTGTGGCACGCGTCCGACCTGCTGCCGCCCCTGCGCGCCAGCGACCCCGACGCCGACCACGGCGCGGCGGCGCCGCCGGTGGCGCGGCCCGAGGGCCTGGCGTTCGACAACGGCTGGGGTGGCTTCGCCGACGGCGGCCGCGAGTACCAGGTCTACCTGCCGGGCGGTGCGCTGCCGCCGGCGCCGTGGGCGAACGTGGTGGCCAACGAGACGGTGGGCTTCCTCGCCACCGAGGGCGGCCTCGGTAGCAGCTGGGCGGTCAACAGCGGCGAGAACCGCCTGACGCCCTGGCACAACGACCCCGTGACCGACCCGCCGGCCGAGGTGGTCTACCTGCGCGACGAGGAGACGGCCGAGGTGTGGTCGGCCACGCCGCTGCCCTGCAACCTGGAGGCGCCCTGCCTGGTGCGCCACGGCGCTGGCTACACGGTGTGGGAGCACGCCAGCCGCGGCCTCGAGCACGAGCTCGAGGCGTTCGTGGCGGCCGACGACCCCGTGAAGCTCGTGCGCCTACGGCTCACCAACCGCACCGAGCGCGCGCGGCGCGTCACGGCCACCTACTTCGCGCCGTGGGTGCTGGGCGTGGACCACGCCACCACCCAGCTGCACGTGGTGCCCGGCTACGACGCGGTGCGCTGCGTGCTGCTGGCCGGCAACCGCTACAACGCCGAGTTCGGCGCCCTCGAGGCGTTCCTGGCCAGCAACAAGGCGCCGCACGGCGTGACCACCGACCGGCGCGAGTTCCTCGGGCGCCTGGGCAGCCTGGCGCGGCCGGCGGCCCTCGAGCGCGTCGGCCTGAGCGGCGCCGTGCGGGCGGGCGCCGACCCGTGCGCCGCGCTGCAGCTGCACCTCGACCTGCCGCCCGGCGGCGGCGAGGAGGTGCTGTTCGTGCTGGGGCAGGCCGAGGGGCGCGAGCGGGCGCTGGAGCTCGCCGACCGCTACCGCGACCTGGGGCGCCTGGCCGAGCACCGCGCGGCGGTGACCGAGAAGTGGGAGGCGCTCCTGGGCCAGGTGCAGGTGGAGACGCCCGACCCGGCGCTCGACCTGCTCACCAACCGCTGGCTGAACTACCAGACGCTCGCGGCGCGGCTCTGGGGCCGCAGCGCCTTCTACCAGTCGAGCGGCGCCTACGGCTTCCGCGACCAGCTGCAGGACGTGCTGGCGCTGCTGCACGTGGCGCCCGGGCTGGCGCGCGCGCAGGTGCTGCGCGCCGCCGCCCACCAGTTCGAGGAGGGCGACGTGCTGCACTGGTGGCACCCGCCGAGCGGCCGCGGGGTGCGCACGCGCATCTCCGACGACCTGCTGTGGCTGCCGTACGTCACGGCGCGCTACGTGGAGGCCACCGGCGACGAGGGGGTGCTGGACGAGGAGGTGCCGTTCCTGACGGGACCGCGGCTAGCGCCCGGCGAGCACGAGCGCTACGACCACTACCCGCGCGGCGGCAGCGCCACGCTGCTCGAGCACTGCCGCCGCGCCATCGAGCGCGGCGCCACCGAGGGGCGGCACGGCCTGCCGCTGATCGGTGGCGGCGACTGGAACGACGGCATGAACCGAGTGGGCGTGGAGGGGCGCGGCGAGAGCGTGTGGCTGGCGTGGTTCCTGGTCGTCACGCTGCGCGGCTTCGCGGGCCTGCTGAGGCGCGTGGGGCGCGAGCACGAGGCCAGCGACCTGGAGGCGCGCGCGGAGCGCTACGTCGAGGCGGCGCAGGAGCACGCCTGGGACGGCGAGTGGTACCTGCGCGCCTTCTACGACGACGGCACGCCGTTGGGCTCGCGCGAGGACCGCGAGTGCCGCATCGACTCCATCGCCCAGTCGTGGTCGGTGTTCGCGCTGGGCGACCACGAGCGCGGGCGCCAGGCGCTGGCGCAGGTCGAGGTGCAGCTGGTGCGGCGCGAGGACGGCCTGATCCGGCTGTTCGCGCCCGCCTTCGACCGCACCGAGCGCGACCCCGGCTACATCAAGGGCTACCTGCCCGGGGTGCGCGAGAACGGCGGCCAGTACACCCACGGCGCCATCTGGACCGCTTGGGCGTTCGCGGCGCTGGGCGACGGCGACAAGGCGCACGAGCTCTACCAGCTGCTGGCGCCGGTGCGCCACGCCCAGGACCCGGCGGGGGTGGCGCGCTACCAGGTGGAGCCGTACGTGATCGCCGCCGACGTCTACAGCTTGGAGCCGCACGTGGGCCGCGGCGGCTGGACCTGGTACACCGGTTCGGCGTCGTGGTTCTACCGCCTGGGGCTGGAGGCGCTGCTGGGCCTGCGGAAGCGGGGCGCCAGCCTCGCCTTCGAGCCGGCCCTCCCGCGCGCGTGGGACGGCTACCGCGTGGTGTGGCGCGAAGGGGCCAGCACCTACCGCGTCCAGGTGAAGCGCGCGGCTAGGCGCAGCGCAGTCGGCGCGAGCGAGGCGGTGCGGCGCGTGACGCTAGACGGCGCGCCGCTCCCCGACCTGGCGGTGCCGCTGCGGGACGACGGTCGGGACCACGAGGTGGTGGTGGAGCTGGGCTGAGGCTCAGCGCTTCTCGTGCCACCGGCCGTCCTCGCCCTTCTCGTAGGTGCGCTTCACGGCGGTCCACGCCACGGCGTGCGCCGTCTCCTCGCGCGTGGCGTCGCCCCGCCGCTCCTGGGGCTCGTCGTACTGGTCCCAGGCGCTGTTGAAGGCCGCCTGGTAGATCTCCTGGGCGTGCTTCGGGAGCACGTCGCGGACGCCGTCGGGTAGCTCTTCCAGCCTGTCGTACGGCATGGGGGTCACCTCCCTCCTGGGACGCCGCGTGACGCGCGGCGCCGCGGGACGCGAGCGCGCGCCGGGGGGACCGGCGCGCGCTGCAGGGTTCAGGTCTCGGGCGGGCGCTCGGGCCCGCCGGTGCGGGTGGCGCTCAGGCGCGATGCGTGTCGGAGTGCCGCCGCGCCCACTCGTCGACCTGGCGCTCGGCGGCGTCGCGGGTCAGCCCGTAACGCTCCTGCACCTTGCCGACCAGCTCGTCGCGGTTGCCTTCCAGGGCCGCCATGTCGTTGTCGGTCAGCTTGCCCCACTGCTGCTTGATCTCGCCCTTGAGCTGGTTCCAGTTGCCGCGGATGGTGTCCCAGTTCATGTGTGACTCCTTCCCTGCGTCCGTACGTCGTTGGCTTACGTCCGTACTGTGCCGTCCCCGGTCCTGTGAGGGGTGAGGTGGAGATGTGAGGAGCCGCCACGGCTATCACCAACGCAGCAGCCCCGCCAGGCCGCCGAGCTCCAGCAGGCGCTCCTCGGCGGCGTTGGTGAGGAAGCGCAGCCCCATGCCGTGGTCCGCCGCCAGCTGCGGTAGGACGTCGGCGAGCTCCACCTCCTCAAGCGGCTCGTTGGCCGCCGCGAAGCGCGCGGCGCCGTGGGCGTACACCAGCCCGCTCTGCTCCAGGCGCTGCACGCGCGCGGTGGGGCGGCTCGGCACCAGCAGCAGGTAGACGCGCCCCTCGGCCACGAGCTCGAGGGTCTTCGCCAGGCCGGTGGCGCTCTGCTCCTCGGCCCGCGCGAGGAGCGCCATCTGGCCCGCCTGCTGCGCCTCGGCGGCGGCCGCCTGCAGGCGTGGCTTGAGCGTGGCGCTGGGCGCGTCGGGGTCGGGGAAGCTGGGGAAGCGGGCGCCGATCGCCTTGCGCGTCTCGGCGTCCAGGTGCTCCTCGAAGGCCGCCACCTCCGGCTCGGTGCCGAGCAGCATCAGGCTGGTGGCGCCGTGCTGCTTCAGGAGGCGGCCGGTCTCCTCGGCCACGCGCTTGCGCAGGCGGTCGGCCCAGGCGGCGGCGCGGTCGACGAAGCTCTCGCGGCCGGTGCTCGCGTGCGCCCGCTCGCTGGGGTCGCCGGCGGGGCTGCCGCGCGTGTCGCGCCACGACGACTCGTCGCTCGTGTCGATCTCGGTGGCCAGCTCCTCGACCTCGGTGGGCGAGACCACGAAGCGGCGGATGCGTTCCTGGCCCACGTGAAGCGCCAGGGTCACGGGGCGCTGGCGTTGGGCCAGCTCGAGGGGCGCCAGCAGCGGCGCGCCCAGGCGCGCCTTGGCGCCGTCCTGCAGGTCGAGGGCGGGTAGCTCGCGCTCGATGCTCACCAGCTCGAACAGCTCCTCGTCGGAGAGGTGGGCGAAGACGGCCGCCAGCGGGCCCGGCTCCAGGGCGAGCCGGTCCTGCAGCGCCATGGTGATGCGCTTGACGGTGCGGGCGTCGAGCTCGAGCCCTTCCATCGCGGCGCGAGCGCGCAGCGCCCACGCCTTGGTGGTGTTGGCGTCGGGGTCCTTGCGGTCTATGGCGAGGTAGAGGGAGATGACGCCGTTCCCGTACGTCGACAGACGCTCGCGGAGCCGGTCCACGGTGTCGGCCTCGAGCATGGCTCCTCCTAACTACCGCCCGGCCGTGAGGCTGGGAGACGGTGGTCGCGCAGGAGGCCCCTGCTGCAGGTCGTGGGGAGGAGCGTCCGGAGCCGCCTCGCGGACGCCTCGATTATCGCCACGCCCGGGAGCGCCCCGGCCGGGGTGGTCACAGCCGGAGCGGCGGCGTGGGGCGGGCGCCGCCCACGGCGACGACGCCCCGTGGGCGGCGGCCCACGCGGCTCGTCGGAGCCCGGTCCCGGGGCGCGGGCGCGCGGCCCGCGCTCAGCTACCTAGGCTCAGAGGCCCGACAGCTTGAAGTTCTTGTCGATGTACGACGCCCACTCGGTGGGCACGTCGATCTC
>Ga0079224_100009608_pt1 | contig 13208 bp, 11 predicted proteins | sample Stecom2015_FD_80414 | JGI IMG/M metagenome (GOLD analysis project Ga0079224, IMG submission 80414) | Agricultural soil microbial communities from Utah to study Nitrogen management - Steer compost 2015 | ecosystem: Environmental > Terrestrial > Soil > Agricultural land | place: USA: Utah... | reverse complement strand
TCTTTCAAAAAAATCTGCAAACCATTCGTGTCGGATCCGACACGAGGGGCATGCCGGGCACGCTGCATCAGGGCCTCCTCGAAATCTTCAAAGAAGACCCGTGGTTGGCGTTCGACATCCTCGGTATCCCTCGGCCGGTCGACGGCTGGCCGATCGACCGCCGGGGGGAGATCCAGCGCGACGGCAAGAAGCCCTGGACCGTCGACCCCGACTACCCCGATTTGGTGCTGGTCCACCGCGACGCTGCGAACCGCAAGCGCGGGATCGTGATCACCATCGAGGCGCAAAAGGACCCGAATCCCGTCAAGCGCTGGATGATCCCGGTCTATCAGGCGAACCTCGCCGAAGAGCATCGGCTGGACGCCTGGTCGGTGGTGGTCTCCCTCAGCCAGCGAGTGAGTCGGGCCATCCGAAGGTGGCGCGACGGCGGGCCACCCAGGGTCGATGCGTTGTTGCTCGATGTCGAGACGGTGCCGAAATCGCCGTGGTTGGATGACCCTGCGCGACGCCCGATGGCAGCTGTGCTGGTTGGAGCCCTGCACGGATACGCTGGTGACTTCGATGCAGCTCGCCGAGCCTTTCACTTGACCCAAACGATGTCGGGGAAACGACGTCGACGGCATGGCATGACCATCCTCGCCGCGTTGACCGAAGAGCAACGAAACCAGCTGATCGAGGAGCTACCCGTGGAAGAGCAACACGACTGGATGGATGTCGAGCGCCGCAGCGGCACGTTTCAATTCGGACGCAAGGAGGGGCGCGAAGAAGGACGCGAAGAAGGACGCAAGGAAGGACGCAAGGAAGGATGCATCGCCCTGCGCGAGCTGATCTTCGAGCTGCTCGCCGAGCGCGGCATCGCCGTGAATGCCAGGGCGAAGGCACAGATCCGCCGCTGCAACGACCTGACCGTCCTCACGCGGCTGGCCCGGCGGGCCGCGCACGCAACGAGCATGGGCGAGCTGTTCGATCGATGACCCCGTCACGCTCGGTCGTGGCAACCTTGGCGTGTGTCCTGGCGCAGCCTCGCCGCGATCGCGCTGCTCGTCGGTGGCTGCCAGCTCGACGAGCTCGCCACGGAGTCCTCCGGCTGGCGAGCCTCCCGACCCGCGGGATTGCAGGGCCCGACCGTGTCGAATGCCGAGCCCTGCCAGTGGCCGACCGCGGTCGTGCTCGGTGACGGCGGCTGCTCGGGGGTGCTGATCCATCCGCAGGTGGTGATGACGGCGGGGCACTGCCTCGGTGACGGCACCGGACCCGCGGAGGTCCGCCTTGGCGAAGACGCGACGGCACCGGCGAAGATCGTCGCGACCAGCTCGTGCGCGCGGCCGCCCGAGGCCGACGGCACCGTCAACGTGCACGACCATGGCTACTGCGTGCTGGCGGAGCCGGTCGATCTCGCAATCGTCCCGCCGCTGCTCGGTTGCGAGCTCGACTCGCTGTCGATCGGCCAGGGCCTGGTCACGGTCGGCTGGGGTCTGAGCGAGACCGGATCGGGGATCAAGCGCATCTCCACCAGCCAGTTTCTCGGCTGGCATGAGGGCATGATCGGGGCGTCGTTCGGCTCGAACGAGGTCTGCCCCGGCGACTCGGGCGGACCGACCTACGCGCGGCTGACCGACGGCAGCTGGCGGCTGGTGGGCGTCAGCGGGGGCGGCCCGCCGGGCGACATCGCCGACTGCGTCGATCCGCTGCTGATTATCCCGGCTGCGCAGGCGAGCGCGTGGAGCGAGGAGCAGACCGGCATCGAGGTCTCGCCCTGTCACCTCGCCGACGGGACCTGGGCGCCCGAGTCCGCGTGCACCGGCTTCGCCATGAATCCGGGACCGACGACCGGCCACCATCCGTGGGTCGACGGCAGCTGTGCCGACCCGCGCTCGGGCCCGGTCGCAACCTGCGGTCCGAGCTTCGAGCACGACGACGAGAGCGAGCCGCCGCTCGTCGAGATCGTGGCCCCGGCCGACGGGGCTCACTATCCGAACGCTCCCGCGCGGATCGACGTCGAGATCGCTGCCGACGACGGCGACGGCGTCGCGGTGATCGCCGTCGAGCTGCTCGCCAACGGCGAGGTCGTGGCCGGCGAGTCGATCACCAACCCGCTCGAGCAGCCGTCGAGCTGGACCTTCACGGAGCTCGAGCTCGCCGAGGGCGAGCACGAGCTCACCGCGATCGCAACCGACTACTGGGGCAACGTCGGCGTCGCCGAGCCGACGACGATCATCGTCGGTGACGGCGAGCCGGCCACCGATCCCGACGATCCGTCCAGCGAGCCCGGCAGCTGCGCGTGCGCGGCCGGGCAGCGCCGGGTCGAGCCGACGATCCTGCTGGTATTGCTGCTCGCGCTCAGGCGCCGGCGATCGTGGCCGCCCGCTTGAGATCCTCGACCTCGGCGATCTGCTCCGCGCTCGGCTCGGCGCAGGCGAGCTCGACCAGCGCCCGGGCCAGCTCGGCGCCGGTCATCGACGTGTAGCGGGTCGCCAGCCGCCTGGCTCCGAGCGCCCCGAGCACGCCGAGCACACCGTCGCCGATGATCGCAGCGATCCGCTCGCCGGCTCGCCACTGGTCGCGGTCGTCACCGGTGATGAACCCGGGTCGCGCGATCAGGTACGGGAGCTCGCTGCCGCGGACAGCCGCCTCGACCCGCTTGCGCACGTCCATGTAGGCGTTGATCGGTCGCCCGCCCGCGCCCATCGCCGACAGGTAGACGAAGCGCGGCCGGCTTCCGCAGGCGACCGCGGCCTCGAGCAGCATCACCGAGAGCCCGTAGTCGACCGCCTCGTAGGTCTCGGCCACCGCCGAGCCGGTGTCAGCCTTGCCGCGCGAGCGGGTGGTGCCGAGCAACGAGTAGACCTGCGCCGGCTGCAGGGCCTGGAAGGTCGAGATCATCGCGTCGAGCTGCCACGCGGTCGTGTCGACCCGGGCGCCGAGCGCCTCGAAGCGCTGCCGCCAGCTGGCGAGGCTGCGGCTGTCGGGGCGCACGTGGGCGATCGTCTCGAGCCCGCGGGCGCGACACTCACGGACGACCTCGCGGCCGGTGTAGCCGGTCGCTCCGGCGACGAACACGGGTCCGGGCACGAGCCGAGCATAGTACATCTCGCGCTTCGACAATTCGCGCGCGGCGACGCGGGCGGGCGTAACCTCGGTGCCGTGATCGATCCTTCGACCGAACTTTCGTTTCTTCGCCAGACCCTGCGGCTGGCGATCGCCTGTGCTCCGGTGTTGCTCGCGTGTACCGACGGAGAGTCGCGCGCGCTCGAGCAGGGGAAGTCCACGGACGGCAAGGTCGGCAGCCTGTTCGGCAACGACCCGAAGCCTCCGCCGGATGAGCCGACCACCGTGGCGTTCGACGAGCCCTATCCGATGCCGTCCTGCCCGTCGGGCCAGTGGTGCGGGACCAAGGCGCTGGCCGAGCCGCTGCGGCAACCGGCCGGTCCGTACGTCGCCCAGGACTTCGAAGGGTGCCCGGGCGGGATCCGGGGGAGCGAGTCGATCGATAGCGACGAGCGCTCGCGCTACGGCGAGCTCCCGACCCACGGGGCGATGGTCGCCAGCATCGACGTCGCGGCGACCGAGGCCAGGCGCAGCGCGGGCGAGCAGGACGCGTGCTGCTACTCGTGGACGGAGATGTGCCCCGGCGGTCGACCGCTGCTCGAGGACGGTCGCCCGCGGGTCGCCGAGCTGCGCGAGGGCACGCGCTGGACCGCGGCGCTCCCCGAGCTCGATCGCGCCACGATCGCTCGGCTGTCGGACCGCGAGCGTCGAGCGCTGGCCGACGCCTGGCTGGCCGACGCGCTGATGGAGCACTCGTCGATCGCCTCGTTTGCTCGCGCGCGACGAGAGCTCGCAGCCGTCGGCGCGCCTTCGATCCTGCAGCGCGGCTGTCGGCGCGCGGCCGTCGACGAGCGCCGTCACGCGCGGGTGTGCTTCGGGCTCGCGGCGGCTTACGGCGCGATCGCGGTCGAGCCCAGCCCGCTCGGGCGATCGTCGATTCGCCCCGGCGGGATCGAGCGCGTGGCGATCGACACCTTCATCGAGGGCTGCGTCGGCGAGACCGTGGCCGCGGCCTGCGTCCGGCGAGCGGCCAACCAGGCCCACGATCCCGCGCTCGCCCGGCTGCTGCATGCGATCGCCGACGACGAGGCCGATCACGCCGCGCTCGCCTGGCAGACGCTCGCGTGGGCGATCGAGACCGGCACGGACTCGGTGCGCAGCGCGGTCACGACGATCGCCGATCGACTGCGCCCGAGCACCGAGCCGCGGATCGAGACCGACACCCTCGCAACCGGCCACGGCCGCCTCGACGCCCCCACCCGCGCCCGGGTCCGTCGCGACGCGTGGGCGACGATCATCGATCCGCTGCTCGCGTCGCTCATTCGCCCCGGAGCATGAACAGCAGCACCGCGAGCGCATCGATCACGCTGAAGATGCCCCGCATCTCGCCATTTTTCATCACCACCGCGGTGCCGATCTTGCGCTCCTGCATGACCGCCACGACCTCCTCGAGCGGGGTCTCGGGCGCGACGATGTAGGGGTGGGGGACCATCGCCTCGGTGACCTCGACCCGATCCTTGTCGACCCCGGGGATCCCGGTCACCAGCGCCAGATCCCGCTCGCTGACCACCCCGACGATGTGTCCGCGGTCCATGACCGGGAGGTGCCGAATGCCGTGCTCGTACATGCGCTCGGCCGCGTCGGCCAGGCTCAGATCGGCCGGGATCGTCACGGGATTCGGGGTCATGCAATCGCCAATTGTCTTGCTGCTCATCGTGCCGGCACCGTAGCAAAGTCGAATGCGAATGACCCTCGATCGCCCGCGCAAATCTGACGGCTCATAAACGCAAAAAACGCGTCACCGGGCGGCGACGCGTTCTTGCTCGAAAATCCCGACCCGACGTCAGGCAGCCTTCACGTCGACGGCTCCGTGGTTTTGAAAGAGCTCGACGATGGTGGCAGTCGGGATCTCATCGGTCGCCATCGTCACCAGGACTTTTCCCTCGTCGAGCCTCCGCGCCATCGCGATCAGCTCCTTGCGCGGCTCCGAAGCTCCGGCGACCGCTCCCGCGGTCACGCCCATGATGGTGCCGCCGACCGCCATGAACACGAACTCGGTCCAGCCGATGCTCAGGTTGGCGCCGGGGATCAGCAGGATGCCGCCGATCAACGCCGCCACGCAGCCGACCACCAGGGCCCCCGCGATCGCGCCCTTGAGCGCGTCGGTTCCGCCCATCTGCACGTCCTCGTCGCGCATGTGGCCCTCGTGGACCAGCGCGTTGAGGCCGTCGTGACCGACCTCGCCTTCGACCGCCTCGATCGCTCGCTCGGCCTGGGTGCGGTTGTTGAACACGCCGTAGATCATTCCGCTCATGGTTCGTCTACCTCCGCGCTCGACTCTGCGGCCTGACGTGGAATCGAACAAGCGCGAGGGTTGCCGGAGCGGCGTGCTTGGAGGCGTAATCCGTGCGTGCGGACGACCACGCACGGATTACGGGATTCACCACGGGCTCCTAATTCCCGCGTCGACGAAAGCTCTGGACCGCACGCACCAGCATCTCGACCTCGTGGGCGTAGAGCTCCCCGCCGATGTCGCCGTCGGGGTTGATGCGCATGGTCACGGGCTTGCGATCCATCGCCATCTCGAACAGCGAGCTGCCGTGGATCGGCCAGTACGCGCACCCCCGCGGCTCCCACAGCCGCAGCGAGGCCCAGTCGGGGAACGCTGCCAGCGTGGGTCGACCCCTCGAGCGGCTCTTGAGGTCGACGAACGCGTCCGAGCCCTCGGCGTCGCCTTCGGTGATCGGCACCAGGAAGGTCGCGTTGAGCATCTCGGTGTACATCGCCCGGCGGATCGCTTGGTCCCAGCCCTTGGCGACCCTGCGCATCGCGGCGATCAGAGCCGGGTTCTCCGGGTGCTCGGTGTCGTCCTCGATCAGCTCGGCACGGATCGGCTCGTCGACTCCGTAGATTCGCGCGAGGATGTCGAGCGCCTCGTCGGCGGCGCGGGCGAGGCTGGCGCGGTCGTTGCCGTGCTCGCGCTTCCAGTTGCGTCGACCGCCGCGCTTGCCGAACCCGAGCTCGCGCATCAGCTGTCCGCGCTCGCTGCTGAGCTTGTACTCGGCCGGCAATCCAGCGCTGGCGATGCTCTCCTGCTCGAGCTTGCCCACGCCTCGGCGGGCGATCCACAGCAGATAGACCGGGCCGGCCGAGACGATCAGCCGAGCCTCGCGCGCGCGGCTTTGAGTCAGACGGTGCAAGGCGTCGACGAGCTGGGCGCGGCGCGGGTCGGCTTCGCTGGCCACCTTCGAGAAGGTAGCGCACACGGCGTCGGGGGTCACCCGCCGGCGTCGCCGCCCGTGGCCCGGTAGAGCGTGCACGCCAGGTCGAAGCTCAACAGGATCCGCACCACCTGTCGCGGGCGCCCGTCGTTGCTTGCGCTCGGACCGGTGACGTAGTGCTGGAGCTCCGGACCGATCACATACCAAAAGCGCAGCGCGGCCCCATGGCGGAAGGCCGGCTCCACGCGACCGGCGAAGGTGCCGACCTGCCCGCCGAGCATGTACTCGAGGCTGAAGAATCGCATCAGCTCGGCAGCGACGCCGAATTCGAGCAGGCCGAAGTGCTCGAGCGATCGCTCGGGATTGTAGTCCATGCCCCAGCCCGGTGAGATCCGTAGCGCGAGCGCGTCGGGGCCGGGGTAGTCGAACACGATCTTGGGCCCGAGGGTCAGCTCGACCGCCCACGCTGGCAGCGGCGACTCGTGCGGGTGCAGACCCACTCCGGTCCGAACGTAGCCGCTCGGTGCGACCAACCGCTTGGGCGGAGCATCGACGGCCTCGGGGCTCCACTTCATCAGCAGGAGCGACAGCGTCAGGCCGTGCAGCAGAGCCACGGCCAAGCCTAGCAGCGATGACGGCCCGTCAGTCGGATCGCGCCACCAGCCCGCGCAGCCGCTGGCGCTCGTCGAGCGAGATCACCGTCGGCTCGACGATCGGCTCGCCGGCGTCGTCGAACACGGGCGAGGGCGAGTGGGCGCCCGCGAACCACCCGCGCAACAGCTGACGGATCGCGCGAAGGATCAACCACATCGGCGCGCGCGCGTGGCTGTCGGCAGCCAGCGGTGGCTTGCCGTAGCGCGCGTTGATCCGCGTGAGCACCGGGCCGAGCGCTTCGTCGCGCGAGCGGCCGTCACTCGCGTGATCCATGAACGTGTGCGGCATGCCCAAAAACGGCAGGCGCGGCCTGTCGAGCGTGTTGGCGATCGGCGTGTTGCAGCAACCTGCGTACCAGCGCATCAGCCCCTTTGGGCTCAACCGCAGGCAGCGGACGTGCTCGCGGCCGGCGGTGATCCGCACCTGCGCGGGGGTCAGCTGGAACACCTCGGTCCCGCCGTTTTGGTCGAGGATCGCGTCGGCCCGATCGAGCCAGTGCGCGTAGGCCTGGCAGTCATCGCACATGCACACCAGCCGATTGCCGCGATCGGGATCGACGTCGGTCGCGACTCCGGTCACGCTGCCGCAGGCACATCGCAGGGGGAGCTCTCGGGCCACCGCGCGAGCCTACCCGAAACTCGATCGCTTGCGTCGCAAGCCGGGAGCGGGGCAAAGTCGCGGCGATGGGTGATCCTCAGCCCGGGATCCTGGCCGAGCTCCCGGCCGCGAGCCGCTATCTGTTCTTCAGCCTTCGACCCGGAGCGGACCTCGACGCCGCGCTGCGCGAGCTCGCTGCATGGACGATCGACGAGTCGCTGGTCGTCGGCCTCGGAGCGCCGACGATCGCGGCCGCCAAGCTGCGGGTCGAAGGTCTGCGACCGCACCCGGCCCTGGTCGGCCCGGGGGTCGCCGTGCCCTCGACTCAGGTCGGTCTATGGCTGTGGCTGCGCGGTGATGATCGCGGCGAGCTGCTCCACCGCAGCCGCGAGCTGGTCGACGCGCTCGCCGACGGCTTCGAGCTCGACGATTTGATCGAGGGCTTTCGCTACCGCGACAGCCGGGATCTCAGCGGCTACATCGACGGGACCGAGAACCCGGTCGGCGAGGACGCGATCGCGGCCGCGTTCGGGCCGGGCGGCGACAGCTACGTGGCCGTGCAGCGCTGGGTCCACGATCTCGACGCCTTCGAGGCGATGCGGCCCGAGCAGCGCGATCACGTCGTCGGTCGGCGGCTGGCCGACAACGAGGAGCTCGACGACGCCCCGGCCTCCGCCCACGTCAAGCGCACCGCCCAGGAGAGCTTCGAGCCGGCCGCGTTCGTGGTCCGGCGGTCGATGCCGTGGAGCGATCCGCACGGCGAGGGCCTGGTGTTCGTCGCGTTCGGGCGCGGCTTCGAGGCCTACGAGGCGCTGCTCGGGCGGATGGTCGGGCGCGAGGACGGCATCGTCGACGCGCTGTTTCGGTTCACGCGGCCGGTCTCGGGCAGCTACTTTTGGTGCCCGCCGCTGCGCGACGGTCGGCTCGCGCTGGGGCTGTAGAGCGCGAGCCAGCCGTCGACCACATGGCTGCCGAACGCCCACTCGACCTCGTGGCGATAACCGGGATCCGTCCACCAACCGCTGCCCAGCTGCACGCGCTCGATGGTCGGACGGGTCGAGAGCATTCGCTTCAAGTAGTGGAGATCGGCGTCCTCATCCAGCCACGTGCAGGCACATGGACGCAGGTCGAGCTCGACGAGCGAGGTCGGCAAGACCCGCTCCAGGGCACGCCACGCGCGAGGGCAGGCCTCGAGGCGAAGCGAGCGAAGCCGCGGGAACGCCCGTAGCCAGTCGACGCCGGCGAGCGCGTCGACGTCCCTGGTATGGATCGAGAGGTGACTCGCGTGTAGCGGTCGAGCCGGCGCTCGTATGGCACTGGCGTCGCCGCTGAATTGGAAGTCGACTCGAACAGCATCGAAGGCGAGCGCCTGGGGGCGGTCCGGTCGTAGCTGCGAGAGGAACGGCCCGTCTCGCAGGCCTGCCATGGCCGCCTGGCAGTCGTGGAGGTAGACCTGCTCGAAGCGCTCGTCGTCGATGCACTCGATCAGCGAGCTCAGTGTGTCGGGCGAGATGGGATCGCCCGACTGCAACCGCTCGCGTAGACGTTGCTCGAGCGCGTGTTGGGGATCCGTCGGCGGGGTGTCATCGGCGATCCCGGGCCGAAGACCATCTCCGAGGGCCGCGAACCTCGTCTCGACCAGGCGGGTGTGCGTGTCCACGTGCAGATAGGAGAGATCCAGCTCGCGCAGGCGCGGCCAGCTTCCCGCACAAAGAGCCTCGAGGCCGCGCGCGTCGAGGCCGTTGCCCCATAGCCACAGGACCTCGAGCGACGCCGCGAAGCTGGCCCGGCACAGCGCCTCGACGCCCTCGTGGCTGAGGCGACCAAAGAACAACCGAAGTTCACGCAGCGAGCCCAGCTCCGCCCGGCGACCGATGATCTCGAGCGGGACGTCGCCGATGCAGCCGCCGGACAGCCAAACGAGCTCGAGCCCACGATGGCGGGCGAGGCTCTCCCACACGATGCGCGGCAGCGGTGATTTGACGGCGAGATCGAGCTCGCGCAGGGCCGGCAAGTGCTCTGGCGCGATGAACTCGGCGAGCCGCTCCGGCTCGGGCCAGACCTGCTGCAGCTCGAGCGAGAGCGAGCTGACCGACGCGAAGTCCTCGAGCCCGTACCACCACTGGAGCGCGACGGGGTCGTGCTCTCGCAGCTCGATGGTCCAGCTCGGCGTGGCGCTCATGGTGGCCCGCCGTTCGCAGCCTGCAAGCGATCCTGATCGCCGATCCGCGCGAGGTGGGCGAGCCAGGCTCGGTGCACGCGAGGATCGTCGGGCGTGCGCTCGAGCATCGCCGGCAACAGCCGCTCGGCCAGCGCGGGATCGGCCTCGGCCGCCGCGTAGAGCCGCGGGCGCGCGGGCAGAAATTCGGGCTCGCGCAGGTACGCGGCGAGGTGGTGATCGAAGACCTCGGGCGCCCAGATCGGCTGACCCGCCGCGAGCCGTCGACGCAGCACGATCTCGCCGCGCAGGTAGTGCCCGAGCGCCTCCGCGAAGCCCTCGCTCGCGCTTCGGTACCCGGCCGCGCGCTGCGGATCGTCATCGCGGATCAAGCCGTCGGGCCACGGTCGTCGCAGGCCGAGCAGCAACTCGAGGTTGTTGGCCCTGGTCAGCCCGTCGACCCTGGCCTTGGGCGCCCACAGATCCACGCGCGGGTGCAGGTCGTCGTTGAGCGGCGCATCCATGGCCAGCGCGAGCAGGCCGTCGCGATCGAGCAGGTAGCCGGCCAGCAGATCGCGGGGATCGAGCAGCGCCAGCTCGCCGTAGATCGCCGCGCGGGCAGGCTCGGCCAGCGTTCGTTCGACCGCCGCGAGCTCGACGACCAGCGGCTGTGTGCTGCCGATCAGCCCCAGCGCCGGGGTCTCGGCGTTGTAGAGGGCCAAGATCGCGTGGGCCTCGTCGAACACGGCGGTGAAGGTCGCGACGATCATCCGCAAGGTCGCGACGTCGAGCTGGTAGAGCGGCAGCCACTGCACGAACAACCCGTCGGGCAGCAGGTGCTCGCGCGCGGCCAGGAAATGCTCGCGCGCGTACAGACTGCCGGCCCCGTCGCGGGCCGGGTGAAACAGATCGGCGACGATCACCCGGTAGCGACCGTGGTCGGCTCGCAAGAAGCGTCGCGCGTCGGCGGCGACGATCCGCGCGCGAGCATCCTCGTGGAGCCCGGCGTTGACCGGCTCGAAGTAGGGCAGCATCTCGATCACCTCGGGCACCAGCTCGACCGCGGTCACGGACTCGACCGGATAGGCGAGCGCAGCCCCGGCCGTGGCCCCGGTGCCGAGCCCGAGGAACAGCACGTGGTCGGCTTCACCCCCGGCCAGGATCATCGGCAGGTGCCCCATCCGCCGCTCGCCGATGCTCAGCGCCCCGCCCATCCGAAAGTGGCGATCGATCCGCAGCCGCCGAAGCGGTCGCTCGGGGCTGCCCGGCGGCGACGTGGTCTCGCTGACCCCGACGACCCCGAGCGGCGCTTCGATCCGCTCGAGCACCGTCCAGCCCTCGCCCTCGTCCTCGACCAGCACCAGCGAGCCGGCCCCGGCTCCGCCGCCCAACACCAGCAGCCCGCCCGCAACCGAGACCAGCGCGAGCTGCCGCGGCGGAAACCGACACAGCCACGCGATCGCGACCGCGAGCAACAAGTAACCCCAGGCGATCAGCGACCAGGTCTCCGCGTAGCTGAGCTCGCCGATCACCAAGATCCCGAACAGAAACGGTGCAGCCGCGGCCGCGAGGGCGTTGAGCGCGAGCGCGGCCCCGATCGCCCGCGGTGACCCGGAGTCGCCTGGACCGGGCGCGGCGATCAACGCGAGCAGATGGGCAAAGCAGCCGCCCATCAGCACCGTCGCCGGCCCGAGCACCACGAACGCGACCGCGAGCTCGGCCGCCTGCCGACGCGCCCACGCGCTGTCGATCGGTGCGAGCGTGTCGAGCATCCCCGGCGCCGCGCGGACCAGCATCGCCGAGCACGCGACCGTCACCGCCAGCACACCCAGCAGCCCGACCAACACCGTGGCCGGCCGCCGTCCGAGCGCCAGCGTCGACACGCGCGCGTACAGCCCGGCTCCGAGCGCCGTCCCGCACAGCCACACCGCCAGCAGATCGGCGAACGAGTAGATCGTCCCCGAAAACACCTGCGCCAGCACCCGCACGCCGATCACCTCGAGCCCGAGCCCGAGCAGGCCGGTCAGCGCGATCGCGACGTAGAGGATCCAGCGCTCGCGCAGCAGACTGGTTTCACGCCCTCGAGCCGGACCCGGGTCGTGCTCGGCTTCGCTTGCGCCCCGATCGGGCCCGGCCGCCAGCATCGCCGCGCCCGCGCCCGCGAGCCCGAGCGCCGCGGCCACCATCGCCGCCAGCGGGACCCCGAGCCGCGGCAGCAACAGATGGATCATCACCAGCACGCCGAGCGTCGCGCCGAGCGTGTCGGCCGAGTACAGCCGCGCGAGCCCTCGCGCATCGTCGGTCGCGAGCTTGCGACGCGCGGCGATCAAGATCGGTAGCGACGCGCCCACGGCCGCGGTCGCGGGCAGCAGGATCAGCCCGGCCGCCAGCACCGATCGCCCCGGCGCCGGATCGACGCCGAGCACTGTCGGCAGCCACTCGCCGAAGCGCGTGAGCACCCACGGCGACGCGATCGCATACCCACAGGCAACCAGCTGCAGGCCCGCGAACACCCACGCCGGCCGAGCCAGCGAGTCCGCGCGCGTGTGAGTCAACCACGCGCCGAGGGCCAGCCCCGCGAAGAAGCCCGCGAGCACCGCGAGCACGCCGAGCTGCTCGTGGCCGAGCGCGAGCCCGAGCAAGCGCGTCCACAGCGTCTCGTAAGCCAACGACGCCGCCCCGGCCAGCGCCGCAGCGGCGGCGAGCTCGCGATCGGACGAACGCACGCGCGCGAGAGTATCGCGACAGCACGAGTGAGCGAACTGACGTGCTGGCTTTTCGCTCGACCACCACCCGCGCTCGCGTGGCAGACTGCGCCCGCAATGAAGGTCGGCATCGTCGGAGGCGGCCCCGCGGGGCTCTACAGCGCGATTCTCCTGAAGAAGGCCCGTCCCGAGGCCGACATCACCGTGGCCGAGAAGAACCCGCGCGGGGTCACCTGGGGCTGGGGGGTGGTGTTCTCCGAGGAGACCATGGGTCACTTCGCGCAGGCCGATCGCGAGAGCTTCGCCGCGATCTCCAGCGCGTTCGCCCGCTGGGACGCGATCGACGTCCACTTCAAGGGTCAGTGCATCACTTCGCGCGGCCACGACTTCGCCGGCATTCGTCGGGTCGCGCTGCTCGACATCCTCGCCGCCCGGGCCGAGCAGCTCGGCGTGACGATCGAGTACGACCTCGAGATCGACGCACTCGATCGCTTCGCCGACTGCGACCTGATCATCGCCGCCGACGGCGTCCACTCGCGGGTCCGCGCCCGCTTCGAGGACAGCTTTCGGACCACCATCACCCCCGGCTCCGCCAAGTACATCTGGCTGGGCAGCGACAAGCTCTGGGACACCTTTACATTCATCGTCCGCGAGAATGAGCATGGCCTGTTTCAGGTCCACGCCTATCGCTTCGATAAGGACACCAGCACGTTCATCGTCGAGTGCGACGAGCAGTCGTGGCGCAACGCCGGGCTCGATCAGGCCGACGAGGCCGCCAGCATCGCCTACTGCGAGCGGCTGTTCGCGCCCGAGCTCGGCGGCGCT
>Ga0079224_100009603_pt1 | contig 13210 bp, 3 predicted proteins | sample Stecom2015_FD_80414 | JGI IMG/M metagenome (GOLD analysis project Ga0079224, IMG submission 80414) | Agricultural soil microbial communities from Utah to study Nitrogen management - Steer compost 2015 | ecosystem: Environmental > Terrestrial > Soil > Agricultural land | place: USA: Utah... | reverse complement strand
CCGAAACGGTAATCATAGGTATTGTTGGAACTGTAACCGAAAGCGTCTTCCACTTTTACCGGATAGGTATGGACTTTGTCATCGTAGGTATATTCATAAAAGAAAGGGTTATCGTTCTCATCCACGCTGTTTTCGTGGGTGACTTTTTCTATATTGCCGTATGGGTCATAGTCAAAAGTTACAAACGCGCTTTCAGAGCTGTTGAGCTTCGTGACGACAGCAACAAGATTCCCGTTGGAAGTATTATATTCCGCATTTCTTTCCCGTAGCGTTGTTCCGCCGGCTTTTACTTTAATGGAAGTCGGCAGCCCTCTGAATGTGGCATTGTTCAGGTAATTGATTTCGGTAGTAACCTCATCCCCGCTTCCTTCTCCCTCATCAAAATATTTTTTAATATTCCCGTTGGCATCAAATTCAAGGATCTCGGTATAGGTTTCTTTTAAACCTGTTCCGCCTTCGGTGAATTTCTTGGTGGTTCGGATAGGTGAAACGAATAAGCTGGCCTTGTCTATAGCCGCATCAAAATCAGCGGGAACAAAAACATGGTCCGAATCCTCAACGGTCTCCCCGGGATCGGTTTCACCCCTTTCCATAATCGCATAGGTCGTTTCGGTGGAAACCCAGGGAATATGAGATGCGCTAAAATCAAAAGTATCATCGGGTTCCAGGGCGGACGCATCATACAATGCCTCATTTTTTAATGCACCTTTCAGGTAATACAAATTATTATGGAATTCCTGTAGGGAAAAACGGTAGATATCATCATTTTCAAGTACATTGTGTTGGTTAACCTGTACGGCTTCAAATCCCAGGAACTCACGTTCGCGCCGGTCGTGCTTGCCGTTATAATATTTTAGGGTGGTAAGGGTTTCATCCGGCGTAAATTCATGGTCTTCGTGAAATCCGTCATAGGTTTTGATTGTATCCAATACCCATTTGGATTGCGGCATTTCATAGGTATTGCCTTCGCGGTGGTAATCGATTTCCCAGGAACCGCCCAAAGGTGTATAAACCTTTTTCAATAAATGGGTTTTGCCGGTTTTGTTGAGGCGGGCTTTGAGGTCGCCGTCATGACTATTTGAAGCCGTGTACAATAAATCTGCATAACCGTCACCGTCAATATCGGAAATAGTACTTTCTACCCTGTTCAAAGAATGGTTTACAGAAGCACTGATTGAAGTAGTTGCCTTTACAAAAATTCCGGTTATACCAAATGTAAAAGCCCCATTTGCACCTTCCGCAGTGCTCCTGTTGGATTGGGCCACAGCTTTTGAAATAGAATACAAATCATCTCCGAAACCATTTCCCGAATTCAATCGATAATGAATGATTTCTCCTCCCGGATTTAAAATTAAATCCGGTAAACCATCTCCGCTGATATCAACAAAGTTTTCATTGGTATAGCCGCGAGAAGTGGATGCGGAAACCCCTCCGCCCCAGCTGTTATTTAAAATACTAAATCCCGCTCCGCCACTATCATTTCTGCTAGTACCGCTTAAGATGGCTGGGGCATTTTCCCATTGTTGAGGGTCATCAAATCCATAACCTAAATTAAGTTGAACGGTGAGTGGCCCGTCTTCTATCCGTACCCTGTCAGGCAATCCATCTCCGTTCATATCAATCCATAATAAATGTTCCTCATTGCTTCCGGAACTACTGTTATAGCTTAAACTCGCAGATGAATTAGGTTGCGGTGCTGTCTTAGGGTCAAGAGCCGGAAAATTAGCAGAACTCGTTCCGATAGAATGTAAAGTAAGGGAGTTGCTGCTTCCTGTGTTGGCAAACAAAAAGGTTCCGGCAACGGAAGAACCGGAAACTTCATTTTCACTGGTCGATGCTCTTCCAAATTCGAAATCTTTCGTCTCATCTAATTTTCCGGTACTGCTCGTATATTGGATTTTATTTTCTGTTATGATATCCGGATAACGGTCTCCATTCATGTCCGTGAATTCATTTACTTTATAATTAAAGCTCTGGCTCCATGAGCCCCCAATAGGGCCTGCTCCCGCTACTTCCGAATCACCTTCTCCTTTACTGATGATCGTCACACCTGGAACGGCTTGTGGTTCTATATCAAAATCAATCAATATGGATTGAATATTGTTAATTCCCATCCTTGAGCTTGAAAAAGCACCTTCTTCCACATAAATATCATTATCATACCCATCATAGGTTTCAAGGTAAATTTCATCTTCGGCAATTTCTTTATTGGGGTTGGGAATCATCATAATAAAAGGCGCGTCCATAGGGTTTTGAATTCCCATATCCTCAATTACCTGATCAACACATTCATCGTCATATTCTCCCTCTGAGTCAATGCAACCGCTGAATGGGTCTTCCGTCGGGGCATTATCCTGATCAGTACTGGGGGGAGCTAAAACTGTTTCGTTGATACCTGATAATCCGCCCTGGCTTCTATAGGCAAATTGCCCCCAATTCCGGTATTCAGGCCCAAAAATCCCGTTTCCGTCTTTTGCGTAAACGTCATTTTTGGTTGCAATTTCATTCCAAGCTGTATTGCCTGTATTTCTTTGTTCAACTTTTGCTCTAAAAATTCCCATTATAGCCAAATCTTCCTCTTCTACATTTATTTCAGTAAATATGGTTGGTGTAGGCAAACTGGAAGAAATGGAAAGCGTTGTTAGAGTCCCTGTACAAGAGGCGGTATTATATAATTGAACTTTCTTTGCAAGGATTCCAATCGGGATGGAGCCTGGAACAACTTTCGCTCCCATTAATTTTTTACCAATTACTTTTTTATTTATATCCTTAACCACCAAATTTACTTTATAACATTTGTCAATATTTGGTTCAATGTCCAAGTAATCCAATGGTATAGCCTGACTATTATATAACATGGATAATCGTAAAGCACGATTGTATGGTAATGGAAGACTCAACCTACTAATAGCTCCGTCATTTATTTTTTTATTGTAAATTCCATATTCCACAATCGATTTAATAGGAGTGTCATCAATAATAACTTCCGGCTTCCAAAGAGAACTTAGTAATTTCCAATCAATATTTGAATCCGATTCTACTTTAAACCATATTGTTCGACCCGGAATCAAATAATTCGTAAAATTACCAAAATCAGAAGCTGTTAGATTATTGTAATTATTTGCTTGATTTATGTTAATATAGAATCCATAAGTTTGCGGTCCATATTCTCCTGTTTCGGGGTCTAATGTTCCTATAATCATGGATAATCTGATATTGTCTGAGAAGGTATAGGGGGCAACGGAAAATTGAGGGAAATTTATAGAAACATCTGCATTTTCGGGAATTGGAATTCCACCATTGTCTGAAACGATAAAACCTTCACTTGCCGAGGAGGAAAAGTAGGGAAACCCGTTTGCGTCGTTGGGATCACTTCCCGTATAAGTTACACTGGGATTCCATTCCACCCTGTCATAGCTCCCTTCCTCTTTTGAATGTACCCTGAAATAAATTCTTTGGCCTTTATTTAAACTAAGTGATTTTGAAGGAATAGTAGTAGATTGGCCAAATGTGACTTCATCTGTTAACTCATTATATAGTGGTGTTAATTCTCTTGTCGTGTCTGGAATGATATCTGCTGCTAAATCATTATTGCTGGTATTTCCTTTTTCAATTCGAACAATCACTCCATCATAATCAGCTTTATATTCATCATTATCGTCAGGCAATACCAAAGGGTTTAATGTTACAGTTGATGAATTGATTGTATAATTTCCATCTCGGGGAGCGACCCATACTTTTACAACATCATGTAATGGATTTTCATTTTGCAGGATTTCTTCTTCATTGATAGGTTGTAAGATGTCTTGGATATCTCCGTTTATTGCACCGGCCTCAATTTGGTTAGGCGAATATCCGCTGGAAGTAAAAAATTTTCTAATATTATAATTCGGGTCGTTCGGATCAATAAATAATTCATTGGAGTTAAAAGAAACCCTTCCATTATTAACCAAATCGACTAAACCATCACCATTTACATCAGAAAAATAGGTTTTCAGTTTATTTTTAGATTTGCTGTATGTGTACCCTAAAAAAACACCAAAATTTGCTTCAATACCAACATTAAATGTATTGGAAGAAGACCTAGAAAAATCTGAAAGATCATCAATTGTAACTAAACCGTCAAACCCACTCCCATTATTCGGGCGATATTTTACGGATGAGTTTCCTTCTTTTATAATTTTATCAGGTAAGCCATCTCCATTAATATCCGCAAACGACACCAAACCATTGTCCTGGGAATAACCATAGCCAAAGTTTACACCGGCAGCGGCCATTTTTGAAAAAATATCAAATCCCAATCCTACATTAATAGCTGCTGAACCGCTAAAGCCCCAACCTTTCGATGCTCCTAAAATACTTCCTTTATCGTTAAAATCCCCTGATAACCCTGACAAGATTAACCCTCCGTCTGTGTTGTCATTATTAGTGCTCCATTGAGTGGTAGATTCGCCATAAGAAGCCATAAATCCTCCATCTGTCACTTCACTGTAATACTCCAGGGTATTGTAGTAAAACAAATCGTCATTGGCATCATATTCCGATATTTTGGTCAGCTGCTGCTTTGAGAAATTCGGGTCACGATAGTCAAAACGGTAAGTACGGATCCTTTGCGGTTCCTTGAATACATAATCGATTCGGATTTCCGTTAAATTATCCGATACCACTTGGACCAGTCCCAAACGTGCATTTATGTTGATGTCTTTTCTTTCCGTAAAGTTGCCCGTTCCCACAGAATAGGCATTTCGTATAAAATCCACTTTATAATACGCCGCCGGGGACTCATCTTTATTCAGCGTATAATCAATTCGTTTCAGGTAAAATTCCTTCCCGCCGTTTCCCGGTCCCGTTTCCGTATAATTTATTGTTTCATAGGTATACTGCACATAATTCCCGTTCGTATCTTCCGTACGGTAAAGCGCCCAGTGCGCTATATTACCATCAGCCGTCTTAATAACGGCATTAGGTACGACTGCGCCATTATAACCTCCGTAAAAGTTCTTATTACCCATTTTATCGGTCACTTCCCACCAGTAATTAGTTGGGTTTGAACCATGCCTTTTGATATTCAGGTAGCTGCCGTCTTCTTTCCGAGGATAAAAAATCCTGTCCGAGGATCTTGTAATATTTGAAGTACGGTGCGGATTGGTAAAATCGCTTCCAACCTGCATCGTCAACATTTCCCCGGCCATAGAATAAATTTCGGTTTCTTCATGAGGATCATATCTTGGAGCCCCCCATCTTGTATCAATGCTGATAGATGGTACCGAAAGATCCCATCCGATGCCCATCCATCCGTTGCCGCCTTCGGAGTTATAATTTACCGACAACGAGGGTTGCATTCCCCCTCTTCCTGCCGGTAATTTAATAGGGAAACTTGTGTTGGCTGTTCCCATATTATTTGGGGTCGGCGGCGGTATGCTTACTATACCGGATGCCGGGTCTGCTGCTTTGATGTCTTTGATGCTCGTGGGCGTAAAGCTTCCCGTTTCAGGGGATTCGGGCACTTTGATGACCCCGTTGACGAAATCGGTAAAATGACTGGTTTTCGATACGATTACTTTCTTATCGGTTAAAACAGTATCCCTTTCCAATGCGATCCATTTTCTTTGGGCATCGTCAAAATAAAAAGTTTTGATATCTTTTGGTTGATAACCTGCAGGAATTTTGGTTTCATCATAAGGGATTTCCAGAGTTGCCGGAGCATTCACAAAATGCTCGCCATGCGGCAATAACCGAAAACCCGAATAATTGCCGGTGACATTCACCATCTCGGGCGAAATTACCGATAAATCCTGATAGCGCAAAGCGGACATAAAAAATATAGTTTCCTTCTCTAAACTACCTGCCGGTATGAAAAGTGCAGCACCTCCATAGTGGAAGTTGTTTTCCTTTTCATTGGAAAATGTCTTTTCAACAAATCCAAAAGGAAGGTCAAGACTGATGATTTCATCAGGCGCCTCATCCACTATATTTATTACCGGAATGCTTCGTTCTTCTCCATTAGCCGTTACAAGAATTTCATTTTTGACTTCGTTCATTACTATTTCAAACCGGTTATTTTGAATCTTGACTTCTTGTCCATTGATGATAAGTGATCCTTCTAATTCATTTACAAAACCTGAAAGATAAAGATGTCCGTCATAAGCTTTCAGTTCCGTTTGATGAAAAATAACCCCCTGTTCATCCATTATATCTTCGCTTTCTATTCGAACGTTTTTCACCATATACTGATAGTCCGCTGGTGCTAAAGTCGAAAAGCGAATAGAATTGTCTCCTTCATGTAAGGTCTTCACATCGATTCTTTGTCTTTGAGTCGTCCATTCTTTATTTTTTTTGACCACAAATCCTCCTCGCGCAAATTCATCATTAATACTTATTGATGCCCCGCTAGCATCCGACAATCCGAACAACTCATAAACGAGGAAGGTTTCTTCCGTTTCGTTACCTTTCTTTGCCAGTGAAACCGTAAAAATGTTGTCCGAAGGGTCATCGATCGGATACAGTTCGCTTTTTCCAATAATCCCCTGGCGAATGGTTTCAGTAGGGTTGTTTTTTCCGGTCCCCGGCTTTGGTGCATCCTTCAATCTTGTCTTTGATGTTACGCGCATAACCGGATTGGTTTTGTCAGTTGGCTGAGAAATAATTTTTTGATTGGCCTCCGGGATTTCCGAGCCTTTTTTCTCAGAAATGATTTTTTCACTTGAGGGAAGAACCCGTTCCTTCTGTGAATTTAAATTATAAGGAAAAGGCAATTCTTGCTGATAACCCGGAAAATATGAGGAGGAATAATTGGTGGAATTCTCCTTTTGTCCCCTTTGGTTTTCCTTATTGATAAAAACATTGTAACCGAATACCTGCATTCCGGCTACCAATAAGCTGGCGGTAGCCATTATTTTTTTTTGCTTTCTTAAATATGCAATAGGTGATAAATTATTCATGGCAATAAAATTTAAAGCGTTATTCTATGATTAACTTTTTAGTGAGTTGATGATGAGGGGTTGTGACAATTATTAAATAGCTGCCCGGCTGGAAAATCCGGTGTGTCCACTGGCCGTTTTTGATTTCTTTTAATTCTTCATGGTGCAATAAGCTTCCTGCAAAATCAAAAATTTGAATGTTTACATCTTGTTCTTCAATTAAATTGATTTCAACGGTAAACGCCTGGTTGACTTTGGTTGGGTTAGGATAAATCCTTATTGATTCCCCCGCCCATCGGTCATCCCTTACCGGCCCTTCGTCTTGATGTCCGGGTCTGTTGGGATCTTCTGTTACTAACGTGGTATCGCTTACCTGGCAACCGTTTGCATTGGTAGCCACTACCTCATATGTACCCGGTTTATCAAGGGTGATTTCAGCCGAATTGCCGATGCTGACAGATTCGGCGAACCATTCGTAGGTTACATTTTCAGCAGTCACATGTTCGGAAGCGTCAAGCGTTACATAACCGCTGATCAGGGCATATCCATCTTCCAGTAAATCTTCATTCATTCCTGCAGTAGGAGATACTTCAAATTCCACTTCCCGGGTATAGCCGGTGGCATCTTCAACTTTCAATGTGTACCAACCATTGGAAAGATTGTTAAATGAAATATTTCGCGTAGCCCAATCAATCTCGGAATCAACAAGATTGTCATTTTCGTCATAAATACTGAAATCAAAATTAGGTTCCCCGAACGTAAGCTCGACATCAATCGTTCCAAGCGTGTCCGTACATTCCATTTCCTGTAATTCGATATCCACCAGCATTTTAGGGCCTACCGCAAAGGTAAATTGATCAAAACCCGTTAAGTTCCCATCCCAACTCAACCCTTTGTAGACCACATGGTTGCCTTCGGTCGCGTCGGGCATATAATGTTCAACCTGGTTAAAATCGGAAAAATCAGCGGCTTCCTGTTCATCTCCCGAACGGTTGATAAACAACCAGACCGTAATATCATCCCAGTATTCTTCGTCATAATCTTGATGGATTTGATCAAATAATTGAGTTGCATTATACCTTAATTCGGTTACAATATCATCGGCTGAACTACCATAAGGATGGGCTAACCAGACTCTCCCGATAAAATGAAGCTGCCAGTCCCCGATTCCTGCTTCAGGATCTGTTTCGGGAATTGTTTCAGGGTCAGTTTCTGCTTCTGTAGAACCGTTATTATCGCCAATGAAAATAAATTGTTGGTCATCTTCAAATGTACCTTCATTCAAATCGTTATTACCCGCAAGTTCATCAATATTGAGGATAATTTCTTTGTTTTCCGTATGGCTGCTGGTACTTTGCTTTTGATACAAATTGGAAGCATCATCACGCCCTATTGCAATAATCCTGTTACCAAAAACCGTATTATTTTCTTTTTCCCATATCTCTTCATAAGCTGAATTAAAATAATCCGCACCCGCTGTTAATGTTATACCGTATTTGATAGCCAGGTAGCTCTCCACTCTTTGACGTTCTTCTTTGCTCAATGCTTTTCGGTAAATTATAAATTCAGGGATCAGTCCGTTAAAAGCCGATGCATTGGCGGAAGGGTCTGCTTTACCGACAAATACTGTGCTTTCTCCGCCCGTTCCCGTACTGTTATTGATATGGGCGGATTCAAAATCAAACCAGTTCAGCGTATTAACCAGTGCATTGGATACCTCTTCTTCACTGTCTTCCGGATAATCCAGGCTGAAATCTTCTTTTACAAGTGTTTTCGTTGTATAGGAAAACTTTTTTTCATTGTTTCCCGTTCCCTGGTCAATTCCATTCGCCCAATCCGAATGAAGGAGGGATTGTTCCCCACTTTCCGGATTTGTATAAACCATAAAGATTGTAGCCACTTTCATATCTTCAACTGAATAGTTGAAATTTAAATAACCTCCCTGGAAATCAACAGAATGGTTGTAATTGAATAAGGAAAACGGAAGGGTGCCCTGCCGGGATACAGTATAGGAATTAGGGCCGTAATCCATTGAATGGGCCGCATCTTCACCGGTTTTATACCATATATCCTCACCTTGTACGCCGCCGGGGGTTTGGCTGAATGCTATTGGAGAAAGGATCAAAATGAAAAGAATGGAAAGATTTTTCATAACCGTTATTTTTTTATGATTTTTTGAGTAAAGGTTTCAAATGGGGTCAGGACTTTGAGAATATAAACGCCATTGGGCCGGCCACTCATATCCAGCACTTCTTTGTGTTTTCCTTTTGGAAAAGTTTTTTCCGGGAAATTTTGAATTTCTTTCCCTTGTATATCGTATAAAATAATTTTAACGGGCGCTTCTTTTTCAAGGGCGAACTGAATATTAAGGTAATTACGGATAACCGGGTTCGGGTAAACGATTACAGAATTTTGCATCACTATGCTTTCATCCGCTTTTTGGTCATTTAAAACCGATTCCAGTTCACGGCTGCTGAATGCTTTCGTTAATTCAAGCTGGCAGTCAATATGGGCATAAAAGTCAGAACCGTAATCTGCAGTAAAACCTTCGTTTCCCTGAGGGACCAGTTCGATCCAGGAAGCTGCTTCATATTCAACCAGAGCCTCATCGGAATTTGGGTTTGAAATAGGTTCAATAACATTCGAAGCCGTGATATTGTCGGCTTTTACGTGCAATCCTTCTTCATATTCCGTCGGCACATCGTCCTGATGCTGATACAGTTCAATTGTATCACCGCAGAAAGCAACTCCCGAAACAATTAAGGAGAAATTCTGGCCTTCCCCCACACAATTGTCTGTCAATGTTCCTTTGTGTGTAATCACTACCCGGAATTCTCCGCCGGATTCTGGCAGAGATGTTACCGGGATTTCAATTTTTTCGATATTGTCTACATTATTCACGCCGCGGGTAGCCGGGTTACTCAATTGATTTACATCATAAGTAGTACCTTCCAGCATTTTCCAGGGCAACAAAAGATTGTCATTGGTTTCGTTTCCGTTGGAGTCCAGCCGCACCAGTTTTACATCCAGGTCATTGATCAATTTCGAAACGGTATTATCAAGCAAAGGTGGGTCTTCTTCATCCGCCTCCCCTTCCGGATCTGTCCAGGCCAAAGTCACAACCAAAGGTTCATAGCCATTGGCTACAATATTCAGGTCAAATTCGCCCTCACTCTCAAGGGTTTCTTCTCTGATAATCGTGCTCATTCCTCTTTTCTCAATGATTTCCGCAGCAGAAAGTGCATTCATCGCACCCCAGCCGTATTTGTAATCCGGCCCCGGCGCCCCCACTTCATCCGCAGTATGGACAATCAATGCCCTGATAGTGGAAGACCATAAGTAAGGGACTTCATGAACATCCAGTAAATAACCGAATTTTTCATAATAATATTCTTGCAGCAATGTAATCGCACCGGACACACCGGCTGTGGACATGGAGGTTCCGTTCCAATAGGAATAGCTGTAATTAGACGACTCGGAGGAGGATAAAACATTATGGCCATGTGCTGTTATATCAGGTTTGATTCTTCCGTCATCCGTTGGGCCCCAACTGCTGTATGGAACTTCAACAGCATTCAGGTCATACACCGGGTCGGTTTCTGAAGGTTCTGCTGCAGAAAGGTCAAATGCACCCACAACCAGTACATTTTTCGAAACGCCACTGCTCTCCAGCAGGTCAAAGCCGTCTTTTTCATCTACCTGCGGGACAATATAATGAGAATCATCCCGGGCATTACCTGCCGGACGGACAATCTGCAAATAAGGAGCGCCGCACATTACCGCATCCCAGTCTCTGGATACGACTGTATATTTTCCATAAACCGTTTTGTCAAGATAGGCAGCATTATAACCGTAACTCGTATTGGCTACCAACAATCCCTCACTTGCTTCATCCGCCATTTCCAAGGCTGCAAGGTTCCAGTCGTACGCATGAATTCCCGCTTCATAAGCCATTCCTCTCACATCCATCTGATGTGTAGATCCGGTATTGGTTTGATTCCCGATAAGGGTTCCTGCCACTAAGGTGGCATGGCGTATATCGTTTCCTGAGGTGGCATAGCTTTGCGTATTGGTATCGTAGGTAATTCTGGACTGATAGGGTGAACCGTAAGATACCCTTAAAATTTCGTGGTTCAATCTGGGGTTCTTCGCTTCCCATAACCCTATCGTCATATTATGCCCCGTTAAATTCAATCCGTCAAATCCGGAATGAAGAACATCCGCACCCATACTGTTGACCACATTCTGGTTCATTGTCTGTAGATAGAGGGGATTGCCCCAGGTATCGGTTCCGATTAATTGCGAAAATGAACCGTCTTCTCCATTGAGAAACTCCTGATACCCTGATTTTTTTAACCGCTCAACTTCCTTTTTTTGAAAATCCTTGTTTCGGTTTTCCCTGTCAATCACCTCCTGAAGTTTTGTGCGGTTGACCGTTTGGGATATGAGTTCTCTTTCTCCTTTATTTTGACTGAAAGCGGCAGACGCAAAAAACAGGAGAACCAAAAATTTTCCATGAATAAATAATTTCTTCATAATATTAAGTTTAGAAATTATTTACTGGACTCTAACTGTTCCACTCTTTTTAATAATTCATTCAACAGTTCTTGTTGCTCATCATTTTCCTTTTGAAGGGTTTCGTTCTTTTTGTTTAAATCAATATTGTATAGGGTCAGCTCCTCAATTTTCTCCAGAAGTTTGGCATCCATTTCCGCCAGGTCAATCCCTTCTTTGACAAGTTGTTCCGCAGTGGGGATATTCGGCAAATGTTTATTTCTCAATATAAATTGCTCCAGGTCTTTAATAGGAAGTAAATTATAGCCGTCTTCAAAAACATAATCCGCCCAGTTATTTACATTGGCCAAATCGACCCTTACCATTTCTGTCCTGATGCCATCCTTTACAATTAAACGATAATCCTCATTGGTTGTAAAAGCGGTTTCAAGATCCGTAAAATCACCTATGGCAATTTGGCCTTCAAAACCGAAAATCCAGTCTCCGATATTCAGCTGGTTGTCTGCTGTAGATGATATGGGAACGTCTACTTCGCTTCCTATCAGTATATTTCCCGAACCCGAAGTTAAGGCGGGGCCGACTAAATAACCTATTCCTATATTTTTATTCCCGTTATTTCTTACCAAAGCATTGCTTCCGATAACTGTATTGCGGTTTGAAGCGGACGTGACCGAAGGCAGAGACCCTAACCCGATTGCTGTATTGGCATAATTATTTACCCCGATGGATACCTCGTTCCCTCCGCCGATATACAAATTATTTACCGAATTAGGCGAAATATCATTATTATGAAACGTCAGGCGGCCGGATGTGCTGATCCTGAGCCTCTCCCGGTTGTTAGTGGCAATTACGAGAGCTTGATTATCGGTTGTACCTAAAAAATTATTGTTTACATCATTTCCATAAGTCGCGTTTGATGCGGTTATTTCATCATTCCCGGTTGTTAGCCAGGCCCTATCTGAACTCCCGCTTTCCACGTCTATGGTAACCACTTTTCCGGTGGAAGTTACACCGATCGCTTTTGCGTTCCCGGTTGAGGGAGAAGAAGATGTTAAATTTTCAAGTCTTAGCCCGCTGTCATTTTCCGTACCCGTTTTTATATGAAGGCGGGTAGATGGCGTCAATACCCCTACTCCGGTATTTCCGTTTCTTAAAATATGAATTCCTAAGGTGCTCTCCCATGGAGTTGTTCCATGAGCAATATAAATCTTATTGTTTACCATACTTCCTGATCCAGTCATCCCAAATCCAGCCACAGGGTATTTACCGTTCTGAGCGGTATTCATAAATAAAGAGCCATTCTTCCAAGGCAGGTCACCCTTTTCCCAGAAATGCAAAAAACCTTCTTCCATTCTTACTGCTGTATGATTTGAGCTTCCACCTATAGTATAATTTACATTCAAGAAATTTGAACCTAATGAAACTGCTTCACTTTGAATATTTCCTCCATTAATCAAATAGAAAGTATGCAATTGTCCTTGCCCGTCAAACACAGCATCTCCAAATGTATTTTGAGGAAAAACACTTTGACATAGTGAATAATTGTTAAAAAATAATAGTGAAATTAAGATAAATAAGATTTTTGTTTTCATAATACAGTTTTTTAGTTAATACTATAGAACTCGTAAAAATGAAACAGGAAATAAGAAGTAATGAATTAAAAATTTAAAAGAAGATAATAAGGTGTTTTTTAAGTTTCATGTTTCGAGATCTTATTATTTAACAATTTTAAGGATTTTTTCAACACTAAAACATCCCTAAATCTTGGTATTTTT
>Ga0079224_100009602_pt1 | contig 13211 bp, 11 predicted proteins | sample Stecom2015_FD_80414 | JGI IMG/M metagenome (GOLD analysis project Ga0079224, IMG submission 80414) | Agricultural soil microbial communities from Utah to study Nitrogen management - Steer compost 2015 | ecosystem: Environmental > Terrestrial > Soil > Agricultural land | place: USA: Utah... | reverse complement strand
GAACAGGCCTCCCGCGTCGGCATGCCGTACGTGAACCACCGCTGGCTCGGTGGCATGCTGACCAACTTCCAGACCGTGCACAAGCGGCTGGCGCGGATGAAGGAGCTGGAGGCGCTGGACCTCTCCGGCACCGCCGAGGGCTACACCAAGAAGGAGACCCTGCAGCTCTCCCGCGAGAAGGCCAAGCTGACCCGTACCCTCGGCGGGCTGCGGGACATGCAGAAGCTGCCGTCGGCGATCTGGGTGGTCGACACCAAGAAGGAGCACATCGCGGTTGACGAGGCGCGCAAACTGGGTATCCCGGTGATCGCGATCCTCGACACCAACTGCGACCCGGACGAGGTGGACCTGCCCATCCCAGGCAACGACGACGCGATCCGCTCCGCCGAGCTGCTGACGAAGATCGTCGCGAGCGCGGTCGCCGAGGGTCTGATCGCCCGGGCAGGCGCCCGCCGCGGTGGTGAGGAGAAGCCGGAGCCGGGCGCGGCGGCCGCGGACGAACCGCTGCCTGAGTGGGAGCGAGAGCTGCTGGTGGGCGACCAGGCCAGTTCGGACCAGGGCGCTCAGAAGGTCCCAGCCGCGAGTGCCACGACGGGTGACACGGCATTGTCGGCGGACGGGAAGCAGCCGGCCGCCTGAGCGCGGCACCCGGCCCGCGGACGCCCGGGCGTTGCTCCGGCAGGCAGCCCGGCGCCCACCGGGCCGGGTGTGCCGGGCACACCCACGACCAGACCAATCACCGACCGATCGTCTGAGCGAGAGAAGAGACGAGAGTAGAGATGTCGCAAGTCACCACCGCGGACGTCAAGAAGCTTCGGGACCTGACCGGCGCCGGCATGCTGGACTGCAAGAATGCCCTCGTCGAGGCGGGCGGCGACCTGGAGAAGGCCGTCGAGCTGCTGCGGGTCAAGGGGGCGAAGGACGCCGGCAAGCGCGCCGGGCGGACCGCCGCCAACGGCCTGGTGGCCCACGCCGGCAACGCGATGCTGGAGCTCAACTCCGAGACCGACTTCGTAGCGAAGAACGATGAGTTCATCGAGCTGGCCCAGCAGATCGTCGAGCATGCCGCGGCCACGCGCCCGGCCGACCTCCAGGCGCTGCTGGACTCCACGCTGCCCGACGGCCGCACCGTAGCCACCGCCGTGGCGGAGAAGTCCGCCAAGCTCGGCGAGAAGCTGGTCCTCAGCCGGTACGCGGTGCTGGACGGTCAGGTCGCCGTGTACCTGCACCGTAAGAGCCCCGACCTGCCGCCGCAGGTGGGTGTGATGGTGGCCTACACCGGTGGCCGCGACGAGGCCGCGGACTCGGACGCCCGGGCGATCGCGATGCAGATCGCCGCCATGCGCCCGCGCTACCTCACCCGCGATGAGGTGCCGGCGGAGGTGATCGAGTCGGAGCGGCGGATCGCTGAGCAGACTGCCCGGGAGGAGGGTAAGCCGGACCGGGCGATCCCGAAGATCGTCGAGGGTCGGGTTAACGCCTTCTTCAAGGACTACGTGCTGGTGGAGCAGGCCTCGGTGGCGGAGCCGAAGAAGTCGGTCAGCCAGGTCCTCGCGGAGACCGGGCTGACGATCACGAAGTTCGTCCGCTTCGAGGTGGGCCAGTCCTGACCAGGCTGCCCGCATCGGGCATGGTGGCGGCGGGGCGAGGTGCCCGCCAGGGGGAGACAGGCACCCGAAAGGTGGAGGTGGGGCCGCATGACATCGACGGTGGCTGAACGAACAGATGGTCCGACGCCGGCGCGGCCCGTCCGCTACCGCCGGGTGGTGCTCAAGCTGTCCGGGGAGAACTTCGGCGGGGGTAAGGTCGGCGTCGACCCGGATGTGGTGCAGTCCATCGCGTCGCAGATCGGCGAACTCGTCCGCTCCGGCGTACAGGTCGCGGTGGTGGTCGGAGGCGGCAACTTCTTCCGCGGTGAGGAACTCCAGCAGCGGGGGATGGACCGTCCCCGGGCCGACTACATGGGCATCCTCGGCACGGTCATGAACAGCCTCGCGCTGCAGGACTTCCTGGAGCGGCAAGGGATCGACACCCGGGTGCAGACCGCCATCACCATGGTGCAGATCGCCGAGCCGTACATCCCCCGCCGGGCGATCCGGCACCTGGAGAAGGGCCGGGTGGTGATCTTCGGCGGAGGCGCCGGCATGCCCTACTTCTCCACCGACACGGTCTCCGCCCAGCGGGCACTGGAGATCCACGCCGACGTGGTGCTGATGAGCAAGAACGGGGTCGACGGGGTCTACACCGCCGACCCCCGGATCGACCCGACCGCGCGCAAGCTCGACACGGTCACCTTCGACGACGCGCTGCGTCAGGGCCTGCGGGTGGTCGACGCGGCCGCGTTCAGCTTGTGCATGGAGAACAACCTGCCGATGCTGGTCTTCGGCGCGGAGGGAGAGGACAGCATCGTCAAGGCGGTCAGTGGGGATACCCGGATCGGCACGCTTCTGACCACGACCTGATTGACGCGCCGCCCCGCCCCGGCCGCCGCCCTATCGGCGCCGCAGGACGAAGGAGAGAACGTGATCGACGATACGCTCCTCGAGGCCGAGGAAAAGATGGAGCGCGCCATCGCGCACGCCAAGGAGGAGTTCGCGACCATCCGCACCGGTCGGGCCAGCGCGGCGATCTTCGCCAAAATCATGGTGGATTACTACGGGACGCCGACGCCGCTGCCGCACCTCGCGTCGGTGGGCGTGCCCGAGCCGCGGATGGCGATCATCAAGCCGTACGACCCGTCGCAGATCGGCGCGATGGAGAAGGCTATCCGCGACTCCGACCTGGGGGTGAACCCGAGTAATGAGGGTACCCAGCTGCGCATCGTACTGCCGCAGATGACCGAGGAGCGTCGCCGCGAGATGATCAAGCTGGCCCGGCAGAAGGCCGAGGAGGCCCGGGTCGCCATCCGCAACGTGCGACGCAAGGCCAAGGAAGAGCTGGACCGCCTGGTCAAGGAAGGCGAGACCGGCGAGGACGAGGGCCGCCGGGCCGAACGGGAGCTGGACGAGATCACCCACCGACAGGTGACGCACGTCGACGAGATCCTCAAGGCCAAGGAAGCCGAGCTGCTCGAGGTCTAATGCCGCGCCTCGACAGCAACGACGATGCGGGGGCACCGGCTAGACGACGCGACATCGCGGACCCGCACCGCGCCGACTCCACGCGAGCGGACCGTGCCACCGACGACCGCACCACCACCCGCGAGCACGCCGGCGACCGGGAGCACGCCGGCGACCGTAAGCACACCGACCGTCACGGCGGCACCGGTGAGCCACCGGATCGCCGCCCGGCCGAGCCGGTCCGGCGGGGCGGCCGCGCCGGGCGTAACCTGCCGGCCGCCTTCGCCGTCGGCGGGGGTCTGGGCGCCCTCGTACTCCTCACCCTCCTGCTCTGGCGACCGGCGTTCCTGGCGGTGATCGTCGCCGCGCTCACGGTGGCGGTGGTGGAGATGGTGCGGGCGGTGCGTGACGCCCAGGTACGCCCGCCGCTGCCCCCGCTGTTGGGCGGCGCGGTGGCGATGCCGGTCGCCGCGTGGCTGTGGGGCACCAGCGGGCTGGGGTTGGCGCTGCTGGTCACCGTGCTCACCGCGATGGTGTGGCGGCTTTGGGGCGGACCCACCGGCTTCCTGCGCGACATCAGCGGGGCCACGCTGATCGCCGTGTACCCGGTCTTCGTCGCCGGATTCGCGGCGCTGCTCGCCGCCGGCGATGACGGACACTGGCGGGTGCTCACCATGCTGGGCGTGGTGGTGCTCTCCGATACCGGGGGCTACGTCGCCGGGATCTTCCTGGGCCGGCGGCTGCTGGCACCGACGATCAGCCCCAAGAAGTCCTGGGAGGGTCTGGGCGGGTCGCTGGTGGCCGCCGGGGTCGGCGGGGCGATCGGGCTGCCGTTGATATTTCAGGTGGACTGGTGGTGGGGGGCGGCGTTCGGGCTCCTGGTGGCCGGCGCCGCGGTCCTGGGCGACCTGGTCGAGTCGCTACTCAAGCGCGACCTTGGCCGCAAGGACATGAGCGGGCTGCTGCCCGGGCACGGCGGGCTGATGGACCGGGTGGACTCCATCCTGTTCGCCGCGCCCACGGCATACCTGCTGCTGACGGTGTTGGTCGGGTAGCACATCGGGTGACGGTGCCGCGCGGGATGGTGGCGCGGCGTGCGAGACTGGTAGCGCCATGAAGACCCTGCCTGTCGTCGCCCCGGGGCCGCCGGCCGCTGGCCGCCTGGCGCCCGCGCACCTGGCCGACCTCGACCTCGCCGCCCGCCGCGCGGCCGTGGACCGGCTCGGCGAACCGGCGTTCCGGGCCGGGCAGGTGTCCCGGCACTACTTCGGGCGCCTGGTACGGGACCCGGCCGCCATGACCGACCTACCGGCGGCGACGCGGGCGCGGATCACCGCCGCCCTCCTGCCTACGCTGCTGACACCGCTGAGCGAGCGGGTTGGTGACGGCGGCGACACCCGCAAGGTGTTGTGGCGACTTCACGACGGTGCCCTGGTGGAATCCGTACTCATGCGATACCCCGACCGGGTGACCGCATGCGTATCCAGCCAGTCCGGGTGCGGGATGGGCTGCCCGTTCTGCGCGACCGGCCAGGCCGGGCTCACCCGCAACCTCTCCACCGCCGAGATCGTCGACCAGGTGGTGTCGCTGGCCGCTCGGTCGGTGGAAGAGTACGGCCAGCGCCTGTCCCGGGTCGTGTTCATGGGCATGGGGGAGCCGTTGGCCAACTATGCCCGGGTGGTGACCGCGATCCGACGGCTGGTCGCTCCACCGCCCGAAGGGCTGGGGCTGTCCCGCCGACACGTCACCGTCTCTACGGTCGGTCTGGTGCCGGCGATGCGCCGGTTGGCCGACGAAGACCTACCGGTGACGCTTGCGCTCTCGCTGCACGCCCCGGATGATGACCTGCGTGATGAGCTCGTACCGGTCAACCAGCGGTGGCGCGTCGCCGAGGTGCTCGATGCCGCATGGGCGTACGCGGCCCGCACGGGGCGGCGGGTGTCGATCGAGTACACGATGATCCAAGACGTGAATGACCAGCCGTGGCGAGCAGCCAGGCTGGGCCGCCTGCTGGCTGGCCGGCCGGCGCATGTGAACCTGATCCCGCTCAACCCCACGCCGGGCAGTGCCTGGCAGGGCAGCACCCGGGCGGTGGAGCAGGAGTTCGCGCGCCGCCTGCGCGCCGCCGGGGTGACCACCACGGTGCGGGACACCCGGGGCCGCGAGATCGACGGAGCGTGCGGTCAGCTGGCGGCGTCGCGGTCCGAAGCTGGGATCGGGCGACCAGCCCGAGCACACAGGGAGAGGGCGGAACGGTGACAAGTCAGGGTCAGCGGTTCCGGCGGCGGGCGCTGCGCCGCGGATACAAAGTGGATGAGGTGGACGCCTTCCTCGACCGGGTCGAGGCCACGATCGCGGGCGAGCCGATCGACACCCCGGTCACCGCCCAGGAAGTCCACGATGTGGTGTTCCGGGTGCGCTTCGGCGGCTACGACGAGTGGCAGGTGGACCTCCACCTCGACCGGGTGGAGCGGCAACTGGCTGAGGCGGAGAACGCCCAGGCTAACCCCGCTCCGCCGCCGGTGCCTGAGCCGCGCAGCCCCCACTACCCGCCGGACAACTACTCGTCTGACTACCCGACCGAGAGCTACCAGCCGCCGGACGCTTTCCCGCCGGAACGGATGGGGCCGCCACCGGGCGGTCTCGCGCCAGCGTACGGTCCCGGCCCTGGGCCAGGACACGGTCCCGCCCCCGGGCACGGTCTCTCACCTGGTCATGGTCCGGGGCCTGGTCACGGTCCAGCGCCCGGTCACGGCCCGGGGCCCGCTCACGGCCCGGCCCCCGGTCACGGTCCAGGCGCAGGACTCGCCCCGGGGCCCGGTCATGGTCCAGGTCCCGGTCACGGCCCGGGGCCTGCCCCGGTGCCGGGACCGGCGGGTGGTCCCATGACGGCGCCGCCCGGCCCGCCCGCGCCGGCCTATCGTGAGCCGGCCTATGACCGCTACGACGAGCCGACCTATGGCGGGTTCGAGCCTCGGGAGCCGGCCCGCCCCGGCATGCTGGGCAGTGAGGACGACCGGTTCGCCGCCGACATGACCAGTGAGATGCGGCTGGGCGACCCGGGCGGCCCGCCGCCGCTACCACCGTCGCCGCGCGCGCCCGAGCCGCCGCGCCCGAGCTTTGCCGGCCCGCCGCCGCCGGCGGGGCCCGGAGGGCCGCCGCCGGGCTTGGGTCCACGGGGGGCGTCCGGCCCGCCGCCGATGGGCAGCCCGGCCGGGCCCGGGTACGGGCCGGGTATGGGCGGGTCCGACGAGCCGGTCTCGGGTGAGCTGGCCCGGCTGGACCAGCTGCGGCGTAGCTTCCAGCCGCGTCGCTTCGGCAGCGGCTACGACCGCGATCAGGTGGACCGGTTGTTCGACCAGCTGATGGCGGCGGTGTCGGGGCGCGGCCCGGTGACCGTCAGCGATGTCGACCTGGACCCCAAACGGTTCGACCTGGTGCCCGGCGGCTACTTCGAGGCCGAGGTGGAACAGGCGCTGGAGGAGGTTCGCGACATCCTGCGCCGGCTCTGACCCGGCCCTGGCCCAGCGGCTGGCCTGCCGGCATCCGGCGTCGCCCGCCGGGCACCGCCGCCGGACGGTGCGAGCGGTGGGGACGGCGGCGCTGAGACGGGGCGCGGGCGTAGAGCGCCTACGGCAGTGCGCTGCTGACCCCTGGGTCCCGCCGCGCCACCTACTCGGTGACGCGCTGCGGGAGGCGGTCGCGCGTGCTCGGGCTGGGCGGGGTGGGCTCGCGGCGCAGGCCGTTGCGGCGCAGTACTACGTCCACCACCAGCAGGACCGCGATGGTCCCGGCGACCAGCACCAGGAACAGGTCGTCGCCGGCGCCGGTGTGGTTGTTGAACGGCCGGGTCATGAGCAACAACGAGATGATCGCGACGACCCCGCCGATGCGGATCCACTTCAGGTTTGCCGGTCGGTGCTGGTCGGGTGCGGTCACCTGTTCCTCGGCCACGTGGTCATCCTTTCGTCCCGCGATCCGGGCCGCGGCGCGGCCGGAGAGATCCGGATCCCGCTGCCGCCCTGATCATGCTGCCTGGCCTTAGTCTGGCATGTCAGGGTGGTGCGTGAGCCTGCCAGGGGGCTGCCAGGGTGGTGCCCGGCGGGCGCCGCCGCCGCGCCACCCGCTGCGCGCCGCCGCCTGATAGCGTCGGGCGGTCATTTCTGGATGGTCGTGTACCCACCGCGGCGTATCCGGGTCGTCCAGAATGTCACTCGTCGAGAATGTCACTCGTCGAGAATGTGAGTCGTCGAGAATGTGGCCAGCGGGACCTGGTTCGCGGGAAGCCGGCGAGCCACTGGATCGGCGAGCAGGCTGGATCTAGGAGAGGAGCAGGTAGTGCGGGTCACCGGAACCGGCCACGCAGGGCTGCGGATCGACGCCCCGGCAGGCAGCATCCTGTGCGACCCGTGGGTCAACCCGGCGTACTTCGCCTCCTGGTTCCCGTTCCCGGACAACTCCGGGCTGGACTGGGAGGCGCTCGGGCAGGTCGACTACCTCTACGTTTCGCACCTGCACCGGGATCACTTCGACCCCGACCACCTGCGGCGGTTCATCTCCAAGCGGGCGAGCGTCCTACTCCCGGAGTACCCGACCAGCGAGCTGGAGGACGCGCTGCGGGACCTCGGGTTCAACAGCATCATCAAGACGCGTACCAACGAGCCGGTCGCCCTCGACGGCGGGCTCACCATCATGATCCAGGCGCTCACCTCCCCGACCGACGGCCCGATCGGGGACTCCTCGCTGTGGGTGGAGTACGACGGCGTACGGCTGCTCAACCAGAACGACGCCCGCCCTGCCGATCTGTCCGAGTTCGCCAAGCTCGGCCATGTCCACGCGCACATGCTGCAGTTCTCCGGCGCGATCTGGTATCCGATGGTCTACGAGCTGCCCCATGCCGCCAAGACCGCGTTCGGTAAGCAGAAGCGGGAGCGGCAGCTCGACCGGACCATGCGCTACATCGACGACCTCAAGGCGTCCTGGGTGTTCCCGATCGCCGGGCCCCCGTGCTTCCTCGACGACGAGCTGTTCGAGTTCAACGACCTGGGCGACGACGAGGGCAACATCTTCCCCGATCAGCAGGCGTTCCTGGAGCACTACCGCGGGCTGGGCCGGGACAACGGGGTGATCCTGCTGCCGGGCACGGTGGCCGAGATCACCGCGAACGACTGCCGGGTGGAGCACCCGGTGCCCGACGTGGCCGAGTTCTTCGCCGGCAAGGAGGAGTACCTGCGGGCGTACGCGGAGCGGCAGCGCCCGGTGATCGAGGCGGCGAAGGCGTCCTGGGCCCACCCGGAGGTGGACGTGCTCGGCGAGCTGAAGCGGCGGGTCGAGCCGCTGCTGGAGCAGTCCATCTACATGGCCAAGGGGGTCGGTGGGCCGGTCCGCCTCGACCTGCTGGACCAGGACGGCGTGGAGGTGGTGGAGTCGATCGTGGTCGACTTCCCGGCCGGGGAGGTGCGCCGGTACGCCGACGAGAAGTGCCGCTACCGGTTCAAGACCCGGCGGGCACTGGTCGAGCACCTGCTGCACACCGGTGAGGTGGACTGGGTCAACTCGCTCTTCCTCTCCTGCCGGTTCTCGGCGGCGCGGATCGGGCAGTACAACGAGTTCATCTACTCGTTCTTCAAGTGCCTCTCGCAGGAGCGCCTGCAGTACGCCGAGGGCTGGTACGACGAGCACGAGAAGGCGGTGGAGGCCGAGGACATCGAACTGGACGGTTGGCTGGTGCAGCGCCGGTGCCCGCACCTCAAGGCTGACCTGTCCCGTTTCGGTGTAGTGGAGGGCGAGACGCTCACCTGCCAGTTGCACGGCTGGAAATTCGACCTGCGCACCGGCCGCTGTCTGACCAGCGTGGGCAAGCATCTGCGCGCACGGCGGGTGGAGAGCACCGCCGGCGGTAGCGAGGGGAACGTCCGGGGCGACGCGGAGGGCCGCGCCGACCAGCCGTAGCCGGACGCCGCCCATGGTTGGGGGTAGCCTGTCCCGGTGAGCAGCCTCCCCGGTCGGCAGAGCGCGTTCGGTGCGGCCGCCCGCCGCCACTACGACGACGCGGTGCACCTCTGCGAACATAGCCGTCACGCCTCGGCCGACCACCTGTCCGGCTTCGCGGCCGAGTGCGCGCTAAAGGACTTGCTCGTCGGGTTTCTCGGTGCCCGGGTACCGGAGAGGGGCGGCCCACCCCAAGACCAGGCTGGTACCAGTTACGGGCATCTGCCGCAGCTCTGGAGCCAGGTGCAGGTGACGGCCGGGGGACGGGTCGGTGCTCAGTTTCTGAGTCTCCTAGCAGGAGACAATCCGTTCGGAGACTGGGACGTCAGTGATCGGTACGCGGACGGTTCCGCGATCACCGCACAGCGTGCCTGGCAGCACATCCGGGCCGCGAACCGGCTGCTCACGGTGCAGCAGAAGGCCCGGTTGCGGGGGGCGATCTCATGACGATCCGATTCGATGACGCATGGCAGGGCGCACGTCAGGTCGCGGAGGAGGTCGCGCGGGGCGGCCGGGATGTGGTCCTCGCACGTGATCTCACCGGTCGCATCTCCCTGATCCTGGATGATCGTGCGAGCGCGCTCCCGTCGGAGGACCAAGCGTCGATCGAACGACGGCTATCGGCAGTGGCCGGTCCGTTCGCTGCGGCGATGCCGACGCTGCTGGCGTCAGGCCTGTTCGCGCCGGAGGTCTTCTTGGACTCTTCGGATCTCGGCCTCGTCGAGGACCGGAGGATAGGCCGTGGCCGGCTGCGAACCGCCGACCGCGGTGCCGTGGGAGGTGACTGGACGACCACGCCGAAGGCGTCCGACAAGCGGGTAACCCTGTACGGCTTCAAGGGCGGTGTCGGTCGATCGACGGCGACTTTCCTGCTCGCCCGCCATCTCGCCAGCGAGGGGCGCTGCGTACTCGTGGTGGACCTCGACCTCGAATCGCCCGGGGTGGGCGCGCTGCTGCAGCACGAAGCGAATCTGCCCGAATTCGGGCTGGTGGACTACCTTGTCGAGGCGGCGGTCGGCAACGAGGCCGGCGTTGACCTGGTCGTCCGCAGCCAGATCATCGAGCCTGTGGGCAATGGTGAGGTGTGGGTGGCACCAGCCAGCGGGCGTCCACGCCGCGGGTACGACTACATCGCCAAGCTCAACCGCGTCTATGTCGACCTTCCCGCTGGCGCCGAGGGTGATCACGGCCTCCGATTCGCCGATCGGATACACGCCGCGGTGGAGGCGTGTGAGGCGGAGGTGGCGCGGCGGAGCCGGACTCCGGAGGTGGTGTTGCTCGACAGCCGGGCTGGGGTCCACGACCTGGCCGCGGTCGCCATCACCCGGCTGAGCGGGTACAGCCTTCTGTTCGCGATGGACAATCCGCAGACCTGGACCGGCTACCGGGCGCTGTTCCGGCAGTGGGGCCGTATCCCCGAGCTCGCCCGGACCATGCGAGACCGCATCCAGATGGTCGCCAGCTTCGTCCCACCCGGAGGTGGCGAGGGGGAATACCTCTCCGGTTTCCGTGATCGTGCCCAGGCTTGTCTGGCTGAGACTCTGTACGACGATGCCGCTAGCGATGATCCCGATGCCTACAACCCGGCGCCGGCCGACGACAGCGCCCCACATGCGCCGCTGCCGATCGTCTACACGGGTGAACTGGTGGGGCTCGACCATGTGCGCAGCCCCAACTGGTATTCGTCGACGCTGGTGAACGCCGCGTACGAGCGGTTCGTCCGGGGCGCAGCGGAGTTCGTTCGGGGGGAGCCATGAACCTTTCGGCGGCGCAGTATCGAGAACTGCTCGAAGTCGCCTTGCCTTCGGTGGTCGATGCGGACAGCTTGGCGCTGAATCAGCGCACGCTTTTCGTACCGGACACCCATCGACTTGCCCTCGACCCCGACGTGGCAGTGGTCAAGGGCGGTCGGGGAGTGGGTAAGACGGTGTGGTTCCGCTCCTTGCAAGACCATAAACTACGGGACCTCGCCGCCCGCGCATACCGCTTCCCGCGGCTGGCGAACGCGGTCGCGTACCCGGGATACGGCGCGGCGCTGGACATCCACCGCTACCCGGGCCCGGCGGAACTCGCCAGCCTGATGGCGGCGGACACCGAGCCCGATCTCGTCTGGACGACCGTCCTCCTCACCGCGCTCGACGTGCCGGAGCTACCCCGGGACCGTTCCTGGACCGAGCGGGTGAGGTGGGTCCAGGCTCATCCGGCTGCTCGTGACCGGTGGCTTGCAGAGGCGGACGATCGAGCTGGTATGCGCAGCAAGGTTGTCTTGTTGTTGTTCGACGCGCTCGACCGTATGCATCCGCACCGTGCCGTGACCGATCGGCTGGTGACCGGCATCCTGCGGTTGGCGTTAGATCTGCGGACCCGGACCCGGAATATCCGGGCGAAGGTCTTCATCCGGCCGGACATGCTCAGCGATTCCGTCCTGCGGTTTCCCGACGCATCCAAGCTCACCGCGAACGCAGCGGAACTTGAGTGGTACCCGGCCAACCTGTATGGATTGTTGTTCCATCTGCTCGGCAACGCGGAACATCGACTCAGTCGGTCGTTCCGCGAGTCGACTCCGATCTGGTCGACCCACGGCGACCGACATGTGCCACCAAACGAGCTGACCGGTGACGAGCGCCTGCAGAAGGACCTCTTCACCCAGCTCGCGGGGCCCTACATGGGCACCAATCACCGCCGTGGTGGTACGTACAGTTGGCTTCCCAACCACCTGATGGACGGGGCGGGGCAGGTCAGTCCACGTAGTTTCCTGCGGGCACTGATCACCGCCACCAGGACGACCGGCATCCGGTACGCCGGACACTCCTACGCGTTGCACTGGGAGGGGATCCGGCAGGGCGTCCAGGACGCCTCCAAGCTGCGGGTGAGAGAGATCGCCGAGGACCTCCCGTGGGTGGAGACGGCGGTCAAGCAGCTCGATGGTACGCAGGTCCCCGTGGAGCAGGGTGAGGTAGTTGCCCGGTGGGAGGCGGCCGACCTGTCGCGGCTGCTCGCCGTGAAGCCGGACGTCCCCGAGGAAGGACAGGTGCGGACCGGACCCCGGCACATTGACGACTACGTCGGGCTGATCCAGGAACTTATCGAGATTGGTGTGATGACGCGGCGGGCCGATGGGCGGTTGGACCTGCCGGATGTGTACCGGATCGCCTTCGGAGTGGGTCGGCGGGGTGGTGTGCCTCGGGTGCGAAGCTAGTCCAAATCGGTCAGGCTCGTAGCTCCAGGTCGGAGAGGATCCGCCGGGCGGCGTTGTGGCCGGCGGCACCGATCACGCTGCCGGCCGGGTGGCAGCCGGCGGACCCGGCGTAGAGGCCGGCCACGCCGGTGGCGTACGGCATCCGGTCGGTGAACGACACGGTGTTGTCCACGTGGTGGATGTGGCCGCCGGTGATCCCGAAGTGCGCCTCGATCCCGGGCGGCGGCAGCGCCACCGCGTCGGCTACCAGGGCCGAGGTGCCTGGGGCGTACCGGTCGCAGATCGCCAGCAACCGGGCGACGTAGGAGTCCAGCTCCGCTGACCAGGTGGAGCCGGTGGGCTGGTACGGCACGGACTGGACGAACAGCGCCGCCGAGTGGTGGCCGCCGGCGTCCTGCAGCGAGCGGTCTACGGCTGTGTGCACGTACCACTCGATGGTCGGCTCGGCCGGCAGGCGGCCGGCGCGCACCTCGTCCCACATCGCCCGCAGCGCCGCCATCGGCGCGGTCTCGCCGCCCGCCCCCGGCAGCAGGTGGATGGTGGCGCCGAACGGGGTGGGCGCGCCCGACGGCAGGCAGGTGAATCGTGGCAGGTCCCGTAGGGCGAGGTTGACCTTCAGCGTGGTGCCGGTCCGGCGGACCGCGGCCATCCGGGTGACCAGGTCCGCGGGCAGGGACCCCGGCGAAGTGAGGGCGATCAGCCGGTACGGGTCGCAGGCGCCGAGCACCACCGGCGCCTCGATCTCTTGGCCGTCGGCCAGCGCCACCCCGGTGACCGCACCGCCGGCGACCCGCACCGACGTCACCTCGGCGCGGGTGAACAGCTTCGCGCCGGCGCGCCGCGCGGCCTCGGCCAGGGTGCGGGTCACCGTCCCCATGCCACCGTCCACGATCATCCAGGTGCCGTCCGAGCCGGGCAGGCGGCACATGTTGTGGACCAGGAAGTTGTGCCCGGTGCCCGGG
>Ga0079224_100009600_pt1 | contig 13212 bp, 13 predicted proteins | sample Stecom2015_FD_80414 | JGI IMG/M metagenome (GOLD analysis project Ga0079224, IMG submission 80414) | Agricultural soil microbial communities from Utah to study Nitrogen management - Steer compost 2015 | ecosystem: Environmental > Terrestrial > Soil > Agricultural land | place: USA: Utah... | reverse complement strand
GTTACTTCCATTTGGGTTAGAGTTTGTAGGTGAGCTTACTGGATTGTTTTATGGTGTGATTGTCACAATAGGTTCAATTGTCCTTGTTATCTACATAAATATGTTAAATAAGCAAACGGACTTTAAATAGGAAAATCCCTCACATTATGGTGAGGGATTCAGTTATTTGTCTCGGTCGATGACTTCGATTCTTTTTCGATTATCATCGGGGATTTGTTTGTGGAGATGAATAAGAAGGAGTCCTCTTTTATAGCTTGCATGAATGCGGTCCTCTTTGACTGTGTACGGCAGCTGAATTTCGCGCTCAAATTTGCCTTGGAAGATTCCTTCTTGTATGATCTCAAAACCCTTAAAGTTCAAATTGATTTTTCCGCGTACTTCTAGGGTTTGATGATTTACATATATATCGACATCCTCAACCTTTACGAGCCCAGGGAGACTTAAGACAACTAAGAGTTCATTTTCACCTTGATAGAGATTAAGTTGTGAATGTGCGTTATCGAAAAATGGGGCAAATCCATTCCAGAATTCATCACCAAAGAAATGGTCCCATTGCTTTCGCCATTGTTCCATGTTTTTGAATTGGTCCATTTTCATAGGTTGCGATTCCTCCTCGACAGTGCATTATTCCGTTATGTAGTATATGGTAAATGTAATAGGTATGTGCCTATCGACTAAACGTAAGTATTGGTATATTTGACTATATCATTTAGGAAAAATGTTTAGTACAATGTAGTCTTTGGTAAGCTAATTAAAGCGAGCAATCGAAGGGGGCATTTTCATGTTAGCAAACGCGTATGTTATGGTTATTATCATTTTAGTTATTAATATTGTGTATGTATCGTTCTTTACGATTCGGATGATTTTAACGATGAAGGGACAACGTTATACAGCTGCTTTAATTAGTACGGTAGAAGTTGTCATCTATGTGGTCGGGCTTGGCTTAGTATTGGATAATTTAAACCAAATTCAGAATTTGATTGCGTATGCGGTTGGATATGGATTAGGAGTAATTGTTGGAATGAAAATAGAGGAAAAATTAGCACTAGGATATATCACGGTAAATGTAATTACAAAGGAATATGAGATGGATTTACCAAAGCGTTTGCGTGATGAAGGATATGGGGTTACGACCTGGCAAACCCAAGGGAGAGAAGGAGACCGATTGTCAATGACGATTTTAACTCCTCGAAAATATGAAATGAAATTATATAAAACCATTATAGATGTAGATCCGAAAGCCTTCGTGATTACATCCGAGCCAAAATCCATTCACGGTGGATTCTGGGTGAAGGCAGTTAAGAAAGGAAAATTAGAAACATGAATAAACCAAAAAAACAAAAATTTGAGGTTCGGGATAGTGAAACAATTGATCAATGTTTAGAAAGAATGAAAGTTGAAGGGTATGTTCCTGTAAGGAGATTAGAAGAGCCTGTATTTCAGGAAGTAAAGAGAAATGGAGAGCTGATAGTCGAGCCTATCGGGAGAAAAATAGTTTTTGAAGGAAAACTTCATTAAAACACGAACATTAAAAAAGAAATAATTGTAAAATGTTCGATTTAAATTGACAAGGCATGAATACTGTTGTTAAGATTAGGTTAGCAAAATTACCTCATATAATCTTGGGAATATGGCCCATAAGTTTCTACCCAATAACCTTAAATTATTGGACTATGAGGGAAAAGTATAATTTTACCTATTCTTGGTATGGAATGCTCAGGTAGGATTGCTTTCCCTTTTTCGGAAAACAGTCTTTGCCTGGGCATTTTTATGTTTAAGGAGGATATTATGAAACCAGTAGTTGGTGTCATTATGGGAAGTACTTCAGATTGGGAAACAATGAAGGAAGCATGCAATGTACTTGAAGAGATAGGAATTCCATTTGAAAAAAAGGTGGTATCTGCACACCGTACACCAGATTTAATGTTTGAATATGCAGAAACTGCAAAAGAACGAGGGATAAAGGTGATTATTGCAGGAGCTGGCGGTGCAGCACACCTACCAGGGATGGTGGCTGCTAAGACGACGTTACCAGTCATTGGAGTACCCGTTCAATCAAGAGCATTAAATGGACTCGATTCATTGTTATCGATTGTACAAATGCCTGGTGGAGTACCAGTAGCGACAGTTGCGATTGGAAAAGCAGGAGCAACCAATGCAGGATTATTAGCGGCTTCGATCCTTGGAACATCTAATCCAGAATGGGATCAGAAACTTGTAAATATAAGAGAAGCAAGAAAAAATCAGGTTCTAGAAAGTAGTGATGAACTTGAGTAAGCAAATTTTACCAGGTCAAATGATTGGCATTATTGGTGGAGGCCAACTTGGCAGAATGATGGCAATTTCGGCGAAGGAAATGGGGTTTAATGTTGCTGTTTTAGATCCAACACCGAACTCCCCATGTGGTCAAGTAGCAGATATTGAAATAACAGCTAATTACGATGATCTTGAAGCGATTAAAAAGCTAGCAAGTATTAGTGATGTTATAACGTATGAATTTGAAAATATAGATTACGAAGCCTTAACTTGGCTAGAAGAGAATGCGAATTTACCACAGGGAAGTCATTTGTTAAAAATTACTCAGGACCGTGGTACGGAAAAGAAAGCCATTCAAGAGATTGGCTTGAAAGTTGCACCGTTTCAACTTGTAGAAAATAAGGAGCAACTAGCTGAAGCAGTTGAGATCATTGGAGTACCCTCAGTATTAAAAACATGCCGTGGGGGTTACGACGGTAAAGGTCAATTTGTTTTAAAACAAATTGACGACATAAGGCTGGCGGAAAACCTATTAGAATCTGGGATGTGCATTCTAGAAGCGTGGGTTCCATTTCAAAAGGAAGTTTCTGTGATTGTTACTAGAAATCCATCAGGTGAGGTCAAAACATTTCCAGTAGCGGAAAATATTCATGTTGAAAATATTTTGCACCAATCAATTGTACCAGCAGGAATTCTTGAAAAGACAGAAGCGAAAGCAAAGGAAATGGCGATGAAGCTTGCATCAGCATTTGAACTAGTTGGTACATTAGCAGTCGAGATGTTTGTGACAGAGGATGGGGAAATTTATGTTAATGAATTAGCACCCCGCCCACATAACTCTGGACACTATACAATCGATGCTTGTGAGACTTCACAATTTGAGCAGCATGTACGTTCTGTATGTAATTGGCCATTAGGTGAAACGACTCTATTACGACCAGTTGTCATGACAAATATTTTAGGTGAACATCTTCAGCCTTTGCTGGATAAAGTGGCACTCTTATCAAATATAAAGATTCATCTATACGGAAAAGAAGAAGCAAAAGTAAAAAGAAAGATGGGGCATATTACTGTTTTAGGAAATACAGTGGAAGAAGCTCTTCAAAGATCAAACGCCTTGAACGTTTGGGACACACTATAATCGAATGTACACATATAGCACCGAACACTACTTGACCTAGTATCCTGTTGGGATGTCTCGAACAATAGGTGATCTAGTATGGATGTATGTCGCAAAATTTTTTATTGCAACGAAAGTTTGAATAGTAATCCATAACTGACTGGGAGGACAAATTGCATGTCATACAAAGTAAAAGTTTATGTAACATTGCGGGAAAGTGTTTTAGATCCACAAGGAAGTGCAGTGATGGGGTCCTTGCACAAATTGAATTATCAAGAAGTTAAGGATGTTCGTATCGGGAAGTATATGGAACTCTTAATAGATAAATCAGTAAAAGACCTTGATAAGTCGGTTATGGAGATTTGTGAGAAGCTTCTTGCAAATACGGTGATTGAGGATTACCGTTACGAGGTCGAGGAGGTTGTCACACAGTGAAATTTGCTGTAATCGTGTTTCCAGGCTCTAATTGTGATGTAGATATGTATCATGCTGTTAAGGATATTCTTGGAGAAGAAGTGGAGTATGTAGATCATAATGTAACAGACCTTGATATGTTCGATGGAATTTTACTTCCTGGAGGTTTCTCTTATGGAGATTACCTACGAACTGGGGCCCTTGCTCGTTTTTCAAATGTAATGGATGAAGTTGTAAAAGCCGCTGAAGCTGGTAAACCAATTCTTGGTGTATGTAACGGATTTCAGATTTTATTAGAAGCAGATCTGTTACCAGGTGCTATGCGCCGTAATGATAACCTAAAGTTCATGTGTCGACCAGTCGAACTTCGCGTTGAAAACAACAAATCCATGTTCACATCTGAATATGAATCAGGCGAAGTAATAACAGTTCCGATTGCTCATGGTGAGGGGAACTATTACTGCGATGACGAAACACTTGATAGATTACAAGCAAATAATCAAATAGTTTTCACATATAACGGAACAAATCCTAATGGTAGTATTGCCGATATTGCTGGTATTACGAATGAACGTGGAAATGTGTTAGGAATGATGCCACATCCTGAAAGAGCAGTTGAGGAACTATTAGGTAGTGCAGATGGTATGAAGCTTTTCCAATCAATTGTAAAAAATTGGAGGTTATCAGCGAATGTCGTTACTTCTTGAACCTGGTCCGAATGAAATTAAGGAAAAAAAAATCTATAGTGAAATGGGTTTGAGTGATTCTGAGTTTGAATTAATTGAGAAAATACTTGGTAGACTCCCGAACTACACAGAGACTGGTTTATTCTCTGTTATGTGGTCAGAGCACTGTAGCTACAAAAACTCGAAGCCAGTATTACGAAAGTTTCCTACATCAGGGGAACGTGTTCTCCAAGGACCTGGCGAAGGTGCTGGAATAGTCGATATTGGAGATAACCAAGCAGTAGTTTTCAAGATTGAAAGTCATAATCACCCATCGGCAGTTGAGCCCTACCAAGGAGCAGCAACAGGTGTGGGGGGAATTATCCGTGATGTGTTCTCAATGGGAGCAAGACCTATTGCACTATTAAACTCACTTCGTTTCGGGGAGCTCACTTCACCAAGAGTGAAGTATTTGTTCGAAGAAGTAGTAGCTGGAATTGCAGGATATGGAAATTGTATTGGGATACCAACAGTAGGTGGAGAAATACAATTTGATGATTCCTATGAAGGAAATCCTCTTGTAAACGCAATGTGTGTCGGACTGATTAATCATGAAGATATACAAAAAGGGCAGGCAAAAGGCGTTGGTAACACTGTAATGTATATTGGTGCAAAAACAGGGCGTGATGGAATCCATGGCGCAACCTTTTCATCTGAAGAACTTTCAGAAGAATCTGATGCAAAACGTTCAGCGGTACAGGTTGGAGATCCTTTTATGGAAAAGCTATTGATGGAAGCTAGTTTGGAGATTGTAAAATGTGATGCATTAATCGGAATTCAAGATATGGGCGCAGCAGGTTTAACAAGTTCTTCATCGGAAATGGCAAGTAAGGCTGGATCAGGTATTGAAATGAACCTAGACCTAGTACCACAACGTGAAACAGGAATGACTGGATATGAGATGATGCTTTCTGAATCACAGGAACGTATGCTGATTGTTGTGGAAAAAGGCAGGGAGCAAGAGATTCAGGATATCGTTCGGAAATATGACCTCGAAGCTGTAGCGATCGGAAAAGTAACAGATGATAAACAATTCCGTCTTATTCACAAAGGTGAAGTTATTGCCGATGTTCCAGTGGATGCACTTGCAGAAGAGGCTCCTGTTTATTATAAGTCGTCCAGAGAGCCTGCTATGTTTCGTGAATTTAAAGAAATGAAAATAGAAACTCCTAAACTTGAAGATGTAGGGGAAACTTTGAAGGATTTGCTAGCACAACCAACAATCGCCAGTAAGGAATGGGTCTATGACCAATACGACTACATGGTGCGTACCAATACAGTAGTCGCTCCAGGTTCTGATGCAGCAGTTGTTCGGATTCGTGGTACAAAGAAAGCATTAGCGATGACAACAGATTGTAACTCAAGATACCTCTATTTAGATCCAGAAGTTGGAGGACAAATTGCGGTTAGTGAAGCAGCAAGAAATATTGTATGTTCTGGTGGAAAACCACTTGCAGTTACAGATAATTTGAACTTTGGAAATCCAGAGAACCCTGAAGTATTTTGGCAGATTGAAAAATCCGCGGACGGTATTAGTGAGGCATGTCGTGTTCTAGAGACACCTGTTATTGGTGGAAATGTGTCATTAAACAATGAAACGAACGGAAAGGCAATCTATCCAACACCCGTTATTGGAATGGTCGGATTGATTGACGATATTGCACATATTACTACCCAAGAATTTAAAGTAGCTGGTGACCTTGTTTATGTAATAGGCGAAGCAAAAGAAGAGTTCGCGGGCAGTGAGCTACAAAAGTTAATTCATGGTGAGATTTTCGGGCCAGTTCCTGAATTGGATTTAGAAATTGAAAGAAGAAGACAACAGCAAGTTCTAACTGCGATACGTGCAGGTGTGGTTGCTTCTGCACATGATGTGTCAGAAGGTGGATTTGCAGTAGCGTTGGCTGAAAGTACTTTCGGCTCAAAAGGTCTAGGGGTGAAAGTGCGCCTTAAGGGTGAGGTAGTAACTGAGCTATTCAGTGAAACACAATCCCGTTTTATTGTATCAGTGAAAAAGGAAAATAAAGAAAAATTTGAACAACTCGTAAAAGCAAATCTAATCGGTGAAGTTACTGAGAATGGATTATTTATCATCGAAAATTCAGCAGGAGAAGAGATTATGAATCTACCTGTTGCAGAACTTAAACATACATGGAAAGGAGCGATCCCATGCTTGCTGAACTCAAAGGCTTAAATGAGGAATGTGGTTTGTTTGGTATTTGGGGGCATCCAGATGCAGCACAAATAACATACTATGGATTACACAGCTTACAGCACCGTGGTCAAGAAGGTGCAGGTATTGTTGTAAGCAATGGAGAGAGACTAAACGTTGTTAAAGGGGAAGGCCTTGTAAACGAAGTGTTTAGTAATGGTCAACTTGATCAACTACATGGAAAAGCTGCGATTGGACATGTTCGTTACACAGCAGCTGGGGGGAGAGGTGTTCAAAACGTCCAACCCCTTCTCTTTCAATCTCAAGTAGGCGGTCTTGCAGTTGCACATAATGGCAACCTTGTAAATGCTAATCACTTAAAGCATCAGTTAGAAAATCAAGGGAGTATCTTTCAAACTTCCTCTGATTCAGAGATTCTCGCTCATTTAACTCGAAAGAGCGGCTATACAAAAATTAAAGACCGAGTTAAAAATGCACTAACCATGTTAAAAGGAGCTTATGCATTCTTAGTCATGACTGAAAAGAAGATGATTGTGGCTCTTGATCCAAATGGTCTTCGCCCATTATCACTTGGTAAGCTCGGTGACGCATGGGTAGTAGCTTCTGAAACTTGTGCGTTTGATATCGTTGGTGCTACGTTTGAAAGGGATGTGGAACCTGGGGAATTACTCGTGATCAATGATGAAGGCATTCATTCAGAACGATTTACATTAACAACCAATCATGCAATGTGCAGCATGGAATATATATATTTCTCTCGTCCAGATAGTGATATTAATGGAGTCAATGTTCATACAGCACGTAAGAATTTAGGAAAGCAGCTTGCTCTTGAAGCACCAATTGATGCCGATGTGATAACAGGTGTACCTGATTCTAGTATTTCAGCGGCAATTGGGTATGCGGAGGAATCTGGAATTCCATATGAACTTGGTCTGATTAAAAATCGTTATGTAGGTAGAACGTTTATTAAACCTTCCCAATCTTTACGTGAACAAGGAGTAAAAATGAAGCTTTCTCCTGTTCGTGGTGTTGTAGAAGGAAAGCGTGTTGTCATGGTGGATGACTCGATTGTGCGTGGAACGACAAGTAAGCGAATTGTAAAAATGCTTCGTGATGCAGGTGCTGTGGAAGTGCATGTATGTATAAGTTCACCACCAATGAATAATCCATGCTTCTACGGAATTGATACCTCAACACACGAGGAATTGATCGCTTCTTCAAACTCAGTTGAAGAGATTCGTCAAATTATCGGAGCAGATTCATTAACATTCTTAAGCCCTGAGGGGTTAGTAAAAGCAATAAATAGACCGATTGAAGGGGAAACACGTGGATTATGTATGGCTTGTTTTACAGGCAAATATCCAACAGAGATTTTCCCAGATACGGTATTACCACATGAAAAAGTTTTTAGCTAAATGTGTGTGTTCAAAAGGATGATGAAAAGGACCATGTCGACAAAATACATGTCCCCATGTTATGTCGACACTTGCACATCCTGTGCGTCGAAAGTTAGAGTTGGGCGGCTTTGAGTAGCGGAACGAATGTCGTTAATATGTGAGCAGATGTTTTTGCATGCTGGAGTAAAAAGCTAACAAATAAATTCGATGTGGCAATTTCACTGTACTTTTTGAACATCCTCTAAAAAGAATTAGGAGTGTTTATAACGATGGCAAATGCGTATAAGCAAGCTGGAGTAGATATTGAGGCAGGCTACGAGGCTGTTTCAAGAATGAAAAAACATGTTGCAAAAACAATTCGCCCTGAGGTTATGGGTGGACTAGGCAGCTTTGGCGGTATGTTTGATCTTTCTAAAATTAATGTAAAAGAACCTGTATTAGTTTCGGGAACCGACGGTGTGGGTACGAAATTAATGCTGGCTTTTATGATGGATAAACATGACACGATTGGAATCGACGCAGTTGCAATGTGTGTGAACGATATTGTTGTACAAGGCGCAGAGCCTTTATACTTTTTAGATTATATTGCTTGTGGAAAAGCGCAACCTGAGAAAATCGAACAAATTGTAAAAGGGATTGCAGACGGTTGTGAGCAAGCGGGTTGTGCATTAATTGGCGGTGAAACAGCTGAAATGCCAGGCATGTATAGTGAAGATGAGTATGACCTTGCTGGTTTTTCAGTTGGTGTTGCAGAGAAATCGAAGCTTGTCACAGGTTCTTCAATCAAACCTGGTGATGTACTCATTGGGCTATCTTCAAGTGGAATCCACAGTAACGGCTATTCACTTGTGCGTAAAGTATTATTAGAAGACGGTGGATTAGATCTTCATAAAGTGTATGAAGGTATAGACCGCCCATTAGGAGAAGAACTTCTTCAACCTACCAAAATTTATGTCAAGTCACTGTTAAAAGCAATGGAAAAATTTGAAGTAAAAGGGATGTCTCATATTACAGGTGGAGGCTTTATTGAAAATATTCCACGAATGTTGCCAGAGGGTGTCGGTGCTGAAGTTGATTATGGTTCATGGCCAATTCCATCAATCTTTGACTTAATTCAAAAGACAGGAAATCTTAATCGGGAAGAAATGTTTAATATTTTCAATATGGGTATTGGTATGGTACTAGCAATCAGTGAAGAGAACCTGCATGATGTGATTGAGCTTCTTGAAGAGCAAGGTGAAAAGGCGTTTGTAATCGGGCGTATCAAAGAAGGAAATGGTGTAACCTTTGGTGGAGGAGCACTTGTATGAAAAAAATAGCTGTCTTTGCATCAGGCAGTGGCTCAAACTTTCAAGCAATTGCAGACTCGATTAAAGAAGGAAGATTAGCAGCAGAAATTGCAGTTTTAGTTTGTGATAAACCAGGTGCAAAAGTAATTGAACGTGCATCAAGGGAAATGGTTGATACATTAGTTTTTACACCAAAAAATTACCCAGATAAATCATTTTTTGAAGCAGAGATTGTGGAAGTTTTACGTGAAAAAAATGTAGACTTAATTGTATTGGCTGGGTACATGAGATTAATTGGTCATACTCTTCTAAGTGCGTATTCAAATAAAATTGTAAATATTCATCCTTCTCTTCTACCTGCATTTCCAGGTAAAGACGCGATTGGTCAGGCTTTTCGAGCAGGTGTAGAGAAAACAGGTGTTACGATTCATTATGTTGACGAAGGAATGGATACTGGTCCAATTATTGCACAACGTGAGCTTCTAATTGAACCAGAGGACACTTTAGAAAGTATTGAAGAAAAAGTACATCGTATCGAGCATGAATTTTATCCGCAAGTCTTACAATCACTTATAAATAAGAGCTCAGAATGAAAGTTGAAAAGGACCAGCAGATTTTGTCATGTCCTACACGTTGAAAATCAATGTGTCTTTTTCAGATGATTTTTAAACAACAAAGAGCAGAAATTTACATTAGGGAGCGATATTAAATTGGCAATTAAACGTGCACTTGTCAGTGTTTCAGATAAACAAGGTCTTGTTCCATTTGTAAAAGGTTTAATCGAAAATGGAGTAGAAGTTATTTCAACTGGTGGTACAAAGCGTACTCTTGAGGAAGCTGGCCTGTCTGTTATTGGTATTTCAGAGGTAACAGGATTTCCTGAAATTATGGATGGACGGGTTAAGACGCTTCATCCAAATATCCATGGTGGGCTTTTAGCAGTTCGAGAAAATGAGGATCATGTAAATCAACTTGAAGAGCATAATATTACGCCAATCGATTTAGTTGTTGTAAACCTATATCCATTCCAACAAACGATTGCAAAACCGGATGTTGATTTTGCAGATGCGATCGAAAATATTGATATTGGTGGACCATCAATGCTTCGTTCGGCTGCTAAGAACCATAAATATGTTACTGTTGTTGTAGATCCACAGGACTATGATACAGTTCTTACAGAGTTGACTGAAAAAGGTGAAGTTACTTCTGAAACTAAGCTTCGTTTAGGAGCAAAGGTATTCCGTCACACAGCTGCATACGACGCGGTTATCGCTGAATATTTAACAAATGCAGCAGGTGAGGAAAGTCCAGAATCACTAACGGTTACTTATGAGAAGAAACAAGACCTTCGTTATGGAGAAAATCCACATCAAAAAGCTGCTTTTTATAAAAAACCATTAGGTACGGCGCTATCCATTGCATCTGCTACTCAATTGCATGGAAAAGAATTATCTTACAATAATATTAACGATGCAGATGCTGCTCTTCAAATTGTGAAAGAATTTAATGAGCCTGCTGCAGTTGCAGTTAAACACATGAATCCTTGTGGGGTAGGTGTTGGTGCAACGATTGAGGAAGCTTATCAAAAGGCTTATGAGGCAGATTCTACTTCTATTTTTGGTGGAATCATTGCGGTTAACCGTGAAGTTGATGCTCAAACAGCTCAAAAAATGCGTGAGATTTTCCTTGAAATTATTATTGCACCATCATTTAGTGAAGAAGCATTTGAAATCTTATCTTCAAAGAAAAACCTCCGTTTGTTGACTGTTGATTTTTCAGATGACAAAAAGATTGAGAAGAAGTTAGTATCTGTTCGTGGGGGATTACTCGTTCAGGATGAGGATGCATATGGCCTTGAAGAGGCAACCATTTCTATTCCAACAAAACGTGAACCTACAGAACAAGAATGGGCTGATTTAAAGCTTGGTTGGAAAGTTGTAAAGCACGTTAAATCTAATGCGATTGTGCTAGCAAAAGACGATATGACCATTGGAATTGGTGCTGGTCAAATGAACCGTGTTGGTTCTGCAAATATCGCTATTAATCAAGCTGCTGCAAAAGCAAAAGGGGCAAGTCTTGCATCAGATGCCTTTTTCCCAATGAGTGATACTGTTGAAGCAGCTGCTAAAGCAGGTATCACAGCTATCATCCAACCAGGTGGCTCGATTCGTGATGAAGAATCCATTCAAAAGGCTGACGAATATGGAATCGCAATGGTCTTTACTGGAGTACGTCATTTTAAACACTAATTAGATACGCACAAGGCGCATTGAGTGATGACGCCTTGTGCTATGACATTGTTAACTATGAATTAATTAATTTCATTTGATGAGGTGAAAGAATGAAGGTACTAATTGTTGGCCGGGGTGGTCGCGAGCATACACTTGCTTGGAAAGTTGCACAAAGTCCTAAGGTACAATCAGTGTATGTAGCACCTGGTAATCCAGGGATGCAGGATGTCTCAACAATCGTTAATATAGATGAAAATGATTTTGATCGTTTAATCGCATTTGCAAAGGAAGAGAACATTGACCTTACGCTTGTTGGTCCTGAGGTTCCACTAATCAATGGAATCGTTAATCGATTTCAAGCTGAAGGTTTAAGAATTTTTGGTCCATCTAAGGAAGCTGCTTTATTAGAAGGAAGCAAGTCCTTTGCAAAAGAAATCATGAAAAAATATAATATCCCAACTGCGGAATACGAGACATTCACTTCTTATGAAGAAGCAAAACAATACATCATTGAAAAAGGTGCGCCGATTGTTATCAAAGCTGACGGTTTAGCAGCTGGAAAAGGTGTAACAGTCGCTCTTACATCGGAAGAAGCCTTAACAAGCGTTTATGAAATGTTAGAGGCTAACAAGTTCGGAGAAGCAAGTGCACAGGTAGTCATTGAAGAGTTTCTTGATGGGGAAGAATTTTCATTAATGGCCTTTGTTGACGGTAAAAATGCGTATCCGATGGTCATTTCACAAGACCATAAACGTGCCTTTGACAATGATGAAGGTCCAAATACAGGAGGAATGGGAGCTTATTCTCCAGTACCGCAGATTTCTGATGAAGTCGTTCAAACAGCTGTTGAAACAATCATCAATCCGACTGTCAAAGCGATGGAAGCTGAAGGTAGAGACTTTATAGGTATTCTTTATGCAGGGTTAATTCTAACAAAAAATGGCCCGAAAGTAATTGAATACAATGCACGTTTTGGAGACCCAGAAACACAAGTCGTTCTTCCACGTCTAACAACAGATTTGATTGACGTAGTTGAAGGATTATTAGATCAAAAGGAGATTACGCTTGAGTGGTCCAACAATGCAACATTAGGCGTCGTCTTAGCTTCAAAAGGCTATCCAGAAAGCTATGCAAAAGGCGCAATCATTGAAGGACTTAATAATCTTGATGAAAAAATCACTGTATTCCATGCAGGGACTGACATGGAAAATGATCAGTTTGTTACAAATGGTGGAAGAGTGTTAACCGTAGTGGCAAGCGGTGAAAATCTTGAAGCAGCGCAAAAATTTGTTTACCAAGAAGTGGTGAACATTAAATGCGATAACCTCTTTTATCGAAAAGACATAGGGAACAAGGCGATTGCATATAACTCAAAGGATGGAAAGCTAACACAGTTCGTTTAAATTCTAAATGGCAAATCTTATTTGCCATACGAAGTCTCATATATGTAATATTAATTTAGTAAAATTTACTTAAATATAAAAAGGTAAGAGGATTTCCTCTTACCTTTTTATTATGATGGATTAACAGGAGGAAGCTCTAATGATGGAGCCGTTTCCTGTTGCTTTTTTTCAACATATTCATGAAAAAGAGCGGTAAGTGGACAG
>Ga0079224_100009599_pt1 | contig 13213 bp, 10 predicted proteins | sample Stecom2015_FD_80414 | JGI IMG/M metagenome (GOLD analysis project Ga0079224, IMG submission 80414) | Agricultural soil microbial communities from Utah to study Nitrogen management - Steer compost 2015 | ecosystem: Environmental > Terrestrial > Soil > Agricultural land | place: USA: Utah... | reverse complement strand
GGTCGCCGGGATCGCCCGGGTCGCCGCCGTCGGCGCCGGGATCCGGACCGCCGTCGGCGCCGCCAGCGCCGGCCGGGCCGAGGTCGTCGCCGCACGCGGCGGCGAGTCCGAGAGAGAGGGCGAGGGGGATGACGTGCGCGAGCGCTCTGGTCATGTCAGTGCTCCCATTGCAGGGTCAGGTAGAAGGCGCGGCCGGGCAGCGGGTAGCCGAAGAAGTCGGACACCGCGCGCGGCGCGCTGGTGAGGTCGGGGCGGGGCGGCGGATCGAGCGGAACCTCGTCGACCCGCTGGTCGGTCAGGTTCTTGCCCTCGACCGACGCGAGCAGGCCGGCGGCGAGCTCGAGCTTGACGCCGGCGCCGAGGAGCGCCCGGTCCGGCACCCGGTGGATGTTGGCCGGGTCGAGGTAGTTGCCGCTCACCAGCGAGGCGTCGCCCCACAGGACCGCGAGGCGGCCGGCGAGCGTGCCGGCGAGATCCAGGCGACCGTGGAGCTGGTGGCGCGGGCGCTGCGGCAGCTCCTTGCCCTCGTAGGACGGCAGGGTGTCGCTCTGGCGGGTGTCGAGGATCGTGTAGTGCGCGGTGGCGGTGACGGCGCGGGCGGCGCGCGCCGAGGCGAGCAGCTCGGCGCCCCACACCGCGGCGTCGCCCAGGTTCTGGGCGCCGGTCACCAGCGAGGCGGTCGGCACCAGCACGATGGTGTCGCGGGTGCGCGAGGCGAAGCCGACCGCCTCGAGGTAGACGCGGTCGATCGGGCCGGCCGGCCGGGCGGGCGCCAGCACCAGCCCGAGGTCGGCGGTCTCGCCGGACTCCGCGCGCAGGGCCGGGTTGCCGAGGATGTAGCCGCGGTCGCCGTACATCTCGAGCGCGGTCGGCGCGCGCAGGCTGCGGCCGGCGCTCGCCTTGAGCGAGAGCGCCGGCGCCAGCCGGAGGAGCGCAGACAGCCGGGGCGAGAGGAAGAGCTCGCTGCGGGTGACCAGCGCCATCTCGTCCGGCACGCCGTCCTGCGGGTCGACGATCGGATCGGTGACGTGGAGATCGGCCCTCACCGCCGGCACCAGGAGGAGTCGATCGGACGGGGCGAGGCGGATGGTGTCAGCCAGGGTGGCGGCGAGGAGGAGGCGCAGGCCGCGCTCGCGCGGCGCGCTGGCCTGCAGGAGATCGGTGTCGCTGAACAGCTCGAGGCCAGCCTCGACCCCGGCGGTGAAGAGGTGGCGCCCGAGCGCGGCGTCGAGTGCGGCGCGAGCGCCGGCGCCGCCGGTCAGGTAGCGGCGGTCCTGGGCGGCCAGGCCGATCTCGCCGTCGAGGTCGCGGTAACGCTGCAGCTCGACCAGGAGGTGAGCGGCGGCGCGCGCGGTCAGCTCCGGGCGGCCGAAGGCGTGCTCGCGGACCGCCGAGCCGTCGGCGATCTGCGACCAGCTCGTGAGCGAGGTGCGCAGCGACGGCGCGCTGCCGGCGCCGGGCACGCCCTGGTGCTTCCAGGTCGACCGCGAGCCGGCGCGGAGGGTCCAGCGGCCGCGCCGGGCGGTCAGCCGCGCGGTGGCGTCGACCTGGTCGTAGCCGTTGTTGTCGCGCGTGCGGATCCGATCATCGGACCGGTTGAGCGGCGTGCCGCCGTCGTCGTGGTAGAGGAAGTCGCCGTCGGCGCCGGCGTAGCCGACGCCGAGGTGGGTGCCGAGATCGCCGTCGGCTGTGCCGCCGAGGTAGCGGGCGCGCAGGTGGCGGGCGCCGAACGAGCCGACGCCGGCCGACAGGAGGAGCGGCCGGCCGCCGGGGGGCCGGCCGACCGCGGTGTGGAGCTCGAGGGCGCTGGCCTGGGCGGCGCCGCCGTGGTCGACCGGGACGGCGCCGCGGTGGAGGGCGGCGAGCGACAGGCTGCTCGCCTCGACGCGGCCGAGGTCGATGGTGGCCGAGCCGAGGCGCGCGAGCGGGACGCCGTCGATCACGACCGCGGTGTGCCCGGGCGAGGCGCCGCGCACCGACAGGGACGAGAAGCCGCCGAGCCCGCCGAGCGATCGAACGTGGGCGCCGACGGTCTCGCCGAGCGCCTCGGCCAGGCCGATCACCTCGCCGGCGCGCTCGCCGAGGCGGACGGCGGTGACGAAGCCGGCCTCGCGGAGGCCGCGCTCGGCGTCGGCGTGGGTGGCCTCGGGAGAGACGAGGTCGGCGACGGAGCCGGAGCGGGTGTCCACCGGGGTGACGATGATGACCTCGCCCGGGCCCGCGGCCGGGGCGGGATCTGCTACCGCGTTCGCGTTCGCGTCCGCGTCCGCGTCCGCCTTCGCGTTCGCGTCCGCGCCCGACGTTTCCGCGGCCTCGGCCGCCGCGGCAGAGGCCGCGCTCGGCTGCGCGCTCGCCTCGCTCGCGCCCGGTCTTGCGCCGGCGCGCGGCGCGTCCGTTGCCTCGGCCTCCGCGGCAGAGGCCGCGCTCGGCTGCGCGCTCGCCTCGCTCGCGCCCGCCAGGAGCGCGCACAGCGAGATCGATATGAGGGAAGACCGGGGTCGCAAGTCGTTTCCTCCCACCCGGAGGACGTCACTTGCGCGCGAGCCGGTCTCCTGACTCCTGGTTCGTCCTACTTGCGGCCCCTTCCGGGATCCACCCGTGGGTCGTTGCCGCGTTCGTCCCCAGTCACAGTAGCGGGGGCTGTGCCGGACTCTCACCGGCTTCCCGTGCACCCGCGCGCTGGCTATGTCGGAAGGGCCGTCTTAGTCGACCCGGGCCGAGCCTGTCAACGATCGAGTCATGGCGCGCCCGCCCCGGCGTCGAAACGGCCGAGGCCGAGGCGTTCATCTCCGCCTCGGCCTCGGTTCGGTTTGGTTGGTTTCGCCCCGGCTCGGGGGCTCCACCTCCCTTTCAGCTACAGCCGGAGGTGGCGCCGCAGTTGGGGCACTTGTGGCAGGCGCCGTTGCGCACCATCAGCGTGCCGCACTCGTGGCAGGGCGGCGCGTCGGTCTCCCGCACGAAGCCGGTCGCCTGCGCCCGCTCCACCAGGATGGCAGGTACCTTGCCGCTCTTCTCGGCCGGGTCCTCGTCCGGCAGCACCGGCACCGCCGGCAGGTCGAGCTGGCCGGCCGCCGCCCGCGCCGCCGGGTGCTGCTCGACCTCGAGGAACCTGACCGACAGCCAGCGGAACAGGTAGTCCATGATCGAGGTGGCGATCGGCACCTCCGGGTTGCCGGTGAAGCCGCTCGGCTCGAACCGCGTGCCCTTGAACTTCTCGCACAGGATCGACATCGGCACGCCGTGCTGCAGCGCCAGCGAGATCGCGGTGGCGAAGGAGTCCATCAGGCCGGCGATGACCGAGCCCTCCTTGGCCATGCGGATGAAGATCTCGCCCGGGTTGCCGTCGGCGTACAGCCCGACGGTGATGTAGCCCTCGTGACCCGCGATCGAGAACTTGTGGGTCAGCGAGCGGCGCTCGTCGGCCAGCTTGTAGCGCATCGCCGGCGGCGGTCCGGCCGGGCGCTTGCCGCGCGACCGCATCGCCTCGATCACCCGGCGCTCCTCGGGCGACAGCGCGTCGAGCGGATCGACCGGAGCGGGCGCCGCGGCGGCCGTCGCCGCCCCGTTGGAGGTCGCCTGCGCCTTGCTCGCCGACAGCGGCTGGGTCCGCTTGCAGCCGTCGCGGTAGACCGCGATCGCCTTGAGCCCGAGCCGCCACGCCTCCATGTAGGCGTCCTCGATGTCCTCCACCGTGCAGTCGCCCGGCAGGTTGACCGTCTTGGAGATGGCGCCGGACAGAAACGGCTGGGTGGCCGCCATCATGCGGATGTGGCCCATGTAGTGGATCGACCGGGTGCCGCTCGGCGAGCGGAACGCGCAGTCGAACACCGGCAGGTGCTCGTCCTTGAGCCCCGGCGCGCCCTCGATCGTCTCCTCGCGGTCGATGAAGGAGCAGATCTCCTCGACCTGCTTCTCCGAGTAACCGAGCCGGCGCAGCGCCTCCGGCACGGTGTTGTTGACGATCTTCAGCATGCCGCCGCCGACCAGCCGCTTGTACTTGATGAGCGCGATGTCCGGCTCGATGCCGGTGGTGTCGCAGTCCATCAGGAAGGCGATGGTGCCGGTCGGCGCCAGCACGGTGGCCTGGCCGTTGCGGAACCCGTGCTCCGAGCCGAGCTCGATCGCCTCGTCCCAGCAGGTCTTCGCCGCGTCGATCAGCTCGTAGGGAACCAGCGCGGCGTCGATCTGGTCGACCGCGGCCCGGTGCTTGCGCATGACCCGGAGGAACGGCTCCTCGTTCCTGGCGTAGCCCTCGAACGGGCCGGTCGCCTCGGCCGAGATCACCGCGCTCTGCCGGTACGCCTCGCCGCACAGGATGGCGGTCAGCGCCGCCGCGTAGGCCCGCCCCGGCTCGCTGTCGTACGGCAGGCCGCGCGACATGAGCAGCGCGCCCAGGTTGGCGTAGCCGAGCCCGAGCGGCCGGTAGGCGTGCGAGTTGGCGGCGATCTTGTCGGTCGGGTACCTGGAGTTGTCGACGATGATCTCCATCGCCGTGATGGTGGTGCGGATCGCCTTGCGGAACGACTCGACGTCGAAGTCACCCGTCTCGTCCTGGAACTTGCGCAGGTTGAGCGAGGCCAGGTTGCACGCCGAGTCGTCGAGGAACATGTACTCGGAGCACGGGTTCGACGCGTTGATCCGCGCGGTCTCGATGCACGGGTGCCAGTCGTTGATGGTGGTGTCGAACTGCATGCCGGGGTCGCCGCACAGATGGGCCGCCTCGGCGATCTTCCGCATGAGGTCGCGCGCCTTCATGGTCGACACCACGCGGCCGTCCACCACCGCGCGGGTGCTCCAGTCGCCGTCCGCCTCGACCGCCTTCATGAAGTCGTCGGTGACGCGCACCGAGTGGTTGGCGTTCTGGTAGCCGACCGAGTCGTAGGCGCCGCCCGGCACGTTGAAGCCGCCGTCGTAGCCGGCGTCGATCAGGGCCCAGGCCTTCTTCTCCTCGCTGGCCTTGCACTCGACGAAGTCGACGATGTCCGGGTGGTCGGCGTTGAGGATGACCATCTTGGCGGCGCGGCGGGTCTTGCCGCCCGACTTGATGGCGCCGGCGAAGGCGTCGAAGCCGCGCATGAACGACACCGGGCCGCTCGCCGTGCCGCCGCCGTTGAGCAGCTCGGCCGACGACCGCAGGCTCGACAGGTTGGAGCCGGTTCCGGAGCCGTACTTGAACAGCATGCCCTCGGTCTTGGCGAGCTCGAGGATGGAGCCCATCGAGTCGTCCACCGAGTTGATGAAGCAGGCGGAGCACTGCGGGTGCTCCTCGACGCCGACGTTGAACTAGACCGGCGAGTTGAACGCCATCTTCTGGTGCAGGAGGAGGTGCACCAGCTCGTCGCGGAACGCCACCGCGTCCTGGGGGGTCTTGAAGTAGCCGTCAGCGACGCCCCACCCGTAGATGGTGTCGGCCACCCGGCTGATCATCTGCTTGACCGACCGCTCGCGCTGGGGGGTGCCGAGCGTGCCGCGGAAGTACTTCTGCACCACCACGTTGGTGGCGGTCTGGCTCCAGCTCTTCGGGAACTCGACGTCCTTCTGCTCGAAGTAGACCTTGCCGTCGGCGCCCTTGATGGACGCCTCGCGCAGCTCCCACTCCACCTCGTCGAACGGATCGATCCCGGCGCGGGTGAAGGTCCGCTCGAAGGTGAGGCCGGGGCGGGCCTTCTTCTGCACGTTCTTGCGGTGAGAGGGCTTACTGGTATGCCCGCTTCCTACATCCGTGGTGGCGGCGACCTGCGTGTCCTCTCCCGGCGGCTTGGCCTTCTGGCCCTCGAGTCTGGCGTCCATGTCTCATCCCCCTGTCGCGAACCTGAACTGGGCACGGCGAATCCGGCTCGAACTCCTCTATGCGGCGGAAATTCTGAGGAATTCTGACCCGGGTGCGGCAGCGACTGCGCGGCGTATCCAGCGCGTCGGCTGGCTTGGACACCATGCTCTTTCGGTGTGACACCGTCAAGAAAAAAGGAGGCAAAAAACACCAGATGTAGAGTGTCAACTCGAGTTGCCCCACTAGAAGTTGTGTGTGCCGCCGTAGTACAAGGTGTGATCTGTGGAAGGACAACCTGTGGACCGCGAGGGGGGATCAGTTGCGATCCGCGGCCTTGTGGGTCCCTGTGGATAACTCTGAGGATAATGTGGCCGCTCTGTTGACACGATCCCCCTCGCACCTCCGTCCCCTGCCGGGCCCACATCTTGTGTGCGCGATCGCGGCGGCCGCCCTCCTGGCGATCCCCCTGGCGGCCTGCCGATCGGCCGACCGCCCGGCGCGCACGGGCCCGGTCCGCCGCGTGGTCACCACCACCCCCTCGGCCACCGAGATCGTCGCCGCGGTCGGCGGCACCGGGCTCCTGGTCGGGGTGGACCGCTTCTCGCGCCATCCGCCGGAGGTGGTCGGCCTTCCGGTGGTCGGCGACTTCATGGCGCCGAGCGTGGAGGCGATCCTCCAGCTCGAGCCGGACCTGGTGGTGCTCGACGCGGTGCAGGCGCGCCCGGCCGAGGCGCTCGCGCGCGGCGGCGTGCGCACGCTAGTGCTCGACATGCACACGATCGAGGACGTGCTCGAGGGGCTCGAGCGCGCTGGCGCCGCCATCGGCGGCGACGCGGTCGCGCGCGCCCGCACCGTGCGCGCCGCGCTCGAGAAGGAGATCGCCGGCGTGCGCGCGCGGAGAGCGGCGCGCGCCGGGGAGCCGCGCGTCCTCCTGGTCGTCGACCGCGAGGTCGGCGCGCTGCGCAGCATCGTGGCGGCCGGGCCGGGCACCTACCTCGACGAGCTCACCGCGCTGGCCGGCGGCGACAACGTCATGCGCGGCTCGTCGGCGCGCTACCCGAACGTGTCGCCCGAGACGATCATCGAGGCGCGCCCGGACGTCATCATTGACGCGGTCCACACCAGCGACCCGGCGGCGGCGGCGCGCGACTGGCAGATCCTGCGCGACGTGCCGGCGGTGACCGGCGGCCGCGTACACATGGTGGGCGAGCCGCACTTCATCTCGCCCGGGCCGCGGCTGGACCTGGCGCTGCGCCGCCTCGAGGCGCTCTTGCACCCGGAGTCGGCTGCCGAGGCCGCGCCTTCTGCCGAGCCCGCGCCTTCTGCCGAGGCCGCGCCTTCTGCCGAGCCCGCGCCTTCTGCCGAGGCCGCGCCTTCTGCCGAGCCCGCGCCTTCTGCCGAGCCCGCGCCCGCCGCCGAGCCGGCAGCCGCCGCCGAGCCGGCAGGCGCGCCCGCGCCCGCGCCCGCCCCCGCGCCGGCTCGCGCTATAACGGCGCCGTGATCGAGCTCTCCGGGGTCGGCTTCACCTACGGCGGCGGGCGCGCGGTGCTCGACGCCGTCGACCTCGCGATCGCCCCCGGCCAGATCACCTGCGTGGTCGGCGCCAACGGCGCCGGCAAGACCACCCTCCTGCGGCTCGTCGCCGGCCTCCTGGCGCCGACCCGCGGGCACCTGCGCGTCCTCGGCCTCGACCCGGCGCGCACCGCGCGGCGCCGGCTCGCCCGCCGCCTCTGCTACCTGCCGCAGAGCTACCGGCTCGTCTTCCCCTACCGGGTGAGCGAGGTGGTGCTGATGGGCCGCTACGCCCACCGCGGCGCCTCGCCGCTCGGGCTCGAGAGCGAGGCCGACCTCGCCGCCGCCGCCGCCGCCATGGAGCGCTGCGACGTCGCCGGCCTGGCCGACCGCCGCTTCGACGAGCTGTCCGGCGGCGAGCAGCGCCGCGCGCTTCTGGCCCAGGCGTTCTGCCAGGAGGTCGAGCTCATCCTCCTCGACGAGCCGACCGCGTCGCTCGACCCGGCCCACGCGCTGTCGGTGTTCGACGCGCTCGCCGCCGAGCGCGACCGCCGCGGCGCGACCGCCGTCGTCGTCACCCACGACCTCAACCTCGCCGCGCGCGCCGCCGACCGCCTGCTCCTCATCGACCGCGGCGGTGTCGCCGGCGACGGCCCGCCGGTCGACGTCCTGCGCTCGCAGGCGGCGGCCGACGCCTTCTCGGTCGCCATGCACGTGGGCCACCTGCCCGGCGGGGCGCCGTTCGCGGTGCCCCGGTGACCGCGCGCGCCGGCCGCGGGCTCGCCCGCCTCACCGCAGCGCGCCTCTTCGCCGCGGTCGGCCTGGCCGCCCTGCTCTGCGCGCTGGCGCTCGCCCTCGCCTTCGTGCTCGACACCGACGTGGCGCACGGCAGCCGGATGCGCCTGCTCGACTGGGCCGACCTGGCGACCTACCGCTTCCAGGAGCACCGCCTGCCGCGCGTGCTCGGCGGCGCGCTGGTCGGCGCCGCGCTGGCCGCCGCCGGCTGCGCGTTCCAGTCGGTCCTGCGCAACCCGCTGGCCGAGCCGTACGCGCTCGGCGTGTCGTCCGGCGCCGCGCTCGCCGCCTTCATCGCGATCTACCTCGGCGTCGATCGCACCGTGCTCGGCCAGTCCGGCGTCGGACTCGCCGCGCTCATCGGCGCCGCCGGCACGGTCGCGGTGGTGTGGAGCCTGGCGCGGGTCGGGCGCGAGCTGCCGCCGGCCACGCTCCTGCTCGCCGGCGTCACCATGGCGATGTTCTGCTCGGCCGCCTCGATGCTGGTGCAGTACCTGGCCGGCTTCGGCGAGACCCAGCGGATGATCCGCTGGCTGATGGGCGGGCTCGACGGCCTCATGTTCCCGGCGCTCGGCCGCGCGGCGCCGGCGATCGCCCTCGGGCTCCTCGTGCTCATGGTCCAGGCGCGCGACCTCAACGCGCTCAGCGCCGGCGGCGACGCCGCCGCGTCGGTCGGGGTCAACCCGGCGCGCGCCACCGCGCTGGCGTTCGCCACCTCGTCGCTCCTGGTCGGCGCCGCCATCGCGCTGGCCGGGCCGATCGGCTTCGTCGGGCTGATCGTCCCGCACGCCGCGCGCGCCCTGGTCGGTCCGGATCACCGCGTGCTCCTGCCCTGCTCGATCCTCGGCGGCGCCGCGCTGGTCGTCCTGTGCGACACGCTCGCTCGCGTGGTGCTGGCGCCGGCCGAGCTGCCGGTCGGGGTGGTCACCGCGCTCCTCGGCGGGCCGTTCTTCCTGTACCTGCTCCTGCACGAGCGCACCCGCAGCCGGCTGTGGGGCGGGTAGCGCACGGCCAGGCTAGCCCGGCTCGAGCGGGAGCTGGCCGGCGTCGTACAGGATGCGGCCGCCCTCGACGCGGGCGAACTCCGGCAGGCGGTGCGGGCGCGCGCGCCCCGGCCCGTCGATGTGGATCACCTCGGCGCCGCGCGCGGTGGCCCAGTCGGCGATGAGCCGCCGGTGGCACTGCTCCGGCCGCGCCTCGGCGCACATGACCGCGAGCCGGCGCGCGCGAGCCGACGCGAGGAGCTCGCCGGCGGCCTCCTGGAACGCCGGCGTGTCCATGTGGTCGGCGTAGCCGGCGAACCCGGCGACCCGCCATGCGGTGTGCGGCGACTCGCGGCGGCGCGGGCGGCGCCCGCCGAGCGCCTCGACCCAGCGGTAGTCGATGCCGGCGGCCGGCAGCGCCTGCTCGAGCGCGGCGCGCGCGAACTGCGGGTTGCGGCGCGAGCCGGGGTAGCGGCGCACATCGATGAGGAGGGCGATCTGGTGCTCGCGCAACAGCTCGACGAGCTCGTCGAGCGAGCGGCTGGAGTGACCGACCGTGTACAGCCGGGTGCTCACTGCCCGGTAGCGTAGCGGCGCGCGCGGCACCCGCCAGGGTGAAGGCGACGTGGGCAAAGGTGGGCGGCGCAATCGCGGGCTCGTCCTCTTGTGAGCGGGCCCGACCTCGGCGAGGGTAGATGGATGCGAAACCTGTTCATTCTCCTCGGCGGTATCCTCCTCGCGGTCGCCTGCAGCAAGGGCGGCGACGTAGACAGCGTCATCAACGAGTACGCCGGCTTCAAGGATCGGCTGTGCAAGTGCGCCGACAAGGCGTGCGCCGACCAGGTGGCGGCCGACGCAGAGGCCTACCTGACCAAGATGGCCGACAAGATGTCGAAGATGAAGCCGACCAAGGAGCAGGACGAGAAGTTCGACCAGGTCGAGGACGAGATGGAGGCGTGCGCCAAGAAGTTCGAGGCTGCCGCCGACGCCCCGCCGGCCGGAGACGAGGCCGCCGGAGACGAGGCCGCCGGCGACGAGGCCGCCGGAGACGAGGCCGCCGGAGACGAGGCCGCCGGAGACGAGGCCGCCGAGCCGGCCACGCCCTGATCGGCGCGCCCGCCGCGCCAGCAGACAAGACGGCCGCCCCGCCCGGGGCGGCCGCTTTCGCGCGGGGCGCCCGCGGCGCGCAGGCGAGCCGCGCATCTGCCTGGGCATCCGGCCGCGCGCGCTGGCAGCGGCGTTCACGGCGGCGGCGCCTGGGAGGGGACCCGGATCTGCGGTACGAATGGCGCCTTGGTCCTCGATCACATCCTCCGGTCGATCCTGCCGGCGTCGGCCGCGATGCGCGCGGCGGCGGAGGCGGCGATCGCGCGGCGGCTGCCCCACGGCGAGAGCCTGGGCAAGCTGGGCGCCGTGGCCGGCCAGCTTGCGGCGGCGCGCCACACGCTCAGGCCGCAGGTGAGCCGCCGCTCGGTGCTGGTCGCCGCGGCCGATCACGGGGTCGCCTTCCCCGGCATGCGGCTCGGCGCCGAGGGGCCGGGCGCGGCGGCGCTCCGGCTCCTGGCCGCCGGCGAGTCGGCGGTCTCGGCGGCGGCGCGCACCGCCGGCGCGGCGCAGGTCCTGGTGGACGCCGGCGTGCGCGGCGGCGACCGGCTGGAGCTCGGCGCCTCGGTCCTGTCGTTCCGGCTCGCCGACGGCACCGCCGCCATCACCGAGGGCCCCGCCATGGAGCGCGCGGTGGCCGAGGCCGGCCTCACCACCGGCATCGCGCTCGCCGTGTCGCTCGCCGACGGCGGGCTCGATCTGCTCGCGCTCGGGCAGATCGGGCTCGGCGGCGAGATCGCGGCCGGCGCCCTCATCGCCGCCTTCACCGGCGCCGCGCCGGAGGCGATCGCCGCCGAGCCGCAGGACGCCCGCGAGATCGCGATCGCGCTGGCGGCCAACCGGGACGCCGCGGCCGCCGCCGAGCGCGACCCGGTCGGCGCGCTCGCCGCCCTCGGCGGCCTCGAGATCGCGCTGCAGGTCGGGGTCATCCTGGCCGCCGCCTCGATCCACGTGCCGGTGGTGCTCGACGATCACGGCACCTGGGCGGCGGCGCTGGTGGCGGCCCGCCTGGCCCCGGACGTCGCCGGCTATCTCCTCGCCGCCCACGCAGGGTCCCGGCCGGGCTACCGCCGGGCGCTGGCGGAGCTCGGCCTCGAGCCGCTCTTCGATCTGGGCCTGTCGCACGGCGAGGGGACCGGCGCGCTCCTGGCGGTCCCGCTCATCGACGCCGCCGCGGGCGTCCTGGCCTGAGGCGTCGGCGCGATCGCCGGCCGGCTGGCCCGCGGCGCATCAGAGCCGCTGGCCGCCCGGCCAGGAGCGCGTACAATCGAGCCTCGTGGACCGGGGGCGGAGGGGTCGGCGCGCGGCCGGCTGGAGCACGGCGCAGCAGGCGATCGTCGATCGCCTGTTCGTGTACGGCACGCTGCGCTCCGGGCAGCCGGCGCGCTCCCTCATCTCCAACCACGTGGTGTCCTCGCAGCCGGCCACCGCGCGCGGCACCATGGTCGCCCTCGGCGACGGCTACCCTGGCCTTCTGCCCGGCCCCGAGGGGCGGGTGGTCGGCGAGGTGGTCACCCTGAGGGAGCTGGCCGCCGCCTTCGCGCTGCTCGACGCCTACGAGGGGGACGAGTTCGTGCGCTCCCTGCACGAGGTCGAGCTCGAGGGGGGCACCCGGGTGTGGGCCTGGTGCTACCTCCTGGCCCGGCCGGAGCTGGCCGACGACGCCGAGCTGATCCCGGGCGGCGACTGGGCCGAGCACCTCCGAGGGTCGTAGCCGCACCCGGCCGGAGCGGGCCGACGACGCCGAGCCGATCCCGGGCGGCGACAGGGCCGAGCACCTCCGAGGGTCGCCGCCGCGAGGGTCGTCGCCGCGCGTCGCCGCGCCGTCGCGGCCGCGCGCGCCCCAACCGGCGCGCGAGCCGGCCTGGACCCGTCACCGTGCGCGCGATCACGCGCGCACCGGGCCGACCTCGCGGCGGCGGTCTCTCGCCTCAGCCGAAGTAAGCCAGGACGGCGAGGCTGAACGCGGCGAGCGCGATCAGGATCGGGGCGAGGCCGAGCTCGCCCGGGGTGGTGCGAATGGAGCGCCTGGCACTCACGGGCTCCAATCCTTCCCGAACCCAGGGTGAAGTCAAGTTCGCGCGCCCCCCGGCTGGCTCTCCACGCTTTTTCAGCCACTTGAAGTGCAGGCTGGCCCCCTCGGCGGGCGCCTTCCCCGCCCTTGCTCCGCGGCGGGAGCCACGCTACCGTGCCCGCGTGCCGCGCCGCCTACGCGCGCTCCTGGCCGCCCTCCTGATGGTCGCCGGCACGGCCGCGTGCGCCGGGTCGCGGGCCGGCGCTCCTGGCGCGGGAGCGAGCGGCGGCGCCGGCGAGGAGCCCGCGGCCGGAGCGGGTGGTCCGGACGCCGCCGCCGGCGGTGCCGGCTCGAAGAAGGACGACCCGCTGTTCCCGGCGTCGAAGGCGGGCTGGGCCCACGCCGACCGCGCGACCCGCGAGCGCGCCGCCGCCCTGGCCGCCGACTACCTGCCGTTCCTCGACCGCGCGCGCACGCCGCGCCGGGCGATCGCCGCGCTGGTCGAACTCTACCGGGCGGCCGGCGCCGTCCCGCTCGAGGGCGGGCTCCCCGCCGGCGGGCGCGCCTACTGGATCGCGCCGGGCGGCGACGCGGCCCTGCTCCTGCTCGCCGGCCGCGGCGGGGCGGCCGCCGGCATCCGCGCCGCGGTCGCGGCGGTGGACGGCCCGCGCATCGATCTCAAGCAGGTGCCGCTCTACCGCCACGACCGGCTCGCCATGCTCGAGACCTCGCTCTACGGCGACATCACCCTCGAGTCCTGGCTGGTGCGGCCGCTCGCGCTCCACGTTCGCGTGGCCCGGCCGGGCGCGCCGGCGCGCGAGCTGGTGGTGGGCGAGGCGCCGGGCGACCCGGTCCTCATGATCCCGGATCTCCTCATCCACCTGTCCGGCAAGGTGCAGGCGCGCGCGCCGGTGGACACGGCCGAGCGGATGGACGCGATCGCCGCGCAGTCGAGCCGCGCGCTCACCGCCGCCCTGCGCGCCGCCGGCATCGCGCCGGCGGATCTGGCGACCGCCGAGGCGTACCTGGTGCCGG
>Ga0079224_100009598_pt1 | contig 13213 bp, 15 predicted proteins | sample Stecom2015_FD_80414 | JGI IMG/M metagenome (GOLD analysis project Ga0079224, IMG submission 80414) | Agricultural soil microbial communities from Utah to study Nitrogen management - Steer compost 2015 | ecosystem: Environmental > Terrestrial > Soil > Agricultural land | place: USA: Utah... | reverse complement strand
ATGGCAAGGGATGAGAGTCCGAAAGCGCTTACGGATGAAATTCAAAAAAATGGTTCGCTGACCTATGACTTACATCTGTTTTCAGGAATCAAAAAAGTTCCCACAAAGTCTTGACTGACTCTTCAAGTAAATCCTTGTATACAAATGTCTATGATTCATGTATAATGATGGTAAATGTAGAACAATTACATATTGCTAAGAAAATGGGTGCTGTCAGATGATTTGTCTGACGGCTTAAAAGGGAAGTTGGTGAAAATCCAACGCGGTCCCGCCACTGTGAATGGGAGCGTCCTGCATATGCCACTGTGCCAACTGGCATGGGAAGGCGTAGGGTGCGATGACCATGAGCCAGGAGACCTGCCCATTTTCTAGGCACCATTGAACCTACGAGGATAGGGAGGTGTCGGTGAAAGGGATTCGTCTATCGTTGTGGACGGATGATACATAGGTTATTCATGCTTTTTCAGCGACATCTCCATCGTGGGGATGTCTTTTTTATTACAAAAAAAATGGGGGGATACAAATGAAAAAACTAGTTTCACTATTTTTGTCTATTTTTGTCGTACTAGGAATCCTTGCAGCATGCAGCAATAATGCAGAAGAAACTACTGCTACTGAAAAAGTAGAAACATCTACTGAAACATCAAGTGATCAATTTCCAGTGACGATTCAAGATGCGCTAGATCAGGAAGTAGTTATAGAGAAACAACCGGAACGAATCGTTTCTTTAATTCCTAGTAATACTGAAATTGCTTTTGGTTTAGGATTAGGTGAAGAAATTGTCGGGGTATCTGATTTTGACAATTATCCTGAAGAAGTAAACGAAAAAGAAAAGATTGGCGGAATGGAATTTAATGTTGAAAAAATCATTTCATTAAAGCCTGATCTTGTTCTAGCGCATGCTTCGAGTGCCCACAATTCAAAAGATGGTTTAGACCAACTTCGAAATGCAGGGATTACAGTTCTTGTCGTAAATGATGCGAAAAGCTTTGAAGAAGTATATGAATCGATTGAAATGATCGGAAAAGCGACAGGCAAAACAAAAGAAGCGGAAGTAATGATCAACAATATGAAAGAAAAGGTAGAAGAAATTCGTACAAAAGCAAAAGAGATTCAAGAGAAAGCGAAAGTGTTTGTTGAAGTGTCTCCAGCTCCAGACATTTTTACAACTGGAAAAGGAACCTTTATGCATGAAATGCTGGAAATCATCAATGCGGAAAATGCCGCAGGGGATCAAGAAGGCTGGGTTCAATTAACAGAAGAAGCGATTATTCAATTAAACCCTGACGTCATTGTCACGACATATGGCTATTATGTAGAAAATCCTGTTGAGCAAGTGCTCAGTCGAAAAGGATGGGAAAACGTTTCAGCGATCCAAAATAAACGAGTGTATGATGTAAATTCTGATGCTGTCACCCGTTCAGGTCCAAGATTAGTGGAAGGGTTAGAGGAGTTGGCTTCTGTTGTTTACCCAGAGGTATTTAAGAAGTAGTAATTGGTTTTCCTATGCCATTGCATTTGTCATGTTGGTCTTATCCGTATTTTTCGGTATTTCCGTTGGAACGGTGTCGATTCCGTTTTCTACTATCGGACATATTTTTCTTCATCAATGGTTCGCAGTGCCGCTAGGTGCGGATATTGACCCGATGTTGGTCAATATTGTGATGGATATTCGTTTGCCGAGAGTCATTCCTGCTGGACTTGTCGGGGCATCCCTTGCATTAGCAGGGGCTGCCCTGCAAGGATTATTAAAAAATCCGCTTGCTGATCCGTTTACGCTCGGTGTTTCTTCCGGTGCATCGGCAGGAGCAGTGTTTGTCCTTTTTTTCGGCATTTCACTTCCGGTCATTGGAAAGTTTACACTGCCGTTTCTTGCGATTATCGGCGGTTTTGTTACGATTTTCGCTGTCATCCTATTTGCGAAATGGATCGATCAGATGATGAAAATTGAAACGATTATTTTAACTGGGATTATTTTTAGCTCATTTTTAGGTGCGTTCATTTCGTTAATGATTGCATTGACTGGCGAAGAATTAAGACAAGTGATTTATTGGCTTCTTGGCGGCGTTTCGATGCGCGGATGGGACTATATTTATTTGATGTTCCCGTTTTTTCTTATTGGGGTTGTATTGTTAATGATGAATGGAACCGAATTAAACATTTTGTCATTCGGTGAGGAAAAGGCGAAACATTTAGGGGTAGAAGTTTTACATCGAAAAATGTTGATTTTAAGCGCTGCATCCGTTTTAACTGGATCAGCTGTTGCTGTATCGGGGACGATTGGCTTTGTCGGACTTGTGATTCCGCATTTGACGAGATTGGCTTGGGGAACGGATCACCGGCATCTTTTACCGCTTTCGATCTTTCATGGTGCAGCCTTTTTAATTGTAGCGGATTTAGCCGCAAGAACGATTATTTCGCCGACAGAGCTTCCGATTGGCGTGATTACCGCGATGATTGGGGCGCCTGTATTTGCGATGATTTTAATGCGTCAAAGGATGAAGAGATATGAGTAGTATGTTACGTGTAGAACAGGTCAGTGGAGGATATGAAGGAAAAGAAGTGATTCAAGATGTATCGTTTGAAGTAAAGCAAGGGGAAATTTTCGGCATACTCGGCCCGAACGGAAGCGGAAAATCGACACTATTGAAAATGATTAGCGGGGTTTTGCCGATTGAAAAGGGAAAAATTTTGTTTGACGGAAAACCGTTAGATCAATACAGTACGAAAGAATTAGCACAGAAGATGGCTGTTTTGTCTCAAGCGCATCCTCAAACGTTTTCTTATTCAGTAAAGGAAACGGTCTCTATTGGACGATACCCTTATCAAAAAGGATTTTTCCGCTCATGGACTGAGCAAGATGAACAGACGATCGTTCGCGCGATGATGCAAACAGGTGTGGTGCCATTTTCTCACAAGCCGTTACAGTCCTTAAGTGGTGGAGAACAACAACGTGTGTATTTGTCACAAGCGCTCGCTCAAGAACCGAAGCTGTTGTTGTTAGATGAGCCGACGAATCATTTAGATTTGTCTTATCAAAAAGAACTGTTTGACTTCATCAAAACAGAAGCGCATGAGAAAGGATTAACCGTCATTTCCATTTTTCATGATCTCAATCTTGCCAGTTTATATTGCGATCGGTTAATGCTGATACAAAACGGGAAAGTACAGGCACTTGCGTCTCCTTTAGAGGTTATTCGTGAGGAGATGATACAGTCTGTATATCAAGTATCCGTCAAAACCTATCCTCATCCTGAACTTCCACGTCCGCAAATGATTATGCTTCCTAGTCAGTCAAAAAAGGAAAAACAATCGGTTTCGTTCATCACAAAAGACATGCTGCAAGTAGATCATGAAGCGATCGTGCTTCAGACGCCATACCCGTTGAAAGCGATGTCTTCTGCTGTCATTGGCGCTGGGGTAGGGTGGTTTACGACATTTGTCAATCGCCATGTACCAAAAAGTTATGATTGTCGTGACAGCAAGAGAGAAATGGAACAATACTTACGTGCAAAAGGGTTCAGTCCATCCGAAACAGTTGGCATGATGACCGCAGCACAACTGACTGATGGGGTGATTGACGAAATCGAAATGGAAGACTTCTCCGTCGTCATTGCGGTTACTGCTGGAGTAGGAAATGCGGTGGATATTGCCAAATGTGAAGAACATGATTTCGTCCTTCAATCCGGTACGATCAATATTTGGGTATTTGTGAACGGTTCATTAACGGATGAAGCATTCATACAGGGAATCATGACTGCCACAGAAGCAAAAGTAAAAGCGATGCAAACGATGAATGTTCTTGATCCATTCACCAAAACTGTAGCAACAGGCACATCGACTGACAGTATTTTAATCGCTGCGACTCAACGCGGCACACCGCTTTCTTATGCCGGGCCAATTACGCCGTTAGGAAAAGCGATCGGAAAGGGTGTGTATCGCTGTACCGTTCAGGCGATTGAACATTATCTAAAAAGGGCGGGACAACGATGATCGAACATCTACTGGCGGTCACACTCGCCCTGATCATCGACCGATTTATCGGTGATCCGCCTCATTGGCCGCATCCTGTCCGCTGGATTGGAAAGATGATTGCTTGTTTTGAACAAAGATGGAATACAGGCTCTTTTAGGAAATGGAAAGGAAGTTTTATGCTGGTCATTGTCGTGCTATGTGCAGGATTGATCACATGGGGAATGATTGAAATTGCTTATATCGTTCATCCTGCAGTTGGCATCATGATTGAAGGTGTCGTGATCGCAACAACGATTGCGCAAAAGGGACTGGCTGACGCTGCGTTAGACGTATATTCTCCTTTGGCAGAAGGGCAGTTGGACGAAGCGAGAACAAAAGTGTCATATATTGTCGGCAGAGATACAGACGATTTGCCCGAACATGAAATCGTTCGCGCTACGGTGGAAACGGTGGCGGAAAATACGTGTGATGCCATCACAGCTCCGCTCTTTTGGGCATTCATTGGAGGAGCCCCGCTGGCGGTTGTCTATCGAGCGGTGAATACGTGTGATTCGATGGTCGGGTATAAAAACGAACGGTATCAAGAGTTTGGATGGGCTTCTGCACGGTTAGATGATGTTATGAACTTATTGCCAAGCCGATTGACAGCTTTGATGATGGTGATCGTCAATCGACCAGTCGAAGGCGTGACTAGAAAAGCGATGATGGAAGTTGTGAATCGAGATGCTATGCTGCATCCGAGCCCGAACAGCGGCTGGTCCGAAGCGGCAGTAGCAGGGCTTTTAGGAGTGCAGCTTGGAGGCGTGAATAAGTATCGCGGCGTGATTTCTAAGCGGGCAAAAATAGGGATTCCGCTCTATCCTTTGAGAAAAGAACATATTTTAAAAAGCATTCGTATCATGAAACGAACGACCTTCTTTTATACAGTAGTCATGTGGATCGGAGGGATTTTGATTGTATTTGCCGGCACATGGTTCTAATCCGAAGTATCTTTATCAAGCGTATAATCTGATGATGCCAAAGAATATCATCGATTTTAGCGTCAACATCAATCCTTTCGGTCCGCCAAAAAAGTTAAAAGAAGTTTGGGATGAATTGTTTATTGACGCAATCGACTATCCTGATCCTTATGGGAAAGTCTTGGTATCTGCCATTTGTCAATGTCATCATCTTCATGAAGAGATGGTGATGATCGGAAACGGGGCTGCGGAGTTGATCTATTTACTTGGACAGTTGTTTTCGTATCAGCGGGTAATGATTGTTGAGCCGGCGTTTTCTGAATATCGAAAAGCGTGCGAAGCATTTGGGTGTGAAGTGTCTTCTTTCGTTTTATCGGATCGGGAACAATGGGAAATCGACATCAGCAAAATAGAGTCGGCGTTAAAAGAAGCGGATGTTCTCTTTTTTTGCCATCCGAACAATCCAACGGGAAAGGTATATCCAAAAGAACAACTTGTTTCTTTGTTAGAAATGGCGAAGAAGTATGAAACGTATGTCGTGATTGATGAAGCGTTTGCGGATTTTTGTTCATCACCCGTTTCTATCATTCCAGACATTCACCGATTTCCTCATCTCATTGTTCTTCGCTCGATGACAAAAATGTATGCGATTGCGGGATTGCGGTTAGGGTACTTAATCGCTCATCCAAAGATCGTGTCATTGTTAAAAGCGAAGCAACCGCATTGGAGTGTCAATGCGCTTGCCATAAAGGCAGGTTTGATCTGTCTTCAAGATGAGGAACATGTAAAGGAAACAAGGGAGCGGATCGATCAGGAACGAAAGCGAATGATGGATTGGTTACAACGTTTCGGTTTTCGTTGTTCTAATAGTGCGGTGAACTTTTTCCTCGTTCAAGACACCGGGCTCGTTTCGATGAATTCGTTGATTTCCTATTTATTAAAAAGAGGTTTGGTCGTTCGGCATACAAGCAATTTCCGCGGATTAGATGGGCGATATATTCGAGTCGCTGTACGGAAAAAAGAAGAAAATAATCTTCTTCTTGCTGCGCTAAAGGAGTGGAAAGAAACATGCTGATGTTTGTGACAGGTGGTGTACGAAGTGGAAAAAGCAGCTTTGCCGAACAATTGGCCTTACGCACGGCACAAAAACACCGTCTGTCGTTACACTACATTGCGACAAGTGTCCCGACAGATGATGAAATGAAAAAGCGGATTGCGATTCACCGCCGCATACGTGATCAATCCCCACTTTCATGGAAGACATGGGAATTTCCGCTTCCAAATTCACATGTAATTTCTCATTTTGGAAAAGAAGATGTCGTTCTTTTAGATTGTCTCACAACATGGATCGGCAATGTCTTTTTTCATCATTTTGAAGCTGATGACCAGAAAAGGCTTCACGACACTCATAATGTAGCAGATGATGTGCTCAATACGATTCAAGCGATTTCCAATCATGTACATACATTCATTCTTGTATCCAATGAGTTGTTACACGATGGAATTATGGACGATTCTCTTGTGTTTTCCTACAAACGAGTCATTGGGAGGTTGCATCAAGAAATTGTGAAGCAGGCGGACAAAGCTTTTCTTGTAGAAGAAGGAATCGCATTAATGATGAAGGGATGATCAGGATGAAGGGGATCATGTTTCAAGGAACGGCTTCGGATGTAGGAAAAAGCTTGATTGCGACTGGTTTTTGCCGCATCTTTTCCGATCTTGGATACAAAACAGCTCCGTTTAAATCGCAAAATATGTCCAACAATTCTTACGTAACGATGGACGGAAAAGAAATCGGCCGTGCCCAAGGCATTCAAGCAGAAGCAGCAAGAACGGAGGCAACGGTTTATATGAATCCGATTTTGTTAAAACCAAGGAATGATATACATTCTGAAGTCGTTTTGTTTGGGAAAAGTTTTAAAACGTATTCAGGTCAAGATTATCGAACTTCTTTTTATGAACAAGGCTTGAAGGCGATTGAAACTTCGCTTTCCGTCTTGCAAAGCCAATATGACCTTCTTGTGATCGAAGGTGCAGGCAGTCCTGTGGAAGTGAATTTAAAAGATCGTGATCTTGTCAACATGAAAGTTGCCGAAATGGCGGATATACCTGTGATTTTAGTAACAGATATTGAACGTGGAGGCGTATTTGCAAGTATTGTCGGAACACTCGCTTTATTATCTCCACACGAGCGGAAGCGGGTGAAAGGAATTATCATCAATAAGTTTAGAGGAGACGTTGCACTCTTTCAAAGCGGGATCGAATGGATTGAAACACAAACGGGTGTAAAAGTGCTTGGCGTCCTTCCTTACCTTCATAATCATCAAATCGATGGTGAAGATTCATTGTCGATTCGAGGAAAAGCAGCAGATGGGTTAGATATTGCCGTGATTCGCCTCCCTTACATTTCGAATTACACCGATATCGAACCGTTTTTGTTCGAAGATGATGTCACGATTCGATGGGTCGAGCACCGAGAACAATTCGGTCATCCTGATGCGGTGATCATTCCGGGGACAAGAAGTACGATTCATGATTTGAAAGTGTTAAAGGAGAGACGGTTGGATCAAGCGATTGTTCGATATGTAAAAAGCGGCGGAACGGTTGTCGGCATATGCGGTGGATATCAAATGTTATCAGAAAAGCTGTACGATCCTTACGGTGCAGATACAGGCATACGAGGATATGAAGAAGAGGGGCTCGGCTTACTTCCTGTTCATACAACATTTTTCGTAAGTAAAAAGACGGTACGGATGAAAGGAACGATTCATCCGAAATCAGGATATCCAATGAGCGGTATACAAGGTTATGAAATCCATACCGGTATCACGAAAAAGGTGAGAGATGATCATCGATGTTGCCTTTTTTCCTTTATGAAAACGGAAGAGAGACAGATGGATGGATTCAACACGATCATTCCGTGATCGGTACGTATATTCATCATCTTTTTCACAATGACGAATGGCGGACCATTTGGTTAAATCATCTGCGAAGAAAAAAGGGATTACCTGAAAAAGATCCGCTTTATATCACGGCAAAAAAAGATGAACAGTATGACCGCCTTGCTGACTATATCCGAACATATATCGATGTGGATGCGGTCGTAAAGCTTGCAACGGAGAAAGAGGGATAGAAAGGTGAAAAAAACGCTGCAAGAAATAGGGGAAGGTTTTTTACTTTCCTTGCAATTTTTTACTTCCATTCCGATCTATCGTTCGATTCCCTTAGAGCCGTCTACGCTCAAAAGAGCAATACAATCCTTTCCGATTGTCGGTTTATTGATTGGCTTTTTACTTTTGGGATTGGGCTATGCTTTTTCACAATGGACGCCGTTTTCTCCGCTGGCAGTAGCGTTTCTTATATTTATAGCAAGTATTGTCAGTACAGGCGGGATTCACATTGACGGCTGGATCGATTGTAGTGATGCATACTTTTCTTATCGCGATACGGATAAACGACTTGACATCATGAAGGACCCGAGGGTCGGATCATTTGGGGTGCTCTCTGTCATTCTTTTATTGGCAACGAAGTTTTTTGCCATGTATGAAACGATCGTTCGATTGGATATTTTCGATTTATCAGTAATGGTTTCTATTCCCTTTCTGTCTCGAATTGGAGCAGGGGTTTTGCTTGTGATCGGGGTACCGGCGCGTCAAGAGGGGCTTGCAACTTTTTTTCAAAAAGGCATCGAGAAAAAAGATTTGAGCGTTTATCTCATCTATGTTTTCGTAGTTTCAATGATTTTCTTTATCGCTTTGAACGAATCATGGATCATTTACGCTATTCTTCTGTTCAGCGTTTTGCTTTGGATTCCTTTTGTTTATCGATGGATTCATAGGCAGTTTGGCGGCATAACAGGTGACACGATCGGGGCAGCGATTGAAGGGGGAGAAACGCTATTATGGATCGTCCTTTGGCTGTGCGCCTATTACGTCACGGTCTAACAGAGGAAAATGTGTTCAAACGCTATGTTGGCTGGGGAGATCCTTCTTTATGTCAAGAAGGAATTAACAGACTAAAACAAAAGAGAAACGTCATTCCCTCTTGTAGCATGGTGATATCAAGCGATTTGAAGCGGTGTGTACAGACAGCAAAAATATATTTTCCAAATCAACACATCGAACAGTGGAAAGAATTTCGCGAGTTGAATTTTGGCAAGTGGGATGGTTACACGTTTGAAGAATTGAAAGACGATCCGCTTTATCAAGCATGGCTTACTAATCCTGATTCCGTTTGTCCTCCCGGTGGAGAAACGTTTGTTGATTTTCAAACAAGAGTAAACCGCGGGATCGATCGGTTGTATAGGTATATCAAAAAACGGGATGTGTCACATGTTGCCATCATTACGCATGGCGGTGTCATCCGATATTGGCTGACGCGATTTGCTCCGAAACAAAGATCGTTTTGGGAATGGCATGCAGCCTATGGAGAAGGATATGAACTCGTTTGGAGTCGGCTTGAATCGTTAAGGAGGGGAGAGCGGTGCATTTCGTTACGGGAGGTGCCTTTAACGGAAAACGAAAGTGGGTAAAACATACATATCCGAAACAACTCGATTGGCGTTCCATGTATGTTGATGAATCAAAGATCACTTCATGGGAAAAAGCAAGTTCTGAATGTTCCATTGTGGTTCTTGAAGGAGTAGAACAATACATTAAAAAAAGATGGATTGATCAAGAGCAAGTATTTTCAAGAGAGCAGTGGCGCAAGTTCATCGATACATGGTTGAATTGGGAAAAGGAAGGGGAACGATCCGTCATTTGGATCGGAACAGATATGATGAAAGGGATTGTGCCGATCGATCCAAATGAGCGGAAGTGGCGTGATTATACCGGCTGGGCATTTCAAGAACTTGCTCACTATTGCGATCGGGTATCGCTCATTTGGTATGGCATAGAACAACGATTAAAGTAAGGAGGCGTGAAGCGTGGGCATTTATACGAGAACAGGGGATGAAGGAAAAACAAGTATCATCGGGGCACGGGTAGACAAAGACGATATTCGTGTAGAAGCGTATGGCACTGTTGATGAAGTGAATTGTTTTGTTGGACAAGCCATTGCAGAACTCGATCGTGACAAGTTTTCCGATATCATTTCGGAATTAGAATATATTCAGCATGAATTGTTTGATTGCGGGCATGACTTGGCGAATGTATCAAGTAAAAGAGAATACAAATTGAAAGAAGAGTCAATTACTGCTTTAGAACAAAAAATTGATGAGTATCTCAATGAAACACCTGAATTACAACGGTTTATTTTACCGGGTGGAACAAAAGCGGCAGCTTCGATTCATATTGCCAGAACGGTCACAAGAAGAGCGGAGCGGCTTGTCGTGAAATTAAAGAAAACAGGGGAGCCTGTGCCGGATGTTGTTTTAAAATATTTAAACCGATTGTCCGATTACTTCTTTATGGTTGCACGAGTCATTAACTATCGTTCAAATGTGAACGATGTGGAATATGTTCGCAGCTCAATTGTGTTCCGAAATAGAAAAAGAAAGAGGGAAGAAACGTGAAAAAATGGGCGCTTTTTGCGATGTTTATCGGGTTAGCCGTATTAGGTTCGATGATCAAAATCCCTGTTTTTTTAGGAAGCATTGCCCTTGATTCATTGCCGGCGATTGTTGCAGCGGTGTTATTTGGAAGTTTATTTGGCGGAGCTGTCGGCAGTTTTGGGCACTTGTTGTCAGCTTTGACTGCCGGATTCCCGCTTGGAATGTTTCACCTGCTCGTCGCTGTTGAAATGGGATTGTTAGTATGGTTGTTTGGCTCGGTGTACAAGAAAGGTGCCAAAACATTAGCAGCGATTCTTTTCTTGATCGGCAACAGCGTTGTTGCGCCTTTTCCGTTTTATTTTATTCTCGGTGCATCGTTTTACAAGGCGGTTGTTCCTGCATTAATGCTCGGGGCTGGCATCAATGTCATCGTTGCGTATTTATTGATTCCTCGTCTTTCAACTTTAATGAGTCCTACATCACGAAAGAGAGAAGTGAAAGGATGAGAGATGTACAGTTTTTGCCGCTTGATGAGACATACGAATTGGTGATTGCGGTAGATAATATTGGAGGAGTAGGATTAAAAGAAAACGATATCGTCAACGTCGATTACGAAACAGTAGGACACTTCGGAATGCGGGTTGCGATGCTAGAATGTTTAGCAACAGGCGCTCAGCCATTATCAGCGATGATTCATAATTTTTGCGGTGATGAAGCGTGGCAACCACTTGTTAGCGGCGTAAAACAAACATTACGTGAACTAGGCATTGAACATATTTCGATTACAGGGAGTACAGAAAGCAATTTTTCGCTTATCCAATCTGCTGTTGGATTTTTGGCGATTGGAAAAGTGAAAAAGAATGAGAAAAAAATTGCCAAAACGCCTTTATCAGCAAAATGGGCCGTCATCGGCCTCCCGCTTGTTGGGGCTGATGTACTCAAGAGAAGAGATCAAATGGCTCCTCTTTCTCTTTTACAGCCTTTGATTCAAACCGAGGGCGTATACGAAATCCTTCCTGTTGGATCAAAAGGGATTGGCTATGAAGCGAAAATGCTGGCGAACATGAACGGGATGGAAATAAAGGATATCCAAACTGAACTCGATCTCTATGCATCCGCAGGGCCAGCAACATGCTGGATTGTCACCTATGATCCTTCTTATGAATCTACGATTCGTTCCATTGCAAAAAACTGGTTTCATCCTTTGGTCGTCAACATTAATCACCGACAGAGCTTGCCATAGGGCAGGCTTTTTTCATGAAGAGATTGATGTTTTTTCACAATGAGAAAAACATATATGATTCTAACCTATATAAAAACGGTTATGAAACAATTAAAATGTTTTAACACGTTAAATCCAAGTTGTGTAATTCAGGTAGGTGCTTTCATCTTCCCAATATATGTATTGGATTGAATTTTCAGATCACGATGCAGCATGGATCGAAATGAACTGAATTTTAGAATATTGATGGCGATTAAACAGATATTCGAATAAATGGAAAAGAAGAAAGAGAATTGTTGAGAAAGGGAATATAAAACGATAAAGGTTCCAACATGAGATTTTTGGAGCGGTAAATTGGTTGAAGATTAGTTTGAAACGATGATAAGAAGATTGGAACTTATTTCGTGTTTTGAAACAAGCCATACACAAGGTACATCTAGAGATGTCGTTGCGGTATTCAAAAGAAAGGTAGATTCTATCTAAAGGGGTAGAACATGTTGATGAAAGACAAAATCCAAGGCATATCCTTGGCTTTTTGTATGTTATTTTATTGCCCAGTTGCCGTTGCGAAAGAGCGGTTTGCGTGTATCATCAGGAAGAATCCCGTCGATATTGAGTTCTGCAGAACCGATCATAAAGTCGACGTGGGTAATGCTTTCGTTTGCGCCGCATTGTTTGAGTTCCTCCGCATTACCGATTGCCAAGTGGCAAGAAGCGTTTTCATCAAACAGCGTGTTTAGAAAAGGATGTTAAATTGAGAGATTGGAGAATTATGCGGTATGAGCGCAATTTCGCCTAAGTAGTGCGAACCTTCATCTGTTTCGATGAGACGTTTTAACCCGTGGTGCTAGTTGAACTTTAACGCTCAACTAGCCCAAGAATGACGAGTGAATAAGCGAGTAAAATGCCATCCAAAGATGATTCAAATCCAGAAACAGAGTTGGCTCGAATCTCTGTGATCCGGTACTGATCAATGAGAACGGAAAACACGGTTTCAATGACTTTGCGCTTTCGTTTCATCCATCGTTTCCATGCTTTCGATTGATGGATTTTCTGGTTTTTCCGAACGGGCGTCCAAAAAGTGATCTTGTATTCATCATACAGCTTCTTTTGCAAGTCTTGGCTCACATATCCTTTGTCACCAAGTGTATACGGATGAGGAAGTTGGACCATCACGGTTTCCGCAGCTGTCCGGTCGTGACAGGATGCTTCGGTGACGACATATCCCATCGGAAGCGCTTGGTCAGTGATCTGGAGATGAAGCTTCAATCCATAGTAAGCCATCTTTTTGGATGCACAATACCCAATATCTGCGATTCCTTGAAACCGTTTGACGCGATATATTCGTGCGTGGTGGCAGAGTTCAATGGGTAAGCTATCCACTACCGCATAAGCATGGTGTTGCCCACGTTTGGCTAGTTGATATCGGATCCATTTGACGGCAAAGCCAAGATTTCGACAACGACGGTTATATCGAGAGCGTTCAGGAAATAAATCTTTCGAAAATAAGTTTCCGATCACAAATCGGTGCCAAGCTCGTTCGGATGTAAAACCTAACAACTT
>Ga0079224_100009596_pt1 | contig 13214 bp, 9 predicted proteins | sample Stecom2015_FD_80414 | JGI IMG/M metagenome (GOLD analysis project Ga0079224, IMG submission 80414) | Agricultural soil microbial communities from Utah to study Nitrogen management - Steer compost 2015 | ecosystem: Environmental > Terrestrial > Soil > Agricultural land | place: USA: Utah... | reverse complement strand
GTGAACCAGGTGCAGCGGTTCTTGCCGCCTTCCTTCGAAGCGTACATCGCCATGTCCGAGCGGCGCAGCAGCTCCGACGAGGACAGCCCGTCGCGCCCGGTGCTCGACGACAGGCCGATGCTCGCGCCGACGGTCAGCTTGCGGTCGTCGATCACGAACGCCTGACCGAGCCGCGCGATCAGCGTGTGGCAGATACCCTCGAGGATGTTGCCGGCGATCGGCCCGACCACGAGGATGGCGAACTCGTCGCCGCCGAGGCGATAGGCGCGCGCTTCCTTGCCGCAGACCTCGCCGAGCAGCTTGGCGCATTCCTTGATCAGGCGGTCGCCGACGAAGTGGCCGTACTGGTCGTTGACCGACTTGAACCCGTCGAGGTCGAGCAGCGCGAGCGCCTTCTCCTGGCCCTCACCGTGGCGCACGTAATCGAGGTGCAGCGCGCGGCGGTTGGGCATCGCGGCGAGGCTGTCGGTCAGCCCGAGATCTTCGAGCTGGCCGATGCTCGACAGGCCGAAGCGGACGAGCAGCACGACGGCGACCGCGTAGGCGATGCCGCCGGTGATAACGATGGCCCAGAGCGATCCGGAGCCTGGCTCCGACTGGCCAATCAGCAGGACGAGCATGATGGCCGAGATCAGCGTGAGCACCGCCACGGGTGCTATCACGAGCACCGGCGGACGCACCTGGTTCTGGCCAAGGGCCTGCATCACGTGGGATCCCCTCCCGTCGGATCATTCCGGTCTATCGCCATAGGCCGGAGTGCTTAAGTTTCGGTAACTCCCGATTTACCTTACCCGGCACTGCCGAGCCGGCGCTCGGCGGCGTAGGCGGCGGCCCGCGGCGGCACGCCGACCGCCAGATGGTGGAAGCCGGTCGCCCCCTTCTCAGGGACGAGCACGTCGGTCTGGCCCGCGGTCGTTTCGCCGGCGCCGAGCATGACCCTGCCGTCGGGCGCGAGCGCGGCGGCGAGCCGTTCGAACGCCCGCTGGCGCGTCGCCCGGTCGAAGTAGAGCAGGACGTTGCGACACAGGATCAGGTCGAACCGGCCCGGGTCGGGCGGCATGTCGAGCAGGTTGTGGGTCTCGAAGCGGACCATCTTGCGCACCACGTCGTTGGCGCGCCAGCCGGTCCGGGTCTCCTCGAAGAACCTGACCATCTGCGCGACGCCGAGCCCGCGCTGGATCTGGAATTGCGAGAAGCTGCCCTCGCGCGCGGCGGTGACCACCGAGCGGGCGACATCGGTGCCGAGAATGTCGATCGTCCAGTCGCGCCACCGCGCGGGCTGTTCGGCGAACAGCATCGCCAGCGAATAGACTTCCTGACCGGTCGAGCACCCGACCGACCAGATCGACAGTCGCCTGACCCCCTGCCGCCGCTCGGCGAGCGCCGGCAGCACGCCGATGGCGAGCTGGTCGAACATCGCGCGATCGCGGAAGAAGTACGTCTCGTTGTTGAGCAGCGCCTCGACCACCTGCTGGGCGAGCGTGGCCTGGTTCGGCTGGCCGAGTCGCACCGCAAGGTCCTCGAGCGAATCGAGACCCGTCTCGCGCAGCACGCCCGACAACGCGGTGCCGACGCGCCACAGCCGGTCGGCCGTGAGCTTCTGGCCCGTGCGCGCCTCGAGCAGGCCGGCGACGATGCCGAGCGCGTTCTGGCTCTGGTCGATCATGCCGCCCCCAATGCTACCGCAATGCGCGCGGCGATCTGCTCGGGCGGCAGGACGGCCGAAGCAAGCCCCGCCCCGGCAACCGCTCCGGGCATCCCCCAGACCGCGGAGCTGGCGGCATCCTGCGCCATGATCGTACCGCCGGCCGCGACGATCCGCGCCGCACCGTCGGCGCCGTCACGGCCCATTCCCGAAAGGACCACGCCCATCGCATGGGCGCCGAACAGCTTCGCGCAGCTCTCGAACATCGGGTCGACCGAGGGGCGGCAGCCGCTCGGAACCGGGTCGTCGCGGAGGCGGATCACCGCGCCGCCGGCCTTGTCCGGCGCGACGGTCATGTGCGCGTCGCCGGGCGCGACGAGAATCTCGCCACGCGCGACCGGCATGCCCTCGCTCGCGACCGAGGCCGGACGGCCCGACGCCGCGCGCAGCTGGCGCACGAACGGTTCCATGAAAGAGCCGGGCAGGTGCTGCGTGACGAGGATCGGCAACTGCATCTGCGGCGACAGCGCGCCGAGCAGCTGGCCGAGCGCGTGAATCCCGCCCGTCGACGCGCCGATCGCGATGAGATGCGGCTTCTCCGGCGTATGGGGCCTCAGCGCCGGTTGCACCGGAGGGGTCGCCTTCTCGCTCGCGCGCCGGGCCACCCGGCCGAGCAGGCGGATCTTGCGCAGCAGCGTCGCCCGGTATTCGCCGTCGAACTTGCCCGGCCTGGGCTTCGCCAGCGTGTCGGCCGCGCCGAGCGACAGCGCCGCGAGGGTCTGTTCCGCGCCGCGCACCGTGAGCGACGAGACGACCAGGATGCGGGCCGGGGAGGCCAGTTCGATCATCCGCGGCATCGCGTCGAGGCCGCCCATTCCGGGCATGTCGAGATCGAGCAGGATGACGTCGGGCGAGGCCTGCACCAGCGTCGCCAGCGCGCGCTCCGCGCTTTCCTCCGAGGCGACCAGCTTCAGGTCGGTCTCGGCCTCGATCAGCCTGGCAAAGACGGCACGGACAGTCGGCGAATCGTCGACCACCAGCACACGGACCGGATCGGCCCCCGGCGAGCGAGCGGTGTCGCGGACCGCGATTCCTGGCGCGGCACCCATCGTCGCTCTACCTCAGGCTGCGCCGATGAGCTGCAGCTTCATCTGCAAGGTGTCGTGATCGAACGGCTTCATCACATATTCGTCGGCACCCGCCTCGATTGCTTCGCGGATGTGCGCGACGTCGTTCTCGGTGGTGCAGAACACGACCTTCGGCCGGTCCCCGCCCTCGAGTCGACGCAGCGCGCCGATGAACTCGATCCCGTTCATCACCGGCATGTTCCAGTCGAGCAGGATCAGGTCGGGCATCGCTTCGCCGCACTTGGCCAGGGCATCCTGCCCGTTCTCGGCTTCGGTGACTTCGAAAGCGAAGCTCTCGACGATGTGGCGCGACACCTTCCGGATCACGCGCGAATCATCGACGATGAGACAGTGTTTCATGGCGCCCAAATCCTCTTAACTCCAAATTCGCAGCCTACCGGAGGAGTGTAAGCATTCGCTTAAGCCGCGAGCGCTTCTTCCGGCCCCGCGATCAGCGCGGCGATGTCGAGGTACGGCAGTGCGCCGGCCTCGGTCTCGACGCGTCCGCAGGCCACTCGCGACCAGCCGGGCCCCGGATCGGCGCCGAGAGGGCCGGGTTCGGCGTGCGCGGCGACGATGTCGTCGGCTGCCTCGACCATCAGGCCGTAGAGGTGCCCCTCGTGCTCGACGACGACCGCACGGCACGACCGGCGATCGGTCGGCTCGCGATCGAGCCCGAGCGACAGCGCACAGTCGATCAGCGTCAGCGGGCGGCTGCGGAGCGCGGCGAGCCCGGCGATGTGCAGCGCGGTCTGCGGCACCGGGGTGACCTCTCCGAGCTCGATCACCGAGTTGACGACGACGGCCGGAATCACCGCCCGGCGTCCCGCTAGCATCACCACGAGCAGCATCTCGTTCATGCGGCGAGCTCCTCTCCGGCGCGCAGCAGCGCCGCCATCAGCGCCGCGCGATCGTAGCGATAGATGCTGTCGGACCCGTCGGCGGGTCCCGGAGCGCTGCGCAGGCGGATCGCCTTGCGGGCCTCGCACTCGTCCTCGTCCGCGAGGTCGCCCTCGACGAAGGCGATGTCCGCCGGGCCTTCCGCGACGATGCGATAACCGGCCGCCTCGATGATCGGCGCGAGGAAGTTGCGCATCCAGGTCTCGTCGCCGTCGAGGCGGCAGGTCAGTGCGCCGTGTCCGCCGGTCTGCGCCACCTGACCCGCGAACAGCGCGTGGCAATCGACCAGCTCGGCGGTTTCGCCGTCGATCATCGTCACGCCGACGACCTGGGTCTGGCCGTTGACGCGCTTGAGCACCCCGTCGAGCGTGGCAATGTCGATCACCTCGCGCGCCGCATAGGCGATGCGTTCGAAACCTTCGCACAGCCGCAGAACCGTGATCCGCTCGGGCAGCTCGGCGCCCGCCGGGACGCCGGCCAGCGGCAGGATTTCCTCGCCGAGCACCACCTGGGCGTCGGGTCCCGGACGCCGCACGGCGCCGGCGCCGGCGCGTTCGACCTGCTCGACCACGCTCATCGCGATCGCCCGCCGCTCGCCGTCGAGCGCGCGGAACAGGATCACCCGCAGACCCTCGCGCTCGACCCGCGGGGCGGCATGCGCGGTGATCGCCGACGGGCGGTGAAGCTCGCGAGGAATGCCGGCGCCGTAGCCGATCGCGGCGACGTCGAGCACCAGCACCGGCGTGCCATCGTCGAGCTGGGTGCAGCCGACGAACAGCCCGCTCCTCATGATCCCGGGCGAGAGCGGTTTGATGACCAGCTCGTGGTGGTCGAAGATCCGGTCGACCTCGAGCGCGTAAAGGTCGCCCCAGCCGAGCCGCAGGATCACGAACAGCGCCGGATCGTCGTTGCGCTCGAGTCCGAGCGCGTCGCCGAGCGAGATGCAGGCGAGTCGCCGGTCGCGGAACGTGACGTAGCGCCGCTCGCCGATCTGGGCGAACTCGAGGTTGCCGCCCGCGGTGCTGACGATCTCCTCGACGTACGAGCGCGGCACGGCGAAGGTCTGCCCGCCGGCCTCGACGGTCAGGCTCGGCAGGATGCTCAGCGTGAGCGGGACGCAGATCAGGAAGCGCGTACCCTCGCCGGGCAGCGATTCGATCTCCAGCGTGCCGCCGAACTTCTCGATATTGGCACGGACCACGTCCATACCGACGCCGCGGCCCGAGATCGCAGTGACGCTCTCGGCGGTCGACAGACCGGCCTCGTAGATCAGCTCGATCTTTTCCTCGCGGGACATCGCCGCGACCTGCTCGGGCGTGTGCGTTCCCGCGGCGATCGCCTTGGCGGCGAGCTTGTCGACGTCGATGCCGCGCCCGTCGTCCATGATCCCGATATGGATCGTGTTGCCGCTCTGGCGCGCCGAGATGGTCAGCATGCCGGCTTCGCGCTTGCCCGCGGCGAGGCGGTCGGCCGGGGCTTCGACACCGTGGTCGACCGCATTACGGATGATGTGCAACAGCGGGTCGCGGATCAGCTCGATCATTTCGCGGTCGAGCTCGACCTCGCCGTTCTCGATCTCGACGAAGACCTGCTTGCCGAGCTCGGCGGACAGGTCGCGGACCAGCCGCGGGAACGTCGCGAACAGGCCTTCTATGCGGCGCATGCGCGTGCGGGTGATCGCGTCGCGCACTTCGGCGATGAGCGCCGAGAGCCGCGCGAACGGCGCCTCGAGGCCTGTGTCGGCACCGAGCACCTGCATCCGCCGCGCGAGGTCGTTGCGCGCGAGGACCATTTCCGAGACACCGCTCATGACCTGGTCGATCAGGTCGACCGGGAGCCGGATGGTCCGCTGCTCGGCCGCCGGAGTGGCCGAAGAGTGCTGCACGCCGCCGATCTGGGCGATAGCCCGGTCGCCCTCGTCGAGCTCCCCGGCGAGCGCCGCGATCAGCACGTCGTCGGCCGCTTCGGACAGCGGCTCGCCGCGCTCGATCTCGCCGATCATCACCCCGATGCGGTCGAGCACCGCGAGCACGGCGTCGACCAGGCGGCTGTCGGCCTGGCGGCGCCCGGCGCGCACGTCGGCGAGGGCGTCCTCCGCCGCGTGGCTCAGGGATTCGAGCTGGGGGAAGTCGAAGAAGCCGCAATTGCCCTTCACGGTGTGGACGAAGCGGAAGATCGTGTCGAGCCGCGCACGGTCGTCGGGATTGGCTTCCCAGGCGACGATCTCGCCGGCCAGCGCACCCAGCATTTCTCGTGTTTCGGCGACGAATTCCGCCAGCAGATCATCCATGGCACCCGCCCCCAGGACATCGGGTCGGGCGGCTATGCGGCAAGTTTGGTTAAGAGCCGGTTACGTATCGACTGCCTCAGCCGCGCGAGATCTGCGTCTCCTGCTCGGTGATGAATTCGACCAGCGCCGGCTGCCCGGCTTCGGTCGCGGCGATTGCCCGGCGCAGCGCGGGGACTATCTCGGCCGCCTCGGTCACGCGCTCGCCGTGGCAGCCGAGCGAGCGGGCGAACGCGGCGTAGTCGCCCGAGATATCGGTGGCGCGGTACTTCGCGGTCGCCTCGGGCATGACCGGCAGCTCGATCGCCATCGCCTCGTTGTTGAGCAGGATCGACAGGATCGGGATGCCCTCGCGTGCGGCGGTCTCGAGATCGGTGCCGGTGAAGCCGATCGCCGCGTCGCCCCAGACGTTGATGCAAAGCTTGTCGGGACAGGCGAGCTTGGCGCCCATCGCCAGGCCGAGGCCGTAGCCAAGCTGGGTCGACTTGCCCCAGCCGATGTAGCCGTGCGGGCTGCGGCTCTTCCAGAACGGCACCAACTGGTCGCGCGGGCTGCCGGCGTCGTGGGTGATGATCGTGTTGGCGACGTCGACGGTTTGCTGCAGGTCCCAAAGTACGCGGTACGGGGACAGCGGGCTCGTCTCCTGGGTGCACTTGGCCTGCCAGCGGGCGAACCATTCGCGTTCGGTTTCAGCGATTTGCTGCGCCACGCCTGCAGCATCGCGCGGCGCGGGCACCCGTGCCCTGACCGCCTCGAGCAGGGCTGAGAGCGTGAGCTTCGCATCGCCGACCAGGGCGACCTCGCACGGCACCGACTTGTCGATGTCGAGCGGGTCGAGCGTCGCGTGGATCACCGGCTTGCCGGGCGGGATTGCCAGCCCGAACGCTGTCGCCGTGAAGCTGCACCCGACGCCGAACAACAGGTCGCACTCGTCGAGCCACTTGCGGACACAGCCGTTGATCCCGTTGCCGCCGGAGCCGAGCGCGAGCGGGTGGGTCTCGTCGAACGCGCTCTTGCCCGGCAGGCTGGTCATCACCGGGATCGCCAGGTGCTCGGCCAGCGCGCGCAGCTCGTCGTAGGCTTCCGACCAATGAATTCCCTGACCGGCGTAGATCGCAGGGTTCCGAGCTGCGACGAGCCGGTCCGCCGCGGCCTCGATCGCCTCGGGCGCGGGTTGCGAGCGCACGACCTTGCCCGGCGCGTAGTCGAGCTCGCCCGTGAACGGCATCGCCAGCACGTCGTAGGGCAGCTCGACGACCACCGGTTGCGGCCGCCCGTTGCGCAGCATCGCGAAAGCGCGGCGCAGCACCGCTCCGACGTCGGTCGGCGAGGTCAGCGGCTCGGCGTGCTTGGCGACGCTCGCCATCGAGCGCACCGAGTTGAAGTTGTACGGCACATAGGCCTGGCTCAGCGCATAGCCCTGCGGCATGACCAGCACCGGCACGCTGTCGGCATAGGCCTGCGCGACCCCGCCGAACGCGTTCTCGGCGCCCGGTCCCTGTTGCATCACGAACACGCCCATACGCGCGCCCTTGCTCAGGCGGCTGAGCGCGTCGGCCATGTGCAACCCGGTGCGCTCCTGGCGGACGATCACCGTGCGGATGTCGATCCGCGCCGCCGCCTCGAGCACCTGGTTGCGCGGGTAGCCGAACACCACGTCGACGCCTTCGCGCTTGAGCACCGCCGCGATCGCGTCGGCGACCGTCCCGTTTGCATGAACCGGAAACCCTGCAACTCCATTGCCCTGCCGCATCGCATCCCTCACAAGTGTCGGCTCGGGCTAGAGGCGGGGAGAGGCCAATGCAACCGATCGAACTGGGGCGCATGCGTGTGCACAAGGTGCACGAGATGGACAGCCCGGTTCCGTTGCTGAGCCAGCTCCCCGGCACGACCGCCGAAGACATGAAGCGGCTGATGACCTGGTACGACCAGCCCGACGAGATCACCGTCGATCCCGAGACCAGCTTCATGACCTTCTCGGTCCACTCGTGGGTGATCGAGCTCGACGGACGAACGATCCTGATCGACACCTGCTGCGGCAACCACAAGGAGCGCGAGCTGCTGCCCGAGGTCCACCGGCTCGACACCGACTACCTCGGTAACCTGCGCCGCGCCGGCTTCGCGCCCGAGGACATCGACATGGTCATGTGCACACACCTGCACTTCGACCACGTCGGCTGGAACACCCGGCTCGACAACGGCAAGTGGGTGCCGACCTTCCCCAACGCCCGCTACGTGTTCGGCCGGCGCGACTTCGAGTACTTCAGGGCCGATCCCGAGGGCGAGGCGCTGCACAACGCGGCGTTCGTCGATTCGATCGTCCCGGTGATGGAAGCCGGGCAGGGCGAGATCGTCGACGAGGATGCGATCGCCTACCGCGAGATCGGCGACGGTGTCTGGCTCGAGCCGGCCTACGGCCACTCGCCCGGCTGCTGCACGATCAATGCCCAGGCCGGCGGGCCGCCCGGCGTGTTCTGGGGTGACGTGATCCACCACCCGGTCCAGCTGATCCGCCACGACCTGCCCTTCGCGTTCGACACCGACGGCGTAGCCGCGTGCCGGGTGCGCAAGGCGACGATGGAGCGGCTGGCCGATACCGACACGCTGTGCTTCCCGGCCCACTTCCGGCGGACCTCCGCCGGGTACGTCAAGCGCGACGGGGATGCGTTTCGGTACGAGTGGCTGGCGGCCTAGAACGGGAAGAAAAACGAGATCGCCGCGATTGCCACGACGCAGGTCAGCAGGTTGAGCGGCAAGCCGATGCGCACGAAATCCATGTAGCGGTAGCCGCCCATCTGGTAGACGATGACATTGGTCTGGTAGCCGAACGGAGTGGCGAAGGCCGCGCTGGCCGCCATCATCACCGCCACCAGGAACGGCCGCGGGCTGACGCCGAGACTTTCCGCGAGCGCCACCGCGAGCGGCGTGACGAGCACGGCGACCGTGGCGTTGGAGAGCAATTCGGTCAGGACCATCGTCATCAGGTAGAGCACGATGATCGCCGCGAGCGGGCTGAGCCCGTCGACGCTGCTGATGAGCAGGTTCGACGCTTCGGCGGCCAACCCGCTTTCCTCCATGGCGATGCCGATCACCACCATGCCGGCGATCAGGATCAGGATTTCCGGGCGCAGCCCGCCATAGGCCTCGTCGGCGGTGATCACGCGCAGCAGGATCAGCAGCACCGCCCCGGCAAAGGCGGTGGCGGCGATCGGCGCCACTTCGAGCGTGGCGAGCACGATCGCGCCGATGAAGGTCGCCAGCGCGACGATCGCCTTGAGCGGCTGCAAGGGCCGGCGCTGGGCGAACAGCTCGGCATGGCCGACGTGCGCGCTGTGGATCCGGACCGGTTCGAGCGAGACCGGATCGCCTTCGCGCTCCTCTGCTTCATGGCGGCCGCCGAGCAGGCGATTGTTGAACAGGAACAGGTACAGTCCGCCGGCGATGGCCACCGGCAGGCCGACCGGCGTGATCTCGAAGATGCCGAAGCGGGGCTGGCCGGCGAGGCGCGCCATGTCGTCGACGAGAAGGTTGGTCGAAGTGCCGATCAGCGTGCAGCAGCCGGTCAACACGGTGATGTACGACAGCGGAATCAGGAACCGCTTGGGTGAGAGCTTGAGGGCGTTGGCGACATCGCGGATGACCGGAGCGCCGAGCACGACGATCGGTGTCGAGTTGAGGAAGCAGGAGACCGAGCCGATCATGACCAACAGTAGCCACAGTCCGGTGGCGCGCAGCCGCCGGCACATGCGGACAGCCAGGTCGATCGCCCGGTCGAGCAGGCCCGACAGTTCGAGCGCGTAGGCAATCACGAACAGCGAGGCGAGGGTAATGATCGCCGGACTGGCGAAGGCGCCCTGGACCTCGACCGGCCGCACGACGCCGGTCATCAGCAGCACCGCCGCGCCGGTCAACGCGACCACGTCGGCCCGTACCTTGTCCCAGATCAGCGCGGCAACGACCGCGGCGAGGACTGCCAGCGTCAGGATTTGATCGATCGCCATCCCGGTCTTGCGTTCAACGATGCCAAAGAACTGTCAACGCTGCGCACCGAAAAACGCTGCGGGGTCTGGAGCGAGGTCCACGATTTGGTATCCTCGGACAATGCAGGAGCCCAGCATAACGGCGAGCCGGCTGGCCATCGCGGCCGGCCTGGCCGCGGCGATCGCGATCGGTGCCACCGGTTTCCTCATCGGCCGCACGACCGCACCCCGCGCCGCGCCGGCGGAACCGGTGGTAGTCGTGCCCGAGCCGGCTCCGACTCTCGTGAGCGACCGTACGCTGCGGCGAGTCGACCTGATCGACCTCGCGGAGGACGCAGCCGATGCTCTCAGCTCGGGCCTGTCTGCGCGCGACCCACTCGAAGCTGCTGCAGGTCGACGCCTCGACCTCGTGCTGCCGTTCGGCTGCTCGGGTCCCGACGAGAGCGGCGCGGCAATGCGCTGGCACTACGAGCCGGCGAACGAAACGTTGCGGATCACCGTCGAGCCGGCCAGTTGGACGCCGGAGCAGTGGGGGTTTGCCGCGGGAGCGGCTTTCGAGACCGCCGAAGGCTTCTGGATAGGGCGGCCGTGGTCGAGCAGCGAAGCGTGCCCCCCGAAGGGGCCGGTCCTCTCGCCCGACAGCGCGGCGTCCACCCTGCCGGAGCCTTCATTGGCGATCGCCCAGTTCTTTGCCGGCGAAGCGCGGCGCGATGCGCGGCGCGACGGGCGACCTTACGAAGTGGTGAAGCGCGTCCCCGCGGACACCTTCGACGGCTCGCGCGGCTTCCTGCTGCGGGTCCGCGGACGGATCGCGCCCGTCCCCGGCTCCGGTCTGGTCCACTGCATCCAGCCCGCGGGTGCCGAGCAGCGACCGCTATGCATGATCGGCGCGCGCACCGACGAAGTGGCGATCGAAAGCCCGGTGAGCGGCGAGGTCATAGCGTCCTGGCCCGTCGAGGCGACGCGCTGAGCCGCGAATCGGCGCCTGGGCTCCGGCGCCCGAGCGTCTTGATTGCACCTGCAACCGGGTGCAGGGCTTGGCGATGATCGACCGCTCCGCGCTGCGTGCAGCCTACCGCCAGCAGGAAGCCGCTTGCGTGGCGGAGCGAATGCGGCAGGCGGCGCCCTCCTCGGCCGTTCACGACCGGGCCGCGGCGCTCGCAGCGCGGCTGATCGAGGGCGCCCGCGCGCGCAAGGCGAGCGGGCTCGACGCGTTCCTGCAGACCTTCGGCCTCGGCACCGACGAGGGCATCGCCCTGATGTGCCTCGCCGAGGCGCTGCTGCGCGTGCCCGACAGCGATACCGCCGACGCGCTGATCCACGACAAGCTCGCCGGGATCGACTGGGGCGAGCACCTCGGCGATTCGGATTCGACCTTCGTCAACGCGGCGACCTTCTCGCTGATGCTGACCGGGCAGGTGCTGCGCGGCGGCTCGCGCGACGATGCCGGCTTCGCCAACGCGCTGCGCCGCGCGGTCGGCCGGCTCGGCGAACCGGTGATCCGCCAGGCGACGCTGCAGGCGATGCGCATTCTCGGCGGCCAGTTCGTGTTCGGGCGGACGATCGACGAGGCGCTCAAGCGCGCCGAGCCCGAGCGCAAGGCCGGCCTCACGCACAGCTTCGACATGCTCGGCGAGGCGGCGATGACTTTCGCCGACGCCGAGCGCTACCGGCAGTCCTACGCCGCCGCGATCGGGCGGTTGGCGCGCGAAGCCGATGGCGGGGTGCGCTCGAGCCCGGGTATCTCGGTCAAGCTCTCGGCCCTCTACCCGCGCTACGATTTCCTCCACGCCGAGGCCGCGAAGGCCGCGCTGGTGCCGATCGTGCGCGAACTCGCGCTTGCGGCGAGCGCGGCCGACATCCACTTCACGATCGACGCCGAGGAAGCCGAACGGCTCGAACTGTCGCTCGACGTGATCGAGGCGCTCGTCGAGGACGACGCGCTGTTCTCAGGCGGTTGGCAGGGCTTCGGGCTGGCGCTGCAGGCGTACCAGAAGCGCGCGGCGTCGCTGTGCGACTGGGTCGCGGCGCTCGCGCGGCGGCACAACCGCCGGCTGATGGTGCGGCTCGTCAAGGGCGCCTACTGGGACAGCGAGATCAAGCTGAGCCAGGTCGGCGGGCACGGTGACTACCCTGTGTTCACCCGCAAGGTCGCGACCGACGTTTCGTACCTCGCCTGCGCGGCCAAGCTGCTGGCGGCCGCGGATGCGATCTATCCCGCGTTCGCGACCCACAACGCCTACACGATCGGCGCGATCAAGGCGCTCGCCGGCTCGCGCGAATTCGAGTTCCAGCGCCTCCACGGCATGGGCGAGGACGTCTACGAAGTCCTTGCTGAAGAGGAAGGCGAGGACCCGACCCGCGTGCGCATCTACGCGCCAGTGGGCGGGCATAAGGACCTGCTTGCCTACCTCGTCCGCCGCCTGCTCGAGAACGGCGCCAACTCCTCGTTCGTCAACCGCATGGCCGACGCCGACGTGCCCGTCGCCGAGCTAGTGACGAACCCGGTCGCGGACCTCGCCGCGCTCGAGCCGAAGCGCAACCCGTCGATCCCGCTCCCTGCCGACCTCTACCCCAACCGCCGCAATAGCGCCGGGGTGGACCTCGCCGACCCGAGCGTGCGCGAGCCGCTGCAGGCGGAGCTGGCGGCGCTCGAAACCAAGGCGTGGGCTGCGGTCCCCACCGTCATCGCGGCAAAGCCCAGAGGGGTGGGAGAGGGACAGTCGCGCGATCCTGCCAGGAACCCCCGCCCCCCGACCCCCTCCCCTCGAGGAGAAGGGGAGACACGCGAGATATGCTCGCCGCAGGACGGGACCATCGTCGGCGAAACGCTCGACGCGACCGCTGCCGACATCGATTTGATGCTCGCTCGCGCCGAAGCCGCGCAGCCCGGGTGGGATGCGCTCGGCGGCACCGCACGGGCAGAACTGCTGATCCGCGCCTCGGACCTGTTCGAGGCCCACACCGCCGAACTCATCAGCCTGTGCCAGCGCGAGGCCGGCAAGACGCTGGTCGACGCGGTGCTCGAGGTACGCGAGGCGGTCGACTTCCTGCGATATTACGCCTGCGAGGCGCGGATGCTGTTCTCGGCGGCGCAGCCGCTGCCCGGCCCGACCGGCGAGCAGAACCTGCTGCGGCTCCACGGCCGCGGAGTGTTCGCGACGATCAGCCCGTGGAACTTCCCGCTGGCGATCTTCACCGGCATGGCTTCGGCCGCGCTCGCCGCGGGCAACACGGCAATCGCCAAGCCGGCCGAGCAGACCCCGCTGATCGCC